>Ga0066710_100006973_pt1 | contig 10695 bp, 7 predicted proteins | sample GraSoiAngelo_159_FD_79666 | JGI IMG/M metagenome (GOLD analysis project Ga0066710, IMG submission 79666) | Grasslands soil microbial communities from the Angelo Coastal Reserve, California, USA - 14_1009_16_40cm | ecosystem: Environmental > Terrestrial > Soil > Grasslands | place: USA...
AGACGTATGCCACCAGAAACAGCCCGATGAAGACCAACATCTCAACCAGTCCGATGAGGCCGATCTTATCGAAGACCACGGCCCACGGATAAAGAAAAATGACTTCGATGTCGAAGATGACGAACAACATGGCAAAGATGTAATACCGAACCGGAAACGGCATGCGCGCATCGGAGAACGGTTCGCTGCCGCATTCGTAGGGGCTAAGTTTCTCCGTCTCCGGGAACTTAGGGTGCACCAGGTAACTGAGAAGCAACGTCACCACGCCGAACCCTAGGGCAATCACGATAAACAACAGGACCGGGAAATACCGAGTCAAATAGTCCAGGAGCAATTCCGCGCCGCTCACAACAAACCCTCGCTCTCAACACCTTGACTTCCAAAGCAGTTTCGGCATCTTAGCCCCTATGTGCTTGGTAAATCAAGCGAACAAAGGACCTAACTCTTTCCAGCCGAAAGCCCTAGCCCCCTTCTTTTCGATACCCAAAATGCCTTGTTTTCTGATTGCTTGACCTGACTGAGGTCTAGTGGCCAAGATGTGAGACCAGGCAGCGTTTAGTCGGAGGTAGGCGCGTTCTTCATCTTGTCCGAGGGCGTCCTGAGGCCGACCGGAAGACGGTTCGACCGCGCATCCCATTCGGCTTCGAGCGGGAAGACCGCTTTCGCTTTCTTCCGCCGATGGATTTGTGTCTCGATCCGGCGTTTTTCGCTCTCCCCTGACGCAGAAACCTTCCCAGAGGCTCGCTTCAATTCATTCATAGCAGGATCTCCTGACGGCCCCCCACCTTATCACCCGCTAGAACAGCCTGTCAAACTCGCACATTCTTCAAACTTGCTTGACTTCTCAGCGTGATTTGCTATGGTTGCCTCGTTACCACCTTGCATAGTTTCTATGGTGAACAGGCTAACCACATTCCTCCTCCCACCCTTGGCCTGGGCCTTGCTCATTTCGCAAGGCGCCTTCGCTGCGGATGCAGATCTGCAAGGCGTGACGAGGGGGGAGGGCGCCATCGCATTTTTCTCTGGCTTCATCCGCATGAGTGTGCCGGTTGACGGGCTCGTCAGCCAAGTTACGGGCGACAACCAGACCACCGGCAACAGGCTGCTGATCGGGATGGCCGATCTCTTGTACCTGCGGATGAATCAGCCTGAGGAAGTGTCCCCGGGCGATCTCTTCACCATCTACAGACGTGTCCGAGAGGTGTTCCACCCTCAGTACGGAAAATATCTCGGCGACCTCTTTGAAAACGTGGGGATCGTCAGAGTGCTCAAGGTCGATCCAGACCTGACAACTGTCCGAGTTGCCCGGGCGTACGCCAATATTTCCCCAGGAGACCGAGTCATCCGGTTCGAGCCGCTGCCTCACGAGGATACCGCGGCTTCAGGCCGGACCTTATCCGACAATCCAGGCATGATTGTGGAAGTTCAACAGCCGCGGTTTCTGATCGGCCAAAGGAATGTGGTCTATCTAGACTGGGGTCGCGAGGAGGGGTTGCAGATTGGAGACCGACTCGATGTCTTCAGGGTCGGGGCTGGCCTGCCCAACCGTGTCATCGGCGAGCTGAAGATTGTTGCCTTGGAGGACACCACCGCGACGGCGTTCATTGTGCGCTCGACCGCCCCGATTCTGCGCGGAGACCGTTTCATTTTCAAAGAAGCAACCAAAGAAACAGCCAGGCAGGGAGACGAATTGCTCAAGGGTCAGAGGGAGGAGCTGGAGCGCCTGGCCAGCAAGTCCGAGCGCGTGGCCAGGCTGCCGGAAGAGCCTGGTTCCGCTCGCGCCCCGATCGCGATTCAGCAGATCGGAGACCGCCTGAGGATTAATCTGGATGAGTTGGTGGACCACATCGAGTTCGATTCCGGGGAGGCCAAGTTCAAGCCGGAGGGACTCAGGATCCTTAAACAAGTGAGCGAGATTCTTAGGGGTGTGACCGACAAGCACTTTAGGGTCGAGGGGCATGCGGACAATGTCCCAATCGGTCCGAGTCTGAAGGAGAAGTTTCCATCAAACTGGGAGCTGTCCAAGGCTCGCGCGACAGGCGTGGTACAGTATCTCATCGAGGAGGGAGGCCTCGACTCGGCGAGCCTGTCGGCGGTCGGGTACGGCGATACGAGGCCGGTCGCCAGTAACGAGACAGAAGAAGGCCGTCAGGTGAATCGGCGCATCGAGATCGTCCTGCTCCCGCACGGTCCGACTCAGCCGTCGAAAGAGCAACCTCCTAGACAGCCTGACGCCGAGGTCGCGCCCCCAACGCCGTCGCTTCGTGACCAACCAGCATCAAGCCCGCCCGTTGCCCAGCCTCCGTCGCCCCCCATTTCAGACCCTGTTTCGCCCCCGCCTAATCAGCCACCTAACCAGCAGCCGGGCACGATTCGCTGATAGAGCCCTCTCCCCTCCGGTCGCCAGGCTGCGCTCAAGATGGTTGCCTGCTGCTGAGCTCAGCAGCAGGCAGTCTGTGAAGGCTTAGTTGTCCCACTCACGCATGCTTGATAGAATGCCGCATGCCTGACGCCTTGGGTTCCGCTGAGTCTGCATTCCCCGTTGCGACCCAGCCAACTGTGGGGGACCGGCCGTCCTTCGCTGAAGTGGTTGTCCCTCGACATCTGAATCGGTCCTTTACTTACGCGATTCCAGAGCAGCTCCGAGATCACCTGCAGGTGGGAAGCAGGGTGTGGATTCCATTTGGACCAAGTATGCTCCAGGGCGTGGTCGTTTCACTGTCTGCGCACTGCAGCCAGGGTGATTCTCAAGCTCTTATGACGAGCGGTCGCGTGGCGGGACGGCTGCGAGAGATTGCTTCGGTCATCGACGAGGCACCAGAAGGGGGCCTAACCCCAGGTCTGCTGACCTTAACTCATTTGGTCTCTGAACGATACTTAACCCCCTGGGGCCAGTGCGTCCGGTTGATCCTGCCAACCTTAGCGACACATCGGCATTCGTCTCGGTACTCCATCACTGAGGCAGGCCGAAAGAAGCTAGAGAGCACAGGACGGCTGGCATCAACAGCCCGCCAGATCCTCGCCAGACTCATCGGCGCACCCAAGGGGCTAACGGTGACCTCTCTGCGTCGAACAGTCACGGGCCCGGTGGCCAACACCCTGCGGACGCTGGTGCGCCGCACGTGGGTGCAGGAAATTGAGCAAGACCCTCAAGATGGTCAGAGCAGCCGGACTGAGCAGCGCTGTTCGTCGGCCAGCGACATGATTCCTGCCGGTTCACCAAGTCAAGTCCACAGACCCCAGGAGTCCGCTACAGTTCCATCACGGGAGTTGGCTTGGTGGGATCATCTCCGCGGGGCTTTCGACACAGCCGAGCCCAGGCTGTTCCTGCTGGAAGGTCCGGCGGCGCAGCGGTTGAGTTACGTGATCCGGGCCGCCGAGGAGACGCTGGCGCGGGATCGAACGGTGCTGATCCTGGCCCCAGAGGTGGCCAGGGCCGCGGCCATCGCCGAGCTGGCCAGAGCGCGATGGAAGGACCGGGTGGAGTTAGTCCACAGCGGTCTGACGCCGACAAAGCGGAGGCACGTCTGGTGTCGCATCCGAGCCGGGGCTGTCGGCATCGTGGTCGGCACGCGGTCGGCAGTCTTTGCGCCCCTGGGTTCCCTTGGACTCATTTGCGTGGAAGACGAGGAGGATTCGTCTTTCAAAGAAGAAGCAGAGCCCCGCTATCATGCCCGCGAGGTCGCTTGGATGCGTGCCAGCCGGGACAAGGCCGTGCTCTTGCTCGGCTCGGCCCATCCGTCGTTAGAAACGGTGCGAGCCATTGAATCCGGCGGCGAGACGCTGCGCATCTCTGGCGACGGTGCCGTCCCGCCTGCGATTCAGGTCGTGGATCTCCGCCGACACCCGGGTGGATCTGTCCTGACAGAACCCATGATCGGTTGTATCCGTGCCGCCCTCGAGGCTCGGGCTGGGGTTGTGCTGTTTCTCAACCGCAAAGGGTTTGCCCCGGCCCTTCTCTGTCGGGACTGCGGCAGCGCGCAACATTGTCCCCACTGTAGCGTGACGCTCAGCTTCTATAAACGAGCGACCCGGTTGGCTTGCCACTCCTGTGGCGCCTCCTTCCCGGTGTCGGAAACCTGCGCCCTCTGTCTCGCAGTGCGTCTTGAGCCGGTCGGGTTTGGCACCGAGCGGGTCGAGGAGGAAGTTCGGCGTTTGTTTCCCGGTGCCAGGATCGGCAGGCTGGACCGAGACACCGCTTCAACTGCGGCGAGGGCAGAAGCGATTCGCCGACTGGCTTCGGTCGGCGAGTTTGATGTCCTGATTGGCACCCAGATGCTGTTTCAAGGGACCCCGCTTCCTCCCGTGGGGTTCGTCGGCCTCCCGCATGCAGACGCCGGGCTGCATCTACCGGACTTCCGATCGGCCGAGCGGACCTTTCATGCGATCCTGGACGCGGTGGCGATGGTTCGTCCCAGCGAGGCTGGCGGGAACGTTGTGCTGCAGACCTATCTGCCGACTCACCACGCGATTGCCGCGGTGGTCAGCCACAACCATTCGATCTTTTATGACCAGGAGTTAGCCTTTCGGAAATCAATCGGGTATCCCCCCTTCACTCACCTCATCGGCCTGCGTGTGTCCGGCAAGAACGCTGGGCTGGTGAGAGAGGCGGCCGAGCAGTGGGCCAGGTTGCTCAAGGCAGCGCTCCAACAAGGATCAGCTGGTGAGGAGAAGCCGGCTCCCCATGAGACCCTCGGCAGGGACGCCACAATCTTGGGGCCTGTTCCAGCCGCTGTGGCCCGCGTCCGAGGGCGACACCGCTGGCAATTGTTGATCAAATCAGCTAAGGCCGACACAGCTCGACAGGTGGTCAAGCGCACGTTGGATGTCCTGGAAAAGCGGCCTGGAGGTAGTGGATTGAAGTTCAATGTGGATGTGGACCCGGTGGAGATGGTGTGAGCGGGGTCGGGGCGGCTGGACTAGCCCTATGCTCCCGGAGGGCACACACCTCCAGCGTTATTCGTCGTTCGTATCTCGTCATGCGTCTCTTGCGTCGTTGCGTCTATCGCGACAGACTCGGCACGCGTTGCGAGATACGCTTCACGAGGCCCGCTTCACGGGCATAATGCCGATGCGCGCAGTGAAGGACGGTCAGGCTACCCCTAGAACGGGTAAGAATGGACGATGGAGATGGAAACGTGCAGCGGGGCCAGCCCAGCCGCCCCATCTGAGTGTAGTGATTTGTGAATATCGGATGCGCGCAGTAGGGGCTCCCCTAGTCACCTCAATAACGGAAGGCATAACATTGTGCTACTCTAGCGGGGTTTTTGACCGACCTGCCTGATGGGCTCCTTGTGGCTGGCCGATGTGGCTGCCTCTGCCTCTTTTCGCCAGACCCGCTTGAAAGTACCGTACGCGAAGGTCAACCAGAAGATGGACGAGAAGAGACCGAACAGGGCCGCGGTCAGAATTTGTCCCATCTGTTGTTCGGTGGGTTCCGCCGCCGCCATCCTCACTCGGGCCATTGTCACAATCGGCCAGGCAAGGCTCTCCACACCAAGCAGCAACGTGGCCCAGGCCCAGACAATTGCAATGCTGGACGCTTGCCATGTGAGAAACGTGGCGGTACAGAGCGCCACGACGACCGTCAAGGCAAGCGGCATCTCACCCCACATGAGCCAAAAGCCGATCGTCACTACAAGACTGCCGAGGATCGCGTTGAGTTGAGGAGTCCCCATACGAGGCCAAAGCATGAGGCGATGGAATTGCCTCGCCCCTCTGTCCGGTGAAGTGTGAAGCGTTTGTCCGATGAAGTCAATTCCGTCTGTGCGCCGGCTGCGCGATTGCGCTGTCTCGGTTCTTCCAGTATTGTGTGTGTGAGTTCAAATACCTGGAACAATCAGGCGGGACGGACAACCGCATGCCGAAGATGGTTCTGTTTACAGATCTGGATGGAAGCCTGCTCGATCCGGTCACCTATTCATTCGATGCAGCCAATGAGGCGTTGAGCGCCCTTCGAGCTAGCGACACCCCGCTCGTGCTCGCTTCGAGCAAGACACGGGCCGAGATCGAGCCGATCCGGTCCCGCTTGAATCACCCCCACCCCTTCATTGTCGAAAACGGTGGAGGGCTCTTTATTCCAAAAGGGCTCTTTGATTACCCACTTGAGGAAGCTTCGATGCGCGGTCCCTACCTCGTAGTCGAGCTTGGGGCGCCCTACGGCAGGTTGCGTGCCGCATTGAAGGAGATTGAGCAAAGATTCAGGTCCCAGCTGCGGGGATTCGGAGACATGTCGGCGGAAGAAATCGCCGACCGGACGGGACTGAGCCACCAAGATGCGGTCCTGGCCAAGCAGCGGGAGTACGACGAGCCCTTTGTGATCGAGGGCCCTGACATAGAGGTGGAAGAAGTGATGCGTGAGGCCGCTGCGAGGGGTCTTCGCTGCACCAGAGGGGGACGTTTTTACCATCTGATGGGGGAGTGCGATAAAGGGCGGGCTTGCCGGCTGCTGATTCACTGCTACCGTCGTCAATTCAATGGCCAAGGTGGCCAGCTCGTCACTGGCGCGATTGGCGACAGTCTCAACGACCTCCCAATGCTAGCTGTAGTGGATCGGCCGATTCTGGTGAAGAAACCCGACGGCTCCTATGATCCCGACGTGCAACTTCCCAACCTGACCCGGGCTCAGGGTGTCGGCCCGGCCGGCTGGAACCGGGCCGTCCTTGACTTCTTGAGTCGCGCCTAACCGGTGTGCCGGGCGTAACGGTTTGGCCATCCCATCAGAGTTCGTTTTGCCTCTCCTACTGACGTGTTCAAATCCTGACGATTCGGACAAGCTGCCCTCTCTTGACATGCTTTTCAACGCCTCTCGCCCTGGCTCTTGAAGAACAGAACGGAAAGGGGCGGGAGCGTCAGGGCGAGGGAATGTGTGCGACCGTGCAAGGGCATGGGGGCTGCTTCCACAACGCCCAAGTTCCCCAGGCCACTCCCGCCGTATTGCGCTGCGTCGCTGTTGAGCAGCTCTCTCCAGAAGTCACCGCGCGGGGTGCCCACCTGGTAGTTGAAGCGTGGCACCGGGGTGAAGTTGCAGACAGCCAGCACGAGACCGCCCGTTGACTTGCCTTTGCGGATGAGGCTGATGATGCTGCTCTCCGCGTCGAGGCAGTCGATCCATTCGAAGCCTGCCGGGTCGCAGTCGAGTTGGTGCAAGGCCGGCTCGCTCCGGTAAAGTTGGTTCAGATCGGCGACCCATCTCTGCAGGCCAGCGTGCGGAGCATATTGCAGCAGGTGCCATTCCAAGCTCTCCTCGTGCTTCCACTCCTGCCACTGGCCAAACTCGCCGCCCATGAAGAGCAGCTTCTTCGCCGGCTGGGCATACATGTAGCCGAACAGGAGCCGGAGGTTGGCGAACTTCTGCCAGTCGTCTCCCGGCATCTTCCCCAAGAGCGAACCTTTGCCATGGACGACCTCGTCATGGGACAGCGGCAGGACAAAGTTCTCGTGAAAGGCGTAGAGCATGCGGAAGGTCAGGTCGTTGTGATGGTATTTTCTATAAATCGGCTCCTTAGACATGTACTCCAGCGTGTCGTGCATCCAGCCCATGTCCCACTTGAGCCCGAAGCCCAAGCCCCCCACATAGGTGGGCCGGGAGACCATCGGCCAGGCCGTTGACTCTTCCGCGAAGGTCTGGACGTCAGGATAGTTGGCATAGATTTGCTCGTTGAAGTGGCGCAGAAAGGCGATGGCTTCCAGGTTCTCTCTCCCGCCGTATTGGTTGGGGATCCATTCCCCTTCCTTTCGGGAATAGTCCAGGTACAACATCGAGGCGACGGCATCCACGCGCAGTCCGTCGATGTGATACTTGTGCAGCCAGAAGAGGGCACTGCTGAGGAGGAAGCTCCGGACTTCGTTCCGCCCGTAGTTGAAGATGAAGCTGCTCCAGTCCGGGTGGAATCCCTTCTGAGGATCGGCATGTTCGTAGAGGTGCGTTCCATCGAAGAAGCCTGGTCCGTGCTCGTCGGTCGGGAAATGGGACGGGACCCAATCCAGGATCACGCCGATGCCGTGCTGATGCAGGCAGTCGATCAGGTACATGAAGTCCTGCGGAGTCCCATACCGGCTGGTCGGCGCAAAATAGCCTGTGGTCTGATAGCCCCAGGAGCCGTAGAAGGGATGCTCCATAATGGGTAAGATTTCGACATGGGTAAACCCCATCTGGGTTATGTACTCGGATAGTTGGGGAGCCAGTTCTCGGTAGGTCAGGGAGCGAGAGTCTTCCTCAGGTGCACGTCTCCAGGAGCCCAGATGGACCTCGTAGATGGCGATGGGAGCATTGGGGCTGTTGCGGCTGTGTCTCGTTCCCATCCAGCCCTGGTCTTTCCAGTCATATTCGAGGTCCCAGACGATGGAGGCAGTCTTGGGTGGCGTTTCGTGGTGAAACGCCAGAGGGTCTGCCTTGTCGACCTGGTAGCCGTGGTATCGGGACACAATGCGGTACTTGTAGACGGCTCTCTTCTTGAGACCGGGAACGAAGGCTTCCCAGATCCCTGAGTGGCCTCGCGGACGCAAGGAATGGCCGGTCTTCTTCCATCCATTGAAATCCCCCATCACGAAGACCTGCTCGGCATCCGGCGCCCACAAGGCGAGATACGTTCCCTCTTTTCCCTCCACGGTCATCGGATGGGCTCCCAGCTTCTCATAGAGGCGGACATGGGTCCCCTCGTTGAAGAGATAGAGATCCTGATCGGTCAGGAGGGTCACCTCAGGGAGGACCGGCTGCTTGGGGACCATCGCCATGACACTACCGCGCAGAGGGACGTGATAGTTTCGGTGAGAGATTGGTGCTTAGACTTGATAGAGTAGCTCTGCTACTCTCCACCGTCAACCAGGAATGTGTTCCGCTCTAGCGTCTTGGACGAGTCAGGATGGTCATGCCTGTCCCGACGGCCATCCCGACCAGAAAGGCCAAGGCTAAGCCTGCCATTCCTTTTCGATGGCTTTGAAACAGGTCGTGCCAACTCCGCCCTCGCTGAAAACGCACATGCGCCTCGCCTCCCAACCATTCGTCAGACCGAGGTGGATCGGGAAGGCGACTCGGCAAGCGATCGGTCGGACGCTTTCTTTTTGCAGTCATGTCATCCATCGACCTCCCCTTTGCGTGGCGCCGGAATCGAGCCCGGAGCCGGTCTCCTGTTCGCAGGTCACACAAATAGGGACAGGTTCCTGCCCCTGAAGTCATCATCAGAGGTGTCGCAGATCATCAGGTGCGCGGTCTCGAGGTTTATTGCCGAGCCGGTGCTCCAGGAACTCCTTGGCCAGATCCTTCGCGCCGAGTCCGAACGCGATCGCCGCAGCCATGACAATGCCGCCGAACATGATTCCAAACCCCACCACCACAATGTTCTGGGCGATACTGAGTTGCTCCAGGGCCATCGCCACCGCGACGAGCTGGATGCCCCACCGTGAACAGGCTGCCACAAGCCTTGCAGGCGGGAGGCCGGCATTCACCGCGGCAATGAGGACGGCCTGTGAGACGAAGTTCGACAAGAGGTAGCCTGCAACTAGAATCAACGCGGCGGTGAACAGATGTGGGATATACGCCAGGAACGACTGGGCAAACTGATTGATCGGCTGGAGATTCAAGGCTCCTAAAGCAGCCATTGCAGTAAAAACCACCACGAGCCAATAGCCCGCGCGTCCAACCAGGTGAGACGGATCGGCCTTGACCCCTCCACGCGCCAACGCGGCATTCACCCCCAGGCGGTTGGTGAGATGATCCAACCCGATCACGCGCAGCAGTCGTTCCACCACGTGACCGATCGACCAGGCAGCCACGAGCCCGACCAGCAGGATGATGGACATGGCGAGCACATTCGGTAGCACCGCGAGCACATTTCTGCTCAACGTCTCCAACGGTCCCAGCAGGGCTTTTTCCCAGAATTCTTTCATGGTCGCCTCCGTTATCAAGCGAGGGGGGCTTGCCATCGTTCTACCAGATACGGCTTGCGTTCCTCGAATGCTTGGCAGAGCGCCTCGATTCGCCCTTCAGCTTCGGCAGACGTGAGCCCCTGTGTCTCCAGCACAAAGGTCGCTGTGCGTCCCAGATAGAGCGGTGTGAACGCCTTGAGCAGGTGCTCGCGTGGCATGGCGCGGCGGTGATAGGACACAGCGACATCATAGATGAGTCGAGCCCAGAACTCATCGGGAATGCGAAAGGCCTGGAGCGGCCAATCCTTTAAGAGAAGGAGCCCCTCCACCGTGTCCGGTTCGAGCATCTGCCTCCAGATTGGCTCCAAGTCAGCGAGACCCTGCCGGAAACTGCTGATCATGCGATCCACATTGACGTTCACCGGCTCGACACCGACATCATACTGGAAGCCAAACAGCTTGACGGGGTTCGATCCCTTCACTCCCGCCCAGACTGGTTGATGCTCTTCCATCAAAGCGAAGACAGCTCCCATCACCTGAGCCAGCATCGCCGAAAGATCGGCAGCCGGGTCCTTGGGATTATGGATTTTCGCCCCTAAAAAGCTCTGACAGACCCTTGCTCCGCTGGCGACCGCCTCCGTGGTCATCCAGATATCAATGCCGAAGCGGGCCACATCAGATTCCCAGACATGTTTCTCCAGATAGTGTTCCGCCAGTCTCCCGGAGAAGCCAAAATCACCGCCGATCGGCTGGCGAATGCGCTGTCCGTACAGCGCGCGAGTCAGCGGGTAGACGATGCTGTTGGTAATCGTTCCGTCATATTTGTGG
>Ga0066710_100006974_pt1 | contig 10694 bp, 11 predicted proteins | sample GraSoiAngelo_159_FD_79666 | JGI IMG/M metagenome (GOLD analysis project Ga0066710, IMG submission 79666) | Grasslands soil microbial communities from the Angelo Coastal Reserve, California, USA - 14_1009_16_40cm | ecosystem: Environmental > Terrestrial > Soil > Grasslands | place: USA...
CGGGTGTCCCGACATGGCCGGAAAGAAGAGTGGGCGGCGGTGCTCGAATTCCTCGCGGGATCCCGTCCTCATCCCGACCTGGTAGACGCGGTCGGGGGGCAGCACGTCCATCACGCGAGCCATCGCCGAGGCGTAGTTGTAGCGCTCGCCGAGAAACTCCTCGCGCGTGTCCGGGTGCGCATCGAGCTGCAGCACTCGCAGATCCGGGATGGCATGGACGAGCGCCTCGATCACCGGCACCGTCGCGGTGTGATCGCCGCCGAGCATGAACGGAATCAGGTCGGGACGCCACCACGCGACGATCTCGTCGCGTGCGGCGTCGAGCTGTTCGCGGGGCGCCGCCCCGTCCGGGAGCTCGCAGTCCCCGAGGTCGGTCAGCGGCAGCTCTTCGAGGTCGCGGGCGAGCGCCGGGGAGTACGTCTCGATGGAATCCGACGCGGCGCGGATGTCGGCGGGGCCGGCGTCGGCGCCCTTGCGGAGATTGACGCGGCCTTCGAACGGGATGCCGTAGACGACGATTCGCGCGTCGGCGAAGGACCGGTCGCAGGCGATGAAGCGAGGAGCAGCGTCTCGCATGAGCCTCGCCGGAGGCCGGTGGCGGTGGCTAGGCCAGGTCCTCTTCGGAGAGCAGGGTAATGGCCGCGACGGCGCAGCCGACGCGCTCGACGGTGTGGTCGACGGCGAACACGCGCATCTCGCGGATCACCTCGCCGCGCACCTGGAACGCTTCCTCCAGCATCTGCTGGATCCTTTCCTCGGCGTCGGCGCGCGTGCCGGCGCCGTGAAACTCCATGATCACGCCGTTCTTACCCGGATCGTCGGGCAGCGCGTAGCCGACGGCCGCGGTGATGGCCTCGCCCGGCAGCTCGCTCGTCATCGCGGCGTACGCCGTCGGGACGAGGGCGCCCGGCTTCAGCTTCGGCAGGTCGATGATCGCGACCTCGGGAGGCACGATGCTGGAGACCTTGATGAGGTTGATGTTGCCGATGCCCGCCGCGAGCAGCGCGTTGTCGAAGGCATTGAGAGGAGTGCCGCCTTCCGCGTGCCCGGTCGCTGCCGCCGCCATCGTGACCGTCTTCGTCATTCGCCGTTCTCGCCTCCCAACCCTGAGCTCGCCCCCCATCCGCTGGCCGACGAGCGCACGCTCCCGCGCGTCGCCGACGGATTTTCATTTCGCCACTCTACCGGCGCGTCACCCGAATGCAAGAGAAAATTTGCGTCGGAACGTGTTTTTTCCTTGCAATCGCCCACCCCCAACCCTAGAGTGAATCAGTTTTTGCCGGCGGCAAAAATTTTTTGTCGCCGTAACGGCGACGCGGAATCGCGTTGCAGGAGAGGTGCGGTAGATGATCGGACGCGAAAGGAGGGTCGGTGGATTGAACGCCTTGGGACGGCACCTGCTGCTCGAGTTGTTCGACTGCGACCTCGACGCCATCACTAACCTGGAATCCGTGAAGGGCACCCTGGTCGAGGCCGCGAAGCGGGCCCAAGCCACCATCGTCGACGTCGTCTTCCACGAGTTCAACCCGTTCGGCATCAGCGGAGTCGTGGTCATCGCCGAATCCCACCTTTCGATTCACACGTGGCCGGAGTACCGGTACGCGGCCGTGGACATCTTCTCCTGCGGCGAGACCCTGCAGCCCGAGGTTGGCGCCAGCTACCTGGTCGAGCAATTCGGCGCCGAGCGCACGTCCGTGGTCGAGATGCAGCGGGGCATGTTCCTCCGCGCCGCCGCCCCCGCCACGAACAAACGCGCGGTTGCCGTGAGTTGATCAACCCGCAGTCGTACAAGTGGTTCTTCGAGACGACGACGCCCGTCGAGGGCCACATGCACGCGATTGTCCGGACGGTGGTGGAGGCGCAGACGAAGTTCCAGCACGTGGAGATCTTCGAGACCGCCGCGTACGGCAAGTGCCTCGTCCTCGACGGCCGGATCCAGTCGAGCCAGGCCGACGAGTTCATCTACCACGAGGCGCTCGTGCATCCGGGGATGCTGGTGAGCGAGAAGCCGCCGACGACGGCGCTCGTCATCGGGGGTGGCGAGGGCGCGACGTTGCGGGAGATCCTCCGCTATCCGTCCATCACCCGCGCGGTCATGGTCGACATCGACGCCGAGGTCGTCGATCTCTGCCGGCGTCACCTTCCGGAGATGCACCGCGGCGCCTTCGACGATCGGCGAACGGAAGTCCGGCACGAGGACGCGCGGGCGTATCTCGAGAACACGCAGGATCGCTTCGACTACATCTCCATCGACCTGGTCGAGCCCCTCGAGGAAGGGCCCGCATGTCTGCTCTTCACCCGGGAGTTCTACACGATCGTTCGTGAGCGCCTCACGCCCGGCGGGACGGTGACGATGCAGGCCGGCATGACGAAGGTGGCCGATGAAGCGTTCTTCACCGCGCTCCATCGCACGCTCGCCGACGTCTTCCCGATCGTCCGCGGCTACCAGACGTTCGTGTCCTGCTTCGGGACCCCGTGGGGGTTCCTGCTCGGCAGCAAGAGCGTCGATCCCCTGATGCTCGACACCGCGCGCGTGGATGCGCTCATCGCGGGGAGAGTCCGCGGCGATCTCCGGTACTGGGACGGGCAGACGCACCAGCACGCCTTCTCGTTGCCGAAATTCCTCCGCACCGCGATCGAGGCCGACACGCGAGTCATCACGGACGGCCGCCCGTTCATCGTGGCGTAGGCACTGGTCACACGCTGATCCTCGGGTCGGCGTCGCCGCGGCGGAAGGAACTGCTCGCCCGGATCTGTCCCAGGTTCGTCGTGCACGCGAGCCAGATCGAGGAGCCTCTCGACCCCGGGCCGATCCCCGACGCGGTGGCCGCGCTGGCGCTCAGGAAGGCCGCCGCCGTCGCCCGGGGCGCCGCCGCGTCGGCGATCGTGCTGGGGGCCGATACGGTCGTGGTCGTCGATCAGGACGTGCTCGGTAAGCCGGCCGACGCGCGCGAGGCCCGCGCGATGCTCGGGAGGCTGCGCGGGCGCGCACACCAGGTCGTGACCGGTGTGGCGGTGATGGACTCGTCCACGGGCCGCTCGGCGTCGTCGGCCGTCACCAGCACGGTCTTCATGGAACGCTACGGCGACGCCGTCATCGAAAGCTACGTCGCGAGCGGTGAGCCGCTCGACAAGGCCGGCGCGTATGCGATCCAGGGCCTCGGCGGCGATCTCATCAACGGGCTTATCGGCTCGTACTCGAACGTGGTCGGCCTGCCGCTCGGCGAGACGCGCCGTCTGCTTTCGGCGTTCGGCGTGCCCGTGCGTTCGCCACGATAGAGCGGGCGCCGGGTTCCCTGGCGCCGACCATCATCCGGGGTATCGGGGGCCATGATGGGGCGTCCACACGCTCCCGGCGCCCGGGATGCCGTCAACGCGCGTGCTTGAGTGGCTCCAGGAAGAGCAGCTGCTGCGGCGGGGGCACGCGCACCGTGGACGGTAGTGGCAGGTGGGCGCGGACGATTTCCACCGTGTGGAGAACGGCGTCCGTCGAGACCCATCCGTCTCGCAGATAGATCGATCGAGTCGTCTCGAGACGCCGTTCGAACACGTCGCCAACTCCGACGACGGGCTGCGGCCATCGGGCGGCAAGGGCGGCCGCGGGCTCCGTGGCCAGCAGACGCTCGGCAGCCAGGACCGCGCGGAGGAAGGCCGAGAGCTCCCGGTCGCCCGGACGGCGGTCGGCCCGCACGAACACGCCGGCATTGACGGTCGGACCGCCGACCGCCTCGGCGACGGCGCGCGGCGAGGTCAAGCCGACGAGCAGCCGCGCCCGCCCGTCGCCGACGAGCTGCGTGGCCGCGGGCTCGGGCACGAAGCCCGCGTGGATCTCCTCGGCGTCGAGCGCCGCGGCGACGCCCCGCGCGCCGAACGAGCGCAGATCGACCTGCGCCGGGTTGACGTGAGCCCGGGCGAGTATGGCCATGAGCCACGCCTGTTCGGGAGCGCCGGTCGACGTCAAACCGATCCGGGTTCCGGCCAGGTCTCGCGGCGATCGGATCCGCTCGGCGTGACTCGCGTGAACGAGGAGCGCGACCGGTGGCGCGGCGGTCAGGCCGAAGATGAGCTTGGCCGTGGGGCCGCCCGGACGCTGCCCGAACCGGAGCATCGCCTCGAACGAGGTCGCGGCGATGTCGGCTTGCCCCTGCGCGAGCGCTTCGGCCGCGCCGGATTCAGCGCGCGTCGAGTGAACGTCGACCGAGAGGCCTTCGCGCGTGAAGTAGCCCTCCATCTCGGCCGCCCGGACCGGGAGATACTCGGGTGACGTCGGGGGTCCGCCAATCACCACGTGGAGCGTCTGGACGAGGAGAATGAGTCCCAGCATCGAGTCAGGCCCGATTCTCGCGCGCTGGCGCCGGATTCCCGGTCCGCCGCGCGACCGGATCAAGGCGCGCCTGCTGCGACTCTACGCCGCGCTCGAGCGACGTTTCGGCCCGCAGCGCCTGCTCGTCCCCCGGCGTCTCGATCACGTGTCCGAGACGGAGCTGGCCGGGCTGATCCGGTCGGCCGGGACGCATCGGGTGAAGGCGCGAGGGTTGAAGACCGTCACGCGCTGGCTCGGGGCCAACGTCGCCGGCCGATTCGACGGACTGCGGAGCGCGCCGCTCTCCACGCTCAGGCGCGAGCTGCTCGGCGTGTCGGGGCTCGGACCGGAAACCGTCGACGCGATTTTGTTGTATGCGGGAGGGCGGCCGGTGTTCGTCGCGGACTCTTACACGCGCAGGGTTCTCGCCCGGCACGGCCTCTTCTCCGCCGACCTCGGCTACGAAGCCGCGCGCGAGTTCCTCGAGACTCATCTGCCGTCGGACCCTCGGCTCTTCAACGAGTTCCATGCGCTCCTGGTCGCCGTCGGGAAACGGTATTGCCGCGAGATCGCCCACTGCGAAGGATGCCCGCTCCGTGGCGACCTGACGACATGGGGGGCCTCGAAGGGCCCTCCAGGCGCCGTCAGACGAACTCGGTCAGCAGATTCGCCAGGCGCTCGGCGGCGTCGGGGACCGCGAGGCTCTGCGCCCGCTCGCCCATCTCCTTGAGCCGCGCCGGCTCTCTCAGGAGCGCCAGCGTCCGCGCGCCGAGTGTCTCCGGCGTCAGCTCCGGCTGAGGCAGCACCGCGGCGCCGCCCGCACGTTCGACCAGCCGCGCATTCTGCATCTGCTCGTCGCCGCTCGCGCCCGGAAGAGGGACGTAGAGCGCGGCGAGCCCGAGCTGACAGCACTCGTTCACCGTCCCGGCGCCGGCGCGTCCGATCACGAGCGCCGCGGTCGCGTAGATGCCAGCCAGCTCCTCGTCGACGTAGGGAACGATGTGGTAACGACGTTGGAGCGCGTCCGGTAACTCGTCGCGTCGCTCCCGGAGCCAGCGAAGGTCACCGGTCGTCGGATTGTCGCCACACTGGTGGATGACCTGCGCGTGCGGGAGCAAGAACGAAAGCGCGGCGCCGACCGCGCGGTTCACGCGGTGAGCGCCCTGCGCGCCGCCGGTGACGTACACCAGCGGGAGCGCCGGATCGAAGCCGAACCGCGCGGTCGCGTCGGCGCGCGACCCGTGACGGAGCTCGGGGCGCAGCGGATTGCCGGTGCGCACGACGTCGCGGCCGAACGCGCGCGAACCCCCGTCGAACGTCACGGCAACCCGCCGCGCCAGGCGCGCCGCGATCCGGTTCGCGAGCCCGGGCACGCTGGTCTGCTCGTGGACGACGATCGGCAGCTGCCGCGACGCCGCCGCGAGCACGACCGGCAAGGCGACGAATCCACCCGTGCCGAACACGACGCGCGGCCGGAGTCGTCCGAGGAGGCGCCGCGCGACGAGGACCCCGGCCGGGACGTTGAGCGTGAGGTCCGCCACGTTCTGCCACGCCCAGTAGCGACGTAGCTTGCCGGTCGGGATCGCGTAATACGGGATCGCCTGCGCGGGCGCCCGGCGCGCTTCGACGCCATCACGACTGCCGATCCATGCGCACGGGATGTGGCGCTCTCTCAGGATGGAGGCGACGGCGAGGCCTGGACTCGTGTGGCCGCCGGTGCCGCCGCCCGCCACGACCACTGAAGATGCGGACGGCGCGCCGGTCTCCGTCACCCCGCGCCTCGCTCGCGATGGCGCTCGAGCGCGAGGTCGATCAGCCGGGCGATCAGCTCACGGTAGGACAGTCCCGTCGCTTCCCACATTCGCGCGTAGCCGCTCGTCGAGGTGAAGCCCGGGATCGTGTTGATCTCGTTCACGATCGGACGGTCGCCTTCCAGGAAGAAATCGACGCGCGCCATCCCGGCGCAGTCGATGGCGCGAAACGCGGCGACGGCGAGCGCGCGGATCCTTTCGGTCGCTTCCGGACTGATGGGCGCCGGCACGACGACCTGCGCCTCGCCCTCGGTGTACTTCGTCGCGTAGTCGTACCAGTCCGCGCCGTAGACGATCTCGCCGGGCAGGGAGGCGATCGGATCGTCGTTGCCCAGCACGCTCACCTCGATCTCCCGCGCGTTCACGGCGCGCTCGACCAGGATCTTGCGATCGTGCCTCGCCGCCTCGTCGAGCGCTGCCGGCAGGTCGGTCGCGGTCGTGGCCTTGCTGATCCCGACGCTCGAGCCGAGGTTCGACGGCTTCACGAAGCACGGGACACCGATCGTCTCGGCGAGCCGGCGCACGACCGTCTCGGGATCGTTTCGCCACTCGTGCCGCATCACGACCTCGTAGTCGACGACGGGCAGCCCGTGCGCGCGAAAGACGGCCTTCATGGTGGCCTTGTCCATCCCGACCGCGGACGCGAGCACGCCGGCGCCGACGTAGGGCAGATCGGCCAGCTCGAGTACTCCCTGGATCGTGCCGTCCTCGCCGTACGGGCCGTGCAGCATGACGACCACGACGTCGAGGTGGCGTAGCTCGACGGGGAGCGCGCCCGCGGGCTCGGCGCGGACGAGCGCGGCCGTCTCCCGCGCCTCGACGGCTTCCGCGCGATCGGCGAGCGCCTTCCTGACCCCGCTGTCGGCGTCACCGCCCGGCAGCGCGATCCGCGCGTCGGCGGCCAGCGCGCGCAGGGGATTGCCGCCGACGATCCACCGGCCGTCGCGCGCGATGCCGATCGGCACGACCGCATGCCCGTTCGCGTCGAGCGCGGCGATCACCGACGCCGCGGACGCGAGCGACACTTCGTGCTCGCCGGATCGCCCCCCGAACACGACGCCGACGCGAAGCGACGACATGCAGGCATTGTAATCGGAGGGCGCGTGCCGAGGCGCGGATCTAGGAGCGGCGCTCGGCGCGCCAGCGTCGCCACTCCGCGAGGCGACGACCGAGCTCGGCTTCCAGGCCGCGATCGGTCGGGCGATAGTACTCGCGGCCGCGAAGCGCCTCCGGCAGATGCTCCTGCTCGACGCGCGCGTCGGGCGCGTCGTGCGCGTACTGGTAACCCGTGCCATATCCGAGGTGCTTCATCAGGCGCGTGGGCGCGTTGCGGATGTGGAGCGGCACGGGCTCCGCCGGCCGCTCGGCGACGTCCTTCCGGGCGGCGTCGAACGCGACGTAGACCGCGTTCGACTTCGGCGCCAGCGCGAGATAGACCGTCGCCTGGGCGAGCGCCAGTTCGCCTTCCGGTGAGCCGAGGAAGTCGTACGCGTCCTTCGCCGCGAGCGTGACGGCGAGCGCGCCGGGATCTGCGTTGCCGATGTCCTCCGACGCGAATCGCACGAGCCGCCGCGCGACGTAGAGCGCGTCTTCGCCGGAATCGAGCATGCGCGTGAGCCAGTAGAGCGAGGCGTCGGCGTCCGAGTCACGGAGCGACTTGTGGAGCGCCGAGATCAGGTTGTAGTGCTCCTCGCCCGCCTTGTCGTAGAGCAGCGTCTTCCGCTGCGCCGCATCGCGGATCATCTCGTCGGTGACCCGGCCGGCGCGCCGCTCGGCCGCGAGCCTGACCGCGATTTCCAGCACGTTGAGGGCGCTCCGGGCGTCGCCGTTCGCGAGCCGCGCAATTCCAACGAGCGCCTCGTCGGTCACCTCCACGTGAATTCGCCCGAGGCCCCGGTCCGCATCCGTGAGGGCGCGTCGCAGGATGGTGACGAGATCCTCCTCGCCGAGCGGATTGAGCACGTACACGCGGCAGCGGGAGAGGAGCGCAGAATTGACCTCGAACGAGGGATTCTCCGTGGTGGCCCCGACCAGCACGATCGTGCCCTTCTCGACGTGCGGCAGAAAGGCGTCCTGCTGCGCGCGGTTGAACCGGTGGATCTCGTCGACGAAGAGGATGGTGCGCGGGCCCTGCCGGGCGCGCTCGGCCTCGGCGCGCGCGATCACCTCGCGGATTTCCTTCACGCCGGAGAGCACCGCGGAGAACCCGACGAACCGGAGCCCGGCGACGTCCGCCATCAGCGAGGCGAGCGTCGTCTTGCCGGAGCCCGGCGGACCCCAGAGGATCATCGAGTGAGGCTCGCTGCTCTCGATCGCGGTGCGCAGCACGCGGCCTGGGCCCAGCAGATGGTCCTGGCCCACGATCTCGTCGAGCGATCGGGGACGCATCCGATCGGCGAGCGGCGCGGCCTTCCGAGGCTCGGGTCGCGGCGCGGGTTCCCCTTCGTGCGGGAAGAGATCCATTTCAGCCGCCACGGCCGTTCCGCGCCTCGAGCCACGCCGGCAGCTGCTTGAGATCGGTGAGCCGCGCGACGGGCACGATGTTCCATCGCTCGAGATCAGCCTCGCGCGGGCGGTACGCGAGGAAGGGAATGCCGGCCGCCGCCGCCGCGAGCCCGTCGACCCACGAGTCACCGACGACCACGGCGTCGGTCATCGCGCCGAAGCGTTCGGCGACGACGCGCCAGCCATCGGGGTCGGGCTTGAGGGCGCGCATGTCGTCGCGCGTGACGACGAGATCGAAGTGCGGTCCGAGCCCGAAGCGGTCGAGGGCGACCAGGGTCACTTCGCGGGCGTTGTTGGTCCAGAGCGCCGGGCGATACCCGACGGCCTGCGCGCCCACGATGGCGTCCATCGCGCCGGGCTCGAGCCACGCGTCCGCGACGGCGCGCCGCTCGTGGTCGAGCGCCAGGTCCCAGAGCGCCGGCTCGAGCTCGGGCTTCTCGTCGCGACAGCGCGTGATCAGCTCGCCGACGCGATAGCGCTCGGTGCGCGCGGGCAGGGGACCGCACGACCGTTCGAGCAAGGCCCGCATGTCGAGGGCCATGGCCGCCAGATCGAGCGGGGAGTTGACGATGGTGTGATCTAGGTCGAAGACGCAGACGCGCACACTCCGAGGATACTCCGTTCCCTGCGTGCTACGATGGTCGGGTCATCATGAGCCGCCGTTCGTCGCTCCTCACGGCGTTCCTCGTGCTTCTCCTGACGACCTCGACGGTGTCCCCCGCGATCGCGCTCGACGAAGCCGACCGGCTGTGGCTCGTCGGCGAGCGGGCGTCTGCCGACGGTCTCGACCTGCTCGCGCGCCGGACGCTCGAGCGGTTCGTCGAACGGTATCCCGACGATCCCCGCGCCGCGCGCGCGACCATGCTCCTCGGCAAGGCCCGGCTCCGCCTCGGCGATCTCGAGCCTGCGCTCGAATCCTTCCGCACCGCGCAGAAGCTCGGGTCGGCGGCGGCAGCGCTCGAGGCGCGCTTCTGGGAGGGCGAGACGCTCTTCCGGCTCAAGCGATACGCTGACGCGAGCGCCGCCTACGAGGAGGTCCAGCGGAACGACGTCGCCGGCGCGCTCAAACCCGACGCAGTCTATGGGTACGGGTGGGCCGAGCTCGAGCTCCGGCATCGCGACCGCGCCGTCGGAGCCTTCCGCAATTTTCTCCAGGGGTGGCCCGAGCATCAGCTCGCGCCCTCGGCGACGTATCAGCTTGCGCGCGGGCTCGCGGAGAACAAGACCTACGGCGAGGCGCTGTCCCTTCTCACCGGCTTCGCCGCGAAATATCCCGGCCACAAGCTCGTGCCGGACGCGCAGTACCTCCTCGGATGGACTCGCCTCGCCGCCGGCGAGACGAAAGCGGGGCTCGCGGACTTGCGCGCCTTCGTCGAGAAATATCCGACGCACGAGCTCGTGCCCGAGGCGCGCACGCTCGCGACGCAGGCGGCGCTCAAGTCGGGAGACAAGGGCCAGCTGGCGGAAACCTACGAGAGCCTGATGGCTCAGAAGCCGCCGACGGCCGAGGCCCTCGTCGAAGCCTTCACGCTGGCGACGAAGCTGGGCAACGTGCGGGACCGGGATGCGGCATGGCGCCGGCTCCGGACGGAGTTCCCGGCGCATTCGTTGACCCAGCGCACCGCGCTCGATCTCGGGACGGCCGCGTTCAAGCGCAAGGACTGGAAGGAGGCGGCCAGCTTCGCGGAGGTCGCCGCACAGACCAGGGACGACACGATGAGAGCCGAAGCGTGGCTCCTCGCCGGGGAGTCCGAGCTGAAGCTGCGACACTTTGCCCCGGCGGCGAAAGCGTTCGAGTCCGTCGGCGCCGTCGACAAGGTCGAGCCCGGCGTCCGGTATCGCGCGCTCGCGGGTCTCGGCCTGGCGCGCGAGGAACAAAAAGAGCTTCGCGCGGCGCTCTCGGCGTACGAGGCGGTCGGCGCGAAGAGCCCGGATCCGGCGCTGAGGGAGTGGGCGCGCGAGCGCGCCACCGCGGTGAAATCCCGGCTCGCGAAGCCGCCGGTGGCTCCGCCGGCCGCAAAGCCGAAAGCGAAATCGTGATGGCGAGACTGATCGGCCTCGCGCTCGTGTGGATC
>Ga0066710_100006976_pt1 | contig 10693 bp, 13 predicted proteins | sample GraSoiAngelo_159_FD_79666 | JGI IMG/M metagenome (GOLD analysis project Ga0066710, IMG submission 79666) | Grasslands soil microbial communities from the Angelo Coastal Reserve, California, USA - 14_1009_16_40cm | ecosystem: Environmental > Terrestrial > Soil > Grasslands | place: USA...
TACTTCATCCACCGCCTGCTCGGCGCGCCGCGCGCGTTCGAGTGGATGACCTCGAACCGCAAGCTGACCGCGGCCGAGGCGTATGCGTGGGGGCTCGTCTCCGAGGTCGTCGAGGCCGACGTGCTGGCCGCACGCGCCGCCGAGCTCGCCGGTGCCTATGCCGCCGCGCCGACGCGCGCGATCGGGATGACGAAGCGGCTGTTCGACCACGCCGACAACGCCACGCTCGAGGAGCAGCTCGAGCTCGAGGCGCAGCTGCAGGAGGTCGCGACGCAGACCGCCGACTTCGGGGAAGGCGTCGCCGCGTTCCGCGAGAAGCGGCCGCCGCGCTTCACCGGCTCCTAGCTACGAGCTCACGCAGCTGCTGAGACCGAGCTCCTTCGCCAGCCGGTCGCTGGCTGTGTTGTCCAGCGACGCGCGCTGCGTCGCCGTCTGCACGGCAGGGATCCGACGCGCCTTTGCCGCCGACGCGATCGCCTCGACGTCCTTCGCGATCCGCCGGTCGGTCGCGAGCCACTGGTCGACGGTGACCTCGTTGTCTTTCGGCGGCTTCAGCGCCTCGAGCTTCGCGAGCGCCTCCCGGTACTGGGCGAGCACGCGCCGCGCGTACGTCTCGATCTCGGTCACGCTTTGGGGCTTCGCGAGCTTCTTGACCTTCGCGTCGTAGCCCGCGCAGATCGTATTCGCGCGCTTCACGTACTCGCCGTGCGACAGGCGCGAGCTTCCGCAGGCCGCGAGCAGGGAGACCACCGCGAAGGTCGTAATCGTCACCGTCGCAACGCGCACGGAACCCTTTTACACTCCGCCCCGATGGATCATCCCGTCCAACTCGTCGTCGAGGACGACCTCGAGCGCAACCGCCTCACGGTCTTCTTCCGGCTGCTGCTCGCGATTCCCCATCTGATCTGGCTGACCCTCTGGAACGTCGCGGCGATCGTCGTAGGCATCGTCAACTGGGTTGCGACGCTCATCACCGGCCGCCCACCCACGGGACTCCACCGCTTCCTCGAGCGCTTCACGCGCTACCAGGTGCACGTCTACGCGTACCTGACCTTCGTCGCCGATCCATACCCGCCGTTCCTCGGCCAGGAGGGCTCGTACCCGGTCGATCTCCGGGTTCCGCCGCCTGCGGAGCAGAACCGGTGGACGGTGTTCTTCCGAGCGATCCTCTGGATCCCGGCCGGACTTCTCGGATACGTCCTCAATTACCTCTCCGAGCTGCTCGCGGTCTTCGCGTGGTTCGTCTGTCTCGCGCTCGGGCGGATGCCCGAGGGGATGCGCAACCTGCAGGCGTTCACCCTGCGCTACCACGCACAGGCGCAGGCGTACCTGTTCCTGCTGACCGACCGCTATCCGAGCCTGAACGTCGGGCTCACCTAGCGCGCAGCCTGTCGAGGATCTCGGCTTCCTCGGGGAAGCGCTGCTCCTCGTGCTTCGAGAAGAGGACGTCGCCGTCCGACAGCACCGTGAACTCGCCGGTGCTGCCGGGCTCGATCGTCGCCTCGACGCCGAGCGAGTCGCGAACTGCGGCCGCGAGACTCGCGGCCCGTTTCTCGTAGCCTCAGGAGGAGCAGTAGCGGATCAGCAGCGCCATGCCAAGAGCCTACCTTCCGATGTCAGGCGAGAGCTCCTCCCTCGATCGGGTGGTGGCGGTTTGGCCGTTCATCGGGCACTCTGGAGTCGTGAGGCGGGTCGCTCTTTCTCTTGCTGTGCTCGCGGCCGTTCTGTCTGCGGGCTCCGCGCCGGCCGCTACGGCGCCGTTCGCCAAGGAGAAGAGGGTCGCCGCGAAGCGTCTCTTCGCCTTCGTCTACCCCATGTCGTACGTGATCGACTACCGGATCACGGACTGCACGCGGGAGGGCGCGACGGTCACCTGCGGCTACAAGGTCGGCTTCTACAGCGGCGAGTCGTGCACGGGGACGATCTCCGTCGAGGCGGCGGGCCGCCGCCTCATCGCGAAGATCGGCGGGCCGCCCTGCATCGCACCCGCGGCGCCCGCGCCGACCGCGCCGTCGACTCCGACGACGCCCACCTCGCCGAGCCCGCCATCGGAGCCCGGCGGCTCTGTCACGCCTACGCCCGCCCCGACCCCGACGCCGAGCCCGACCCCGACGCCGAGCCCGACACCGACGCCGAGCCCCGCGGCGTACCCCGGCGTCGGCACGGTCCAGTGGCTCCTGAGCGTCTCCAGCGACGGGGCGACGTTAGTTCTCGGCGACGGCTCGCAGTGGCAGGTCGCGGCGGCAAGTCAGAGCACGCTCTCGACGTGGACGTTCAACGACGACGTGACCGTCCAGCTGGTCTCGGGCTCGACGTACACGCTGACGGACCCCGACGCCGGGGGTACTTCCGTCACGGCGACGTACCTCGGCACTTCGCCCTAGAGCCGTTTTCCCGCCGCCGCCGGGCGGGAAGAGAACGGAAATGGAGCGCGACGACACGCTGCTGCCGCTTACCGGCGCGGATACCGACTACGACCCGCTGGTCGAGCGAACGGTGCAGTCCCGCTTCGTGCTCATCGGCGAGGCATCCCACGGTACGCACGAGTTCTACCGCGAGCGCGCCGAGATCACGAAGCGGCTGATCGCCGAGCAGCGATTCACCGCAGTTGCCGTCGAGGGCGACTGGCCCGACGCCTACCGCGTCAACCGCTTCGTGCGCGGTGAGAGCGACGACGAGTTCGCGGAGGAGGCGCTCGAGGACTTCCGTCGATTCCCCTCCTGGATGTGGCGGAACACCGACGTCGTCGACTTCGTGTCCTGGTTGCGCGAATGGAACGACGCGCTGCCCGCCGACGCGGCGAAGGTCGGCTTCTACGGACTCGATCTCTACAGCCTTCACACCTCGATCGAGGCGGTCGTCGAGTATCTCGACGAGGCCGATCCCGACGCGGCGGCGCGTGCGCGCGAACGGTACGCCTGCTTCGATCACTTCGGCCCCGACCCGCAGGTCTACGGTTACGAGGCAGGGATCGGCGGCGCCGAGTCCTGCGAGCGGCAGGTTGTCGAGCAGCTCGTCGAGCTCCGGAACAAGGCGGCCGAGCTCGCGAGCCGCGATGGCCGGATCGCCGTCGACGCCCACTTCTATGCCGAGCAGAATGCCCGGCTCGTCGCCGACGCCGAGCGGTACTACCGCTCCGTCTTCCGCGGCGGCGTCGAGAGCTGGAACCTCCGCGACACACACATGGCTGAGACGCTCGAAGCCCTGGCAGGGCACCTCGAGCGCACATCGGGCGCGGCGACCAAGGCCGTCGTCTGGGCGCACAACTCCCACGTCGGCGATGCGCGCGCGACTCAGCTCGGAGAGGCGGGAGAGCTCAACATCGGCCGGCTCGTCCGCGAGCGACACGGCCGCGACGCGTTCGTCGTCGGCTTCTCGACGTACACCGGCACCGTCACCGCGGCCTCCGACTGGGGCCGCCCGGCCGAGCGCAAGCACGTCCGTCGCGCCCTCGAGGGCAGCTGGGAGCAGCTCTTCCACGGAACGGGCCTCCCGCGGTTCCTGCTCGTGCCCGCGGGCCTGCGCGGACGGAGGCTCGAGCGCGCGATCGGTGTGATCTACCGGCCCGAGACCGAGCGGCTCTCGCACTATTTCGAGGCCCGGCTCGCCGATCAGTTCGACGCCCTAATCCATCTCGACGAGACGCGTGCCGTCGAGCCGCTGGAGCGCACGAGCGAGTGGGAGGTCGGCGAGCTCCCCGAGACCTATCCTTGGGCGGTGTGATGGAACTCGTCGCCGGAATCATCGTCCTCGCCATCGTCGTCGTGAGCGTCGTGGTCGTCTTCGGCGTCTTCGTCTGGGCCGCGAAGAAGGACGGCGAGGAGGACAAGGCGGTGCAACGGCAGCTCGGCATCCGGCGCCGGACGAGGCTCGGCCGGTGATCGAGGGTGCGTGAGGCGGCGGAGTCGCCGCCCCACGCACCGAGCGAGGACTAGCCGCCGTTCGAGTCGCCGTTGTCGTCTTCGCTGCCGGAGTCCCCTCCGCCGGTGACGCGCGGTGCCGCGATCACCTCGTAGAGGCGGTTGTCGCCGTGCTGCTCGGTGTAGAACCAGCGCCACCCCGCCGTGAAGAGGTGCGGCACCTTCGCACCGAGGATGCCGGTCGGCCTCGGGTCGCCGTCCGAGACGTGCACCCCGGTGAGTTCATTGTCGCTGTCGTTCTTGCCGAAGCCGCCGTTGCCCGAGTCGAGGGTCGCCGACGGGTCGCGGCCCTCCGCGATCCAGCGGTCGGGCTGAGCCCCGGCGTAGTTGTCACGGCTGACGTCGAAGACGTAGCCCGAGTCGAGCGCGTTGCGCTGCGTGTGCAGCGTGTCTCCAGCGTCCTCGACGAACGTGATCCGGTTCTTGGATAGGAACGTGACGTTGTCGAAGCCGGAGTGGGCCATGTCGCCCTTGTAGAACATCGTCAGCTTGCCGGTGTCGGCCGACGGGCTGCTCTGGACGAGCTTCATGATCGAGCCCCAGCCGCCGGCGGTGTCGTTCTCCGGGCTGGTCGCGTTCGTATCGCCCGTCTCGTCGAAGAAGAATTCCCGGAAGCCGATGCCCGGACGGAAGTTGCCGTTCTCCGGCCGCTTGAAGGGCGTCGCATGCGCCGCCTTTGCGGCGAAGTTGGCGTTGAACGGCGTGGCCCCGTCGACGGCCGTGTCGTGGACCGTCACCCACCTCGTGTCGAACGACTTGCCGTACGTGTGGAGTGCGACCTCGTCAGGCGCCTGCAGCGCGGCTTGCGACTCGAACGTGATCGGCTGACCGGCGTCGTTCAAGACCTGCAGCGCTTGCAGCTTCCCGTGGTGGAGGTCGCCGCTGGCGGCCGGCACATACCGGTAGACGAAGCTGTTCGGCTGTCGCGCCGGGGTCCCCTGCTTGTTCGGTCCTCCGATGTCCTCGACGATCCAGAGGTTCGCCGCCGAGTCCTTCTGGACGCCCTCGTAGCCGCCCCGGCCGAGCGCGCCGGAGACGTCCTCGACCGTCGACGGGTAGGTCGCAGTGGCCGCGTACGTCGGGTTGCTCGTGCTCTCGGTGGTGAAGATCAGTCGCTGCGCCCAGGGGTCCCAGGTCGAGCCGTCGATCGTCGCCAGCGGCTGTCCGTTGCTGTCCTGTGTCGCCATCAGCGTCACGCGATGCAGATGGTCGGCATCGAGGTTGACGCGGGTGATGTAGCCCTGCTTCTTGCCCGCCACGGTCGCCGCGCCCTCGTGCCCCTGGAAGACGAAGTGGGAGCCGTAGTCGTAGCTGCCGTCCGGACCCGACGCGCCGCGGAGGACGAGGTACGTGTTCTTGTCGGGCTCCGTCTTCTGCGCCTCCGTCCACGTGGCGGGGTTCGGCGGCACCATCTGCGGCACCGCCGGGTTCTCGGCCGACGGCGTGTCGTTCTCGTAGCCGAAGTGCGTCACGATCCCGCTCGGGTTCTCGAGCGCCGTCGAGCCCTGCGCGACCATGAACTTGTCGAGCCCGCCGCCGAGAACCGACGCGGGCGCGTAGCCGGCGGCCTTCTGATTCGGATTCGGAACCGGAGTGAACTGCGGGCCGTCCGGTCCGGCTGCAACGCCGCTCGCCACGACGCCGATCGCCCCTGCGACGCCGGCGGCGAACGGCCACAAGATCTTCTTGCTCATGATTCCCCCTTCTCGGTGACGGCTACTTGCCGCGAACGATCCTCTTGGCCTCTGCACGTCGCGTGGGGGTCGCGGTGGTGACGCGGCGGTGAAGGAACGGTAACCGCCGGGCGCCCTAGATCGTCTTGAACTGCTCGAACGGCTGGCGGCAGCTCGTGCAGTAGCGCAGCAAGCGGCACGGCGTCGGGCCGAAGATGTTCTCGAGCTTCGTTTCCGTCGAGCCGCAGTACGGGCAGCGGAACGCATCCGTCTGCAACTGCACGAGCCGCGGCGCGGTCGCCTCGCGCGGCGCCGGCGGCGCGAACCCGGCGGCTCGCAGCTTCTCGCGGCCGACCGCGGTGATCCGGTCGGTTGACCACGAGTCGTCGAGGACGACTTCGATCTCCGGCTCCGCGCCGAGTTCCGCGATCTTCTCTTCGAGCGCGTGCTTCATCACCTCGAGCGCCGGGCAGCCGAGGAAGGTCGGCGTGAAGCGCACGTGCACCCGCTCGCCGACGTCGACCGACTGGATCACGCCGAGGTCGACGAGCGAGATCACCGGGATCTCCGGATCCGGGATCTCCGCGAGCGCGTCCCACACGGCTTCGGCGCTCACCATTGCGCACCCGTCGGCGCCGAGCGGCGCACCTCGGTCATCTCGTCCCACAGCTCGCGCAGCTCCTCGGTGTGCTGCCCTCGCGTCACCGGCTCGACCTCCGGCAAGTCGAACGGCAGCCGCCCGCGCACACGCTCCACGAGCTGCAGCCGGAGCTCGCCGTCGAGCACGCCGAGCGCATACGGCCACAGCTCGTCGATCGCCTCGCGCAGCCGCGTCGTTCCCTCCTCCGTCGCGAGCAGCCGGTCGATCCACATCTCGGCGTGCATGCGGTGGTAGGCCTCCTCGCGGTCGATCTTCGCTGCGAGCCCGGCGACCTCGGGATCGTCCGACGCCTTCAGCACCGCGAGCCGGATCTCGTCCGCGGTCTCGTAGAGCCAGTGCCGCGCGATCGTCCGCGCCCACTCGAGCCGCCGCAGCTCGACGAGCGGCGCGCAGCGGTACTCGTCCGGCGCGCGGTCGAACGCGAGTGCATCCGCGTCGGTGCCGAGCTCGCGCGCGGCGAGCTCGTAGAGCGCGCGCGCGTGACCGATCTCGTTCTGTGCGATCGACGAGAACGCGACGTCCTCCTCGAGCAGCGGCGCGATCCCGGTCCACTCGGAGTCGCGCCAGCCGAGGATCAGCTCGTCGTCGGCGAGCTCGAGCAGGACCTCAACGCGACTCCGCGCGTTCACGCGCCTCCTTCAGCCGCGCCTTGATCGAGTAGCCGTCCACGCGCCGGTACTTGAGGTCGAACTCGTCGGCCCAGCCTTCGACCACCGAGAGGTGCTCTCGCGGAACCAGCCACAGCGCTTCCGATTCGCCGCGGCGCCCGTACTGCTCTCGGCCGTAGATCTCCGCGAAGCGGAAATCCGGGGCCTCGACCGAGCCGGCGTGCTGGAACGGCTGCCCCTTCCGTTCCTGGCGGAAGACCTCCCAGATCACGCCGCTTCGGCGAGGACAACGGAGCGCACCCACGCCGTCTCGTCATGGTTCAGCCGCCGGAAGCCGAGCCGCTCCTGCGTCTTCGGCCCGTGGCCGGTGACGACGTGGCGCAGCTCGTCCCAGTCCGGCTCGGTGTACTCCCAGACGCCGTCGTCGCGCTTGCGCAGCGCGGGGTCGGGGATCGTCAGGCCGAGCTCGAGCATCTGCGGCACGTAGCCGTCGAGGAACTGCTGCCGCGCCTCCTCGTTGCCCTGGCTCTTGATCCGCCACTGGTACATCGGGTCGTCGTCCGCAGGGATCGGGTTGCCGTGGAACTGCATCAGCGGCGGCCACCAGCGGTTCAGCGCCTCCTGGACGAGCTCGAACTGCTCGGGCGTGCCGGTGACCATCGCCAGGATGACGTCGCGCCCGTGGAGGATGTGGAACGACTCCTCCCAGCAGATCTTCTTCATGATCCGCGCGTACGGTGCGTACGAGCACTTGAGTAGCGCCTTCTGCGAGATGATCGCGGCGGCGTCGACGAGCCACGCGATCACGCCGACGTCGCCCCACGTCTTCGTCGGGTAATGGAAGACGTTGTGGAACTTCGACTTGCCGCTGACGAGGTCGGCCAGGCAGTGCTCGCGCGGCTTGCCGAGGTCCTCGACGACGCGGTAGATCAGCTGCGAGTGGCCGACCTCGTCCTGCACCTTCGCCGTCAGCGCGAGCTTCCGCTGGAGCGTCGGGGCGCGGAGGATCCACTCGCGCTCGGGCAGGACGCCCATCAGCTCGGAGTTGCCATGCATCTCGATGAACTTGACGAGCTTCGCCCGGTAGTCGTCCGGCATCCAGTCGCCCGTCTCGACCTGGCCGCCCGCCTGGACGTACTCGAGGAACTCCTGGTCGTCCATCGCACCCCTTCCGAACGATCGTTAGGGTTCAGTTTACTGTGTCCACGCGCCGCCAGGAGCTGACGCGTCAGGCTGCCCGGCTCTTCGCGGAGAAGGGCTACCACGGCACCTCGATCGGCGATCTCGCCCAGGCGATGGGCGTGCAAAAGGGCTCGCTGTACGCGCACATCGACTCGAAGGAGGACCTGCTCTGGGAGGTCGCGCGCGAGGGCGCGGCGGCCTTTCACGCGGCGCTCGACTCGGTGCCGGACGAGGGGCCGGCGATCGAGCGCGTGCGCGCAGCGCTGCGCGCGCACCTGCGCGTCGTCGCGGAGCAGCTCGACGTCGCGACGGTCTTCATCCGCGAGTGGCAATACCTCGACGGCGCGCGGCGCGACCAGTTCCTCGGCGAGCGGCGACGGTACGAGGAGCGGTTTCGCGCGCTCTTTCGCGAGGGTCGCGAGCGCGGCGAGCTGCGCACCGATCTCGACGATGCGACCGCGGCGCTCGTGGCGCTCTCCGCGGCGAACTGGGCGTACACGTGGCTGCGGCCCGGCGCGGAGACGGACGGGCTCGCCGATCGGTTCACCGCGCTCCTGCTCGACGGGATGCGCGGCTACGCCTCGCCGTGAAGCGCGCGGTCCTGATCGTCAATCCGTTCGCGTCGCAGGTGACGGAGGAGCGGATCGCTGCGGTCACGGCCGAACTCGCGCGCGTCGCCGAGGTCGAGACCATGTTGACGACGCATCCACGCCACGCCACCGAGCTCGCCGAGAACGCCTCGCGGACCGACGCCATCTTCGTATTCTCCGGCGACGGCGGCTTCAACGAAGCGGTGAACGGCATGGACGGGGACGTGCCGGTCGGGTTCATCCCGGGCGGCGGCACGAGCGTCCTGCCCCGCGCGCTGGGTCTGCCGCACGACCCCGTCACGGCCGCGGCACAGCTCGCCGACGCGCTCGCGTCCGGCCGCGTGCGGCGGATCTCGCTCGGCCGCGTCAACGGGCGCCGCTTCACCTTCAGCGCCGGGATCGGCTTCGACGCCGAAGCGGTGCGGCGCATGGATGCGCGCGGGCGCCGCGAGGACGGACGGCGGCCCGGCGACCTCGTCTTCGCGGCGACTCTCGTCCGGGTCGCGTTCGAACGGCGCGTGCGTTACGACCCCGTCCTCGAGATCTCGGGGCTCGGTCGGGCCGCGTTCGCCTTCGTGGCGAACGCTGATCCCTATACGTTCGCGAAGCGGATTCCGCTGCACGTCGCGCCGGAGGCGAACTTCGAGGGTGGGCTCGACGTTGTCGCGCCGGTGCGGGTTCGGCTGCACACGATTCCGCGCCTGCTCCGCTACGTCGTCACGGGTCGCGGACAGGAATCGGCGCCGGACGTCCTGTACGCGCACGACCGGGACCGCGTCGAGATCGCGTGCGACGCCCCGCTGCCGCTCCAGGCGGACGGAGAGGATCTCGGCGACGTGGAACGGGCCGTGTTCGAGGCCGAGCGCGGGGCGCTCCGCGTGCTCGTCTGATCTAGTCCGAACTGGACTAGTCCGCTCCGGAATACTAGACTCGCCTGTATGCCCGCTCGCACCGCTGCGCCGCCCCGGACGCTGACGACGACGGAGGCCGCCGTCCTCGCGCTCCTTGCGATCGAGGGAGAGCAATCCGCGTACGACCTGCTGAAGCTCGTCGCCGGGGCGATCGGCTACGTCTGGGCGCCGGCGAAGAGTCAGCTCTATGCGCTCCTGCCGCGGCTCGCGAAGGACGGGCTCGCGTTGAGCCGCAGGGTGACGCAGTCCGACCGGCCGGACAAGCAGCTCTACCGGATCAGCTCCGACGGGCGGCGCGCGCTCAAGCGATGGCTCGGGACGATCGAGCCGGGCGCGGTTGAGCCGTTCTTCCTGCGACTGTTCGTCGGCGGGCTGACGTCGCGCACGCGCGCGGCCGAGCACGTGCGGCAGTTCCGGCGAGACACCGAGCAACGGCTGGCCGAGTTCCGGCGCATCGAGCCGACGAACACGCGCACCGGCCACGACGAGTTCCACTACTTCCTGCTGCGCCGTGCGATCGACCGCGCCGAGCAGGACCTGACATGGGCCGACTGGGTGCTCGCGGAGCTCTGCTAGCGGTCGCCGTCGCCGTGCTCGTCGCGGCCGCGCCCGCAGCCGCTGACGATCCACGGGCCGCGGACGTGCCGATGCTCGTCCAGGAATACGAGACGCGCCACCCGAACCTCTTCCACGGTGTCTCACGGGTGGCGTTCGAAGGCGCTGCCGACGACCTCCTGGCGCGCCTGCCGCGGCTCGACCGCGACGCCTTCCTCGTCGAGCTGATGCGGCTTGCGGCGCTCGCCGGCCCGCGCGAGGGCCACCAGGACTCGGCATCGCCGCCGGCTCCGACTCCGCGACCTTCACGCTGGAGTCGCCGAGCGGTACGCGCCGAGAGCGACCAGTCCTCTGCGCTCCGGACGCTCGACCGCGGCCGCGTCGTCTACCTCGCGTACAACGTCGTTCAGCGGTCGGTCAACGACCCGTGCCGAAGCTCCTTCGGTTTGCGCGGCAGCCGAAGGTGCGCCGGATCGTGGTCGACCTGCGCCTCCGGCATCGGGCCTGCGGTTGCACGTCGCGACCGGCTACGAGGAGTTCGGTCCCGGTGACGCGATCGAGCCGGGCGTCCCGGTGGGCGTCTCGTGGGCGGA
>Ga0066710_100006978_pt1 | contig 10692 bp, 10 predicted proteins | sample GraSoiAngelo_159_FD_79666 | JGI IMG/M metagenome (GOLD analysis project Ga0066710, IMG submission 79666) | Grasslands soil microbial communities from the Angelo Coastal Reserve, California, USA - 14_1009_16_40cm | ecosystem: Environmental > Terrestrial > Soil > Grasslands | place: USA...
GCCCCGCTTTCCCTCACCCTCGCCGTTGCGATGCTCATGACGTTCGGGCTGGAAATCGTGGCCGGTCGATCCGGATCGGCCTCGGGATTCTTTGGGTTAGTGAACGATCTCGCAGTCTGGAAAGCTCTCGGCGGCCACTCTGGACCGCTATCGTACATCACGATGATGTTCCTCCATGCGGACCTGTTTCACATCGTCTTCAACGTGGTCTTCCTGATCTTCATTGGTCCACTCCTTGAGGAGAGGATTGGCCCGCTCCGCTGGGGGGTTCTGTTCTTCGTCGGCGGGGTGGTCGCGAGCCTCGCGTTCGAGGCGATTCACTTCCAGGACAGGGGCTACTTTCTCCTCGGCGCTTCCGGAGCCCTGAGCTCGGTGTTCGGCGCGTTCGGCCGCTTGTACCCCCGCGAACGGCTGTCCTTCTGGGTTCCAATCCCCCTCCCGCCCATGCCCGCGATTTACTATGTGATCGGTTTCGTCGTCGTACAGTTCTTTCTCAGCGTCGTCACGCTGGGGCAGCCTTTCCATATCGCGTGGGAGGCGCACGTCGCCGGACTTGGGTTCGGATTCGCCGCAGCCCCGCTCGTGCTACGAATCCCAAGCCGCAAGCGGACGGGGAAAGTGCAAGACTTCTCTGTGCTTCGCCCGCTCGCGAAGAGCCTCGAGCTCGAGGAGATCCTCGGCCACCTGTCAACGGAATCTCTCCGGGACGCGCAAGTCGCCTGGCTGGAGTCGTTCGCCGTAAAGGCCAGCTGCCCGCAGTGTGGGAGGCCCCTCCGATTCATTCGGGGGGCTCTGAGGTCCGACTGCGGGTGGCGGCTCCGCGTCATGTGAACAGCAAACGATTTCGGCTCGCGCGCGTTTCCAGCCCCAATGGCCACTCCGAGCGCGCTCGTCCTAAAGTGCGAATCGTGCGGCAAGGAGGTTCCGCATCGCGTCCTCCGCGGACGCGTGGGAGGGAAAGGGGAGATCGTGTTCGAGGGCGTGGTGAAGTGTTCCGCATGCGGGTTCATGCGGAGCGTGGTGACTCGGGAGGCGAAACCAATCGACGTCCCCATGGTCCTGAGCTGGATGGACCGCTCGACACGGACAACAATCGAGATGGGCCCGACGGAGCGGGTCGCGGTGGGCGACGCCATCCCTCTGTCGGAGGAGCGTGCCGTCGTCACCGCCCTCGACTCAAAGGGGCGTCGGGTGCAGGAATCGCTCGCCTCCGACATCGACACGATTTGGGCGAAGCGCGCGGACAGGGTATGGGTCTCTTTCAGCGTCAACATGGGAAACCGGACCGTCGCCCGTCGAGTCCTCGCTGCGCCCGACGAGGAGTTCGTGGTTGGCGACATCGTGGACCTGGGGAGGGACCGGGTTGTCGTCCACCGAATCCGGATAGCGCACCGCACCCTGCGAGAGGGCAGCGTCCCCGCTGCGGACATCGTGCGCGCGTACGGTCGGGTCGTGAGGGAGCGGACGTCCCGCTGAGTCGCGCCCGGGAGACGGAAGGATGATTATTCATCCGGCGGTGGCTCGACCGTGATCACCCTGGTTGGCGTGGGCCATGTGTTCGACATCGGTGCGGCGATTCGGAGGACGATCGTCGGCCTGAAGCCTGCGGTCGTCGGTGTGGAACTCGACCCCGCTCGGTTTGCGGCCTTGCGCGCGCCAGAAGCGAACCCCCCCGCGCTAAGCGTCACCGGGGTCCTCGCCTATGTCCAACGAAGGATTGCGAGAGAGTACGGGACCCAGGTCGGGGCGGAGATGATGGCGGCCGCTGAGGCTGCGAGAGACGTGGGCGCCCTGTTGGCGTTCCTCGACCTCGACTCGCGCGCGGTCCTCGCCCGTCTGATGCGGGCGATGACGTTGGGGGAGAAGGCGAGGTTTGTTGTCTCCGTTATTGCAGGGCTCTTCCTGAGGAGATCGACGGTGGAAAGGGAGCTGGAGAGGTTCGAAGAGGACGAGAGCGCGTTCCTGCAGGAGCTGGCGAAGGACTTGCCCTCCGTCAAGCGGGTGCTGATCGACGAGAGGAACTCGCACATGGCCATGGCGGTTCGCACCTTGGAAGCACGGCACGGCAGCGTGGTCGCCGTCGTGGGGGAGGGCCATCTCGAGGGCCTTCGCGCCCTCCTCGCGGACCGGTCCCCCGATGTGGTTCGACTCCGGGAGCTTCGGCATCCATCGTCCGCGAACTCCCGAGTAATCCCAGTGTCATCGAAGGATGAGGTCATGTCCGCGCGCGATAACCCTTAAGGGTGACCCTCCGTTCGAGTGTTCGTGCCGCCGCCGGCGAAAGGTCCAAGGGGGGACGAGGCGACCGTCGCATGGATACGGGATCGGTTCCGCCGGCACTACGAGGCGGCGGAGCTCGGGCTCCCGCCAAGATTCGCCCGCCGTGAGTTCGGTTTCATGTTCTGGGAGGCGGGGATGATGCAGCGGCACCAGTCGTTCAAGAGCGGGGAAGGCCTGCGGGACTTCCTCGCCCGCCGCACGCCAATGCACGTCTACTATTCCAGCGCATACTACGAGACGCCCGGAGCCCCGACGATGGAGGAAAAGGGCTGGCTCGGCGCCGACCTTGTGTTCGATCTCGATGCGGACCACATCCTGCGCGTGAAGGGAATGGCGTACGAGGTCATGCTCGAAGAGGTGAAATCCGAGGTCGCGAAGATTGTGGACCAGTACCTCCTCGCCGATTTCGGATTCGACGATGATGCGATCCTGATTACCTTCAGCGGTGGGCGGGGATACCACATTCACGTGAGGGACCCGCGGGTATGGGAGCTGCACAGCCACGAGCGGCGGGAGATCGTCGACTACATCACCGGCACCGAGCTCGACGCGGAACACCTGTTCCGGCGGGTGCCCTTGGAGCTCCGAAAGTTTCAGGACACCGCGACCGTGAAGTACCGGTATGTGATGCCAAGCCCGAACGACGCGGGATGGCCGGGCCGATTGGCCCGAGGGATCGTCGCATCCGCGGAACGGTTGGAGCGGATGTCCCGCGAGGATGCGGTTCGGGAGCTATCGGGTGTCGAAGGGGTGACCAAGAAACTGGCGGGTGAGATCCTCGACGCGCTCTTCGTGCGGGCCGGCGGGGTGAGGGGGATCGACAAGCTCCGGAGAGGGGACATGGATATCTTTCCCGGGAATCGGTATCTGGAGACGTTCCGCAAGATTTTCGTGCCGCCCGCCATCGATCTTGGAAAGCGGGAGACGGACGAGCCGGTGACCTCCGACATCAAACGCCTCATCCGCATGCCCCACAGCCTCCACGGCAAGACGGGGCTCGCCGTCATTCCGATGGACCGCAAGACGCTCGACGGCTTCGTTCCCCTGAGGGATGCAATCCCTGCGGCCTGGTCCGAGGAGTCGGTGAAGGTCTCCCTGCGGGCTGGAATCAAAGTCACGATGCGAGACGAAACCTTTAATCTAAAGGAGGGGCTGAATATCATTCCTGAGTTCCTGGCAATCTTTCTGGCGTGCCGGGGAGTCGCCTCGATCGCTGCATAGGAGGCCCCGCAGATGCTCACGAGCTATAAGGACCGCCTCGAGGGCGGTTACCGGTACACGCGGATCCGGCGGTTCCGGGGGTGGACCGCTGCGGGGCTCATCCTGGCGACGTCGGGCCTCATCGCCGTCTCCCTCGGGGTCGCCGGGGCGAGCGCGAAACCGCTATTCATGCCACTTGAGGCGTTCCTGTCTCCGTTCCTGGTGATGCTCTTCATCGGGATCTTCCTCCTGACGTTCTTCCGGAACCTGTCGATTCAATATGCGAACAAGGACGCTCAGCGATACCTCATGATCAAGAATACGATGGGGCGGGCGAGGTTCATCGTCGCGATTGGCTTGGTGATTGCGGTCATCCTTCTAGCGCCCGTCACGCGAGGCGCCATGGACGGATCCGCCACGCCTCCGCCCGTGATCGACTCGCTGACCCCCAACGAGGAGATTATCTTCACATTCGAAAGCGAGGACCCGCTCGGAGCGACGCGGTACACCGCTCTGACGATCACGCTCACCGTGGGCGGCCAGCTCAACCTTCTCGTGAAGCGGTCCTGGTCGACGGCCGTCACCGACATCCCCGCTCCTGCGTCCATCCTTCCGGCAAGTCGCTCCGTCATAATCGGACTCGACACGGACAAGCCGTACACCTACGCGGTCACCTTGCTGAACCCGACGACCGGCTCGGTTGCTTACTCGTATCAGTTGCGGGGGTCCGTATTCCCCGCACTCTTCTCCGTCGCCCCCGGCTTCGCCGTTGCTCTGGCCTTCCTGAGCCTCGGGTTTTTCATGTTCCTCCGGCCCCGGCGGGATCGATTCAAACAAGCCGCGATCTATTCCGGAGACTTCCAGGTCCAAGTCGACTCGGGGGAGCGGCTGTACTCCGAATATCACGCGCTCCGGCCCTCTGGGCGAACGTTCCTCGACGGGGACACCCTTCCACCGCGACCTGCTCCCGCACCGGTCGTCTCCGGTTACCCGTCGGCCAATCCAGGGCCCGACCTCGCCTCGGCGGGCGCGCCCACGCCCCCGCTGCCGCCCCCACCCCCTCCCGTCGCGGCGCTCCCGCCACGGACACCGTCTGAGCTGTTCGGGGATGCGGCCAGCTTGTTCTCTCAAGGCCTTCACGAGCTCGCCGTGGAGAAGTTCAACGAGGTCCTCGCGCTCGAGCCCCGCCACACGCGCGCCCTTCTGGGGAAGGGCGAGGCGCTCATGCGGTTGGGCAGGACGAAGGAGGCCCTCGACGCGTACGACGAGATCCTACGCCATGACCGAGGCAATCTCGACGCGCTAATTGCAGCGACGGGAGTGTACACCGCCGAACGACGCTGGCGGGACGTGGTCGACCTCGCGGACACCGTGCTTGCGATGAAGCCGGGCGACCCCGAGATGCTCGTGTACCGGGGTGACGCTCAGCTCGCGCTTGGAAAGCGGTCGGACGCGCAAATCTCCTACGAGGCCGCTCTTCTCAAGCGCCCCGCGGACCCTGCGATTCTCGAGCGGATTGAAAAGGCGAAGGTGGACGTCGCTGCCCTCCAGTCCCGTGCCCTCATCGCGAGCGCCTCGGGAAACCTGGATCAGGCGATCGCGTTGTTTGACGAGGTCCTGAAGATCGAGCCCGAGAACCCGAACGCGACGGTCGGCAAGTCCGTCGTCCTTCGGAGGGCGGGGCGCGTCGAGGACGCCCTCGCCAGTCTCGAGGCGGTTCTCCTCCGACAGCCTGGGCACGGGGGCGCTCTGTTGAACAAGGGCCGGATCCTCGAGGAACGGGGCGATCTGGAGGACGCACTGGAGGCGTACGACAAGCTGATCGAGATGAACCCCCGCGACGCGGACGCGTGGGTCGCCCAGGGGGACGTGCTGGGCAAGATGGGGCGCGAGGACGACGCGCTGAAGTCGTACCAGGAGGCCGTCCGAATCGCGCCGAGCGACGAGGACACGCAGGGCAAGGTCACAGGTATGGAGTCCTCCCGGGAGCAGGAGGCGACCGTCCTCGCAGAGCTGTTCACCATCAAGGGTATCGGCCCCGCGAAGGCGAGGGCCCTCCGTGAAGCGGGCTTCCGGACCGTCGACGACTTCCGAAAGGCAACGGAGGAAGCGCTGGCCCAGGTACGCGGCATCACGCACAAGGTCGCAGCGGACATCGTCGCGCACTTCCAGGCTGCACGGGGGCCCAACGCGCAACCTTAAAGCGACGCACCCTGTTCCCAACTCTTCCATGAAGGTCTTCCGGGTCAAAGGCACGTTTCAAATGGGGCGCGTCCGCGCCCAGAGCTTCGAGACGGAGGTCGCCGCGGACGACGAGGCCCGTGCACGCGAGATCCTGTACAGCGACATCGGCAGCAAGCACGGCACCCCCCGCCGCCGGATCGCGATTACCTCTGTCGAGGAAGTGCCGCCCGACCGTGTCGAGAGCAGCGTCGCAAGGGCCAAGGCGGGTCTCCTCCAGTGAGCCCCTCCGAGGCCGAGGTCCGGCGTGCGGTCACCGTCTTGGACCAATACCGTGCGCAGCTCGAGACCCTCCAGCGGCAGCAGGAGGTCCTGGCCCTCTCCCTCGAGGAACTGATGCGGGCGAAGGAAACGATGGTCCGATACCAGAGGGCTGGCAAGGGCGCGGAGATCCTTGTTCCCGTCGGAGCGAACGCGTATCTGTTTGGGAAGGTCGCGGACGCGGACCTGGTGATCATCGGGCTCGGGTCGGACCTCCTCGCGAAGGAGCCGATCCCGCGCGCGGTCGAGCGCCTGGATATCCGGATCAAGAGCCTCCAAGAGGCAACAGGCGGTCTCGCTCAGCGAATCGCGGAGTTCGACGCCCGCGTTTCAGCCCAAGAGGAATTCGTCCAGAGCGCCGTCGAACGGATGTCGGAGACGCCCGAGGACGCGCTGACCGGGAAGCCCGGCGGCTGAGCGGGTCAACGATGTTCAAAGCTCTCCGAGAGAAGCTCGCGTTCTGGCGAAAACGGGCGGAAGCGGAGGTCGTCGCAACTCCCGCGGAGGCCGCCACCGCCATCGGGGACGCGGGAAAGAAAATCGACGAAAAGAAGCTCGAATCCATCCTCTACGATCTCGAAGTCGGGCTCCTCGAGAACGATGTCGCGTTTCCCGTGGTGAAGGAGATCGTTGACTCCCTCGCCCGCGATCTGAAGGGCAAGAGAATTGCGCGGGGTGCAGAATTCGAGCGGACGATCGAAGCGTCTCTCCGCGTCGCCGTGGCGAACGTTCTTGCCGCAAAGCCGATGTCCCTATGGGACTTCATCGAAACGACACCGAAACCCGTCATCATCATGTTCGTCGGGGTCAACGGAACCGGGAAGACAACCGCGATTGCAAAGCTCGCGAGCATGCTGGGCAAGCGGGGCAAGACCGTCGTCGTCGCCGCTGCGGACACGTTCCGAGCGGGCGCGATTGAGCAGCTGGAGGTTCACGCCGAGCGCCTCGGATTCAAGCTGATCAAGCACGGGTCGGGAGCGGATCCCGCGGCGGTCGCCTTCGACGCCGTGGAGCACGCCAGGGCTCGGAGCCGGGACGTTGTGCTCATCGACACCGCCGGACGAATGCAGACGAATCAGAACCTCATGGATCAGATGAAGAAGATTCAGCGCGTCGCGAAGCCCCACCTTGTGATCTTCGTCGGGGATGCACTTGCGGGCAACGACGCTGTCGAGCAGGCGAAACAGTTCAACGACGCGGTCGGGGTGAACGCCGTGATCTTGTGCAAGATTGACGCGGATGCGAAGGGCGGTGCCGCCCTCTCCATCGCCCACACGATCGGCAAACCGATTCTCTTCGTTGGGACCGGGCAAGGGTACGACGATCTGACTCCCTTCGATCCGAGCTGGATGGTCAACCGACTCTTCGCTGCCGAAGCCTAGCCCGCGGAGGGCCGCGGGACCCAACCAAACCGCTTCCGAAACAGCCACACCAGGTTCCGGATCGCGTCCTCGACGCTCCGGATCTTCCTCTCCCCGACCCTCGCTCGGTATTCGATGGGGACCTCCTGAAATCGGAGGCCGCGACGAATCGCCTCGAGCTTGATTTCCTCCGAGAAGGCCATCCCGTCGTGGACGAGTTCGAGTTGCGAAGGGACCGACCTCCGGAAGGCCCACATCCCGCTCTGGCTGTCCCGGATCGGGAACCGGAAGAGGAACCGGAACGCCCCCGTGAGGATTCGGTTGCCCAGGCGATGCATCCCACTCATCGAACCCGGTGCCAACTGGGCCAGGCGGTTGCCGGAGACAAAATCCGCGCCCTCGTCAGCGACGAACCGCACGAAATCGGGAATCCTCGCCGCGGGGTACGTCAGGTCGGCGTCCAGTGTGACGATGATCTCGCCTTGGGCCGCGGCGAACCCCGTTCGATACGCGCGGCCGTACCCCCGTCGGGATTCAGGGACCACGCTCGCGCCCTTGCGTCGAGCGATCTCGACGGTGTCATCCGTGGAGTTCGTGTCCACGACGATGACTTCATATGGCCCGTGGTCGCGCATCGCCTCGGCGACCTCGTCGATGACCCGTCCGATGGACGCGCCCTCGTTCATCGTCGGAATGACGATGGATACCCTCGGCGCACCCATCGGGCTCAGATTCGGGGAAGGGCCTTAAGCGTATCGAGGACGCTCCTCAGGCGACGGGCCTCGGCTTCCCGAACATCTTGTACCCGAGGTACCCGAGCAGGGCGATGGCGAGGCGCACGAGGGACCAGAACGTTGCCTGGCGTCGGAACAACTCAACCGGCCGATACGTCTTCCAAAGCCCGCCATGCTTGAGGGTGAGCTGCTTCCGTCCAGCCCCGTTCCAGAACGCCTGGCGGGCAAAGTCGTACGCGGAGTTCCGCGTGCGATGATAGACGATCGCTGCCGGCTCATGCGAAATGCGATGCCCGGCAGCGACGGCCCGCAGGTTCAGGTCGATGTCCTCCGCCGTCACGAACCATCGGTCGAACCCGCCGATGGAGAGAAAGATCCTCCGGTTGTATGCGAGGTTCGAGGACGGGAACGTGACGTCCGACCCGCGGTAGTAGAGCTCGACGCGCTCGAGTTCCTCGAACGGCTTGTAACCGATGTGGATGGTCTTCCCGGCGACGATCGGGTCCGTCCTCAGGCGGGCCCGAAGCGCCTTCACCCAGAACGGGTTCGCGATGCAATCACCGTCGATGAAGGTGACGGCTTCTCCCGACGCGACTCCGACGCCGTAGTTGCGGCCGTCTCCGCGGGTCCCCCCCTTCAAGTGGAGGCGGACGAAGGGGTAGCGACCGCTGTACTCGCGAGCGATTTCGCGCGTGCGGTCCGTGCTGTCGGCATCGACGATGAGCACCTCGATGGGCCCTTCTTGCGTCACGAGGCTGTCGAGGAGGTCTCGGATGTTCCGCTCCTCGTTCTTCACGGTCACGACGATACTGATCAGCACCGCCGCGCGAACGGGCGAGTTCGATAAGTGCCTTTCTGGCCACGGGAGGCGCCCCGAGGTCGCTATCTTTAAACCGGGCCCTCGTCTTCGACGATCCCCATGGGGCGTATCGTAACGATCATCGGGACCCGCCCGGAGATCATCAAGATGGCCCCGGTCGTCAAGGCAATCGACGAGCTGCCCCACGAGCACATCCTCGTGCACAGCGGGCAGCACTACGATCTGGAGATGGACCGGGTGTTCTTTCGGGACATGAAGCTCCGCGAGCCGGACGTCCAGCTGGAGCTTAAGGAGCAACCCCCCCACCTCCAGGTCGCGCGCACGGTGATGCAAGCCGCATCGGTCGCATCCAAGGCGGACCTCGTTGTCGTTCACGGGGACACGAACACGACCCTCGCGGGGGCGCTCCTCGGAAACAAGCTCGGGAAGCCGGTGGCCCACGTCGAGGCGGGAATTCGGTCCTTCGACCGGACGATGCCGGAGGAGGTGAACCGGATCATCACCGATCAGGTGTCCCGCGTCCTGCTGACCCCGACGGAAACGGCTCGGCGGAACCTCGAGAACGAAGACGTCCGGCTTGGGGTGCACGTCGTCGGGAACAGCATCATCGATGCAATCATGCAGAACTCAGACATCGCAGCGAAGTCATCGAAAATCATCAAACGCCTTAAGCTGGGGGGATCGCGGTTTGCGGTCCTCACGCTCCACCGCGCGGAGAACGTCGACGCGCCGGATCGACTGAAGAGGGTTCTCCAGGCGATGGAGGCGGTTGCATCGCGACACGCTCTCACCGTCGTCTTCCCCATCCATCCGCGGACCGAGAAAGCGGCGAAGCAGTTCGGTCTCTCGAGTCTCCTGAAGGTGCCCGGGCTGAAGGTGATCCCCCCGACGGGATATCTGGACATGCTCGAACTGGAGCGGAACGCCTCCTTGGTCTTTACCGACTCTGGGGGCCTCCAGGAGGAGGCGTGCTTCTTCCACGTCCCCTGCGTGACCCTTCGGGAGAACACGGAGCGTCCGGAGACGCTGGACATCGGCGCGAACGTCCTCGCCGGAACGGACCCTCGGCGGATCCTCGAGGCGGCGGACAAGCAGAAGGATGCACGGCGGGAGTGGCCGAACCCGTTCGGGGACGGCACGACGGGACGGCAGATTGCCCAGATCGTGGCGAAGTTCTTCGGGTGACCACGACCCGCCATCGATCGCAGAGATGGCTTATGACCTGCCGCCCTGCCTCTGACGGGTGCATCATCGACGACGCGTGCCTCCCCCTTCCGACGAGACGTTCAGACTCACCGAAGGCCATGATGTCTTCCGCTACGGGGGGGTGCCTGGAACAATCAGAAATATATCCCCATGATGGCGTTGAGCGCGACAGCGTCAACGATTCACCGCGCGAAGGAAGTGTCGGTACGTGAGGGAAGATTTCGCAAGTCGCCTTGTATGTCCGTCCTGCCGAAATCGCCTTCGTACGGAAGTGAATCAGAGAGACGGTAATGGTATTGTCAACGGAACCCTGATCTGCGCTGCATGCGGAGCATCATACAGCGTCAGGCAATCGGTCCCACGCCTGGTGATCGAAGACCTGGGCGTGCGTGAGACCCAACGATCCTTTGGATCTCAATGGAAGAAGCGAGGAGAGGGACGATTCGAGAAAGAAACCCTTTGGGGCCTGACGCCTGACGAGGAGGTGAAGGTGTTTCTTGATTCCCTGGGCCTAGAGCGCAAAGACCTTCGGAACCGTTGGGTCCTCGACGCGGGTTGCGGTTCCGGCCGACTCACCCGAACGCTGGCA
>Ga0066710_100006979_pt1 | contig 10692 bp, 8 predicted proteins | sample GraSoiAngelo_159_FD_79666 | JGI IMG/M metagenome (GOLD analysis project Ga0066710, IMG submission 79666) | Grasslands soil microbial communities from the Angelo Coastal Reserve, California, USA - 14_1009_16_40cm | ecosystem: Environmental > Terrestrial > Soil > Grasslands | place: USA...
CATCTGCCTGGCGATTTTGTCGCGCGCCAGGAGATCATCGGCATCCAACCACTGGATGTAATCACCCTGGCAGATCGAGAGGGCTGCGTTCCTGGCCACTGGTGCGCCTTGGTTGGCTTGAGTGACAACGCATACCTCCGTGGAAGCAAACCGACGAGCAATGGAGAGCGTTTCATCGCGAGAACCGTCGTCAACGAGGACGATCTCTTTCCTTGGCCATGTTTGTCCCAGAGCCGACTTGATCGTGTCCGCTACCCACTCTTGCGCATTGAAAGCCGGTATGAGGATTGACACCAAGGGTTCCACGGCCGTCTAAACCTCCGTCCAGTTGACCGCACAGAGACTATTCATTTGAACCCGTGCACTAACGAATCGATCAAACCGGCCAGATCTACGCGGTCTTTGCCATTTCCTTCGATCCGCGATGTGCTTCCATCGTCCACGACGGTCGTCTCGCTCCTCTGAGGTCACGAACGCTCCATCTCACTGGAGGGGCAATCCACGGATGAAGGGAAACCAGGCCGCAACAGCTGCCCGTAGGCAATAACTGGCCACCAATTGGTTTCCAAATTCCTTGTCCGCGCTATCGCATGGCCTTTAACGGCTTGCCTTCTGCCAAAGCCGCAAGCAGTGGGGCAACTAGGTGGCTCGCGACGACCCGATGACCTTTTGCGCCCCATGGGTGGCCTTCCGGCGTGCCGTAGCCTGAGATCCCCTCGTACCATTGGTACGTACGCAGGTGCCGCAACAGGCCGTCGCGATCAAGATCTTCGACCTTGCGTCGGATCCCTGGCCAGAGCCCGAGATCTCCCGGCGCGTCAAATAGGATGAGAGGAATGTCGCGTCGCTTGAGGTCCTCGGCGAACGCCACAAGCAGTCGGTTGTAGAATGCCTCTTTGCCGTGCTTGTCGCTGGATGATTCTCGCTGAACGACGCGCGCCTGCCAGTATGAGTAGGCGTAGTTCCTGGTGAAGTTGTAGGCGGCACTCCGCTGCAGTATGGAATTGCTCAGCCACTGCTTAACATGGCCCATGGCTCTGCTCATAGAGCGATCACGATGAAAACGAAAACGACCATCCTGGACCGTAGTTACCATCTCGTAGAAGTTGTCGTATGGATCGTTGAATGAGAATTGGAGCACGACCACTGCGGGTTGGAACAGGAGCCCGAACTCGTAGAAGGTTCGGATCTCATGGGTCAGACCGAAACCGCCCACGCCGAGATTTATAACATCCGCCTCTTCCGAGAGCCGGTTCGCCAGCACCGCGGGATACTCCTCGCCGTCGTTAACGCCAATACCGAAGGTGTTGGAATCCCCAAGTACAATGACGTTCCGACGATCGTACCGATTTGACACTTCTGGCATCGAGATCCGATACCCGTACTCATTGGTGTGATAGATGAAGCGCCATACCCCCGGCAACTGGTGGACGATAGTGGCGGACTCGGCCATTTGATGGCCAAAGCGTTCTGAGTAGCCGTACCTTGGGTATAGCTCGGCCTGAGGCGCCACGAAGCGGACTGCAAATTCGAAAAAGATTAGCGGCACCGCAACTACCAGCGATACGATGATTGCCGTGAACACGATCTTACGGTCGAAGAGATGCGCCATGTCTGGTCCCTCTGGCCGTCGCCCATCAGGCCGAGCCGAAAAGGTCGCCCCTCCACAAACGAGCTTGCAGATCCACGGCCGCTAAGACGGCCGCAAAGGCAGTGTCATAGAACGAACTGAACAGTAATGTCCTGAAAGGCCGTACGCCGCGATGAAACTATTCCGGATGGCTGTTTGCTAAGCTAAATACGATTTGGAGGCGATTTGCACTGTGAGCTGTTCGCTACGGCAATAATTATGAAAGGCTCGACGCCTTTTATGCGGTAGCTGATCCGTGGCTCATGACTTCGCCATCGGAACAGTTTCGCTTCAGAGAAACGACCAGGTTGATACTGAACAAATTCGGCCGAATGGCGTCCCTGATCGAGATTGGCTGCGGAGGGGGACACCAATCTCTTCATTTACAACATATCTGCGACCGGCTGACCGGACTGGATGTGGGCGCTAGGGCTGTCAAGCGAGCCCGTCGTAGATGTCGCGAAAGTGCATTCCTAGTCGGAGATATTTTTTCCCAGAAGGTATACGCCTTGGCACCATTTGACCTCGTGGTTGAGTGCGAAGTTCTCTATTACATGAACGACGTACCCGCGGCTCTTCGGCAAATGCAGGCGCTCGGAACTAACTGTCTTATAACTTATTTCGGCGACGAGCTGGAAGCCCTAGATCCACAAGTTTTAGAATCGGTGCCAGGCGCGCTTTCGGCGAACTTGGCGTTCAGGCAATTCCGGTGGCGCGTCATGTGGTGCCATGGTTGCCAGGCTTAGCTTCCCGCCCCCTGAGGATGATCCTTGTTACTGAGTTTTAATGTCTAGTGGTGGACTCGGTCGTTTGTCACTGTTTCTAAGCGGATGTGGATACGTATAGGGCGTGTAAGATGAAAGTGCTGCTGGTTTGGTGGGAGACACGAAATAATCACGGCCCGATTGGATATACAGTCCCTGAACCCCGCGAGCATCCACCGCAGGGTCTTGGTTAGCGCCCTGATAGGTATTGTTCCAGATGTACGTGCCCGCGATCTGCTGTACGAGTGGGTAAAGGGAACCATCGGTGACTACCGGAAACCACGAGGCGGTGCACGGACACGTTAGACTGCACTGTAGGTTCATCGCAGCGTTGCCAGCGCGATACTCCAACAGCGCTATCGGCGAGATCCACGAGCCGAGATCGTTGAAAGTATTGTCATAGATGAGCCAGTACCCGCCCCGCGGCGCGATGAGGCGTCCCATTTGGGTGCCGCTGAAGGTATTGTTGTATACTTCGGCGCCCCTCGTGCCCATCCCGTTCGAGGCGCAGATACAAAACCCGTGACCCTCGATCAAATCCGTCTGATTCCTTGCCGGGCTTGCGACGTTTACTGTAAAGGTGTTGTAGCGAACGACAGAGCGGCCGCCCAGCTCGTGAGAAACGTAATGGCGCATGTACCGATTCGGAGTGGTTGAGAGGTTCTCAAAGAGGTTGTCTTCGATGAACACGAAGTTTGGGCTGCCAAACTGGAACGGGTTGGTCCAGCCGTCTTTTCCCCAACACACACCATCAGGTTTCCAGTAGTTCCATACGAGAATGCCATACGGACCGTAGTTCATATTGGCGGCTCGAAAGGCGTCATGCATGGTGTTGTTGTCAATGAGCCCGTACAGCGGCCCCCCATTTGAGCCTACAAAGATCACCCTGTCCGCGGAGATGTTATCGAGGTAATTGTTATCAATGCGAAACGACCCGAGTCCAGTCTTGCCGACCCCATGCCCCCCGACAGCAATATACGCACCGTCCCACGTCCCGGTATTCTTAAATTTAAACCCAGTGATACGCGACAGGGAGTTATTAAGTCCGAGGGAGACGCTAATAGCGGCACTTTGGTCGGTGACAATCGTAAGTGGGAAGTTCGCCGCCGACTTCGGCGTGTTCGTTCCTCCTCGGACCGCCAGAATGATGCCTTTGGTACTCGGAATCACTACGGTCGTCGTCCACGACACCGATCCTGTACACGTCAAGAGGATGGTATCGCCGTCACTTGCCGAGGAGATTGCGCCGTTGACAGTCGCTGCCGAGCAGTCGCTAGGGCCTAGGGCAATAGTAGTCGCCCCAGCCTGAAGAGGCAGGCAAAGATAGAGAAAGATTGTGAGAAGGAGAAGACTGTGGAGTTTCATTACGCCCTTCTCTTATACCGCTTTCGTACCGTCAGCGAATTTCACTCCGCTCGTTATCGGTGCACCAGCCACGCCAAGCAAGGATCAGTTCGAAATCCACGTGATTTCACCAGTTTAACGCTCGCTCCATCTGCCAAAGTGCACGAAGGATGGCAGAATTGGCACGAGCGGCAGAGAAGCCTCAGTACGACAAAAGGGGACTTGGTTTGAGTTTGGTCCAGGGAAGAGCCGGCCCGAATACGCCATCTTACTTTCTTACGACGATAGGATCCCTTGTAATAAGTCTTCCTAGCTTTCTCGCGTGCTGATATGTGACGATTCTACCGGCCGTATCAATCGGATTTTCCAAGCTGAACCTCGGCAAATGATTCGGAACGCTGTCACCGATCAATCCAGCGGTCCCGAAGGATAGGTCGACTAATCCGCTATCAGACAGCCGCGCAAAAAACTCTCTCGAAATACCATAATCAGAAAAAGGAAAGGCGAAGACTCCATAGCTCAAATGAAACATCTCTCTGACGGACTTCACACTTTCGACTGTTTGGTGGAGCTGATCCTTAAGTCCGAGTGAGCAATACACCGGATGATCTATGCTATGAGCACCGATTGAAAAACCACTTGCGATCAATTTATTGATTTGCGCCGACGTCAGATAAGGTTCGTTCGCTGATAAGTAATCGACGAAATCGATGTTCATTGCATATGCTATTTCTTCAAGAAGCTCGCCCTGCTGATATCCTACTGACAAGACGCCAGATGTGATGTTGCTGGAAAGCACGTTGTGAGACCGTAATAATCCGCGCAATGTTTTCTCTAAGCCTGAAGACCATGTCTTCTCAAATCGCTCTACAATCAAGCTCGCTTTGTTGAGATAGCACAGCTGCCTATTATCGATGAAGGCAGTGTTCAGGAAAAACGTTGCGCTCACTCCTTTCTTCAGAAGAATCGGTGCAACAAAATCGCTCATTTCTCGGTATCCATCATCAAACGTCAGCAGGAACACTCTCTTCGATAAAGGGCGCCCAGTTTTCATATGATGCAGAACGTCAATCAAGCTTGTCGGGGAATAGTGTGTCAAGAGGCAATCCAGGTCATCCTCGAATTCTCTTATGTTTTTATACTTGTATAAGTGTTTAACATGTATGACCGTCTCGTTGCTGACGATGTGGTAATAGGGAATGATTACGTCTGTTCCTGTTAGTCGCCCCAACAAAGACAAAGGAACGGGTAGTCTGGAGAACACTCGAAATACCATGTGTTCCTTGCACCGTCTGTCCCTCATATCGCTCGCTCTTGCGCCACACCCGAGATGGTCGTACAGACAAGCAGGAAGAGAAACCACAGCAAGTGTGTTGGTCTCCCAAAACTACTCTCGGTGAGATTGTGAATTAGAATTACAGAGAGAAGCACGATGCGGAGCGTTCCGTACTCTGTATTCCGGAGGAACGTCTGCCTTATCGTATTGTATGCAGACCAGATGAGACGTGCCAAGAACGTGAGTCCCAGTGCCCCGAGCTCAATGTAGATGTCGATATAGCCGTTGTGGCTCTGCAGAATAGGTGTGTAGATCTTGCTCCAGACGTCATTGGCCAGATTGCCAATCCAAAAGCTGCCGTATCCCCTTCCGAAGAGAGGGTTGCGAGGGCCAACCGCGAGGACTGCCTCCCAAATCTCCGTTCTCCCAGTTAATGTTGGGTCACGGCCTAATGTTGTCACTTCACCCGGAGGTCCGTAAAGGGTTGTGATGGCGACGAACAACAGGATTACAATAATCGCAAATCCATACTTACCGATTATCTTGTTGGGATGGCTACTTAACAAGTGAAATACCACCAGAAGATAAAGTCCTAGCGCGAAGCTGGCCAAGGAAGTCTTGCTACTGGCAGTTGACGAACCGGCCAATAACCACAACGCCAGCAGAACGAACAAGGCATCAAGAATAGGCGCCTTCCCTGTCCTCTTCCAGGTGGTCACCACGTTACTGACAAAATAGAGACTCCAGACCATCGCAACATATCCGAGAACATTCTTTTGTGTCGTTACACCTATCCACATCGTCGCTGATCCGTCTGCTGTGTACTCTACTCCTACGGCTCGAAAGTATTTTATAAGCACAATTGATAACGGCAGAAGGACAAATGCGGCTCTCCTAAAGATTGTCTTAATCGCCTCGAAAGAATCGTCCTCACTCAGCACGAGTAAGACCATTATGAAGTCTCCAGTGGTTCTCACCCATCTCTTGAAGGAGACCCCAGGATAATCGGACCAGAGTACGCTAAGTGCCATGTACGAAAAGAATACGAATACCCATACGTTCGTCCGTACGATTCTCGACCAATTCAGCCTTCGTTTCCATAAGATCGCTAAGCCAAGAACTATCACAATAGAGAGAAACGCTCTGTCGATCGCGCTACCCTCTGTGTAGTCTATGTGCGATGGCGCCGAAAGTTCTGGCTTGAACCAAGATGAAAGAGGTCTGGAGCCGCAGTACATCGTCCATATAGTCGGAAGCCATAGCGCAGAGGACACTCGCCTTTGTTGCGTGGAATCCCTGACACATAAGACAGCAATGAAGACCATACACAACGCCAGCGCAATTTCAGTTGACATAGTTCACCGAACGTGGCCCGCTCCAGAACGCGCCCGCGTTTCTGCGGAGCGCTCCGGCCCTCGGGCGGTCGCGCCTCGTGCTAGCAGACGAACGGATCATTGCGCTATATGTACCTGTCTTTGATCAACCTGACGCCGAAAAACGAGAGAATCCTCGCGATGTGGTCACAATCTTTAACCAGGTACTCCATAAAGAGATGATGGGCCGCGACGAGGAGAAACGGCAGGGCTGCCGTATACAACGGAACAGCAACGAGCGACCGTGCAAAGTCGGCAGCTGTGAAGTGCGGAAGCTGTCCCCGTAGCAATGCCCTTCTCACCATGAAAGACCTCGTGCACCTCGCCGCAGGAATTGCTTCATATACAGGCGCTTCGGCACACCACACAAAGCACGCACCCTTAGCGATCAGTCTTCTAAAGAAGTCCCTGTCCTCGCCCCCGCTACCAAATTCCCGTCTGAACATATTCTCTCCGTCAGCGAAGATCGCTCTTCTCAGAAGAACATTCCCTGTTCTGGTAGTCGTCCAACGAAGGACTTCACCAGTCCTGTGAGATGGTCTGTCATGGAATCTCCCCCGTACGACCCACTTGGGGGGCTCCCCTTGATAGATAGGTACTACTGGCCCCAAGACACCGTCTGCGCGGAACTTATGATAGGCGGTGTAAAGTCTGATCAGCCAACTCCGATCTGGAACCTCGTCGTCGTCAACAAGCGCGATCAACTGTCCCGTTGCGTTAGCGACTGCTTTGTTTCGCGCCAAAGCGATATTCTGTTCAGGCTCGATGTAATAGCTAATGGGAATGGATGAGGACGTTGTAACGTCGTGAACAACCTTTTCTGCAGATCCAGCATGATCGTTGTCGACGACTACGGCGTCGTAGGTGAAAACGCCGCCGACGTCCTGATCCTGCAGAGCAGTCAGTAGTTTTGTGAGGAGCTCTGGCCGTTTATACGTGCAGATACAGACTGATATATGATTGTGAGCCTCGATCATACCTGGATTGATGCAGAAAAAGGCAAGGTTAGCCCTACGACCCTACGATAAAGGAAGCCTCGATCTGCGCAAGTGATACCCCTCCCGTGGGACGTCACTTGAAGACTAGTATTATGTTGGAATCCGGCAAAGGCGATTTCTCCAAGACGTAGTACCGTTTTTCTATGAGCTGAACGATCGACCGATACCTATTGCGGTCGCACATTCTGACGATAAATACGCCAGTAGCATTGAGGTGATGGGAGTACCTATCGAGGACGCGTTTGATTTGATGCTTCGGAATGTAAAAGATTGATTCCCGGAAGAGAATGATGTCGTAGTCCATTCTGGGAACGTATGAGAAAATATCAGCACAGACATAATCATTCCTCGATTGCCGATGATTATTGATCGACCTGCTCACCGCTCTGTGAATCGCGCTTTCGGATATATCGACTCCCGTATAGCTCTTATATCTGGAGACATCCATTTCGTTCCCCGTGTTGCTGGAACCGCAGCCGAGATCCAGGATGCTGCCGTCGTTGGAATACTTTCCCAAAACGTCATATATCGCATCGTTGGAGGTATTCTCCAAATAGTCCCACTGACCGCTCGAGAATTCCGCATCCCATATTGCCTTCTTTGTCGAAGAAGGGCCCCATTTCTTGAGAATTCTCGCGTTGAGAATCCTCGTGATTCTCTCGAAAGGAGAGATCGCGTGCATGTCCGCTGATTCCTGGGTGAGTCAGCGCACCGCTCAGCTACAACCTAGCCCCGGTCGACAATCTGCAGCGCCGCCCCACCTTGGACCTCTCGCGGCGGTACATCAAGTTGCGCAAAGATCGCGTCCATGATTCTGGCGGTCAAAATGATTTCGCGATACGGAATAGGCGCTGACGTGCCTTCAACGATGGAGCGGTAGAAGGATTCGATCAGGTACTTCATGCCAGATTTCATGTGGAAGTCCTTGGCCACAAACGTTGCCAGGTTTCTGACCAGATTACCTAGGTGCTGTTGAGCGAACGACACAGGGGGAATGAAGTGTTCGAGGTAGCTTTTGAATCTAGTCCCCCGGAGCTTGATTAGTGTCTCTTGATCCTGATCGAGAAGAAGGCCGTTTTTCTTTCCATAGATACGAAACTGATGGATCGACGGACGCATTTGGGACGAGAAGGTGAAATAGGCCGTGGTGCGCTCCTCGTCACAAATGATTACTCTCAGTTCATCGATGATTTCACTTTGGCCGATGCGTCCGAGATAGGAACTTGCAAAGCCGTATGCTATTACTTCGGGTGATTCACTGCTCAGGAACTCTACGATTCTGGCGATACCGTGGCTGATGATATTCTGCAGTAACCTCCCGGGCAACCGACGAACCCAATGCCTCTTGTCGGCAAGGAGTGCAGCGGCGTACTTCGATCGTTCGAGCTCATAACAGTAATGGCTCTCCATATGGACCGGTCCGCCGCCAAGAAATCCGGTGCCGACGAGCGCTCGCATGCGTCGCGCCACATGGCTGAACTGATCATCATGTCCTACGGTAATCTTGAGCCGTCGTTCGTTCGCGAGTCTGATCAGGCTTTGGGCGCCGTGCTCGTCAAGAGTGAAGGGCTTCTCCACATAAACGTGGCACCCATATTCCAGGCAAAGCGACGCAAGAGTGAAATGGCTGTCGGGGGGCGTCGTGATGTGAACAACGTCGGGTCTCGCGTCAGTAAGGAGTCTTGCCGGATCGGTGAAGTACCGCTTGACCGGGAATCTCTCGTAGAGTTGTCGCGCCATCAGGGGCTCGCTATCACAGACGCCAACTACCTCGCACCCCTCGATTCTTTGAATCTGCGACAGGTGTGCATCTGCGATTCTTCCGCACCCCACGACGGCAACCTTAAGCATCTGGTTTCACGTCTCGGCACGCTCTGAAATAGCGGCGAAATGCCTCGCCGGTGGGCACTCGTTGCGTCCAACCGAGGCGCGTCTTTAATTTGCCGTTGCTAAAGTGGGTCTTCTTCCAATAGGCGTGCCATTGCCTGCGGTTGAAGACGGGCGGCAGCTGTCCCTGCGACCACGTAGAATAACGCTCCCACAAGTAGGAAAACGCGTAGCTTACAAAGTGAGGAACGTAGAGCGATGTGAAGCGTCCGACATTCTGTTTGTACAATCGCAAAAACTGGCGGCTGGACGGAAGGTCGTCATCGACAACGTTGAACACCTCGCCGTCGACATTCCTCGTCAATCCGGCTAATGCAATCGCCTCCGCACAGTTGTCAACGTACGTGAGCGGTACGGTATTCGCCCCGCCAAGGTGCAGGAAGAGACCAAACGTTGCGATCCCAACCCGGCCAGGGATGGCCTCATTACCGGGGCCGTAGACATATCCGGGCCTTACGAGGACGTACGGGATTCCGAACCTCTTGCCATAGTCGGCCACGATTTCGTCCTGTCTGACTTTTGCGAAGCAATAGGCGTCCCCCCGAAGCTCCGGGTGCCTTTCGATCGGGCAGGATTCATCTAACAGCCTCCCGTGGCATTTCTGTCGATTCGTGTAAACCGTAAATGAGCTGATGCTGACGAATCGGCGTAACCGCGGGTGCTGGACGCAGGCTTCCAGTAGGTTACGCGTCGTGACGACCGAGTTTAGGAACGCATCGGGAAAGGACGCCGCGCCTCTGGAGGCGGCCAAGTGAACAATAAGGGCCACATTCTGAGCGGCGGCATCGCAATCCTCGCGCGATAAAAGATTGCCTCTGAACACTTCAACTCGCGCTCCGTCACAGCGGCCACGAGTGAGCACTCCAACTCGGTCCACTTGACAGTGGTGCCTGGCGAAACAGCGCAAGTTGCGGAAGCCATAACGCAGCAAACTCGCCACGACTCTGGATCCTATGAATCCGGCAGCCCCCGTTATGAGGATGAGATCGTCCGGGCAGATGATGAAGTCAGCGGGTTCCGTCGGGCCCATAATGCGCTGCTCGCGACTGATCTCGGGCGTCCTCAACGCGTCTATATCCGTTAAGTCACAAGCTTGTGTTATGCCTGAGCAGTCAAGGTTAGCGAAGCGCGAGGCTGGGCCAGCTAGATTGTGGCGGGGGAATGGCGAAACGGGGTGCGATACGAAGACTCCCTGCTCGGCGGAAAATCTCGCCTTCCGCCAGGAAGCGGTATTCGTCTTGGTTGATAGGATGCGTCTCAACTTCGACCGTGAATTCGGCCGCCAATGAGAATATCCTTTGTAGGTGGTCCGGCTCAGCGAGTGGTTGGAGAGAGAAGAAGAAGTCCACGAGACGATGGCGCCGCGCCAGGATTCGGTCGACACCATAGCGATAGAGACGCTTACCCAGGCCTTCCTCTC
>Ga0066710_100006980_pt1 | contig 10691 bp, 8 predicted proteins | sample GraSoiAngelo_159_FD_79666 | JGI IMG/M metagenome (GOLD analysis project Ga0066710, IMG submission 79666) | Grasslands soil microbial communities from the Angelo Coastal Reserve, California, USA - 14_1009_16_40cm | ecosystem: Environmental > Terrestrial > Soil > Grasslands | place: USA...
CGAGGAATGTCGCCGAGAGGCATCCCGGCGGCCAGGCCGACGACAAACGACCCCGCCGCGAGCGCGACGAACGCCGGCAGCCGCGCCCACGTGATGAGGAGGACGACGAGCGCGACGCCGGCCACCGTGACGATGAGCAGCACGGCGAACAGTGTGCTACAAGAAGGGCGAATTCGAGCGCCTGCGGCCCGAGCGAGGCGCGCAGTCGCCGAGCGAGAGCGAGCGGGGGTGCGGCCCCGGGACGGCGGAGAGAAGATGACGGATGACGGATGGCCGAGGACCGAGGACCGAGGACCGAGGGGCGAAGCTGGGAGCTATTCATGAGCAACGAGGCTGTCGATCGCCGCGGATTCCTGAAGACGACCGGGTCCGGTGTCGCGGCGGCGGGCGCGCTGCTGGCGATGGGGCAAAGGCCCGCGCGGGGGCCGCGGACGGAGAAAGAGAAGCTGGCGCGCCTCGCCTCGAACACGTGGCCGCTGCGCTACATTTTCAAGACGCGGTCGGGCGCGGGGCGCGGCAGCCGCGGCGAGATGATGAAGGCCAAATACGGCGAGATTACCATGCTCGACATGCCGCAGTTCACGAAGGACACGTTTCCAGGCGTGACGCGCATGGATCTGTTCTCCGGTCTCTTCGGCGACGTGACCGACGACAGCATGTATGTCGCGGCTGGCCCGGGTCCGGGACGCGAATTCGATCCGTCCGGCACCGCCGGCCGGCGATGGCTCGACACGCTCGCCGCGAAGATGGCGGCGACCGGCACGTCGTGCCAGCACATCTCGAACAACGCGCCGCGCGACTTGTCCGAGCCGGACGCCGCGAAGCGCAACGCGGGCGTCGAGGTCGCGAAGAAGTGGCTGGACGCCGGCAGGATCCTCGGCGCGAAGTCCATGCGCGTCAACAGCGGCGGCCCGCGGATCGCGCCGCCGGCGGTCGCGACGGCGGATTATCCCAAGGCCGACGACCTGGCGATGTATTTGTCGAACTGCATCGAGTCGCTGAAGGAGCTCGCCGAGTACGGCGGAAAGGCGGGCGTGAAGGTCACGCTCGAAAACCACTGGGGGCTCACCGCCAACCCGATCAACATCCGCATCATCATCGACGAAGTGCATCATCCGTTCTGCGAAGCGTCGCCGGATTTCTGCAACTGGGAGCACGAGTACCTGATGTACAACGGCTTGAAGGCGCTCGCGCCGTACGCGCACACCAACGTGCATGCGAAGTACTGGAACCGCTGGAAGGACAACGACGTCCGCCGGTCCGTCAAGATCATGCTCGACGGGGGGTTCGAGGGCACCTTCGCCCTCGAGTACGAAGATGGGCCGTGGGATGGCGTCGAGGGCTCGAAGTATCTTTACAAAGAAGTCCTGGCGGCGCTGTAACGCATGGCGCGCAGATGGCGAGTGGCCGTCCTCGGCCTCGGGCACTGGTATTCGGCGTACAACCTGGCGCGCGCGCTGCGCGAATACCCGAGGGCGGAGCTGGCAGGTGTCGCGTGGCACCACAAGCCGCATCTCGACGAGTTCAGCGCGACGTTCGGCGTGGAGGGACACACGGATTACGACGCGCTCCTCCGGCGCGACGACGTCGACGTCGTTCACCTGGCGGCGCCCGTCTCGGAGCTGAGCGACCTGACCCTGCGCGCCGCGCGCGCCGGCAAACACATCATCCTCGGGAAACCGATGGCGATGACGGTCGCGGAGGCGGACCGGATGGCCGATGCGGTCGAAGCCGCCGGCGTCGCGTGCATGCCGCTCCAGGGAATCATGCGGCTGCGCTTCGCGGACGTGCGCGCGCGGATCGCGAGCGGAGCAATCGGACCGATCGTGCTCCTTCATCAGACGTGCCGCTGGTCGATCGCGGAGGACTGGTTCAACTCCGGCACGCCCGGCTGGTTTGCCGATCCGGCGCACGTGCCGGGCGGCGCTTTCATGGACGAAGGCATTTACTGGATCGATCTGTTCGAGTGGGTGTCCGGCAGCCGCATCGTGCGCGTGGAAGCAAAGATGGCGAACCTCGTGCACAAGGACATCGGCGTCGAGGACTGGGGGATGGCGACGTTCACGCTCGCGAACGGAATCGTCGCGACGCTCGAGGCGTCCTGGACGATCAACTCGCCCGTCAGGACGCGTCCATCGCCGAAGCAGAACAGCGTCGTCCGGCTCGAGGTGATCGGCGAGCGCGGCGAGATCATCGATCAATGGTTTCGCGCCCCGGGCCGCGCGGTGCTGGCCGCGGGCGCGCCCGACTGGGTGTTCGAGCGGCAGTCGGAAGAACCGTTCGCGCCGGGCAAACCGGTCGTCCTCGATCACCTGATCGACTGTCTGGAAAGCGGGCGCGCGCCAGCCGCATCGATCCGCGACGCGCGCCGTTCGTTGGCCATCGCGCTGGCCGCTTACGACGCCGCCCGCTCGCACAGCGCGGTCGACGTGAACCCTGGAACCCTGGAACCTTAGAACCCTAGAACCATGATCAAGATTGGCCTCTACTCAATTACCTACTTAGGTGTCTGGTATCGCGGCGCGGCGCTCACGCTGGAGCAGGTGATCGCGCGCGCCCGCGAATACGGCTACGCGGGGATCGAAATCGATGGGAAGCGGCCGCACGGCAACCCGATCGATCTCGCCCCGGCGCGCTGCCGTGACCTTCGCCGGATCGCCGAGGACGCGGGAATCGAGATCTACGCCATTGCGGCGAACAACGATTTCAGCAGCCCGATCCCCGAACATCGGGAGAGCCAGCTCGCGTACGTGCGCGATCTCGTCCGGATGGCGGCGGATGCCGGGGCGCCCGTGCTGCGCGTGTTCGCCGCGTGGCCGGGCGTCACGCTGGCGAACGGCTCGGAAGACGCCGGCCGCTACGATATCGCGCGCCGCATCTGGGCGGCCACGCACGAGGCGTTCGGCGTGGAGCAGACGTGGGAACGGTGCCGCGGCGGGCTGATCGAGGCGGCGCGGTGGGCGGCGGACCATGGCGTCACGCTCGCGCTGCAGAATCATCCGCCCGTCATCGAAAACGTCGCGGACATGCTGCGCATGATCGCCGAGGTGGGGTCGCCGTCGCTGAAGGCGTGCTATGACGCGCCGCTCGCGAAGCAGCAGGGCGTTGCCGACATGCGGCGGGCCGTCCGCGACGTCGGGTCGCTGCAGGCGCTCTCGCATTTCGGCGGCGAGTACGCAGAAGAAGGGACGGCGACGCGCGGGTACGTGCGACAGCCCGATGGCCTCGTCGCGGAAGACTTCTACCCGGAGTTCATTCGCGGGCTGCGCGAGATTGGCTACGAAGGCTACCTGGGGTACGAGCTATGCCATCCGCTGCCGCGGGTGGAGGGCGTCACGGTCGGCATCGACTTCGTGGATCGAAACGCCCGGCTTGCCGCCGAATACATGCGGGCGCTTCTCGCGAGCGCTGCCGAACGCGTTCCGATCCAGCGCTGACCGATCGCCGGTCCGAGAGCGGAATGCCGAATGCCGAAAACGTGGTGTTTTGCAGTGGGCATTTAGCATTGGTAATTGTATGTTTTACAAAACGTTTACATAGCCCCGCCGCTTTCGCGTGCGAAGCGGGTGACGATCCCATTCAGCCATTCCCACGGCACAGACACCGGCGCATACCAAACGATTCGCAAAGTGCCGTCCGGCGCTCGTTCCACTCGGCCACGATGCTGCGCGTCTTCGAGTAGCTCGACGCACAGCGCGTAATCGCTCTCCGGGTCGTTAGTGATTTCAGCGGTCCATCGAGCCATCTAGGTGCCCCTCTCGCCATTCAGGGCGGTTCTCTTTCAACAGTCTGACCAGCCACGGATGAACACGGAGACACACTGATGACGGCGATCTCGCGCAGAGGCAGCAGAGAAGCGGAGGGCGCGGAGAAGACAACTGAATGAAGCGGCTGCAGGACCTCCCGCCGCGCGCAGCGCGGCCCGGCGGAGCGGGTAGGCAGCCCTCCACGGTGCCCTCGGCTCCTCTGCGATCTTGGCGTGAAATTGTCTTCTCCGCGGTCGCGGCAGGACGCAACGAGCGCAACCCTTTCGTAATGGGGGCCGCTCATGATCCGCTGACCCGAAGCGTCAGTGGCACCGTGACCGCGAGGTTGCGCCCCGGTCCGATGTGGAGGTTGAGCACTTCCAGTTCCAGCTCGACGTGATGTTCCCCCGGCGGCGCCGTGGCTGCCAACGCGGGACGAAGGACGATTTCGGCCTGCGACGCGAGCTGCGCCGGCGCAAACGTCAGCCAGTCGGGCGCGCGTCGAACCACGATCCGCATCGGAATGGCGGAGGTATTCCGGACTCGCACCGTGGGCGCCGGCCTTGCCGCGATCGCCGGCGTCTCCACGAAGATCGCGCCGTTCCAGATCCCCTGGAGATGCTCCTCCGCACCCCAGATATCGTCGCCGAGCCAGGCGGCGGTGCGCCGCGCGACGAGCGCGTCGCGCACGCCATCAAGATCCGCGGTTCGCGTGAACAGCAACGTGATCGGACGCCGCGTTCCCGCCGTGCGTGAAGGAATCGGATCGTGCGCGTCGCTGTTCGCCAGAATGGTGAGCCGCCGCTCGGCGATCCAGCCGTACGCTTCGTCGTAGAAGTCCGGTCCGTTCACGAGCTCCATTCCCTGAAACAGTCCGGCGTCGTACGCGCGCGCGATCGGCGGGAACCAGCGTGCGCGCGCGACTCTGAACCGCGGATGATTCCAGAAGACGAACGCGCCCTGTGCCTTCGCGCGCTGCAGCGCGTCCATGAGATCGTCGGCGCGGAGCGCGTTCGCGTCCGTGACGAACAGCGCGTTGAAGTGCGCGGAGCCTTCCGGAAGGATCGGCGGCGATTTCAACGGATCGGGCTTGGTGATCTCGACCCCCGGCACCAGGATCAGCCCAAGTTGATCCGCGAGCGGTTTTGCGACCACGTAGGATCGACCTTCGTCGATCTTCACGTCGCCGGCGTGCGGGTGATATTCGAGGTGGTCCGTCAACGCGATCACGTCCAGTCCGTCGCGCCACGCTTCCTGCACCGGCACCGTCGGCCACACGTTGCCGTCGGAGAACACCGTGTGCAGGTGAAAGTCCCCCTTGAGCGTTCGAAATCCCGGCAAGTCGGGGACCGGCAGCGTCTGTCGAACTGGGGACTGCGCGGACGCGACGGCGGCGCCTAGCAAAGCCAACCCGAAGATGGCCGGCCTTCTCATCGCCGCGCGTCCCGATCGCTCCCGGTTTTGATCCAGTCCTCGTTGAAATGCGCGTGCTTGATCGATTTGCGCGGCAGCCGGTTCTGCGCATCCGGCGTCACGGATGCCGGCGGCACGAAACAGCTGTAGGTGACGTGCAGCGTCCCGTCGGCGGCCTGGATGATCGACGGATAGTGATACTCGCCGCGGTGCCGCGCATCGTCCGATCGGTCCCGTTCGAGGTGCCGCGTCCATCGCCACGTGCGACCTTCATCGTCTGACATCGAGACGGCGAGGCTGTAGCGTCCCTGTTCGAGGTCGTTGTACGCCAGCACCCAATTGCCGTCCTTCAGCACGAGCACTTCGGCGCCGGAGCCAGGGTTCGGCAGTTGCGTGTCTTCCACGGCGCTCCACGTCTCGCCGCGATCGGTCGATCGACTGATCATCAGCCGTTTCGGCGGCGGGCCGTTGTCGCGCATGTACGCGACGAGCGAACCGTCTTTCTTTCGAGCGAGTGACGGCTGGATGTTTCCGAGACCGACGAGCGGCGCGCTCGTCTTCCACGTCGCGCCCCAGTCGTCGGTGATCGCCATGAGCGACAGGTCGAAGCCGTCCGAGTAGAGCGGCACGATCAGGCGCGAGCCGTCCAGCACGTACGGATGCGCGCGCGTCATCCAGCCGAGCCGGCGGAAGAATTTGTCGGCGGCGTTCTTCTTGCGCTGCTCGAAATACGTCTTACCGCGCTGATCGATCGTGGCCGACGCCAGCATCCGATCGGCGTCCGCGGCGACGGCGCGGGCGAACTCGTCGCCCGGCGTCACGTGCAGGACCTCGCTGACCTCCCACCGCGGCGCGCCGTCGTGCTCGTAGTCCGACGCGATCTTGTATTTCATCAACGCGGTGTGCCACTCGTTGGCGAGGATCGCGGGCCACAGCAGCCAGAGGCGCTTGCGCGGATCGATGAACATCGTCGGATTGCTGTCGGGATAGCCCGGCGTGTCCGCCATCAGGAACGGCGCGCTCCACGCGTTCGATCCCTTCTTCAGCCTCGCGCCGCGGATGACCACGTCGTCGGCTTCTCGCTCGCCGGAGCCGTGATACCAGCATGCGAGCAGGTCGCCGCCGGGCAGCTCGACCACCATCGAGGCGTGGTTGTGCCAGTGCTCGAGCGGAAACAACAGCTCGGCCGTCAGGAAGGGGCGGTTGCCTGCACCCTGCGTGGGTCCGCTGGACCGAGGCAAAAGCGCGAGGACCGCGGCGGCGAAGATGAATCTCCACATGGCTGTGAAAGGTAACAAGCCTCGCGCGCAATGGCAAAATGGACTGGTATGAAGGGACTCATCGCGGCGCTGCCGACGCCTGTCCGCGACGACGGGTGTCCGGATCTCGCGACGCTCGATCGCGTGATCGACTTCGTCGCGGCCGCGGGCGTTGACGGCATTTGCGTCGGCGGCGCGACCGGCGAGTATCCGCATGTTGAAACCGCGGATCGACTCGCCGTCATCCGCCGCGCGGCGGAGCAGCTGCCGCGCGGTCTGATCCTGCTGGTCGGCATCGGCGCTTCGTCCCTGCGGCGCACGATCGAGCTGGGACGCTGCGCGATCGATCACGGCGCGCACGCGACGCTGCTGCCGGCGCCGATCTTCTATCGATACCAACAGGAGGACCTGCAAGCCTACGTGGCGCACGTGACCCGGACGCTGGCCGCGCCGTGCCTGCTCTACGACCTTCCCGAATTCAACACGCCGCTCGTGCCCGCGACGGCGTTCGCGCTGCTCCGCGACGAGGAGTTCATCATCGGGATCAAGGACAGCAGCGGACGGACCGAGCACCTCACGATGTTCGTGGCCGCGCGTGCAGAGCAGGGATGGACGCTGCTTGCCGGCGACGACCGGTTGACGCTGAGGGCGCTGCAGGCGGGGTGGGACGGCGGCGTCTCGGGGATCGCGGCGTTCTGTCCGGAACTGCCCGTCGCGCTGTTCCGCAGCCACGCGCGCGGCGATGCGGACGAGGCGGCGCGGCTGCAGAAGCGGCTCGACGAACTGGTCGCCCGCGTCGTCGCGCTGCCCGCGCCGTGGGGCGTTCGCGCCGGGCTCGCCGCGCGCGGATTCGATACGGGTCCACTGCCGTTGCCGCTGAGCGCAAACCGTGAGCGGCAGATTCGCGAGTTCACGGAGTGGCTCGCGCCGTGGATGCGGGATGCCGGATCCGCGATGCGCGATGCGGGATCCGTGAAGCGGGATGCGGGATGAGAGATCAGGGATTCGCGATTCGCGAAGCGTCCCGCGTGACGAAGAACAGGATCGCCGTCAACAGCAGCGCAGCGGCGGCGACGTACATCGTCGACGCGAGCGCAATCGCGACGCCGAGGCTCTGGCGCTCGGCGATCAGGCCGATGACGATGGGCGCGGTGCCGCCGCCGGCGAGCCAGCCGATCGCGTTCATGAACCCCGCCGCGGTTCCGCGCGCCTCGGGACCGACGACCTCGAACGCCGACGCGAAGATGTTTGCGTCGTAGAGCCCTTTGAAGAACCCCCACGCCGTGAGCGCCGCGATCAGGACGCCGACCGACGGCGCCAGCCCGCAGAGCGCGACGAACGGCGCGCCGCCGGCGACGCCAATCAACTGGACGGCGAGACGCCCGCGAGCCGGACGTCCCGGGCCCTTCCACGCGCGCGTCCACACGTCCGCCAGCCAGCCGCCAATCGGCGATCCAATCATGCTGGCGACCTGGACGAAGAGCGTCGCGGTCAGACCACCCATCGCCAGGCTCATGTGAAAGCGGTCGTAGAGGAACGTCGGCATCCACGACAACAGCACGACAGCCACGAAGTTCGCGCACACGAATGCGCCCATGAGGCACAGCAGCGTCGGCGTGCGCGCGGCGAGGCGAAGGAAGGACGTCAACGGAAGCGCGGGCGGAGGCGAGGCGGGCCTCCGCAATGCTACGGCCACGCTCGCCGTAGCCTTGGCGAAGGCGGCCGCGTCCATCGCGCCGCGCGGCGGCTCCGTCAGAAATCGCCGCAGCACCATCGCGAGCACGATGCCGAGACCACCGAAGACAACGAACGACAGACGCCAACCGTAGTACTGGCCGATCCATCCCGCGAAGAAGCCGCCGGCGATCGTCCCGACGTACACGCTCGTCTGATGCAGGCCCATCGCGCGCGACCGTGTGTCGCGGCCGTGATAGTCGCTGATGAGCGACATCGACGCCGGGTAATAGAACGTTTCGCCCAGCCCTTCCGCCGCGCGGAACAGGAACAGGTGCCGGAAGTTTCGAGAGAGCGCGGTCGCGACGCAAATCCAGCTCCACGCGTGCAGTCCGCCGAGGATCGCCGTCCGCCGCTCGACGCGATCGACAATCATTCCCGCGAGCGGCGCCGCGAGGCCGTAGACCCAGGCAAATGCCGATCCGAGCAGACCGAGCTGCACGGGCGTGAGCCGCAGCTCACGCTCGAGCAGCGGAAAGACGGAGAAGATGGCCTGCCGGTCCGCGTAGTTGCAGACGCAGATCGTCCAGAGCATCAAGACGACCCACCATTTGTATCGCGAGTTCGCGGGCACGGCGTCGATGCGGAGCCTATCGTGGCTGCGTGCGTTCCTGATACACGGCACGCGCCCGCGCCAGCGAGCCGAGCACCGATTCGCGCTCGGCCGGACCGTTCCAATCCGCGTGCGCGCGGACGAACGCTTCGATCCGATCGAGCCACGCGAGAAAGAACCGCGCGTCCGCCGCCGAGCGGATCGCCTCGTCGCCGACGATGACGTAGACGGGACTCGTCGTCGCGAAGGGATAGATGTCGAGCACCGGGTGTACGGCGCGGTCGGCGCTGGCGCGCAGCGTGTACCACCCACTGCGCGTGACGGCGATCGTTTGTTCGATCTTCGCCGCGGTGCGGTCGCCCGCGAGTGGAAACCCGGCGATGACGTCACCGTTGGCGACGACCTCGAGATGATCGATCGGCACGATCGAGGCCACCGCCGCGCGCATCTTCAATTCGTGCGCGCCGCGTGGCAGCCGGATCTCGCTGCCCGGTCCGCGGCCGTCCAGCGAGAACTGCACGAGCGGTCCGTTGGTCGCGAACGTCCGGCCGTCGCGGATGCCTTTCAGCCATCCCTCGTGCGTCGCGTCGGTGCCGGTCTGCACGAACACGCGATTGAGCCCGACGGGTCCGCGCACCGATGCGAAGTTCGCCATCGCGTCGGTGCCCGCGCCCGCCGGAATCCGAAACCCGCAGTTCAGAAGTCGATACCAGATCGCAGCGGTGGACCGATGATCGGAAAACCCGACGACTTCCATGTAATCGACGAGCCCGAGTGCCGCCGAGACCGGAAGATCGTCCGCCAGCGCGACGGAGCGGTCCTCCGGCGCCGGCAGCGCGTCGAACGGGTGCACGTAGCCGGCGAGCGCTCCTTGCGCGTGCGCCATCTCGATGACGGCGGGGTTGTGCGGATACAGGCTGGCCGCCGCGGTGTTCGCGTAGGCGGCGTAGCCGGGGACGAGCAGATGACTCGTCAGGCCGAGCAGCCCGAGATGTCCCCATACGCTCGTGTGGAATTCCTGGCTGTGCGCGAGCAGCGGTCCGTCGGCCGCCGGGCGCGCCGCGCGGCCCGCGAAGTACGCCTCGTCGGGCACGCGCTGCTCCTTGTTGACGATCAGGTTTTCGACGACGTCGAGATCCTCGGCCTGCGCCTGAAACGCCAGGTTCGCGGGCGTGTTGCGATACGCCCCCCCGTAATTCATGTGGACGTGAAGATCGCCGCTGCGCCAGCCGTCCGCGCGGAGGTTGGCGAGTCGGGGCAGGCGAATCTCCACCGTCTGGCGCCCGTTCCGCGCAACGTCCAGTTGTCGCCGCGCCACTCCGAATTCCAATCCGTGCATCACCTCGACGGCGACGCGACCGGCGGGCACGGTCAGCAGGGAACGGCCGCGCGTGTGAAAGTACGTGTACTCGAGCGGCCGCTCTCCGCGATCGAAGCCGTCATCCGCGTGCCGCCACGCTTCGTCCGGCGCGAAGCCGCGGCCGTCGGCCCCCGTCACCGAAACGCGCGCCGGCAGCGGACCGTTCGTCCCCTCGTCGACGACGCTAATCTCGAGCGTGCCCACCGGCTCCAGGTAACGGCGCTCCGCAAGGTCGACGCGTTCGCGTCGTCCGCCCGGCACGTCGATCAGCCACAGCGACGTGTTTCCTCCTTCGTTCGAGATGTACGCGATGCGCCGGCCGTCCGGCGACCAGCGCGGCGCGGTGGCGTCGAAGTCGCCGTAGGTCAGCGGGAAGGCGTCGCCGCCGCTGGCCGTCATCAGCCAAAGCTGATTCCAGGGCCGTCCGAGGTACGAGCTGTAGACGATCCGGCGGCCGTCGCGCGACCAGTCGGGCCGCGCCTTCCACGTCGTCTCCTCGTCATGAATCTGTCGTGGCTGCGCGCCGGCGCGCGCTTCCATTCTCCAGATACCGCCCGTGCCCCAGATGTGTCCGGCGTTCGATACGAGGATCAATTCGCGTCCATCGGGAGACCACGCCGGCGAGA
>Ga0066710_100006981_pt1 | contig 10690 bp, 3 predicted proteins | sample GraSoiAngelo_159_FD_79666 | JGI IMG/M metagenome (GOLD analysis project Ga0066710, IMG submission 79666) | Grasslands soil microbial communities from the Angelo Coastal Reserve, California, USA - 14_1009_16_40cm | ecosystem: Environmental > Terrestrial > Soil > Grasslands | place: USA...
AAATAGTTAGCGAAAAGGGATAGTTACTGGTCCCGGAAGGGCGGACAGGATCTCTAACTCCCGAACGCACTCTTGCGTCGCGAATGCTATCGGTAAGACCCCCCCTCCTTTTCTAGACAAGATTTGCTGTCTGTTGGGGCTTCTAGGCGAGTCCAGCGATTCAGGGCACAATCCAGGCTTTGATGGCATGGCACAAAGTCGGAAGTTATCAGCGACTCCCGAACGGTTTCCGGACGAGATTTTAGGCATGTATCAGATTCGAGATCATGGCTGATAATGGCGATTCTTCCGCTCCCCTCTCTTGTCCACAGCTCGAACAACCGGAGAATATGGCATCTAGCTTTAGAATCGTCTCGACACGAGAAGGTTCAGAGCATTCGGAGAAGAATCTAGGATTGAACGGAAACATGGAGTTCGAATTTGTGACGTTCGATTGTTACGGGACCCTCATCGACTGGGAGTCTGGAATCCGGCGGGCTTTCAAACAGGCCCTTGAAGGGACGAGACTGAGCGCGACCCAAGAGCGTGAACTGTTCGAGCTGTACCAGGAGGAAGAGAAGAGAATCGAAGGCGAGATGCCCTACCGGAAATACAGCGAAGTTCTAGCTTTGGCCGCATCAACTGCCGCAAGAAAATTCGGAAAAACCATTCCAGAAAAACTATCAACTATTCTTGCAGAACAGCTCCCGAGCTGGAGTCCATTCCCCGATACGAATCCAGCATTAGAGAGGCTTTCTGCAGAGTACACGCTAGGAATATTGTCGAATGTCGACGATGCTCTTCTTGTGGACACCTTGAAGCATTTCACGGTTCCTTTCGATCTCGTGGTGACTGCTGAGCGCGTGAGGTCCTACAAGCCTGGGACCGAGCATTTTGAAGAGGCGCGCAGGATTATCGGAGCTGATAGAGGATGGCTTCATGTCGCAGCAAGCCTCTACCACGATATTGAGCCGGCTTCACTGCTCGGAATCAGCAGCGTTTGGGTTAACAGGAAGAATAACGCTGAGGGAAGACGGTTCAGAGGGAAGATCGTCAGAGAGGTCAAAGACCTTGCTCAACTGGCAGATTGGCTCGCACCCTGAGGAATAGATATCGAAAGCTATCCACGTCGATATGACCCTGAGTAGCCGCCAGATGGTTATGTGTCTGGTGCGTTAACTAGTTCTTTGCTAATTGGGTTTCCAGGCAATTCCCCTGAACTGAGAAGTAGTCAACGGATTACTCGTGAGCTTTGCCAGGGTTCCGTTGGTATAGGTTAGTATTGCTCCACTTCCGCCTAGAATATACGCTGTTCCAGACGGGGACCAGCTGACGGCGTAGAGCCAGCTGCCGGTAATATTGGGAAGCAGGGTCAGCGTTGAGCCGTTGTACGTAAGGACCATGCCGTTGTCTCCCACGAGGAGCGCAAGGCTGCCGGAGGGATTGAACGCAATTGCTTTGATAGCATTCGTTCCTGTCAGTCCATTTGTATTAACCGGTGAGACCGTGGTGCCGTCGAACGTGAGGACGACGCCGTTGAGGGCTCCGATCAGCGCGTATTGGCCGTTGGGATTCCAGGCGACGGTGTTCAAGTCGCTAGTGCCAGTGGGGGTGGCGAACGATCTGATAGTTGTGCCATCATAGGTCCTTAGAAGGCCACTTTTGCCCGCTAACACCACATAGCTTCCACTGGGATGCCAGCTCATGGAGAGGATCGTAGTTCCGCCGGTGTTGGTGATTTGTGTCACGGAGATGCCATCGTACTTTAGAAGCAATCCCACTGAACCACCGATGAGAGCGTATGTTCCATCCTGCTTCCAAGAGACGGACCAGAAGTTGTAGCCGGTCGATATGCCGGTTGGGACCGTTGTGAGCTGGGTTCCATCATACTTTAGCAAAACAGCGAAGTCTCCCGCGATGAGCGCGTAGGAGCCGTCAGGCTTCCAGGCCACCTGTCGGAGTGGTGTCGTAACTGGTTGGCCGACAAGCGTCAGGGTTCCGTTCTGATAGAACCTGTAGACCTTTCCCTCAGCGGTGACGACTAGAGCATAGGGCGACACGATCGGAACCGTAACGGTAACTGTTCCCGTAGCCTGGCCAGTGGAACCGCTGTTGTCCGTCCCGGAAACACTGATTGTGAAGGTACCAGTTTGAGTGTAGGAGTGGGTATCGGATGTTACCGTGCCGGGTAAGCTGTCGGGTACGGTCCCGTCTCCCCAGTTTACACTAATCGAGGAGATCGTGCCGTCAGGGTCGGTTGCGGTGAAGGTCACCGTGACCAGTTGACCAGTGTTCGCGGGGTTCGGTGAAATATTGGAGATGATCACAACTGGAACCCGGTCATTGACTGTCACCGAAGAGGTCTGCTGTCCAGTGCTCCCACTATTATCGGTGACACTTACCGCGATGGTGAAGGTCTGGCTCTTGAGGCTGCCCGTGGAAGTGTAGACGTGCGAGGCCGAAGTGGCGGAACCTGAGAGACTGGTGGGAGTGGACCCGTCTCCCCAGCCGACAATAACTGAGACGATCGAACCGTCGGGGTCAGTTGCGGAGAAGGTTACGGTAACTGTCGCCCCTGTACTAGCCGGGTTTGGCGACACGCCTGAAATCGTCACGGCCGGCGAACGATCACTAACTGTCTCAGAAGTAGTGCCCGAGCCCTGCCCGGCGCTGTTCGTCGCAGTTACAGCTATCGTGAAGGTTTGAGTCTTTACACCGCCTGTGCTGGCGTAGATGTGAGTGTCAGAAGTAGCCGTGCCCGGGAGACTATCAGTGGCTGTACCGTCACCCCAGTTAACAGTAACACCCGTAACGGTTACGCTACTGGACACTGCGAAGGTGATGGATACGGCCTGGCCGGTAGCGGCCGGGTTAGGCGTTGGACTATTTACGCTGACCGTGGGAGGCGAAACAGGCGTCTGGACAGTGACGGATCCAGTTCCCTGGCCTGTGGAGCCACTATTGTCTGTCGCAGTCACGATGATAGTGAATGTGTTAGAAGAGGAATAAGTGTGAGTATCCGTTGTAGCTGACCCCGCGAGGACGTCAGGTGCGGAACCGTCACCCCAGTTGACGGTGGTGGACGAGATAGTCCCGTCGGCATCACTAGAGGCGAAAGTTACCGTGACCAGCTGCCCGGTGTTGGCCTGATTCGGCGAAACGTTGGTCACGGTTACGACCGGAGGCCTGTCGTTAGCAGTCTCCGTCGCTGTGGCTGAACCTGTCGAACCACTGTTGTCCGTTGCGGTGACAGTAATCGTGAAGCTCTTGCTATCGAAGTTGCCCGTTGAAGCATACGTATGGGTGTCGGAAGTAGCAGAGCCTGTGAGACTGTCCACGGCCGTGCCGTCTCCCCAGTTCACGATTATTCCCGAGATAGTACCATCAGAATCTGTCGAAGTGAAACCTATCGTAATAGTAACGCCCGTACTGGCCGGATTTGGCGTCACGCCCGTAATGGTCACGACAGGAACCTGGTCGTTGACTGTCTCCTGCGATGTTGCGGAGCCTGTTCCGGCAGAGTTGGTCGCAGAGACGGTTATTGTGAAATTCTGTGACTTGAAGCTGCCCGTAGAAGTGTAAACATGGGTGTCGGAAGTGGCGGTGGCTGCAAAGCTGTCGAGTGTCGTCCCGTCGCCCCAATTGACCGTTATGCCGGAAACTGGCAAGGTGCTAGAAACTGTGAAGGTCACAGTGACAGTCGCGCTTGTGTCCGCTGGGTTCGGTGTGACACTTGTAACATTCACGGTGGGTGCCAGAGGAGAGGAGACGGTTTCAGAGCTTGTGCTCGAACCTGGAGAGCCACTGTTGTCAGTCGCCGTTACAGTGATCACGAAAGACCCGCCGGAGCCATAGCTGTGGGTATCTGAAGTGGCCGTGCCAGGGAGACTATCTGCCGCTGAACCGTCACCCCAGTTTACGCCGAAGGTGGAAATTGTGCCATCAGGGTCCGTCGCTGAGAATGTTACAGTGACAGTCTGGCCCACAAGGGCTGGATTTGGTGAGACGCTACTTACTGTAACTCCAGGCGGCCTATCATTGACAGTTTCCGATGTACTAGTCGAGCCTGTTGCTTCACTGTTGTCAGTGGCGGTGACTGTGATTGTAAATTGCTGGCTGGTAGCGGTGCCGGTCGATGTGTAGGTGTGCGATGCTGAAGTTGCACTTCCCGCTAGACTCGTCGGAGTTGTGCCGTCTCCCCAGTCGATCGAGATCGATGAGACGATTCCATCAGGGTCAGCGGTCGAGAAGGTTAGAGTAACCAGTTGGCCCGTGGCGGCCGGGTTGGGCGACGCGTTGGTGATGTTGACCGTCGGCGGTCTATCGTTAATCGCGATCGTGCCAGTGGCCGAGCCTGTCGAGCCACCATTGTCAGTGCTAGTTATTGTAATGGTGAAAGTTTGAGACTTGGCATTACCTGTATTGATGTAACTATGAGTTGCAGATGTGGCAGTGCCTGGCAGACCGGACGGTGTCGTGCCATCGCCCCAGTCGATGCTGATGGACGAGACCGTGCCATCAGGATCTGTGGACGCGAAGCTTAGGGTCACCGTCGATCCGGTTAGAGCAGGATTCGGCGCAACAGCAATGAATGTAACTGTTGGGGGCCGGTCATTGACGGTTTCGGAAGTGGTGCCTGAGCCTGGTCCAGCACTATTGGTTGCGGTCACGGTTATCGTGAAAGTTTGAGACGTGGCGCTGCCCGTGCTCGCGTAAGTGTGCGTGTCTGACGTAACCTTGCCGCCCAGGCTGTCGGATGCCGTACCGTCCCCCCAGTTCACTGCAATCCCTGTAACCTTTGTCGAACTGGAAACTGTGAATGTCACGGTAACAGTAGCCCCCGTGTTCGCCGGGTTTGGTGTGGGAGCACTTACGGTAACGATCGGAGCAGTAGGGGTTTGGACAGTTACGGAACCAGTGCTTTGCCCGGTGGAACCACTGTTGTCAGTAGCAGTGACCGTCATCGTGAAAGAACCCGGGGAGGCGTAGGAATGAGCGTCAGATGTCGCTGTGCCAGGGAGATTATCGGGCGGCGAGCCATCACCCCAGTTTACACTAATCGAGGAGATCGTGCCGTCAGGATCGGTTGCACTGAAGTTCACGTTAACGGTTGCACCTGTATTGGCGGGGTTCGGCGCTACGCCTGAAATCGTTACACTCGGTGGCCGGTCGTTGACCGTCTCAGTCGTACTGCCGGATCCATTCCCAGCGCTGTTAGTCGCTGTAACTGTGATCGTGAAGGTTTGAGTCTTCGATGAGCCTGTGCTCGAATAGACGTGCGTATCTGATGTAGCTGCGCCCGGAAGACTGTCGGGCGTTGAGCCATCACCCCAGTTCACGCTGACGCCGGTGATAGAAGTGGAACTGGAAACTGCAAACGTGACGCTAACTGCCGCGCCGGTTCCGGCAGGCTTGGGTGTTGGGTTGTTAACGGTGACTGTTGGGACCCCGGTTTGGCTCAGCTTCCATCCCGTGATCGGGTGAATCTCCCAGTGAGGATTGGGTAGTTCTGGGTCCCAATAGACGAAGCCTTGAATGTTCAGAGAGATCGCGCCGTTGGAGATGTCCTGGACTATCGTATTGTTGTCGCAGGGAGAGCGTCCAGGTCCGCAGAAACCCTTCGCCATCCAGTCGTGGTCGAATTCAATGTGGAGAAAGCCGTTAGTCGTGCCGACGGAGAAAACGTTCCCTGTGCTATCACAGAAGGTGCTCCCACCGTAGTTGCCCCCACCGTTTACAGCGTCGTACCGGGTGCTGCAATCCTCCGACCTGTAGGAAGATGTCAGGTAGACGTTGTCCACCTCTACGTACGTGGTCATTGATCGGCCGTTGATGTTTGTCAGAGTGCACGGGGGACTAAGGGCTCGCTTGTTCGGGATGCCTCCAGCCGTCGAGTTGGTCTGCCACTGGCTTCCCGCAAGGCTCTGTGATGGATATGCGCTGCCCAGGATGGAGCTGAGGGACGTGAGCGACGGAACGCATGGTACGTTAGGGTTCCAAGAGCCCACTGCGATAACGCTGCGGGATGATCCGGCGTTGTTCGCGGAATCGATTGTGGTCAAGGTTACGTTGAAGTAGTTTGCCGAGGCATAGCCGTGACTGGCCGTTGTTCCTGTGGCCTTACCACCATCGCCAAAGTCCCAAGTGAAAGAGTACGGAGGGACGCCACCTGATGCGGACGCCGTGAAGGTCACTGTTTGCCCGACTTGCGGGCTCAAAGGTGACCAGGAAGCAGATGGGACTGGGTTGGGACCTCCCCATATGCTGAAGCTGTCTGAGTAGGAGCCTGAGAAATTTGTCTGTACGTCAATTCTGCTGGCGGAGACTGTGTATTTTGTGAAGCCCAGTCCGTTACCAGGTGTGTTCTTACCCATAAGTTTGGCGAAGTATGGAGCCTCAGCAACGTTCCCTGGGTTTGGTGAGGAAGCATTCACATCGTAGAGATCGTTATCCCAGGCTCCCTGTACTACCACGACTGAACCTGCACCGGGAGTGTAGAAGCCGCGGCTTCCCGTGTCAACGACACATCCAGAATTGTATAGCGCGTAGCCGTTACCATCAGTCTTGATGCTTGAACATCCTGCGGTCGAGTTGAGGGCTATTTGTTTGCTCCTCTCGTAGGCGTTGTCGTGGGCCTGAATGACCAGGTCGACTTTCTTCTGTACCAGCATGTTGAAGAATCCAAGTCCCATGGAGCATGTTGCGTCACTAGCGCTTATGCAGAGTTTGTGGGTCGCCACAATGACCCATTTGATCCCGGTGGCTCTGGCACCGTCGATGGTGTTTGAGACCCAGTTGTAGTGTACGTCTCCGCTCGCGTACGGCCAGCACCCATACTGGTCGGTGCAGGACTGGCCTGTCTGCGAGCTGCAGTTCGGGGACGAGGTACATACCCCCGTCATGTTGTAAATTTTTGGCGATGCGAAGATGAAACGCGCAACCGGACTCGTTGCAGGATAATCGAAATAGTATTCCTTCCCATAACAATTACCGGCCACTGGCCCACAGACCAGAGAGACACCGGGGCTGAGGGGACAGCCGTTGACATATCTCTCATAACTGTGCGTCTCCCCGAAATTAGCCGAGTTGTGTCCCCCAGTGTCGTGGTCGCCAGGGAGAATCTGGATGCTGTTGAACGATGACTTGAACTGACCGCACCAAGTATTGCCGGTAACTGATGGATCGTAACTAAAGTCGCCCAGTCCCAGGAAGAAGTTTGGACTGTCGGTTACCAAACGGTTCAAGTTGCTTATGGAGGTGCTAACAGTAAGGCTGCCCATGTCCCCGGAGGCGGCAAATGAGAAACTGGCGGAGGCCGCGTTCGCTGGTGGGACAATCTGGTTAAGGAATGTTGGAAAGGAGAATACCGACAATATAAGCAGTACTATGGCAAAAGTAGGAACCTGTCTCATTCAATTCGCACAAGGCCTTCCGACGAGCAGTTATTAAACATACTAGATTTTCAGGTCAACAGCTATAATTGTCAATCTATGGATACAATATTCCTGACCGCCTAGCTTGACCGCCTAGTTTCTTCGCATAATCCTCGAGCCTTGAGCAGATCCTCCTTTACAAGCCACATTGCTGGTTTCAAGCCGACAAAACAGATCTTCCGCAAAAGTTGAGATACCTTTTCTGTGCTCCACCAATAATTGAGGGACAAGACCGTTGAAGAACGGGGTTTGAAACTCCAATGCTCCCATGCCTTATGAATATTGGGTTCTAATTTCAGCTCCAACTAGAGAGGGCTGCCTCGAGAATCCAGTAATCTTTGGAAATATTTTGGTAACTGAGATGTCTAAGATTTTTATGCATGGCTCAGCAGACCAGTCAACATGAGGGGCAATTCGAGGCCTGGTACCGTTGGTCTATCAATCTGTTTGGCCCATGTGACCAGTCTCGTTATTGAACTCGCCATGGACATAGTTTCATCGACCCGCGCCCGCGTGCTACTGCCTCAGGGAGGATAATAAGTGGCAAGAGTCACCTTAACCCAATGGTGCCTGCTAGCGCTCTTATTCTTCGGCGTCGTTTCACTAGCCTATACTCAGCGAGGCATCGCCGAATCGCTGCCGGCTGCAACCGGGGTCTCATGGAATCCCAATGTAAACTGTGTCCCAGTAGTTACTACTCTCGAGAACATAATCGGATTCAACCTGAATTCTTTCAACGGAGGACTCTTAGCAGGTAGCCAGTATGCCACATACAATCTGAAATATTACGACCAGAACGGTACGGGTTCTTTCCAGCCCGGCGACCGCGTCGTGTACGACATAGACAACAATGGGACTGCCGACGTGACGCCGGGAAAAAACGATCAGTTCTACTCGCTTTCAGGCGATGGGGCGGACCGCAACCTATCCACCTCGCCTACCAGCTTGGTTTCAGGATCACTTCTCGGTCAGCCGTTGAAGACTGATACTCGACTCAAGTATATCGACGGGTCAGCGAGTGCTTACTTTGACACTACCAATGGCAGCTGGGACGCAGGGGATCAAAACAGTGGCGAGACAGTGGTTTTCGACGCCAACAATAACGATGTCGTCGACATAAGCGACACGGTGGTTAGCGGAGGGGTGAGGACTCCGTCCTTTGCCGAGATCGGAAAGCCACTCGTAACTCAGACCTTTGGTGGAATCCCTAACAAGAGGATGCTCAACCCGCCCTGCACAATCACGAATACTGCCGGACAGGTTGTAGGCGTATTCGTAGAAATCCACGGCGTCTATCCTGAAAACTGGGAATATAACACAGAGGACTGCGTCACGGCTTTCAACGGAATCAACGGTGGCCGCAACTACAACGGTACTATCTGCGATTCAACCGGTGATATGCAGACCTTCGGCTTCCAAGGATATTGCGGGAGCGGAACCTACACTGCTTGCAACCACCGAATTCACTTTGAGATCTATCAGGACTGGATGGCGAAAGGTTGGTGCGGTCCTTCAATCTCCTACTGCAACAATAGCACTCTTCCCCAGTACGTGCCAAGCGGAATCTTACCAGGCTCCACGAGTATAGACGTTCAAGGTTTCATTTACTGGGACCCCACTGAAGTTACAACGCAAGGCCACATGTACAGTGGCTGGGAACTTCACCCGTTCACAGCGTGGCGCCTGTCCGCGTCGCTCGCAACCAACATCAAAGACTCGGCCGACAATCATGTGACATCAATAATTGCTGGCACAACTGTCCATGGTACCGCTATTATCTCATATGGTAGTGGCGCTTTCACAGGAACGGTGACCTACAACTTCTTCACCGGCTCGACATGTGGAGGGACAGCAACAATAGTGGGCAGCCCTGTCCCAGTCACCAATGGAATGGTTCCGAATTCTGCCTCTCAGGCCTTCAACGCAGCTGGCTCGTTCAGCTGGAATGCTGTGTACAGTGGTGACACGGACAACAACCTGACCACCAGTCCCTGCGAACAGTTGGCAGTCAACAAATCTAGCCCGATTATCACGACGACACTGTCAGCAAACCCGATAACTGTTGGGGGTTCTATCACCGACTCTGCTGCGTTGTCCAGTAGCTTCGAGGCCGGCGGCACGCTGACCTACCTCTTCTTCACTGGACCAACCTGTACTGGAACGGGAACCCAGGTTGGAGACCCAGTAGCAGTCATAAATGGAGTAGTCTCCAATTCCGCCTCTCAAACGTTCACTACCGCTGGAAACTTCAGCTGGAACGCTGTCTATAGTGGAGATTCGAACAACGACGGCTCAAGGAGCAACTGTGAACCATTAAAGGTGAACCCCACGTCTGACGTCATCGTAACAACAATGCTCTCCGCTAATACTATCACTTTCGGCGGCTCTGTGGACGACTCAGCCACACTGACCGGCGTCACCACGAACGCCGGCGGAACGGTAACATACAACATCTTCCCAGGGTCATCTTGCGCCGGAGCAGCCACGCCTGTCGGTCCCCCGGTGCCCGTATCGAATGGAGCCGTACCCAAATCCGGTTCTCAAACCTTCAGTTCCGCGGGCTTGTTCAGCTGGAACGCTGTATACAGCGGCGACGCTAACAACAACGGAGCACCCAGTGTTTGCGAGCCGTTGATGGTTACGCCGCCGATTACGGTCAATTTCGCATTCTCTCCTACGAATCAGGGCTCGGGAAAGAACATAGCGTTCACTGGGATCGCCGCAGGCGGAACCTTGCCCTATGCGAGCTGGTCATGGAATTTCGGCGACAACTCTCCGGCAAGTTTTGGGGCAACTGTCGCTCATTCATATTCCAAGGCGGGGTCGTATATTGTACGGCTAACTGTGGTCGACGACAGCGGAATCAGCGTCACCTCCACAATGACAATATTAGTTGTGGAGAACCGGACAATTTTCGGACTCGCCCCGATTCTCTTCTATGAAATCATGTTAGGTCTGGGCGCCGCAGTTGCGGTCAACGCGATCGGCCTCTATTGGAGGAGAACGAGAGCTCGCCTCGATAGAATTGCCTGAGACAAATTCCAACCTCAAAATTCTGGTTCAAAAATTACCCCACGTTGCGCCTTTGTTGGAGTTCGAGTTACGAGGCCTGAACGCCGATTCTATTATGGTTCTATGGACAGGACCCTCAGAGATGAAAGGTACAAACATGCACTACCTCTTTAGAAGGGATTGATCCCGGCCACGACCTCACTTTTCTTTACCCCTTGGAAAACAGAATTTCGGTTTGAGGTTTTCCCGGGTAGATCATGCATCAC
>Ga0066710_100006982_pt1 | contig 10689 bp, 8 predicted proteins | sample GraSoiAngelo_159_FD_79666 | JGI IMG/M metagenome (GOLD analysis project Ga0066710, IMG submission 79666) | Grasslands soil microbial communities from the Angelo Coastal Reserve, California, USA - 14_1009_16_40cm | ecosystem: Environmental > Terrestrial > Soil > Grasslands | place: USA...
GGAGGTAATCGGCGCGAACGTCGCGCCGCTCGGTGATCCACCGGCCCGTCTCCGCGGTTCCCGAGTGCAGGATGACGAACGTCGTCGTTCCCGTCTTTCGACTCTTCTCGATCCTCCCGGCGGGAGCGGTCGTGTCCCACGCGTAGCCGATCAACCGCGAGCGCAGCGCCGCCGGGAAGCGCGCCCACACGACGTAGAGATGGGCCGTGAGGTCCGACGTCTCGCGCTTCCGCACGTCGGCGCCTGGCGGTAGCGTGACGATCTTCCAGCTCCACTCGAGGACCGGCGTCGCATCGAGATCGACGACCAGCGCTCGCGCGATGGTCGAATGCTCGTCGCGGCTCCGGAGCCGAAGAGCCCGGCGGCCGTCGTCGACGACGACGGTGAAGTCATACGCGGGACGTCCGCCGGGAGTCTCGTACGTCCGCCAGCCCTGGGGGACGCCGCCACCGCCCTGCGGATGCCCGGTCCAATCCTCGACGAGAACCTCCCCGGGCTGGGCCGGGGTGCCGCCGCTCAGCACGACGCCACCGCCGATCAACATGATCACCGCCGCGACGCCAGCGGCCCGCGCGCGTCGTCGCCCGGAGAGCACGGATCGAGCCCTGTCGAGGTCGATGGGATCACTCCCCCGCCGCTTCGCCCGGGAGCGTCTCGCCGTTCGCCGTCGAGCCGACCGTGGTGAGGCGGACGGGTGCCCGAATCTCGAACGGAGCAGCCATCACGCCGTCAGGGCGCGAACACCCTTTTCTTCAGCCGCCGCGGCACCCACACCGCGAGCACGGCTGCGGCACGCCCCAGACGATCGAGTGACGCGGGAGTGCCCGGCCAGTACCTGAGCACGAGGCGCCGATCCACGAAGTTCAGGATGCCGTCCAGGACGACGGCGGCGAGGAGCAGATCGTCGACGTATCCGAGGAACGGGATGAAGTCCGGGACCAGATCGATCGGACTCGCCAGGTAGAGCACCGCCGCGGCGAGCGCGATCTTGGCCGAACGCGGGAGGACCGGATCGACGACCAGACGCGCGAGGAGGCGGGCGAGATCCGGGACGGCGCGCAACAGCGCCTTCATTCGAGGCTCTCGGCCACCAGCTCGCTCACGTCCTTCACCTGAAGCGTCTCTTCCGCGCCGGCGACCTTGCGTCCGAGGTCGACCATGGCCAGACAGAACGGGCACGCGGTCCCGACCAGGTCGGGCTTGGCCGCCAGAGCTTCCTCGACGCGAATCACGTTCACGCGCTTCTTCGACGGGATCTCCATCCACATGTGCCCGCCACCGCCGCCGCAGCAGAGACCGCGTTCCCGGTTGCGCGGAAGCTCGATGAGCTTGAGGCCCGGCACCGACCGCGCGACGTCGCGCGGCGCGTCCATCACGCCGTTGTACCGGCCGAGATAACAGGAATCGTGAAAAGCGACGGTCTGATCGATGGACTTCGCCGGCGTGATGCGGCCAGAGGTGATGAGCTCACGGATCACGACCGAGTGGTGCTGAACCTCGTACGTCCCGCCGAACTGGGGGAATTCGTTCTTGATGGTGTTGAAGCAGTGCGGACAATGCGTGATGACTTTCTTGAAGCGGTAGCGGTTGATCGCCTCGACGTTCTCCTGCTGGACGGTCTGGTAGAGATACTCCTCGCCGAGCCGTCGAGCCACTTCGCCGTGGCAACGCTCCTCCGCCATCACGGCGAAGGACACGCCCGCCTTCTTCAAGATCTTCACCACGGCCCGCGCGATCGCCTGATTTCGTTTGTCGTACGACGCCGAACAGCCGACCCAGTAGAGATAGTCGACCTCCTGGCCCTCTTCGAGCACCGGCACGTCGAGGCCCGCGGCCCAGGCGAGCCGCTCCGTCGGCGGCAGCCCCCAGGGATTTCCGGCGCGCTGGATGTTCTGGAGCGACTGGGGCGCCGTCGACGGCAGCGCCCCCTCGGACAGGGTCAAGTAGCGCCGGAGGTCGATGATCGTGTCGACGATGTCGATGAACGCGGGACACTCCTGCACGCACGCCATGCAGGTGGTGCACGACCACAACTCGTTCGCCTCGATCAGCGTGCCGTGGATCGGTCCGGAAGCTTCGCCGTGCATGTGGCGCTTCAGCTTCACGATGACGCGCTTCGGTGACAGCGCCGTCCCCGCCATGTAGGCCGGACAGGCGTCCTGACAGCGGCCGCACTCGACACAGGCATCGAAGTCGAGACGCCTCTTCCACGAGAACTCCTCGAGCTTCGAGACGCCGAGCGACTCCGCTTCCTCGATGTTCTCGATCGGGCGGATGGCGCCACGCGGCGCCAGCTTCGAGAAGAAGATGTTGAGCGGCGTGACGATCAGGTGAACGAAGTAGGAGTACGGGATGACCGCGATGAACGCGAGCGAGATCGCGGCGTGGAAGAGCCACACGGAGAGATGCGTGGCGCGGAGCACCCCCTCCGACATACCGGCGCCGAGCATCGCCTGACCGAGCGCATACCCGACCGGCGACCATGGCGCCCACCACGGTCGCACGGCCGCGAGACGGCACGCCTCCATGACGAAGCCGCTCAGGTTGATCAGGAACAAGAGCGCGAGCACCCACGCGAATCGCGCGGTGGGATCGATGCGCTCCGGGCGCGCGACGAACCGCCGGTAGAGGGCCATCCCGAGCCCGATCACGAAGAACAGGCCGAAGAAGTCGAGCACCAGCTCGTACCCGAGATAGAACGGCCCTTTGAGGATCTTGACGTCGAAGAGCGGCAGCGTGATGTCGTAATCGATCGTGGCGAGGACGGTGCCCATGAAGAGCGCCAGGAAGCCCCAGAACATGATCGCGTGCATCACGCCCGGATACGCCTGCGACAGCGTGCGTACCTGACCGAGCGCGTGCTTCGCCACGAGCTTGACGCGGTCGGGAATTCGATCGAACCGATCTTCGGGGCCGCCGGCGCGCCACAGTCGGATGCGCTGCCACATGCCGTACGCGAAGGTGGCGAGCGCGGCGATGGCGCCGACATACAGAAGCACCTGCGCCCAGAATGGAACGTTCCAGAACGTATCGCGGAACGGGATCGACGAGGTCATGGGCGGGCTCAACGATAGCACGGCCGATTCAGGGGGCGGCCCCGAGAGGCGTGCGGACGCGCCTGCCATGGCCCCACTGTTGGAGGTGAGGGAGCTACGCCCCCTCACGCTCTCCGGCCCTGCACGCTCGGCGAGTTCGTGAAACAGTCGACCGCTCCGCGCTCGATTGTTTCCACGAACTGAGCACGCCGGCGAAGCCGGACGTGCTCCTCGAACACCGGTGTTCTATCCGGGACGACGCGCCGTGGTCGGCGGCACGAGGCCGTTCAGCCGGAGATAGACGACGAGCTGTCCGTGGTGGTTCCGTATCTGATAGAGCGGGCCCTGCCAGAACGTGAAGCGGCTGACCGTGCGGTCGCCGAACGGAAACTTCACGGGCTCGAGCAGCTGGGCATCGGTCAAGGATCCGAGCATGTCCTGTCCGGTCTGGAACGTCTGCTTGAGCAAAGCGATCACTTCCGGCTTCGTCATGGCCTTGTGTGAGGAGTCGCTCTTCGCCCCCTTCGCGCTGTCGATGAAGCGCTGGGTGATGCCCGCGACATGCACCAGCTGATCGCCGAACGTCGCGATCTCCGGTGTGGGCTTGAACGAATACTTCTCGGCGGGCATCGCCTCGGCGATGTCGACGATCTCGGTCGCCGCTCGCTGCCAGGTGGCCACGAGCTCCTTGACCAGGCTCGGTTGCGTCGTCTGGGCCAGGGCCGGCGCCGCGGCGACCGCCAGCAGCACCGTCGCGCCAAGGAACATCACGGATGCTTCAGTGACGTGCTTCATGTCGAACCTCCCTTTCGGTTGATCTCCGCTCGTGATCCGTTTCTCTCCTCGTCGAGGCGACGCTGTCCCGTTCCCCCGCGCGACCTCCTTCCATGACGTGCGCGGGCGCCATTATCGACACAGCCGCCGGTAGAGCGTTTCGTACCGCGGCACGATCACGTCGGCGGAAAAACAGTCCCGTGCTCGCTGCCGCGCCTCCCGGCCGAGCGCGCTCCGCCGGGCTTCGTCGCGGATCAGCGTCTCGAGCGCCTCGGCCAGCGCGGCGACGTCGCCAGATGGAACGAGCAGGCCGCTCCGGTTGTCTTCGACCACTTCCGGGATGCCGCCGACGCGGGTCGAGACGCTCGGGCACCCGAACCACATCGCTTCGAGGATGCTGAGACAGAAGCTCTCCGCCTCCGACGTGTAGAGGCCGACGTCGGCGATCTGGAGATAGTCCTCGATGCCGTCCACTTTCTCGCGGACCAGGACGCGATCCGTCAGGCCGAGCCTTCTGACCTGCTCGGCGAACGGCGCGAATGGCTCTCCCGCCAGAACGAGGAGCTTGAACGCGTCGCGCGCGCGGACCCGGGCCACGGTCTCCAGCAGCAAGTCGACGCGCTTCCCCGGGCGCAGATTGGATGAGTGCACGACGACAAGCTCCGTTCCGAGACCGAGCTCCCGACGCACGTCGTCGGCCGAGCGGCGCGGCGGTCGCGGCGCGAAAAAATTGTGGATGACGTCGATCGGGCCTTCGAAGTCGAACACGCGCGCGGTCTCCCGCCTGAGCGCGTCCGACACCGCCGTGACCGCGTCCGAACAGCCGAGCGCGTACCGGATCGCCGGAGCGTAGCCCGTGTCGTAGCCGAGCAGCGTCGTGTCGGTCCCGTGTAACGTCGTCACGACGCGCGGCTGGCGGCCGGGCTCGACCATCGCCCGGGCCAGGATGGCGGCGGTGGCGTGCGGCACCGCGTAGTGGACGTGCAGCACGTCCAGCCGGTGGTCGCGGCTGACTTCGGCCATGCGCACCGAAAGCGGCAACGTGTAGTCGGGAAACCTGAACAGCGGGTAGTCGTTGATCTGGACCGGATGGAAATGGAGCCGCGGCCGGCCGGCGGCCAGACGAAACGGCCGCTCGTAGCTGATGAAGTGCACCTCGTGCCCGCGACTCGCAAGGTCCTCCCCCAGTGCGGTGGCCAGCGTTCCGCTGCCGCCGACGGACGGATAGCAGGTGATCCCGATGCGGAGGGGGTCGCGCGCAGGCATTCAGAATCCCCGCGCGCCGCGCCCGAGCTGCAAGAGCGAGTCGAAGACCAGCGGCTCGGCCGGAAACAGCGCGGCGGCATACTCGACGGAGGCGCCGAGTCCGTGAAGCCGGGCCCGGGCCAGCTGAACGTCGACGTACCGGCGGGCGTTCGTCTGCGAGGCGTGCGCTTCCATCGCGGCGACCCACGCGGCGATGATCTCGGGACTCGAGATGTCCACGAGCACGGCAGACGTATGGTCGGGTTCGGATTCACGCGTCAACGCGTAGAAGAGCAGCTGGGCGATGGCGTGTGGCGGCCACGGCCTCAGCTCCTCGATGCCACCGAATCGGGCCAGGCGCGCGGCGTCGCGCACCAGTCGTCCGAGGCGTGAATGATCGGGATGCTGATTTTCTCCGGGGCTCGGGGCCAGGACGATGCGCGGACGCAGGCGGCGCAGGACCGACGCGAGGGTGATCGCGTGCGCCACGCTGATTTCGAGATGCGCGTCTCCCGCCAGCTCGACGAACTCGATCGTCGCGCCGAGCAGGGCCGCGCCGCGGCGGGCCTCGAGCACGCGGTCGTCCGGCCGGCCGTGCGTCGCCGCCTCACCACGCGAGCAGACGACGAGATGCGCGGCGTGCCCGGCGCGCGTCTCCTGCGCGATGACGCCGCCGCACCCGAGCTCGATGTCGTCCGGATGAGCGCCGAACGCCAGCAGCGCCGGCGCGTCAGGCGGGGAGGTCGGTATAGGCTTCATCGGAGCGATCGATCTCGTCTCGGGCCACGTACGTGATTCCCGGCGCTTCCTCCGGACGCAGATAGGCTTGCTCCCCTGCCCCGGTCACGTAATGCGTGCAGTGCAGGACCGACTGCATCCACCGGAGCCGCGTGTCCCGTGCCGGGCTGATCTGCTCCCGCGTGACGGGGATCGCCGGCACGCTCACGAAGGCGTCGCCACCCGCATGCAGCTCGAGCCTTCCCTCACGCGCCCGGGCGCGGACGATTTCGCCGGAGTACGGCACGTCGACGAAGAAGTCGTCCACGGGGCACGCGCGGCGCCGGATCGTCGGGTCACTCGAGCGGACGACCTCCATCCCGTCGAGCAGGCCCATGCCGCGATACATCTCCAGGCAGAAGTCGGCGACCGTCTTCGCCGTCGTCGCGCGGAACAGCTCGGTCAAGGGGCGTTCCACGTAATTCGGCAATTGTCGCGTCGTTCGCTCATGCCAGTCGGGGGCGATCTGCTTGACGTAGAGCGGCGAGAATTTCCGTTGAACCTTCGAGCCGACCGCGAAGTTGAGGCACGCGCGCTCGCCCGTCGCGCGATGACGGACGATCGTGCGGGTCTCGCGCGGATCGTGATCGCTGTCGTGGCAGAAAAACACGATGCGTCCGCCCAGTTCCGCCTGGAGCCGCCGCGCGGTGCGCATCTTGGCGACGAGGAAGCGCCTGGGAAAGAATCCGCACGGCTGCTGGCCGAAGGCGATGACCGGCTCCACGGTCAGCGCCTCGACGGCTCATCGACCCGGGCCATCGATCCCAGGAGTCGTTGCAGCAGTGCACTCAGCACGATGCACGCGGCACAGCCGATCAGGTTGTACCAGAGGTAGCCGATGTCGAGGGAGAAGTACATCACGATCACCAGCGCCTGGGCGCCGACCGCCGCGAAGAACACGGCATTGCCCCCGACCCTCCGGAGGAAGAACGCCACCAGGAAGATCCCGAGCACGACCCCGTAGAAGATCGAGCCCAGGATGTTGATGGCCTCGATCAGGTTCTCGGCGAAGCCGGCGAACAGCGCGAACGCCACGGCGAAGACGCCCCAGAGCGCGGTAAAACGCTTGGCCACGCGGACGTTGCGCGCCTCGTCGGCCGCGGCGAGCGGGCGAAGATGCCGCCAGAAGTCGATGGTGGTCGTGGTCCCGAGCGCGTTCAACTCGGCCGCCTTCGACGACAGCGCCGCCGCGAACATCACCGCGACGAGCAGGCCGATCGCGCCGTGCGGCAATTGCGTCAGGATGAAGGTGATGAAGACGTAGTCCGAGTCTTTCGTCTTCGCGCGCGGATCGGCCGCCACGAGCACCTTTTTGGCCTCGGCACGAAGCGCGGTGCTCTTGCGGTGCGCGTCGACCATGGCGGCGCGGGTGGTGGCTTCGGCGGCCGCATCCCCGGTCGCACGCGCCTCCAGCCACGCGCTGATCGCCTCCCGCGTGTCCTTCGTCGCCACCGCATGGCGCGCCTCGACCTCGACAAACGGTCCGGCATCCGGCCCGCGCGCGTGACGCTGCCACTCGGCCTGGTTGAAGAAGACCGGCGGGCCGATGACCTGGTAGAACACGAACAGCAGCGCGCCGATCAAGAGAATGACGAACTGCATCGGGATCTTCACCATCGCGTTGAACATGAGCCCGAGGCGGCTTTCACGCAGGGAGTCGCCCGCGATGTACCGCTGCACCTGCGACTGGTCGGTCCCGAAATAGGAGAGCGAAAGGAAGAGCCCGCCGAAGAGGCCGGTCCAGAGCGTATAGCGCCGTTTCGGATCGAGCGACACGTCCACCCCGTTCAGCTTGCCGAGCGCTCCGGCGACGTGCGCCGCGCCGCCAAACCCGAGCCCGTCCGGCAAGCGGGCGAGCAAGACGATCACCGCGGTCATCATCCCGCAGAAGATCACCGCCATCTGCCACTTGTGCGTCAGGCTCACGGCTTCGCTGCCGCCCATCACCGTGTAGAGGATGACCAGAAGTCCAGTGAACACGACGATCAGGTCGAGCCGCCAGCCGAGCACGGCCGACAGGATGATCGCGGGCGCATAGATCGTCACGCCCGTGGCGAGCCCTCGTTGCAGCAGAAAGAGTCCGGCGCCGAGGAGCCGCGTCTTCTGGTCGAACCGGCGCCCCAGGAACTCGTACGCGGTGTACACGCCGAGCCGCCGGTACATGGGAAGGAACACGGCACACACGATGACGAGCGCGAGTGGCAAGCCGAAATAGTTCTGCACGAACCCGATCCCGCTCTCGAAGCCCTGCCCCGGGATGGAGAGATAGGTGATCGCGCTCGCCTGGGTCGCCATCACGGAAAGACCGATCGTGCCCCAGCCCGTGGACCGGTGTCCTCTGAGATACGTGTTCAGGCTCCGGATGTGCCGCGTGCGCCACGCCCCGTACGTGGCGATGCCGACCATCGTGCCGACCAGGACGACCCAGTCAACGACGTTCACGAGAAGATCCGCATGAAGAGCGCGAGGAAGACGACGACCAGGACGAACCATCCCAGGACGAAGACGTACACCGCGCGCCACGAGCGGAACCCGGGCAGGCCGGGCGGCTCGACGTCGGACGGCGGGTCGGGCGGCAGCGCAGGACTCACTTGCCCAGCGAGACGAGATTCGCGAACAGCCGATACGCGCCGGGCACGCCTTCGGGAAGCTGTCGGAACCACGCGAGACTCGTGTAGACGAAGTACCCTTGCCCGTGTCGAGCCACGAGCAGACCGCCACGCAGCGGAGCCTCCCCCGGGTCCGCAGAAGCGACCACCGCCGTGAAGCGGTCGTCCCACCGGTCCGGGAAGTAGAGGCCGCGCTCCTGCACCCAGCCCGCGAAGTCCGCCGCGGTGATCCGATTCGGCGTGGTCAATGCCGGGTGATCGGGCGCGAGGAACGTCACCGGCGCGTCCTCGTCCGTCACGCGGTCTCGCGAGATGTGCAGCCGAAACGGCGCCATCCAGCTCTCGCCCAGGCCCTCGGCGCGGTTGTACTGCGCGATCAGCGTTCCCCCGGCCTCGACGTACGCGAAGAGCGTCAGCAGGTGCGTCGAGAGGTCCGGCCGGGTGTCGAACGCTCGGATGCCGATCACGACAGCATCGAGATCGCGCAGCCTGTCCGCGGTGACGTCCGCGACCGACAACAGCGTGACCCGATAGCCCATCTGCTCGAGCGCGTCCGCCACGTCGTCGCCCGCCCCCGTGACGTACCCGACGTGCTGGCCGCGAGTCGAGAGGTCAAGGGACAGCGCTTTGAGCGTCGCGGCCGGCTGAACGAGCTGAAACGGGATGTGCTCGTAGCGAAGCTCGATGCGCCGGGTCCAGAAGCGCGTTCCGTTCACGCGCACGCTCGCGCCGAGCGTCGCGGTCGCGCTCGAAGCCGGCGCGGTGACCATGAACGTGACGCGCAACCGTTCGCCGGCTTCGCGCAGACGAAATGACCGTGACGGAGGACTCACTCGCCAATCGGTCGGGGCTTCCAACCGCACGGTGCCGGCGCCACCCGCGCGCGCCGCGGTGAGCTCGACGGTCACCGGACGCGCCGCACCCGGCGCGAACAGCTGCACACCCGATGCGAACCGCAGCGACACGGGCGGAATCACCATCAACCGCGCCCGGCGGGGTTCGTTCGCGGACGCCGGCGCTGGCGTCGGCTCTCCGGCAACGACCAGTGTCTGACCGCCGACTTCGACGACGTGCTCGACCGGAACCACGGGAGGATCGTCGGGGAGCCCGATGAGCCTGGCGTCCTCCACGTCGGACATGCCGGAAGTGCCTCGCTGGCGTAACCAGTACGGCTGACTCGGGAGTGTCCTCGCCGGGAGCTTACGCGCGTCCTCTCGCACGAGGGATCCAGGAGCGTTGAGCTCGACGTTGATCGGCAGAGTGCGCCCGAGACTCGGGTAACGCACCGCGATCCATCGGACCGGAGTGGTAGACCGAACGCTCACCGTGTGGCGGAGCTTCAGCGTCTCGCCGGGGACGACTTCCGCGTGATCCATCTCCGTGCTCGCCGCGAGCCCCAGGCATCCCTCGATGATCCGGTCGAGCTGCTCACGTTTGTCGTCAACGAGCGGATCGCGCGGCAACGCGGAGAGCCGCGTGCGGATGGCCAGCAACGCCGGCACGCTCTGCGCAGGATCGTCCGGGTTGAACCGCGCAATCGTCTCGTCCGTCAGGCGGCCGATCTCGGCGCCCTCGGGCACGCGGTTCCACGTCGTGTCGACGCCATCGAGAATGTCCTCGGTGGCGGGCTCGCCCGCGAGCGTCCGGAACGACTCGATCGGCGACGCGGGCGGCGGCGGCGCGTCACCCATCCCGAAGCCTTGCGTCTTGTGCATCGCGCGGCTCCGCGCGGCAATCGACGCAAACGTTTCTCCCAGCACCGGATCCACGCCCGTGACGTCGAGTTTCACCACGCCGGCCGTGGTGGGAACGGCGGTGGCTCCGGCGCCGCCGATCCCGATGTTGTGAAGGATCCGTTTCGCCTGGGCCGGGCGGAGCCGCCCCAGTTGCTCCGGGAACGCGTGAGGATCGCCAGCGAGCGTGAAGGCTTCGACGGCGAGCACCGCGGATGCCGTGTGATGGCCATGCGTCGGACCGGGGTCCGGCGAAAAGCGCGTGATGATCACGTCCGGCCGGAACGACCGGATCACGCGGACGACGTCGGCGAGCACGGCCTGCCGATCCCAGATCCGGAGCGTTTCCCGGTAGTCTTTCGAGAACCCGAAGTCCTTCGCGCGCGTGAAATATTGCCGGCCGCCGTCGAGGCGCCGGGCCGCGAGCAGCTCCTGCGTCCGCGCGACGCCGAGAAGCTCCCCCAGCTCAGGACCGAGCAGGTTCTGTCCCCCGTCACCACGCGTCAGCGAGAGGTA
>Ga0066710_100006983_pt1 | contig 10689 bp, 6 predicted proteins | sample GraSoiAngelo_159_FD_79666 | JGI IMG/M metagenome (GOLD analysis project Ga0066710, IMG submission 79666) | Grasslands soil microbial communities from the Angelo Coastal Reserve, California, USA - 14_1009_16_40cm | ecosystem: Environmental > Terrestrial > Soil > Grasslands | place: USA...
CCAGGCGGGCGATCGGGTGATGACCAAGAAGCTGTGGGCCGAAGCCTTCCGCGTCAATCGCAAGACCTTCGACCTGCTGCGCCCCGGCGATCGGATCACGGTCGAGTACTCGCCACACCTGCGGTACGTCTTCAGCCTGGTGCCCCCGGAACCGCTAAAAAAAGCGGCCGGTTAGCTAGACTCTTTCCCCGTGACGCGCCCGCTGCAGGTGGCCTTCGTCTGGCACATGCACCAGCCTTATTACAAAGATGACCTGACCAACAGTTTTCTGCTCCCCTGGGTCCGGCTGCGCTGCGCCAAGGACTACTACAAGATGCCGGCGCTGCTCGACGCGTACCCGGACATCAAACAGACCTTCAACCTGGTGCCAGCCTTGGTGGAGCAGATCCAGGATTACGTCAACGGCGGTTTCCAGGACATCTACATGGACCTGGCCCGCCGTCCGGTCGCGGGGCTTAGCGTCGACGAGCGGGCCTTCATCGCGCGCTGGATGACCGAGTCGAGTCAAATGCGGCGGGTGCGCCAGTATCCACGCTACCTCGAACTGGTGCGCAAGCGGGAGCAGGCTGGACCACCCACGGCCGAGGGCATGGCGACACTGTTCTCCGACGCCGAGCTGCGCGATCTGCTCGTGTGGTTCAACCTCTCATGGATCGGCCCCGAGGTGATGGAGAAGGATCCGGAGATCGCCCAGCTGGTCCGCAAGGGCCGGCTCTTTTCGGACTCGGACGTGGAGCCCGTCCTGCGGGTGCAGTTCGAGCTGCTCCGCAAGGTGCTTCCTCAGTATCGGGCGCTGCAAGAGCGCGGGCAGGCGGAGCTGATCACCAGCCCCTACTACCACCCCATCCTGCCCTTGATCGCCGATCTTGGCATCGCGCGCGTGGCGCGGCCAGACCTGGCGATGCCGCGCGCGATCTTCAAGCACCCTGATGACGCGGCCGAACAGCTGCGCCTTGGCCTGGAGGCGCATCGCCGTCACTTCGGGCGCCGGCCGCGCGGAGGCTGGCCGCCGGAAGCTGCCGTTTCCGAAGAGGCGGTGCGGCTGGCCGCCGATCACGGGCTGGAGTGGATCCTCAGCGATGAGGGGGTCCTCTCCCGATCGCTCGCGAGTCCGATCACCCGGGACGCGCACGGGCACGTGATCCAGGCCGAGCAGCTCTATGCGCCCTATCGTGTCCAGCGCAACGGGCCGCCGATCCATCTGGTGTTCCGCGACGCGACCCTCTCCAACGCGATTGGCTTCGACTACCAGAATTTGCCGGCCGATGAGGCGGCCGCCGACCTCGTCCGCCGGCTGCGTGCCATCCAGCAGCGGCAGCAGGACACGCCCTTCCTCGCCGTGATCGCCCTCGACGGCGAAAATTGCTGGGACTCGTACGAGGCCAATGGCAACCCGTTCCTCCACTCGCTCTACAGCCGCCTCTCACGGGAGGCGGAGCTGAAAACGGTGACGGTGTCCGAATTTATCTCTGAGTTCCCCGCGGAGCGCTCACTGTCCCGCATCCATCCGGGCTCCTGGATCAACGCGAACTTCGACACCTGGGTGGGCGACGCGGAACACAATGTCGCCTGGGACCAGCTGGCGCAGGCGCGGGACTTTCTCAGCGAGCGCGAGCGAGCCGCGGATGATCAGGAGCAACTCGCCGCGGCGCGGCGTGAGGCGCTGATCGCGCAGGGTAGCGACTGGTTCTGGTGGTTCGGCCGATCTCACGATTCGGGGATGGACCAGATCTGGGACAGCCTCTTCCGTCTCCACCTGCGCAACATCTATATGTCGCTGAAACGCACCCCTCCGGCCGAGCTCTACCGCCCGATCGCCAAAGACGCCGGCGGGTTAGCCTCGAAGCGGCCTCACCGCAAGATCACGCCCAAGCTCAACGGCGTAGTAGATCAGGAGGAGTGGGAGGCCGGCGGTTATGTTGATGTCAGTGCGCTCTTCGGTGCCATGCATCCTCCGACTGGGGCGGTGCGGCGCATCTGGTTCGGGCATGACGACCGCAATCTCTACCTGCGATTCGACTTGCTCCCCGCGCCTGGGCCGCGTCCAGTCGAGCTCGAGATCTTCTTCTCCGGGAGTCCGAAGCAACCGAATAACAGCAACTTCGGTTTCGATCCCGCCCTACGGCTCACGGCGAAGGCCAACGGGGCCGAGGTACAGCTGGAGTTGCGCGAGCTGACACCCGACGCGCACCTGCGACAGCCGCGCTGGGCCGAGCGGGCCACGGGGGGCGACGCGTTCGCTTTTGCGGTGCCCTTCGAGGCGCTCGGGCACGACCCGGGGGAGACGGTCGAGATGGTGGCGGTCGCACGCGAAAATGGTAAGCCCGTGGAACAGCTCCCTCCCACCGGGTCGATCCCGGTACGCGTGCCGGGCGACGTCTTACGCGGCCGGCGCAATCAACCCCTCAAGATTCTCCTGGTCGCGGCGGAGGTCGCACCCTTCGCCAAGGTGGGCGGACTGGCCGACGTCGCCGGTGCGCTGCCCAAGGCGCTCAAGGCGATGGGTCACGACGTGCGTGTCGTGATGCCGCGCTATGGCAGCATCGATGTCGAGAAGTACGGATTGCGACGGATCGTCACCAACCTGGGCGTGCCACTCGCGCACCAGCCGGTCAACGCGGGCGTCCTCGAGGGACGCATCGCCGGTGAGGTGCCGATTTACTTCATCGACAACCAGCAGTTTTTCGGCCGCGACGGCATGTACGGATTCTGGGACGACGACGCGCGCTTCATCTATTTCAGCCGGGCCGCGCTCGAGATGCTGCGGCCGCTCGACTTCCGGCCGGACGTGATCCATGTTAATGACTGGCATACGGCCGTGATTCCCAACATGCTGGCGCGGCTCTATGCCGCTGATCCCTTCTACGCCGATATCGCAACCGTCCTCACCATCCACAACCTCGCCTTCCAGGGCGTCTTCGGCTACGGCGCCCTCAACCTGGCGGACCTGGAGCAGTGGGGGCTGATCAAGCCCGGCATGCCCGGGCTCGACGACATCGTCAACCTGCTCGGCCGTGGGCTTTACTTCTCCGATGTCGTCAACACCGTCAGCAACCGGTACGCGGAAGAGATCCTGACGCCCGAGTACGGCGAAAAAATGGATCCGCTGCTGCGGGTCTTTCGCGGCAAGCTGCACGGCATCATCAACGGCATCGACTACGACGTCTTCAACCCTGCGACGGATGCCTCGCTCGTGGCGCCCTACGACATCGGAAGCATCGAGAGGAAGGTCGAGAACAAGCTGGCGCTACAGAAGGAGGTCGGCCTCCCCCAGGATCCGGCGATCCCGGTGATCGGCTTGATCTCGCGGCTCTACGACCAGAAGGGCCTCGACCTGATCGCCAACATCATGTGGGGATTGATGCGGCTCAACCTGCAACTCGTGGTGCTTGGCGCCGGTGACGCGCGCTACGAGGAGATGTTCCGGGCCAACGCGCGCGACAACCCACGCAAGGTGTCCGCCACGATCGGCTTCAAGCCGGTGCTGGCGCAGCAGATCTACGCCGGCTCCGATATCTTCCTGATGCCGTCGCGGTTCGAACCCTGCGGTCTCGGCCAACTGATCAGCCTTCGCTACGGCACCATCCCGATCGTGCGCGCCACCGGCGGGCTGGCCGATACCATCGACGACTGGGACCCCGTACAGCAGACTGGGAACGGTTTCGTCTTTACCGCCTACGATCATTGGGACCTGTTCGCCCAGGTGGTCCGGGCCCTGGAGACGTTCCGTCAGGCGTCGCCCTGGCGCCGGCTGCAGGCCAACGCCATGTCGACCGACGTCAGCTGGGCGAACTCCGCGGAAAAATACGTGGGCCTCTACCGGGCGGCGATGGCCAACCATGCCGAGTCACGGGAGTATTCGGCCGCCGCCGCGGACCCCTACAGCTGGTAAACGCGGAGCGCTGGCGGCACCAGAACAGGCCGCCGGTCTAATAGAGGTTAATATTTGGGCCCTTTTCTTGATGTCTTGACACCGCTTGATGCATGATTACGGCGATTCGACGCCAGAACTCCTGGACAACAGATCTTTGCCTGGAAGGGAGGTAATTCACCTACATGGACGTATCAATTGTTAAGTCGAGATGGTTGCGGGTCGCAACGCTCACATCCGCGATCGCGATTCTGGTGGCGGCGTGTGGCACCTCGTCACCGTCAACGAGTGAGGCGAAAAACGGGGGGACGCTGACCTGGGCACTCGATGCTGATGCGCAGAGCCTCAATCCGTTTGTCGCCGGGGATGTGCCGTCGGTCCGGGCATATGCCCCGCTGTTCCCGAACCTGTATCAAGCGGATAAGAACCTCAACATCCAGCCCGACCTTGCAACCGGCATGCCATCGGTGTCCAGTGACGGCAAGGTCTGGACCGTGAAGATGCGCACGGATGCGAAGTGGACCGATGGCTCGCCGATCACGGCCGACGATGTCGTGATGACCGTCAACATGGAGAACAACGCGAACCTCGATACCGACGCCGGCTTCGACTGGGGCAAGCTCGACAAGGTGGAGAAGGTCGACGCCAATACCGTCAAGTTCACCCTGACCGAACCCTTTGCGCCCTTCCTGGCGAACAACCTGACCGGCTTCATCGCGCCGGCCTCTGTCTATGGGAAGATCGATCCCACCAAGCAGCGGGATGACCCGGTCTCGCTCAACCCGACGGTGACGGGCGGGCCCTACAAGTTCGTCCAGCGCGTTCCCGGGCAATCGATCACCTACGCGGCCAATACGAGCTACTACCTCGGCCGGCCCCACTACGACAAGATGGTGGCGTCGGTCATCACGGACGCCACCGCGGCCGTGAACGCGGTCATCAACGGTGACGTGCAGTGGAACCCCGCAGTCGGCGAGTCGGGAGTCGGTGGCGTCACGAAGGTCAAGCAGGCGAGCGGTCTGCAAAGCCATTCGTTCGCTGATCTCTCGTACATCGACATGCGGATGAACACGCGCAAGGGGCACCTGTTCGATGATGTCAACGTCCGACGGGCGGTCGCCTATGCGCTCGACAAAGACTCGATCATTCAGGCCGCTAAAGGGGTCACCGGCTCGACGCTCTGGGGCGACATCATGCCAGCCTCCTGGGCCTATGACGCCAGCGCCGTGGTCAAGTACAAGCAGGACGTCGCCAAGGCCAAGTCGCTGATGCAGCAGGCCGGATGGACGATCGGCTCGGACGGGATCGCCGTGAAAGGCGGCAAGAAGTTTGTTGCCAAGTTGCGAATCCGCGCGGGCAGGCCGGACCGTCTGAAGGCGGCCGAGATCATCTCGGATCAGTTGAAGCAAATCGGGATGTCGCTAACACCAGATCCGGTCGACTTCAAAGTCTTCTATACGCCGATCCGGAAGGCCGATTTCGAGGTCTTCATCGCCGGCTTCGGACTCACCCTGGACCCAGACGAATTCACCGTCATCCACTCCAGTCAGCTGCAGCCTGAGCACAAGTCGGGTAACAACTGGACCGGCTATGTGAACCCAGAGCTCGACAAGCTGATCGACCAGGAGCGGAGCACGCTCAAAGCTACCGACGCCGAGACCAAGGCAGCCCGCAAGCCAATCTTCAACCAGATCCAGAAGATCCTGGGCGATGAAGTGGTGACCTATTACCTATGGGCCGAAAACAACACCATGACCTGGAACGGCAACGTCGGTAACATCGCCGCCGGTAACGGCGACAACACCATCTACTACGACCTGGACCACAACACCCAGGTGTTCGCCGGCTGGTATTCGAAGAGCGGTAAGTAAGAGCTAGTCGGGCCAATGCCGGGAAGGCGGCCGGAGCCGCCTCCCCGGCACACTCGGGCTGCGGCTCTCTGAGCGTTATGCTGGTGTCGGCTCTTTCTGGGCGGTAGGGTTGGGTTCCCGAGAATGGGTGTCATAGGATAAGAGCGTGACGTTCTATGTGGTCCGGCGCATCGCCGTCGGGATCTTCCTCCTGTTCATCATGTCCGCCATGTTCTTCACGCTGACCCGGGTGACGCCCGGGGCGCCGATCCAGGTCGGTGAGAATCCTCGGGTCCACCAGGATCAGGTCAATCGACGGCTCCACCGGCTGGGCCTCACCGACCCAGAGGGGAACTCGTATCCGATTCCCCAGCAGTACGCGCTCTACCTGGGAGCGTTGCTGCACGGGGATCTGGGCGACTCGTACCAGTACAACACGTCGGTGACCAAACTGCTGCTGCAGCGCTTGCCGAATACCGCTCTACTGTTAGGGTCAGCCCTGGTTATTGCACTCGTGATCGGCATCCCGCTCGGAATTTACGCGGCAACCCACCAGTATTCGAAGCTCGACATGACCACGTCGATCACCTCCTATATAGGTGTGTCGATCCCCAGCTTCGTACTGGGGATATACCTGCTGCTCATCTTCGCGGTGTTCTTGAAACAGTCGCCGCTCCACTGGGGGTTTCCCCTTTTCGGCATGCACACCGGGGGCGCCGAAGATCCGCTCGACCTCCTGTACCACATGGTGCTCCCCGTGATCTCGCTCACAATCCTCGAGATTGCGATCTTCAGCCGGTTCATGCGTGCCAGCATGCTGGAAGTGCTGCATCAGGACTACATCCGGACCGCCCGGGCCAAGGGGTTGGCCGTGGACAGGGTCAATTACAAGCATGCTCTGCGCAATGCCATCCTTCCGATCATCACCCTGGTTGCGATCGCGATCCCGCAGATCGTCAACGGCGCAATTATTACCGAGGGGATTTTCAGCTGGCCTGGAACCGGCCAGCTCGCCTTCCAGGCCGTCGTCACCCGTGACTACCCGGTCATCCTTGGCGTCGTGATGCTGGTCGCCGCCCTCACCGTGCTTTTCAATCTGATCGCCGACGTGATGTATGCGGTCGCCGACCCAAGGATCCGGTACTGATGGCCCAGGTCCCACCGATGCCGCTGGGCCCATCCGCCGCCGGTGTTCCCGGATCCGTCCCAAACCAAATCTCCATCGAAACCACCATCGAGCAGGAGCGCGACCTCCAACAGCCGGGCGTCAAGGCCGATGAGCTGCGGGGCACCCCCGAGCTGGGGTTCTGGCGGCTCGCGCTCATCCGCTTTCTTCATCACCGGGTGGCAACAGGGGCGCTGATCATCCTCGGTGTGATCATTCTGGCCGCGGTCATCGTCCCCATCATCACTGGCGACCTTTACCGGATCCAGGACTACCGCCATCCCTTCAAGCCGCCCCTCCAGAGCTTTCAGCACCTCCTCGGCACCGACGACCTCGGCCGCGACGAACTGGCGCGCCTGCTCCGCGGTGCGCGCGTCTCGATCGAGGTCGGGGTCCTGGCGGTCGTCGGTTACCTGGTGATCGGCGGTGGCCTGGGGGCGCTCGCCGGCTATTACGGCGGCTGGCTGGACAACGCGTTGATGCGCTTCACCGACATCATCATCTCCATGCCGTTCCTGCTGGTCGTCATCGCGGTTACGGCGGCGACCGGTGGCGTCCGGTTGAGCACGGTCATCATCGTGATCGCGGCCACCGGGTGGTTTGAGATCGGCCGCCTGATGAGGGCGCAGTTCCTTGTGCTTCGAGAGCAGGAGTTCGTGCAAGCGGCGAAGGCCCTCGGTGCATCCAATACGCGGATCATCTTCCGCCACATCCTGCCCAACGCCCTGGCGCCCATCATCGTCTCGGCGACCCTGGGGGTCTCCGGCATCATCTTGCTGGAAGCTGCTCTGGGTTTCCTCGGCTACAGCGTGCCACCCCCGGAGCCGAGCTGGGGCAACATGCTCAATCAGTTTGAGGATTATCTCCTTCAGAACCAGACCTACCTCGTCATCTTCCCCGCGACCGCGCTCGTCATCACTGCGCTCTGCATCAACTTGATCGGTGATGGGATTCGGGACGCGCTGGATCCACGGCAGCGGTGAGCGAACTCCTCCGGGTTGAGGATCTTCACACCCAGTTCCATGTTCACGGCGGTACGGTCAAGGCGGTTGATGGCGTCGATCTGACCATTCCCGCCAAAGCGACCGTCGGCCTCGTCGGGGAATCCGGGTCCGGGAAAAGCATCACCGCGCTTTCGATCATGCGCCTGCTCGAGAAGAATCGGCGAATCACGGGCGGTCATGTCTGGTTTCACGACCGAGATCTCGTGGGTCTCTCCGACGAGGAGATGCAGGAGATCCGGGGGAACGACATCTCCATGATCTTCCAGGAACCGATGACCGCCCTGAACCCGGTCTTCACGGTGGGCGATCAGATCGCGGAGGTCGTCCGGCTGCACCAGAAGGTCGATCAGGAGGCCGGGATGAATCGGGCGATCGAGATGCTACGCCTCGTCGGCATCTCGGATCCAAAGCGGCGATCACGCCAGTACCCGCACGAGCTGTCGGGCGGAATGCGCCAACGGGTCATGATCGCGATGGCGCTCTCGACGAATCCCGAGCTCTTGATCGCGGACGAGCCCACTACCGCGCTTGACGTGACCATCCAGGCGCAAATCCTGAGACTGATGCGAAACCTGAAAGGCGAATTCGGATCGGCGATTCTCCTGATCACCCACGACCTGGGCGTGGTGGCCGAGATGTGCGACAGTGTCGCCGTGATGTATGCCGGGCGCATCGTGGAGCAGGCGCCGACCCTGGAGCTCTTCGCCAGTCCCAAGCATCCGTACACACAGGGATTGCTCGCCTCCATCCCGCGTCTGGGGAAGAAGCAGGAGCGCCTCCACGTCATCACCGGCAGCGTGCCGAACCCATTGGCGGTCCCGATCGGCTGCGCCTTCCGCCCGCGCTGTCCGGTCAAGGCACCCCGGAGTGACCGCGATATCCCACCCTTGACGGCCGTTGGCGGGGAGCACCTGGCGGCCTGCTGGCAGTACGAATGATCCGGCAACAAGAAGGCCTGCGGGTGACGGAAAAGAACGGAGCACTGCTCAAGGTGCAGGATCTCGTCAAGTACTTCCCGATCAAGGGAGGCCTCTTGCAGACCACGGTCGCCAACGTCAAGGCCGTGGATGGCGTGAGCTTCGAGATCAAGCAGGGGGAGACCCTCGGACTGATCGGTGAGTCGGGGTGCGGCAAGTCTACGGTCGCCCGCACCATCCTCCTCCTGATTCCGCCGACCTCGGCCGAGGCCTGGCTCGAGGGACGCAGCATCTGCCGGGCGAAAAACAAGGAACTTCACGAAATGCGACGCGAGGTGCAGATCATTTTCCAGGACCCATACGGATCGCTGAATCCGCGCATGTCCGTCGGGGAAATCGTAGGCGAAGGGCTGCTGGTCCACGGCGTTGGGTCGGCGCACGAACGGGAGAAGATCGTCAGTGAGCTGCTGGAAGTGGTGGGCCTGCGGGGACAGTATCGCGGCCGGTTTCCGCACGAGTTCAGCGGCGGCCAGCGGCGGCGCATCGGCATCGCCAGGGCGCTGGCGCTCCGGACCAAGCTCATCATCGCCGATGAGCCCGTCTCCGCCCTCGATGTATCCATCCAGTCGCAGATCCTCAACCTACTCGAGGATCTGCAGAATGAGTTCAACCTCACCTATCTCTTCGTCGCGCACAACATGGCGGTCGTCGAGCAGGTCAGCGACCGGATCGCGGTCATGTACCTGGGCAAGATTGTGGAAATGGCCCCCGCGGAGCAACTCTTGCGAAGCCCCCGGCATCCATATACGAAAGCGCTGATTTCGGTCATACCGATCCCCGACCCGACAGTCCGGCGGGATCAGACGGTGCTCAAAGGCGAGATGCCAAGTCCGACGAATCCACCGTCCGGTTGTCACTTCCGAACCCGCTGCCCGATCGCCACCGACTACTGTGCCGAGGTCGAACCGCCCCTACGGGAAGTGACCAAGGGCCAGTTCGCCGCCTGCCATTACGCCTGAGACGCCGCTACTCGGCCTCTTCCCGCGAGCGGTCCCGGACACGAGATAGCCAGTCCCCCATGATCACGCGCCGGCGCAGCGACCGCCAGGTGGCGTACCAGCTCGCCACCAGAACAATCCCGAAAGCCGCCGCCGCGAGCACGACATCCAGCCGGCCCCGGTCGGGTGGCACGGTGTTGTATTGCGCCCAGTAGGCGAACTCGCTGTCGTTGACCGCGGAGATTCCAATGAACGCGGCCGCCAGCAGGGCGGCGGCCAGCCAGACGCGGCCTCGCCCGAAGAAGCCGAGCCGCACGAGCCCCATGCCCGGCACAAACGCCAGCGGCCACACATCCCTGGCATACGCGACCTTCGCTTCGCGCGCGCCGCGAGAGGCAAGTGCGTCGACGGCGATGACCAGGCCGATCAAGCCCGCGTACCAGCCTGTCGAGATCAAGTCGACCGGCATGAAGCTGAAGGAGAGCTTGCTGAAGCTCGGGGTGGTCAGGAGCCAGCCCGCCCAGCCGACCCACGCCACCAGCGCCGCCCCGGCGGCCGTAAGCGCCAGCCCATGGTAGGGGCGGGCCGATTGCATCACCGAGAGCAGGAGGCAGACGGCCACCACCCACGCCAGCGGGTTGGTCCAGCCGAAGACGCGAGGTAGGTGTCCGACCGCGACCTCGATCGTCCAGGGGGTGAGGAGGCTGAGCGCGGCCAGCCCGACGATCATGATGTCGCGGCTGGAACGTCCCGAAAGCCGCAATGCGATGGCTCCGACTCGCTGGACCCCGGAGGCAAGGGCGAAGGTCAGCGCCAGTCCACCACAGAAAACGGCGACGATGAGCAGCACCTCCGAACCCGGGTTGCCCCGTGTCAGCGCATAG
>Ga0066710_100006984_pt1 | contig 10688 bp, 6 predicted proteins | sample GraSoiAngelo_159_FD_79666 | JGI IMG/M metagenome (GOLD analysis project Ga0066710, IMG submission 79666) | Grasslands soil microbial communities from the Angelo Coastal Reserve, California, USA - 14_1009_16_40cm | ecosystem: Environmental > Terrestrial > Soil > Grasslands | place: USA...
CCGGTCGTCCGCGATGCCGAAGAGGCCCTTGTGGTGGACGCGGTGGTGACGACCGAACCCCATGATGCCGGCATGCACGGTGGCCCCCGCCGCTTCCAGCTGCCGCAGGCGCTGTACGATGGCGGCATAAAGCGGGCCGTCGTTCCACGTGTCGGTTTCCTTCACGATGACGAACAGAATCTTGACGCGCCCGTTCATCGGGTCCCTCCTCGGTCCGCTCGTCGTCCCGCGACGAGCCCGTAGAGCGCGGGCATCGCAAGCAGCGTCAGCACGAGCGTGGACAGCAGGCCGCCCACGACGACGGTGGCCAGCGGTCGTTGGATGTCGGAGCCGACACCGGTCGCGCGCGCCGCGGGGACCATCCCGAGCATCGCCACGATGACCATCATCAGCACCGGCCGCATTTGCGCCAGCGCGCCCTGGACGATCGCGTCGGTGACGGGACCCGGCTTCTCCGCCCGCCGGCGGTTGATCTCGGACACGACAAGAACCCCGCTCATCACCGCCACGCCGAATAGCGAGATGAACCCCACGGCGGCGGACACGCTCAGGTTGATGCCTCTCAGGTAGAGCGCAACGATGCCGCCGACGAGTGAGAACGGCACGTTGAGCATGACCAGCGCGGCCCAGGTCACCGACCCGAACGTGAAGAAGAGGAGCGAGAAGATGACCGCGATCGTCACCGGCAGGATCAGCGCGAGCCGGCGGCGGGCGCGCGAGAGGTTCTCGAACTGGCCTCCCCAATCGACCCGATAGCCTTCGGGGAGCCGCACGGCCCGCGCGAAGCGTTCCTGCGCATCGGCGACGAACCCGCCCTGATCGCGACCGCGGATGTTGGTACGGACCGAGATCTGGCGCCGATTCTCCCGGCGCGCGATGATGCTCGCGCCGTTGACCACACGGATGTCGGCCAGCTGGGCGAGCGGGATGCGGCTGCCGTCTCGTGTGGTCACCAGGACAGCCGCGATCGCAGAGGCGTCGGTGCGCGCCTCTGGAACGTAGCGCACGGTGATGTCGAACCGCCGTTCGCCTTCGAAAAACGTACTGGCTCGCTGGCCGCCGATTGCCATCTCGATGACGTCCTGGACGTCTCGCACGTTGATGCCGTAGCGCGCGACCGCTTTACGGTCAATCTTGATGCGCAGCTGCGCCTGGTCCTCCTCCTGCTCGATTCCGGTGTCGGCCGCGCCCGGGACCTGGCGGACCACCGCCAGCGTCTCGTTGCCGATCCGGCGGAGCGTGGCGAGGTCAGGCCCCGTGATGATCACCGCGAGATCGGCCGGCGAGCCGGTCACCGCCTCCGTGACGTTGTCGATGATGGGCTGCGTGAAGCTGAAGAAACCGCCCGGGATGGAGGAGCGAAGCCGCCCGGACAGCTCGCGAACCAGGTCTGCTTTCCGTTTGCCGGCTGTCCATGTCTCGTACGGTGTCAACGCGACGAAAAACTCGTTTCTGTTCGGTCCATACGGATCGGTCCCGGCGTCATTGCGACCGGTCTGAGAGGTGACGAGCCCGACCTCCGGGGACTGTTTCACGAGGTCGCGGACGGCGGAGGCCATCTGCGCCGACTTTTCCAGCGAGATGCCGGCGGGGAAGTTGGCGCGGATCCAGAGCACGCCCTCGTCGAGCTGCGGCAGGAACTCGGAGCCGAGGAACGTTGCGAGTACAAACGACGCAGCGACAACGGCTGCGGCCACCGACAGCACGCGACCGGGCCGCCTGACAGTAGCCTCGAGCGCCCGGCCGTACCACCGCTGGAGCCAGACGAGCATCGGATTGTCCCAGCCCTTCGGCGAGTGGCGGAAGAGATAGGTGGCCAGCACCGGGATCAGCGTCAGCGCGATCAACATGGAGCCGAGAAGCGCGTAGCACACCGTGAACGCCATCGGTGTGAACAACCGCCGCTCGACCCGCTCGAGCGTGAAGAGCGGGATGTAAGCCGCCACGATGATCAGGAGTGAAAAGAAGATGGGCCGCTCGACTTCCAGGGCGGCCTCTCGAATGGTATCGAGCACGGGCTCCTGCGATCGCGTCGCGCGACGGACATCGAGTGTGTGCACGATGTGCTCGACCATGACGAGGGTGCCGTCCACGATGATGCCGAAGTCGAGCGCGCCGAGACTGAGCAGGTTCGCGGGAATGCCGCTGAAGTGCATGCAGACGAAGGCAAACAGCAGCGAGAGCGGAATGGTGACGGCCGTCAGCAGCGCCGCACGGACGCTGCCGAGAAAAATGAACAGCACGGCGATCACGATGACGAGGCCTTCGAGCAGCGTGTGCTGCACCGTGTGGAGTGTGTTGTCCACGAGGTCGGTGCGGTCGTAGATGGGGACGATCTTCACGCCCTGCGGCAGCCCATTCGAGTTGAGCTCGTCGACGGCTTCGTGGATGCCCCGGAGCACCTGGCTCGGGTTTTCGCCCCGCCTCATGAGGACGATGCCTTCCACACGGTCGAGCTTGTCGCCGAGCGCGAAGATGCCGGTGCGTGGCGCGGCGCCGATGCCCACGGTCGCCACATCCCGGACGAAGACCGGCACACCGCTCGACGCCGTCAGGAGGACGCTCTCCAGATCGCTGACCGACTGAATGAGCCCGACCCCGCGGACGACCAGACCCTGCTGCTTGTTGTCGAGGAGCGCACCGCCCGCGTTCTGGTTGTTGGAGTCGACCGCCCGGGCGACTTCGCGAATCGAGAGGTTGTATCTGGTGAGCGCTGCGGGGTCGATCTCGATCTGATACTGCTTGATGGCGCCGCCAAATGGCGTCACGTCGGTCACGCCCGCGACCTGCAGCATCCGCGGCTCGACAATCCAATCCTGAATCTCTCGCAGCCGCGAGGAGTTCACGCCGGGGCCCTCGAGGGTGTACCGGTACAGCTCGCCGATCGGCGTGGACATCGGTCCGAGGGTCGGCTCCACACCATCGGGCAGGACCGCGTCTCGCAGCTTTTCGAGGACCACCTGCCGCGCGAAGTAGTCGTTGGTTCCGTACTCGAACGTCAGCTCGACGACCGACAGGCCAAAGATGGTGCGGGAGCGCCGGGCGATCACGTTCGGGACGCTGTTGAGCGCCCGCTCGATCGGCACCGACACCTGCTGCTCGATTTCCTCAGCCGCGTGTCCCGGGTAGACGGTGATGACAACAACCTGCGTGTCCGAGATGTCCGGGTAGGCTTCGATGCTGAGCTGGGTGAAGGCCCAGACTCCCATGACCACCAGCGCGAGCCCGAGGATTACCGACAGGAAGCGCTGGTGCATCGCCAGACGGAGCAGCTTCGCGATCACGAGGTCACGCCCGTTTCACCAGGCCCTGCAGCAGCATGCCGCCGTCCACCACGACCTTGTCGCCCGGTGAGAGGCCTTGTGTGACGCGGATGACATCGCCCTCGCGCTGGCCGACTTCAATCGGCCGCTGCGCGAACCGCCCCGGCGCCGTCTCAACGAACACCGTCGTTCTCGCCGGGCCTTCGATGAGAGCCGCGATGGGAACGACCATGACCTTCGCCGTGGACTCGATGTGGTGGATGCTCCCGAACATTTCGGGTCGGAAGCGACCCGTGGGGTTGACCATCTCCGCATGCACCTTGACGGTTCGTGTCTGCGGATCAACGGTGTCCGCAATGCGGGACACGCGGCCCTCGAAGGTCTCGTTCGGATAGGCGACGAGACGGATGGTGACGCGCTCCCCGACCTGCACGAAGCGGATGTAGCTCTCCGGCACTTGTGATGTGACCCAGACGGTGCTCAGATCCGCGATGGTCATGAGTGCCGCGTTGGCGTCGTTCCTGAACTCGCCCTGGACCACGCTCAGGTCCAGCACCTTGCCGGCGAGCGGTGACCGGAGGGCAACCAGCTGTTGAAACTCGCCGGGCGTCAGGCCAAGGACCCCTACGCGGCGGAAGGCCTGCTCCCGCGCCGCCCGCGCCTGGTTCAACGAGGCGTTCGCTTGTGCGAGCGCGCTGTCGGCGGTCAGCACGTCCTTTCTCGCGATCGCGTTGTGATCGAACAAATCCTTCGCCCGCTCGTCGTCAGCCTGCGCCTTGATGAGGCCTGCCTGCGCCTGTGCGAGCGCCGCCTCGGCGGAGAGGAACGTCGAGATGGCCGCGTCCCCGTCCGGACTCTGAATCGTCAAGAGGGGCTGATCCTTCTTGACACGGTCGCCGACCTTGACGAACACCTCGACGATGCGACCGGTGACGGGCAGCACGACTTTCGACACGCGGTTCGGGTTGGTCTCGATCTTGCCGGGTGCGATGACTTGCGCCGTGGGCAGATCGGCGACCTCCACGGGCGCACGCTTGATGTGCGCGAGCATCGGGGAGTCCGTCGGCAGCTGGACGACGCCCGGTTCGGTGACCGTGGCCGCCGGCTCGTCGGGCGGCGCCGCGGCCTTGCTGCTGCAGGCGGAAGCCGCGGTCAGACACACGGCCGCGGTCCAGAGCGCGGCGAAGTAAGGGAACCGGTTCATGGCGTCATCCTTCCAGCGGTGGCGTCCAGTTCGTAGAGACTGCGCGCGTACTCGGCGCGGGCTTCGTTGTAGCTCTTGATCGTCTCGTTGAAGGTCCGAACGGCATCGAGAAACTCGATGAAGCTGGCCTCTCCCGCGCGATACGAGTACTCGGTGGTGGCCCGGACGTCGCGTGCCCGTGTCAGCATCTGGGACTCGATCGTGTCCACGACGTCGCGAGCGGCCGAGTAGTTGGTGTAGGCCGCCTGGACCTCGGCCGCGATGTCGGCTTCGAGGGCCCGGGTGCGGCCTCCGGCCTGCCGCTCCTCTTCGTGAGCGCGAGCGATCTCGCCCTGATTGCGGTTGAAGAGCGGCAGCGGCACGCTCACGTATGCGGCGTACATGTTGCCTGCGGCCGGCGTCGGGAGACCCTGGCGCTGGTGATGGAACTCGCCGCTGATCGTGTAATCGATCTTGCCCTGCGCGATCTGGAGGCGGACGTCCGCAGAGGTGCGCGCTTCCTCTCGACGGAGCGCAAGCAGATCCGGACGCTGCTGGAGCGCGCGGGCGCGGACGGCTTCGAGATCCATCGGCGTCTGGTCGCGGCGGAGCTCGTCGGCCACGTCGACGTCCCGGCTGAGCGGCCGGCCGAGGAGCGTGCGTAGCCTGTTGCGGGCGACCAGCAGTTTCGCTTCCTGTTGTCTGACCTCGTTCTGGAACTGGAGGGCGGCGAGGCGGGACCGCTCCAGCTCGACGCCCGCCAGATCGCCCGTGCGCACCCGGATGGTGTTCACCTGGACGATGCTGTTAAAGGCGTCGAGCGACGCACGCGCGAGCGCGCGGTTCTGGCTGGCCAGCACGACCTCGACGAATGCGCTCTGAACGTCGAGGACCGTCTTTCGAATCGTGTTGAGGAGCTGCAGCTCGGCCACCGATTGGGCCGCCTCGGCAACCTCGATTCGGTGGTCGCGCTTGCTCCCGCGCTCGAATAGGAAGTCGGTCCGGACCACTCCCTCTCGTGGACTGACATCGTTGTCGTACACCGTCGAGTCCGGAAACATGCCGTTTACGGTCAGGACGGGATTCGGTCTCAGCTGCGCGGTGAGGATCCGCGCGCGGGCGACGCTGACCGAGTACCGTTCGGCCACGAGTGTGAGGTTGTGGTCCAGCGCTTCGCGGACGGCGTCCTCGACGGTCAGTCCGGCCACCGCCGAGGCGAGCTGCGGACTCGTGGTCAGCGACGCCAGCGGGTCCTGGGCTGAGACCGTCGCCACCGCGCCCGGAAGGGAGCCGGCCAGAAGGAGGAGGACGAGCGCGGGCACACGCCGCGCGTCGAACAGACGAAAACCGCGGGCGGACTGTCGAATCGCAGACATTGTCAAAACCCCTCCCTGCGTCGGTGGACGCGACGACCGGCATGGCCGGCGGACGCGGTCACTGCACTGGACGCAAGCGCCGCAACAGCCGCCAGCCCATGCGCACGGCACGGCATGCTGTGGCTCGCAGACGCGTTCCGCGCGCGACGCCTTGACCGTTATGGGAACTAGACGCTAAGGGGGGAGGGAGGTGCGCGGGGACTACGAACGCCCAGCGAGCCGCCGCCGCCAATGGACGGCGTGGCGTACATGAGCGGCTGCGCCGCAAGCAAGTGCGAGGCGGCACCCGCGCCGGCCTGGAGCGACGGCGCGCCGTTCTGGACTGACACCGGGGTGGCCTGCTGGTGCGGCGTGAGGCTTGGTGGCGGTGGTTCGGGTACGAGATCCGACGCGCGACGAGGTGCCTTGCGCGTGAGACGACCGTTGCCGTCGTTGGTCCAGACGACCAGCGCCGACGATCCGTCGGTCGCGATGACGTCGAGGTCGCCGTCGGCGTCGAGGTCGGCGGTGACGAGCGAAGCGACCCGGACCCAGTCCGATCCAGGCGCCTGCATCCCGGCCGGGAGGGCTTGCGCAAGATCGCGCAAGACAACGACCGGGGTCAGTCTGCCGGTGCCCGGCTGACGGGCAGCGCTCTCGGTCCAGGCCGACGCCGCGGCGAGCACGCCGACGATCGCGACGAGACACCAACGCCGAGCCCGTTCGAGCCAAGCCACTTTCCTGATACTACGTCAGTTGTCAGGGTGGAGTCACATGAGGTTTTGAGCGGAGCTGTTAAGAACTCGTAACGCTCGGGTGCTTGGTGCTAGTTTTAGTCAGGTTAATGAACGACCTCCGTTTCGCGCTGCGCGTCCTCTGGCGGGACAAGATCTTCACACTGGCCGCGCTCCTGACGCTGTCGACGTGCATCGGTGCCAACACCGCGCTCTTCGCCGTCGTGGATCATGTCCTCTTCCGTCCCCTCCAGATCCCCGAACCGGATCACGTGCTCGTCGTCTTCAACAGCTATCCGAGAGCCGGCGCCGACCGTGCGGGGGCCGCGGGTCCCGACTACGTGGACCGTCTGCGCGACACGAGCGTCTTCGAGGAGCAGGTGCTCTTCAACGTCCGCAACCCGGGCCTGGATGTCGGCGGGCGCGTGGAGCGCATCCATACCATGCAGGTCACGCCGTCCTTCTTCCGGCTGGTGAAGGTTCCCCCGCCCATAGGCCGGGGGTTTCACGACGAGGAGGGCGAAGCCGGGAAAGATCAGGCCATCGTCCTGAGCGACGCGTTGTGGCGCAGCCTCTTCGCCGGCCGCCCGGACGTAGTCGGCCAGAGCGTGCGCGTGGACGGGCGGCCCTTCACCGTCGTGGGGGTCATGCCCTCACACTTCACCCTCATTGATGCGGGCGTTCAGGCGTGGGTGCCGCTCGTGCTGACCGACGAGGAGAAGAACGCCCGCCATTCGAACAACTGGTCCTACCTCGCGCGGCTGAAGCCTGGCGCGACCATCGCCCAGGCCCAGGCGCAGATCGACGCGATTGGCGCGGCGAACCTCGATCGGTTTCCCGAGAGCCGTCAGATGCTCGCCAACATCGGGTTCCATACCGTTGTCACCCGACTTCAAGATGATCTGGTCCGCGACGTCCGGTCCACGCTCTACCTCCTGTGGGGTGGTGCGCTCTTCGTGCTGCTGATCGGTGGAGCCAACGTTGCAAGCCTGGTTCTCGCGCGGTCGCGCACGCGGGGGCGGGAGCTCGCGACCCGGATGGCACTTGGCGCCAGTCGAGGACGGGTCGGGTCGCAGCTCGTCGTCGAACACGTCTTCCTCACCGTTGTCTCCTCAATTGTTGGGCTGCTCATCGGCTACGCCTCGCTCGGCTTGCTGAGGACGATGAACCTGGAGGAGTTTCCTCGAGGTACCGAGATTCGAATGGACACGGTGACCGTGGCCTATGCGCTCGGAATGGCGGTGGTGATCGGCGCGATCCTCGGCGCCGCCCCCTTGCTGGATCGGCGTCTTGGCTCTCTCACGACGATTCTGCGTGAAGAAGGGCGGTCGGGAACGATCGGTCGAGGCGGACGGACGCTCCGCCGTGTGCTCGTCGTCGCGCAGGTGGCGGTCGCATTCATGCTCTTGATTGGCGCCGGCCTTCTGTTCGCAAGCTTTCGGCAGGTCCTGCAGGTCGATCCCGGCTTCAAACCGGACGGCGTGATGACCGCATCCGTGAGCCTGCCACCGGCGCGCCACCGAGACGATGCCGCGATCCGGCGGTTCACCCAGGAGGCGCTCGGACGGCTGCGATCGGCTCCCGGCGTCGCTCGAGCGGGAGCCACCAGCTCGATTCCGCTCGGGACGTCGTTCGGCCAGAGCGCGATGTTCGCCGAAGGCAATCAACTGAAGCCGGGGGAGTCGCTGATCGCCCCTTACATGTCGTCAGTGACGCCAGGCTACTTCGAGGCCATGAGCGTCGGCCTGGTGAGAGGCCGCTTCTTCGACGATCGCGACGGCCCCGACGCCCCGAAGACCATCATCGTGGACGAGCGGCTGGCCCGCCGCTTCTGGCGCGACCGCGATCCCGTCGGGTTGCGAATGTACGCGCCCGTGAGCACCAACGATGTGACGGCCATCACACCCGACACCCAGTGGTTCACCGTCGTCGGCGTCGTCCGGGAGGTGAAGCTCCGGGGTCTCATCGAGGGCGTCGGTGATGTCGGCGCGTACTACTTTCCTCAGGCGCAGAATCCGAGCCGGAGCCTGACGTTCGTCCTGCGATCGGCTGCCGGCCCATCGCCGCTGGCAGGCCTCGCCCGCACGGAGCTCCATCAGGTGGACGCCGAGCTTCCCGTATTCGAAGTCCAGACGATGACCGACCGGACGACGCGGTCGCTCGTCTCGAGGCGTTCCCCGATGATTGTGGCCACCGCGTTCGGCCTGGTCGCGCTGTTTCTGTCCGCAGTCGGCATATACGGTGTCCTCGCCTATCTGGTGACGCAGCGGACCAAGGAAATCGGCATCCGCCTGGCCCTCGGCAGCACCACGGGGGCCGTGTTCCGGCTCGTGCTGCAGGAAGGAGCGCTCCTGGTCGCAGCGGGTCTGGTCGTGGGGCTGACCGGAGTCGTCGCCCTGCGGCCGACGCTTCAATCGCAGCTCTTCGCCGTGCGCGCAACCGATCCGTTCGTCCTCCTCGTCACGCTTGCCGCGTTGGCCCTCGTCGCGTTCACCGCGTGTGCGATTCCCGCGCGGCGGGCAACGAGAATCGATCCGGTCTCGGCGCTCGCCGAGTAGCCTGCCTTCGGAACTCCGTTCGAGTCGGCAGTCGCACGTCGGATTTAACCCGTGCGTTGCCAGCTCGTGACTTTCCGTTCACAAGCCCCTCACAGAATGGGGAAGCGATGCTTCCCACCCGAACGACGGGCGGTCTGGCCGCCCCCATAGTCGTCGCGGCAACCGCGCTGGCGCTCGCCGGATGGGGCCCTGAGGGGCGGGCCCGAAACGTGATTCTGCTCATCGGCGACGGCATGGGCGACTCAGAAATCACGATCGCCCGCAACTACCACGTCGGCGCCGCGGGTCGCCTGGCGATGGATACGCTGAAGTTCACCGGCGCCTACACCACCTTCGCGCTGCAGGAGGCCCGGCCCACGCTGCCCGACTACGTGACGGACTCGGCGGCGAGCGGAACCGCCTGGGCGACCGGATCGAAGACCAGCAACGGTCGGATCTCGACGCTCGCCGGATCGAGCGGCGTCGCCCCGCTCCCCACGATTCTCGAGCTGGCGCAGCACGCGGGGTTTCGGACCGGCAACGTCACGACCGCGGAGCTCACCGATGCCACGCCGGCCGTGCTCAACTCGCACATCAACGATCGCACGTGCCAGGGACCGGAGAACATGGCCAGCTGTTCCGCCTACAAGAAGGATCTCGGTGGACCGGGATCCATCGCGGAACAGACGGTCGATCATCACGTGGATCTGCTCCTCGGCGGCGGCCGAAAGCGGTTCGACCAGACCATAACGGGCGGTCCCCATGTCGGCTACACCGTGGTCCATTCAGCGAAGCTGCAGGGGTATCACGTGGTCACCGACAAGTTCGGTCTCGCAGCCGCCGGTGCAGACAGGCGGCTTCTCGGACTTTTCAATGCCGGCAATATGAGCCTGGAGTGGACGGGCGCCCGCGCGGCACTGTTTCCTGGAAGCGGACCACAGACGTGCACCGAGGGCCAGCGAAAGCTGCTGACCAAAGAGCCCTCGCTCGCCGACATGACTGAGGCGGCCCTCAGACTCCTGAAAAGCGAGGACGGCCCGGGCTTCTTCCTGCAGGTGGAGGGCGGGTCCATTGACAAGCAGGACCATGCCCAAAACCCCTGCCAGCAGATCGGCGAGACCATCGCGTTTGACGATGCGATTCGGGTGGCCCTTGAATTCGCGCGACGGCATCCGCAGACGCTGATTGTCGTGACCGCCGATCACGCGCACAGCAGCCAGATCGTGCCCGTTGTCAGCGCGGTCGAGACGACCCCGCGCCCCGGTCTCCTGAGCACCCTCATCACCCACGACGGCGCGCCCATGTCTGTGAACTATGGGACGCGCGCCCATTTACAGTCACAGGATCACACCGGGGCACAGGTGCGAATCGCCGCCGAGGGTCCCCAGGCCTCGAGCGTCGCGGGCCTCACCGACCAGACCGATCTGTTCAGGACGATGGGGCGGGCCCTGGGTCTTTGGTAGGGGCCGCCGTCGTCGCTGGGACGTCGAAGTGCACGGTGTTGATGACGCCCTGCCGCTGAAACTGGACCCAAATCCGGTAAGTGCGCGGCCGCGGGAAGACGAGCTTGAACTGCATCTCGCTGCTCCCGTCCGCGATGATCGGATGGGTGTGAA
>Ga0066710_100006985_pt1 | contig 10687 bp, 7 predicted proteins | sample GraSoiAngelo_159_FD_79666 | JGI IMG/M metagenome (GOLD analysis project Ga0066710, IMG submission 79666) | Grasslands soil microbial communities from the Angelo Coastal Reserve, California, USA - 14_1009_16_40cm | ecosystem: Environmental > Terrestrial > Soil > Grasslands | place: USA...
CCTTGATGGAGCGCTGGAACTGGTCGGCGGTGGCCCGGTACACGATCGCGGAGGCGTGGTCACCGTGCCGGTCGGCGGTCGCCCCGGCGGCGACCAGGCCGGCGATCTCGGCGGCGATCGTCGACGGCGAGTACCCCGACTGCTCCTCCCACCGCTCGCTGCCGAACGACGGGCCGTGCGACACCACGAAGTCGGCCGCCGCCTTGATGTGCGGCCACAGCGTGTCGTCACCGGCGAGGCCGGCCTGCCACGCCATGAGGATCGGGTACGACGACTCGTCGAGCTGGTCGCCACCGGTGTCCGGCGCGGTCTTCCCGTTGAGCAGCGAGTTGCGTGGGAACCGGCCGTCGGCCAGCTGCTGGCGCAGGAACAGGAAGCGCACGGTGTCCCGCGCGGTCGCCAGGTCGCCGTCGACGAGCAGGCCGGTGTACGCCTCGTACAGGTCGCGGGAGAAGACCTCGCGGTACGAACCGAAGTAGACCGGCTTCCCGTTCGGTGTCGCGCCCGCGCTGACCGCCTGGCCCCAGGGGCTCGCGACCGAGGCGACGATCGCGCCGGGGAAGGTCTTGTCCTCGCTGGCTTTCACGACGTTGGCGGACAACCGGTAGGCCCGTTCCAGTCCGGCGGGCGGGTGGTGCAGCGTCGCGTCGTAGGCGCGCCAGCCGTCCGCGAACCGGTCCAGCGTTGCCTGGAACGGTACCCGCGTGGCGGCGCCCGCGGTCGCGACGGCCGAAGCCGCGTCGCGGCCGAAACCGAGCGCCAGCGTGGCGTTGCCGCCGCGCAGGTCGACGCGCGCGGTCTGCACGACGTTGCCGTGCGGCGCGTCGCGGTACGTCGTGGCGAGCGTGTGCGTCGCGTCGAGCTGGGCGAGCCCGTCGCTGGCGGTGCCGGCGTACCCGCTGGACGCGACCGGGAACGGCCGGTCCGCCCGCAGCGCCATCGCGGTCGGTACCGCATAGTCCCGGTTGGCCGCGTTGGTGACTGTGTTCGTATCGCTGGAAACCAGCGCGGTCGTCGTCGTGTCCACGGTCGCGTCGTCCGCGCCGCCGTTGTCGGCACCGCCGCCGCCGTTGCCGTTCACGCTCGGATCCAGCCGCACGTACAGAGCCAGGCCGGGCCGGCCGGACAGGTGCACCTGCACCACGACGGCGTCGCGGCGCGGGTCGGTGACGTAGCGCGCGACGATCCGGTACCGGCCGCTGCGCGCCGTGCTGGTCACCTCGCAGGACAGCCCGGAGTCGTCAAGTGTCCGCACCGAGTACGTCGTGTCCCGGGTCTGCAGGTCGGTGAAGGTGTGCCCGTCGGTGACGAGGAACTGCATGGTCTGCACGTTCGTGTTGTCCACCGTCGGGTTGTACACGTCGGACAGCACGCCACCGGCGACCGTGTACCAGACCTTCGAGGAGCGCTCGACCGCGGTACCGACGCAGTCCTTGCGGGCCAGGTCGAAGTGCGACAGCGCGCCGGGGGCACCGGGTGCGGTGCCGCCCGGCGGGCCGACCGAGGTCGAGGTCGCGGCCGCGGCCGCGGGAGCCGCCGGCAGGACGGTGGCGAGGAGCACGCCGCTGGCGAGGACGGTGCTGCCAAAGACGACGGTGGCCTTCATTCCCGGAGCAGACCACGCTGGCCGCACGCGGGGCAACTGCTAGTGTCGATGGGGTGGGGACGATCTACCAGCAGATCGCCGACCGGATCAGGGACGACATCGTCCAAGGTGTACTGCGGCCGGACCAGCAGGTGATGTCCACCAACCAGTACGCCGCGATGTACGGCGTCGATCCCGGCACCGTCTCGCGCGGTTACCGCCAGCTCGTCGAGGAGGGCCTGCTGTACCGGCGCGCCGGGGTCGGCATGTTCGTCAGCCCGGACGGCTGGACCCGGCTGCGCGGGCTACGGCAGAAGCGGTTCTTCGCCGAGGTGTTCGACCCGACCGTGGCCGAGGCGGTCACGCTGGGCATCACGCTGGACGAGATCCTCGCCCGGGTCAGCCGGTTGAAGGGCAACGAGGCCGGCTCCTGACTGACGAGGCCGGCTCCTGACTCCGGCCGGCGCGAGCGCCGCGACCCGCGCGAGCCGGCCGTCAGCCGCGGATCACCTGTACCTGACCGCCGTTGCCGGAGTAGACCACCCGGGCGCGCCCCTTGAGCTTCTCCAGCAGCCCGCCGCCGACCACGATCAGCCGGCCGTCGTCCATCAGCACCTCGTGCTGGTCGGACTCCCGGCAGAGCCGGACGTGCGCCGGGCTCGTGTCGGTGATCAGGACGGTACCCTCCTCGCCCACGCCGTACCGGGCGCCGCCGCCCTCGAAGGCCATCCGCAGCCGCACCCGCTGCCCCTCGCGGAAACCGTTGATGTCCGGCTTCTTCGCGCTCGGCATGGGTACGTTGCGCAGGTCGGCCTCCAGCTTGTCCCACTCCGGCGGCCGCGGGCCGAACTGGGTGGTCTGGAACCGCAACGCGTCCTCGGCGAAGTTGAGCAGCATCATCCGCTGTACCGGATCGGGGTCGATGCTGTCGGCCTCGTCGAGATCGTCGCGCTGGCCGGTGCGTTCGAAGCGCCGCCGCAGCACCCCGGCGAGGCTGGTGCCGCAGCGCGCCCGGTCCTCGCCGTCCGGGTACTCCTCGCGTGCCTCGCGCAGCAGTCCGACGGCCTCGTCGAGCACCTCGGTCGGCGCGTCGCTACCGGCATCGCGCAGCAGCGCCGCGGCCCGCTGCTCCCACCAGTCCGGACCGTCGGCGACCGCGCGGGTGCGGGCCGAGGGGTAGCGCTGTCCGACATACGACGACGGGAACAGGGCCGGAATCCCGCGGCTGTCCTCCATCGCGTGGTCGTCGCCGGCCGCGAACACCTCGCGCAACTCCTCGGGTACCAGTTCGGGGTCGATCCGGAACAGGTGCGCGAACAGGGTGGTGGACACCTGCAGCTCGTCGCGGTCCTTGCCCTCCGGCAGGGCGTAGTACCGGCACCAGTGCAGCCACGCCAGCGCATTGATCACTTTGAACGGCACGAAGCCTTCCGGTGGATCCGCCACCGCCGCCGCCCACAGTTCGCCGGCCTGCTCCGCCGCCTCGTCGCAGAGCACCAGGGACGCGTCCGCCCAGCCGCCTTCCGCGTACTTGACGAACCGTCCGTGCACCGCATCCACCAACGCCTCGTCCATGCTGTCCCTCTCCGCCCCCCACCCTAGGAAAGCCGCCACGCGCCCCGGTTCCGCCGCACGTCCACCGGCCTGCGGGCTCTTCGGATGAGCGCGACGATCAGACGCTGCCCAGCGCCGCGGCCGCGCTCTCGTCCGCGGGCGCCGGTGCGGGGACCGTCGCAGGGTACCGGCGCAGCCGCCAGGCCACTGTCGCGGCCCCGACGAGGAACACCGGTACCAGCAGGAACGCGGTGTGCGGACCGACCCCGTCAGCGAGCAGGCCGAGCAGGAACGGGGCCACGCCGAACGACACCGCGGTCGCGTACGAGGCCCGGGACACCGCGAGGTCGGGCTGCCCGCCGGAGTGGGCTACCGCGAGCGCGATCCCGGCAGGGAAATGCACCGAGTTGCCCAGGCCGAGGATGACAAGTCCGGTCACCGCGACCCAGAGGACCGGAGCCGACCAGAACACCGCGAACCCGGTCGCGCTGACCGCGAGCGCACCGAGCAGCACCCACGGCGTCGGCCGGCGCAGCAGCAACCGGCTGCCGAGGAACCGGCCGGCGCACATCCCGCCGACGACCGCGGACAGCGCCGCCGTCGCCACGGCCGCGGGGGCGTGCGAATGCGAGCGCAGCACGTCGGCGACCCAGAGGTTCAGGCACACCTCGACCGAGCCGGTGCACAGCACGCAGCACCAGGCCAACCGGTACCGCCGGGGCAGCCGGCCGGCCGTGGTCGACGGCGGTACCGGTCGCGCCGCGGGTACCGGTACCCGGAAAAGGAACGCGGCCAGCGCGAGCAGGGCGACCAGCGGGACGACCACGGCCAGGCCCGGCCGCCAGCCCCAGCCGGCCGCCACGGTCGCGCCGACCGCCAGCGGCGCCACCAGGCCGACCCCGGCGGCCAGCGCGTTGGCCTCGCTGAGCGCCGCCGGCCCGGCGGGGCCGTGGTGATCGGACAGGCCGGCCATCGCGATGATGACCACCAGCGTGCCGAACGCGGACGTGACCACCGCCAGCGACAGCGTCGCCCACAGCGGGTGCGCGGCCCAGAACCCGAGCGCGCCCGCGCTCATCCCGCCCAGCGCCGCCCACATCGCCGCCCGCCGGCCGAACCGGCGCACCACCCACGGCGCCAGCGCGCCGCACACCACGCCGCCGACGGCGAAGCCGGTACCGTGCAGCCCCGCCACCCCCCGCGAGGTGTGCTGCTCCTGCAGCAGCAGCGGCACGACCGGCCCGAAGCCGTAGAAGAAGTACCCGAACGCGGACAGCTGACCGTACGCCAGCCAGGTGAACCGGTCGCGTGTCACGCCATCGAAGCTACCGACCCCGCCGCGCCGATCTTGGACTTGTGGTGCCCGACTCGCGGTGTCAGGCGGCTTATGTCGCCGACACAAGTCCAAGATCGCGGAGAGGGGTGCGTCACCGGCCGGGCAGGCCCTTGTCCAGGCCGGCGCGGCGCAGTGCGTCGGCGAGCGCGCCGCCGCCCGCCGGTGGCCCGCCCCGGTCACGGTCGCGGCGCGGCTGGTCGGGGCGCGGCCGCTCGGACCGGCCACCCGCCGGCCGCCGTACCGTCTCGTCCTCCAGTCGCAGGGTCAGCGAGATCCGCTTGCGCGGGATGTCGACCTCGAGCACCTTGACCCGGACGATGTCGCCGGGCTTGACCACGTCGCGCGGATCCTTGACGAACGACTGCGACATCGCCGAGACGTGCACCAGCCCGTCCTGGTGGACACCGACGTCGACGAACGCGCCGAACGCCGCCACGTTGGTCACCGTGCCTTCGAGGACCATGCCGGCCTTGAGGTCGGCCAGCGTCTCCACGCCCTCGGTGAAGGCGGCCGTCCGGAATGCCGGACGCGGGTCGCGGCCGGGCTTCTCCAGCTCCTTGAGGATGTCGGTGACGGTGGGCAGCCCGAACCGGTCGTCGACGAACTCCTGCGGCTTGAGCCGGCGCAGCACCGTGCCGTTGCCGATCAGCGCACCGAGGTCGGTACCGGTCGCGGCGAGGATGCGCCGGACCACCGGGTACGCCTCGGGGTGCACGCTGGACGCGTCGAGCGGGTCGTCGCCACCGGGGATGCGCAGGAAGCCGGCGCACTGCTCGAACGCCTTGGGCCCCAGGCGGGGTACGTCGTGCAGCGCCTTGCGGGTGCGGAACGGCCCGTTGGCGTCGCGGTGCGCCACGATCGTGGCGGCCAGGCCCGTACCGATGCCGGACACCCGGGTCAGCAGCGGCGCGGAGGCGGTGTTCACGTCGACGCCGACCGCGTTGACGCAGTCCTCGACGACCGCGTCGAGCGAGCGGGACAGCTTGCCCTCGGCGAGATCGTGCTGGTACTGCCCCACGCCGATCGACTTCGGATCGATCTTCACCAGCTCGGCGAGCGGATCCTGCAGGCGGCGCGCGATCGACACCGCGCCGCGCAGCGACACGTCGAGCTCGGGCAGCTCCTGCGAGGCGTAGGCGGAGGCGGAGTACACCGACGCGCCGGCCTCGGAGACGACCACCTTGGTCAGGCCGAGGGCGGGATGCCGGGTGATCAGGTCGGCGGCGAGCTTGTCGGTCTCCCGCGAGGCGGTGCCGTTGCCGATCGCGATCAGCTGCACCTTGTGCTGTTCGGCCAGCTTCGCCAGTACCGCGATCGACTCGTCCCACCGGCGCGCGGGTACGTGCGGGTAGATGGTCGCCGTCGCGACCACCTTGCCGGTCGCGTCCACCACGGCCACCTTGACGCCGGTGCGGAACCCGGGGTCGAGGCCCATCGTCGACCGGGTACCGGCCGGCGCCGCGAGCAGCAGGTCGCGCAGGTTGGTCGCGAACACCCGGACCGCCTCGTCCTCGGCCGCCTGCCACAGCCGCATCCGCAGATCGATGCCGAGGTGGCCGAGGATGCGGGTGCGCCAGGCCCAGTGCACGGTGTCGGCGAGCCAGCGGTCACCCGGCCGGCCCCGGTCGGTGACGCCGAACCGGGCCGCGATGGCCGCCTCGTACCCGTCCTCCTCCGCGGGGTCCAGCGTGAGATCGAGCACCTCCTCCTTCTCGCCGCGGAACAGCGCCAGGATCCGGTGCGACGGCAGCTTGGTCAGCGGCTCGGCGAAGTCGAAGTAGTCGGCGAACTTCGCGCCCTCCTCGCCCTTGCCGTCGCGCACCTTCGACACCATCCGGCCGCCCGCCCACATGCGTTCGCGCAGGCCACCGATCAGGTCGGCGTCCTCGGCGAACCGCTCGACCAGGATCGCCCGCGCGCCGTCGAGCGCGGCCGCCGCGTCGGCCACCCCCTTGTCGGGATCGACGAAGGCCGCCGCGGCCGCCGCCGGGTCCACGGTGGGGTCGCTGAGCAGGCCGTCCGCGAGCGGTTCCAGGCCCGCTTCCCGCGCGATCTGCGCCTTGGTCCGGCGCTTCGGCTTGTACGGCAGGTAGATGTCTTCGAGCCGGGCCTTGGAGTCGGCCTCCGCGATCCGGGCCGCGACGGCGTCGTCGAGCTTGCCCTGGGCGCGGATGGACTCGATGATCGCGGCGCGCCGCTCCTCCAGTTCCCGCAGGTACCGCAGCCGTTCCTCAAGGGTGCGCAGTTGCGCGTCGTCGAGGGCACCGGTCGCCTCCTTGCGGTACCGGGCGACGAACGGCACGGTGGCCCCGCCGTCGAGCAGGTCGACGGCCGCGGTGACCTGGTTTTCCCGGACGCCGAGCTCGTCGGCGATGCGCTGCTGGATCGAGACTGTCACGTCGAGCATTCTGCCCGGTCCGGCTCGCGGGTCCGGGGACCGGGAGTGCGGGTCGCGGTCTCCGATCCGGGGTGACGGAGTCCGCGACCCGCAGCCAGGGGGCGGTGCGGCCCCCTCGGACGCACCGCCCGCGCAATGTCCACGGAGGTAGCTCGTATGTACCAGCCCGGCCGACCGGTCCGGAACAGCGACGATGCGTGCGCTGAACAATTCTGGACAACCCGTGAGCGGCGCGGGCGCCGCCAATTGCGGGTCCGGCGGGACCGGACGTCTTCCGTGTCGGCGGATGTCGGCGTAACATTCCGGGACAACGAGGCCGCTTCCCCCGTGGCGGCCTCGTTCTTCTGTCTTCGGGTACCGGGCTCCCAGCCTTGACACCGTCTCGCGGCCGCACCTAGGTTCGGACTGTCATTCAACTTTCCTATTGATTTCGCGCGGACGGTAGCCGGACGCAGAAAGTTGGCTTCGCATGCTCCATCTCCGCTTGATTCCCGGCCGGCTCCTTCCCGGCCGGCTCGTCGGCACCGCCGCCGCGACGGCGGCCATCCTCGCGGCCGGCCTGGTCCCCGCCGGCAGCGCGTACGCCAGCGACGGCAACCGGGGGATCCCGGACCACGTCTTCTCGCCGTACTTCCAGGCGTACACCGACGCGAACCCCGCCCAGGTCAGCAAGGACTCCGGCGCCAGGTTCCTGACGTTCGCCTTCCTGCAGACGCAGACGACCGGCTCCTGCGACATCCTGTGGAACGGCGACCCGACCAAGCCCGTGGCCCGGTCGACGTTCGGCCCGGAGATCGCGAAGATCCGGGCGCGGGGCGGCGACGTGATCCCGTCCTTCGGCGGGTTCGCCGCCGATGACACGGCCACCGAGATCGCCGACAGCTGCACCGACGTCAACAAGATCGCCGAGCAGTACGAGAAGGTCGTCGCGACCTACAACGTGACCCGGCTGGACATGGACATCGAGGACAAGTCGCTGGACAACCAGGCCGGCATCGACCGCCGCAACAAGGCGATCCACCTGGCCCAGGAGTGGGCCAGGCGGCACCACCGCAAGCTGGAGATCGTGTTCACCATCCCGACCGCGCCGACCGGGCCGGAACCCAACGGCATCAACGTGTTCGCCAACGCGGTGCGCAACGGCGTCGACGTCACCGTGGTCAACATCATGACGTTCGACTACTACGACGACCAGGCGCACGAGATGTTCCAGGACACCAGGACCGCGGCCGACGCGCTCGTCGGCGACCTGCGCAAGCTGTACCCCCACCGGTCGACCCGGCAGCTGTGGCACATGGTCGGGGTGACCGAGATGGTCGGCATCGACGACTACGGCTCCGGCGGCGAGACCGGCCCGAAGGAGATCCTCACGCTGGCCGACGCGCGCGACGTCACCCGCTGGGCGGCCGGGAAGGACATCGCCGAGCTGTCGTTCTGGGCGCTCGGCCGGGACAACGGCGGCTGCCCCGGTACCCCCGGCGCGGACAACTGCTCCGGCGTGGCCCAGTCGCCGTACCAGTACACGCACATCATGCTGCCGTTCACGCACAACTGATCGGTGTTGCCGGCCGGCCCCTAAATGGCGGGAAAACTGTCAGGGGGCCGGCCTACGCTGGCGGCCGTGACCGCAGCGATAGAAGTCGAACGTCTCGTCAAGCTCTACCACGACGTGCATGCCCTGGACGGGCTGGACCTCGAGGTCCCCGAGGGCACCGTGCTCGGCCTGCTCGGCCCCAACGGTGCCGGCAAGACAACCTGCGTGCGCATCCTGGCGACACTGCTGAAACCCGACTCCGGCCGGGCCGCGATCCGCGGCGTCGACGTCGCCCGCCACCCGCAGGAGGTCCGGCGGATGATCGGGCTGTCCGGGCAGTACGCGGCCGTCGACGAGTACCTGACCGGCTTCGAAAACCTGGTGATGATCGGCCGGCTCTACCACCTGGGCCGCAAGGAGTCCCGCGCGCGGGCCGCCGACCTGCTGGAGCGGTTCGACCTGACCGGTGCCGCGAACCGGCCGACGAAGACCTACTCCGGCGGCATGCGCCGGCGGCTCGACCTGGCCGGTGCGCTGGTCGCGCGGCCACCGGTCATCTTCCTCGACGAGCCGACCACCGGCCTCGACCCGCACAGCCGGCTCGGGCTGTGGGACACCATCGGCGACCGGGTGCGGCAGGGCGTGACCCTGCTGCTGACCACGCAGTACATGGAGGAGGCCGACCAGCTCGCCGACGACATCGTCGTGCTCGACCGCGGGGTGGCCATCGCCCGCGGTACCCCCGACGAGCTCAAGGGCCGGATCGGGGGAGAGCGGCTGGAGGTGGCCGTGGTGCGGCGCGACGATCTGGCGGCGGTCGCGTCGATCCTCAAGGGGGTGGGCACCGGCGAGCCGACGGTCGACCAGGAGGGCCGGCGGGTCGCGGTACCGGTGGCCGACCGGGTGGCCGCGCTGACCGAGGCGGTACGGCAGCTGGACGCCGCCGACGTCGAGCTGGCCGACATCGAGGTGCGCCGCCCGACACTGGACGACGTGTTCCTCCAGCTGACCGGGCACGCCGCGACCGAGGAGACCACCGACGGGGAAGGCGGGAAGGCATGAGCGCTCTGGGCTATGCGGCGGTCGACGGCTGGGTCGTCACCAAGCGCAACCTCACGAAGATCAAGCGGCTGCCCGACCTGCTGATCTTCTCGACCATCCAGCCCATCATGTTCGTGCTGCTGTTCGCCTACGTGTTCGGCGGCGCTATCAAGATCGAGGGAGTCAACTACCGCGAGTACCTGATGGCCGGCATCTTCACCCAGACCGTGGCGTTCGGCGCCGCCATCACCTCCATCGGGCTGGCCGACGACCTGCAGAAGGGCATCATCGACCGGTTCCGTTCGCTGCCCATGTCGCGGTCCGCGGTACTGGTCGGGCGGACCACCTCCGACCTGCTCAACAACGGGCTCGTGGTGATCGTGATGTCGATCTGCGGCCTGCTCGTGGGCTGGCGCATCCATACCGACGTGGCGCGCGGCATCGCCGGCTTCGCGCTGCTGTTCGCGTTCGGGTACGCGATGAGCTGGATCTCGGCGACCATCGGCCTGTCGGTCAAGAGCGTGGAGGTGGCGCAGAGCGCCGGCTTCATCTGGCTGTTCCCGCTGACCTTCCTGTCCAACGCGTTCATCTCCACCGACCAGCTGACGCCGTGGCTGCAGAAGGTGGCCGACTGGAACCCGATCAGCTCGATCGTGCTGGCGCTGCGCGACCTGTGGGGCAACTCGGCGCAGGGTGCGATGCGGGGGCACGGGTTCCCGGCGGAGCATCCGATCGAGCTGTCGGTGCTGTGGATCCTCGCGATCCTGGCGGTGTTCCTGCCGCTGTCGATCGCCAAGTACCGGCGCGCGGCCTCCCGGTGACCGCCGTGCCGTGGTACCCGGGGTCGCCCACTCGCTGCGCGTCAACGGCACCGCCCGGATCGTCGCGGACGCCGAGTTCTTCGACGAGATGGCGGTCTACGGTCGCCGGCCGCCGCTGGCGTTGCTGGTGACCGTGACCGAGTGCTACTTCCACTGCGGTAAGGCACTGGTCCGTTCCCAGCTGTGGGAGCCGGACACCTGGCCGGCACCGGGTACCGTACCCACCCTGGGCGCCGCACTGCGACACGTTCTGAACAGCATCGGCGGGGGGGGCCGGGGGGGGGGGCGCCCCGCCGCGCTTCCTTTGGGGGCCGGCCCGCCAGGGGGGGCCGGCCGGGGCCGGGGGGGGGGGAGGGGACGCGTGGGACGGGAACAGGTGGTGGGCTTGGTGGGGGAGCTGGGGGGCGGGTGGGCGTGC
>Ga0066710_100006986_pt1 | contig 10687 bp, 4 predicted proteins | sample GraSoiAngelo_159_FD_79666 | JGI IMG/M metagenome (GOLD analysis project Ga0066710, IMG submission 79666) | Grasslands soil microbial communities from the Angelo Coastal Reserve, California, USA - 14_1009_16_40cm | ecosystem: Environmental > Terrestrial > Soil > Grasslands | place: USA...
ATCGACAGCTCGAACTGGTCCGTGATTCTCGCCGGCCTGAAGTGCGTGCAGGGCAAACCGGTCGTCAACTCGATCAGCTTGAAGGAAGGAGAGGACGACTTCCTGCGGCGCGCGGCCATCGTCAGGCGCTACGGCGCGGGGATGGTCGTCATGGCGTTCGACGAACGGGGGCAGGCGGATACGGTCGACCGCAAAGTCTCGATTTGTCAGCGTGCGTACCGGTTGCTCACCGAGCGCGCGGGCGTCGATCCGTCCGACATCATCTTCGATCCGAACATTCTCGCGATCGCGACCGGACTCGAAGAGCACAACCAGTACGCGGTCAACTTCATCGACGCGACGCGGATCATCAAGTCGACCTGCCCGGGCGTCAAAGTGAGCGGCGGCGTCAGCAACTTGTCGTTCTCGTTCCGCGGCAACGACGTCGTCCGCGAAGCGATGCATGCTGCGTTTCTTTACCACGCGATCAAAGCCGGCCTGGACATGGGCATCGTCAACGCGGGGCAGCTCGTCGTGTACGAGGACATCCCGAAGGATCTGCTCGAGCACGTCGAGGACGTCATCTTCAACCGGCGCGCCGATGCAACCGAACGGCTCGTTGATTTCGCCGCGACGATCAAAGGCGCGGGGATGAAGCGCGATCAGGATCTCGCGTGGAGGTCGGGCACCGTCGAAGCGCGGCTCTCCCACGCACTCGTCCACGGCATCGTCGATTTCATCGATGAGGACGCCGAGGAAGCCCGCCGGAAATGTGCGCGGCCGCTCGACGTCATCGAAGGTCCGCTGATGGACGGCATGAAAGTCGTCGGCGATCTGTTCGGTGCGGGCAAGATGTTTCTGCCGCAGGTGGTGAAGAGTGCGCGCGTGATGAAGAAGGCGGTCGCTTATCTGCAGCCGTTCATGGAGCGGGAAAAGCGGGAAGGGCGGGAAGGGCAGGAAGGGCGGGAAGGGAAAGGCAAGATCGTGCTCGCGACGGTCAAGGGCGACGTGCACGACATCGGCAAGAACATCGTTGGAGTCGTCCTCGGGTGCAACAGCTACGACGTTGTGGATCTCGGCGTCATGGTGCCGGCCGACAAAATCCTGCAGACGGCGATCGACGAGCAGGCCGATCTCGTCGGACTGAGCGGGCTCATCACGCCCTCGCTCGATGAAATGGTGTTCGTGGCGAAAGAAATGGAGCGGCGCCGGTTCACAATGCCGCTCCTCATCGGCGGCGCGACCACGAGCAAGCAGCACACCGCCGTGAAGATCGCGCCGGAGTACGGGCAGTCAACCGTGCACGTGTTGGACGCGTCGCGGGTGGTCGACGTCGTGTCGAATCTGTTGAACGAGCAACAGCGCTCGCATTTCGAGCGCGCGAACCGCGAGCTGCAGGACGGGCTGCGGCAGCAGTACAGCGCGCGCCGCGAGCGGCCGCTGCTGTCGTACGAGGCGGCGCTCAGCAATCGCGCCAGAACCGACTGGGCGCGCGACACGCCGGCCGAGCCGCCGTTCATCGGGCGGCGCGTGCTGAAATGCGTGCCGCTGGACGAACTGCTTCCGTACATCGACTGGACGTTCTTCTTCGCCGCGTGGGAGCTGAAGGGGCGGTTTCCTGCAGTCCTCGACCATCCGCAGTACGGCCAGGCCGCGCGCGAGCTGTTCGACAACGCCCGCGCGCTCCTCGATCGGATTGTGCGCGAGAAGCTGCTGACCGCAAACGGCGTGTACGGCTTCTGGCCCGCCGCAACCGACGGCGACGATATCGTCGTCTACCGCGATCGGGCGAAGACCGAGGAGCTGACGTGCTTCAACATGCTGAGGCAGCAGGAAGCGACCGCCGATGGCAACCCCAACCTGTCGCTCGCCGACTTCATCGCGCCGCGATCGAGCGGCACGACCGATTATCTGGGAGCGTTTGCCGTGACGGCTGGCCATGGCGCCGATGCGCTGGTCGGCCGTTTCGAGCGCGAGCGTCACGGTCGCCGCCCGCGGGTCGACACGCGCGCGCACGCGCGCGCCGTCGTCCACGGACGCGCGCATTGCTGCGGCCAGGTCGACGACGCGGGTGCGCAGCGTCGCCGCGCGTACGACGACATCCGCGGCGGTGCGCGACAGGTCACGGGCCACGGCGAGACGCGCGGCCGCCGCCGGTGCCGCGCCATCCTCGTCGTACGCGACGGTCGCGCTCGCCGCGCGCGCGGCCGCGCGGATGCGGGTCGTGACGACGTCGACGTCCGCGGCGACGCCGCCCAGGAGACACTGCCACGTCGGCGACGTGTCCCCGTCGTCGAGGAGGGTGATCGCGAGCGCCACCTCGTCGAGCTCCGCGAGTCGCGACGCGAGCGCGAGCGCGGCCGGGCGGTCGGCGCACGCGAGCACGAGGAGGCGCGTCGTCTGCGGGCGCGGCCGGACCTTGAACGTCGCCTCGGTCACGACCGCAAGCGTACCGAGCGAGCCGATCATGAGCTTCATGAGATCGTAGCCGGCGACGTTCTTGACGACGCGGCCGCCGGCGCGCACTTCCTTGCCATCGGCGGTCGTCATCGCCGTGCCGATCACCAGATCACGCACTCGTCCTTGTGATGCGGCGAGGGGCCCGGCGAGATCGGCGGCGATGAGGCCGCCGACGGTCGTCTGCTCCGGCAGCGGCGGATCGACGGGCAGCCATTGCCCCTCGCGCGCCAAGACGCCTTGGAGCGCGGCGACCGTGACGCCGCTCTCGACCGTGACCGTCATATCGGCGGAGGCGTAGTCGACGATCCGCGTGAGCGCGCGCGTCGAGAGCGCCAGGTCGTAGCGCGCCGGCCGATGGCCGAGCGCACGATGGGCGCCGAGACCGAGCGGCACGACGGCGGTCCCCGCCGCGGCGGCGTCGCGCACGCATGTCGCGAGTGCCGCGCGCGTCGACGGCGTCACGAGCGCGTGCGGTACGACGCCGGCGATCGCGAGCGCGCGCCGCGCGGCGACGTCACGCGTCGTCGCATCGGGGATCGATACCCGCCCGTCGCTCCGCAGGATGTCGACGATGCTCACATCGCCGCCTGCCGGCGCGGCGTACGCTGCTCGATGCACGCAGCGCCGGTGGGAAAGATCTTGCCGGGGTTCGCGCGCCGCGCCGGATCGAACGCGGCACGCACGCGCTGCATCACGGCGAGGTCGTCGACACCGAAGCTGAGGCCGAGCTCGCGGATCTTCTCGATGCCGATGCCGTGCTCGCCGGTGACGCTACCGCCGAGCGCGATGCACGCCTCGAGGATCTCGTGGCCGGCCGCCAGGACGCGCGTCGTCTCCTCGCGGTCGCGCTCGTCGAAGAGGATGATCGGATGGATGTTGCCGTCACCGGCATGAAAGACGTTGCCGATGCGCAAGCGATGGCGCGCGCCGATCCGCTCGATACGCGCGAGGATCTCGGGAAGCCGCGTCCGCGGCACGACGCCGTCTTGCGTGCAGTAGCTCGGCGCCAGGCGGCCCACGGCGCCGAATGCGCGCTTGCGACTCTTCCACAGCACCGCGCGCTCCGCCTCGTCCGCGGCGGCGCGGACACTGCGGGCGCCGGCATCGCGGCAGATGTCGACGACGCGGGTCGTGAGCTCCGGCAAGCCGGCGGCCGGGCCGTCGAGCTCGATCAGGAGAACGGCGCCGGCGTCGGTCGGAAACCCGGCATGATACGCCGCCTCGACCGCCGCGACGATCGTCCGGTCCATCATCTCGAGCGCGGCGGGCACGATGCCGGCGGCGATGATGCGTGACACGGTCGTCGTCGCGGCGGCGACGGTCTCGAACACCGCGAGCATCGTCGTCACCGCCTCGGGAAGCGGCGCAAGACGCAGCGTCGCCGCCGTGACGATGCCGAACGTGCCCTCGGAGCCGCAGACGACGCCGGTGAGATCGTAACCCACGGTCTCCTCGATCGCGTCGCCGAGCTCGACCACCTCGCCGTCCGGCAGCACGAGCTCGACGCCGAGCACGTGGTTCGTCGTGACGCCGTACTTGAGCGTGTGCGGGCCGCCGGAGTTCTCGGCGACGTTGCCGCCGATCGTGCACGCGTTCTGGCTCGATGGATCCGGAACGTACTGCAGGCCGGCGTCGCGAACGGCGCGCGACACCATCGCGTTCACTACGCCGGCCTCGGCGACGACGCGCCGGTTCGGCAGATCGATCATCCGGATGCGGCGCATGCGGCTGGTGCCGATCATGAGCGGCGCCTCCGCGGGGAGACAGCCGCCCGAGAGCCCGGTCCCGGCGCCGCGCGGCACGAAGGCGATCCCCGCCGACGCGGCAAGACACACGACGCGCGCGACCTCGTCGGTCGTGCGCGGCAGGACGACGAGCGTCGGCACGCTGCGCTCGAGCGTGTAGCCGTCGCACTCGTAGACGCGGAGGTCGGCAGGCTCGGCGAGGACGCCGTCGTCGCCGACGATCGCGACGAGCGCGCGCCGCAGCTCCGCGCGGTCGGCGTCGGCGAGCGGACCGCGAATTGACATGCGCCGCACATTACCACAATAGTCGGCGCCGCTCGCGCCGCGGCGGCTCGACGGTCGCGACTCAGCGGAGTCACGACCGGCCGACGACCGCGCGCGGCGCCACGCATGGCCGTCTTTCCACCACCGCAACGACTTCTCCTCGGTCCCGGTCCGAGCGACGTGCACCCGCGTGTCCTCGCCGCGATGGCGCAGCCGCTCGTCGGTCACCTCGATCCCGCGTTCATCGCGCTCATGGAGGAGACGAAGGGCCTCTTACGCCGCGTCTTCCAGACCGAGAACACGCTCACGCTGCCGATCTCGGGCACCGGCAGCGCCGGCCTCGAGGCGTGCGTCGTGAACCTCGTCGAGCCCGGCGACGAGGTGGTGATCGGCGTGAACGGCGTCTTCGGGACGCGCCTCGTCGACGTCGCGACGCGCGCGGGCGCCACCGTGGTCAAGGCCGGCGCCCCATGGGGCGAGATCGTGCCCGACGACGTCCTCGCCGCCGCGATCGCGCGCGCGCGTCGTCCGAAGGTCGTCGTGCTGGTGCACGCGGAGACGTCGACGGGCGTGTGGCAGCCGCTCGACGAGGCGAGCCGGCTCGCGCACGCCGCGGGCGCGCTCTTCGTCGTCGACTGCGTGACGTCGCTCGGCGGTTGTCCCGTCGAGGTCGATCGCCTACGCATCGACGCCGCGTACTCGGGGACGCAGAAGTGCTTGAGCTGCCCGCCCGGTCTGTCGCCGATCACCTTCGGCGAGCGCGCCGTCGCGGCGCTACGCGCCCGCACGCACCCGGTGCAGAGCTGGTACCTCGATCTCGGCATGATCGAGCGCTACTGGGGCGAAGAGCGCGTCTACCACCACACCGCGCCGATCAGCATGAACTACGCGCTCTACGAGGCGCTGTGCCTCGTCCTCGAGGAAGGGCTGGACGCGCGCTTCCGTCGCCACCGGCTGAACCACGAGGCGCTGGTCGCCGGACTCGAGGCGCTCGGTCTCGAGATGGCGGTCGCGGCGCCGCATCGCCTCTGGATGCTGAACAGCGTCCGCATTCCCGAGGCCGTCGACGACGTGGCGGTGCGGCGCAGGCTGCTCGAGACCGAGGGAATCGAGATCGGCGGCGGCCTCGGCCCGCTGAAAGGTCGGACCTGGCGCATCGGATTGATGGGCGAGTCGAGCACGCGCGCCAAGGTGCTGCGGCTCCTCGCAGCGCTCGAGCGAACGCTGCCGAGACACGGGATGGCGGTGGCGGAGGGCGCGGGAGTGGCGGCGGGCGAGCGTGTGTACGCGCAGGCCGACGGCCGCTGACGGGCAACGCGCGGCGCGAGCGCCGCGCACGCGGCGGTCTTACCTGGCGCGCGCTTGTGCTTGCACTTGCGACGCGGTGCGCATGCGCTGGCCGACGTCGATCAGCCAGTTGCCGCCGAGGTCGCCGTAGTAGGTGATGAATCCCATGCACGCCACTACGCCGAACACGAAACCCAACACGAAGGTTCTCACACCCGGAGTCATCGCCACCCCTCCCGGAACCATCGAGGTCCCGTCCACCGCCCATCGACTCGCGCCGTGGCGCGCCGTGAGGCTCCTACCGTCGGTCGTTTGGCACGAGCATCTCGGCCTGTCAATGCGCGGCCGCAGGATACGGGCGCGGGTCGCGATCGCGGCGGCGTTGGCCGTGCTCGGCGGTTGCCTGCCGGCGCGTGTGCCGCCGACCGCCCCGCCGGTCCTGGTCGCGCTCGCGAGCCATCCGCCGCTCGTCGACGACGGCGATCCGGCGACGCTCGCCGCCGCGCTTCGTGCCAGCGTCGCGTACTACGCGCGACTACCGCGTGATCGCGTCCTGGAGATCGGCGGCGAGCGCGTCGCGGTCGAGGCGATGCAGGACGCGCTCGCGAGCCTTGCGGCGTTCGTCGACGGCCGTCCCGCTCGCGACCTGCTCGCGCGCGAGCTCGACCGCCGTTTCCGGGTGTACGGCGCCGCGACGACGACAGGCGTGCTGTACACCGGATACTACCTCCCGACGCTCGACGCGCGGCCGACACGCGACGCGCGCTTCCGGTTCCCCGTGCTCGGGCGTCCGCCCGATTTGATCAGCGTCGCGCCCGCGGACTTCGCCGTCGACTGCCCAACCGGAACGACGATCGTCGGACGCGCAGAGCGCGGCCGCCTCGTCCCGTATCCGGCGCGCGCTGAGATCGAGGCGAGTGCGGCGACGGCCGCGCCCGTCCTCGCGTGGGTCGACGATCCCGTCGCCCTCTTCTTCCTGCAGATCCAAGGGACGGGCCGGCTCCTGTTTCCCGACGGCTCACGCCCGCTCGTCGGCTTCGCCGCGTCGAACGGCCGACCGTACGTCAGCGTCGGCAAGCTGCTCGTCGACGAGGGACGGCTCTCGCTCGACGAGGCGTCGATGGACGGCATTCGCCGCTGGATCGCCGCGCATCCCGACGAGCGCGAGCGCGTGCTGCACGCGAATCCCCGCTACGTCTTCTTCGCCCGGCTCGCCAGCGAGCCGATCGGGAGCCTGCGCGTACCCGTCACCGCGGGGCGCACGATCGCGACCGATCCCGCCGTGTACCCGCCGGGCGTCCTCGCGTTCGTCCACATGCCCGCGACGACGCAGCCCCCCGCCGACGCCCTGTCGCGCCTCGTCCTCAATCAAGACACCGGCGCCGCGATCCGCGGTCCCAACCGCGTCGACGTGTTTTTCGGCGAGGCCCCCGACGCCGAGACACGCGCGGGAAGGCTACACACCCGCGGCGACCTCTACGTGCTCGTCCCGCGCAGGTAGTGACGCGTTCGCCGCTGCGGTGTTCGCACGTGGACGCGTGCCCCGTCTGACACCGTCGTAAGACGCGACAGCTGCCGGCGGCCGAGACGGGTGCAGCTGCAAGGCGCGAGGTAGCCGGGAGCGCAGGCGTAGCAGCGCTACGCCGAGCATCCCGGCGCCCGAGCAACGCAGCAGATGCGCCCGTATCGGCCGCCGGCCGCGGTTCGCGGTTGAAGCGCGGCGCTAAAGTTGGGACAATTCACTACCCCCCGCCGCGCCATGCACGACGCCTACATTGTCAGCGCCGCTCGCACGCCGATCGGTGGATTCGGCGGTGCGCTCTCCGCCGTCGCGGCGCCCGAGCTCGGCGCCGCCGCGCTCCGCGCCGCGATCGAGCGCGCGCGCGTTCCCGCGGCGGCGATCGAGCAGGTGATCATGGGGAACGTTCTGGCCGCGGGGCTCGGCCAGGCGCCGGCGCGGCAGGCCGGTCTCGGCGCCGGCGTGCCGCGCGAGCACGGCGCGCTGACGATCAACAAGGTCTGCGGCTCGGGGTTGACGGCCGTCGTACTGGCCGCGCAAATGATACGGCTCGGCGACGCCGACCTGGTCGCCGCCGGCGGCATGGAGAGCATGAGCCGGGCGCCGTATCTCCTGCCGGGCGCGCGCCGCGGTCATCGCCTCGGACCCGGGGCACTCGTCGACGCGATGATCCTCGACGGACTCTGGGATCCCTACGACGACTTCCACATGGGGAACGCCGCCGAGCGCTGCGCGCGCGAGCAGCACGTCACGCGTGAGGACCAAGACGTGTTCGCGACGCGCAGCTACGAGCGCGCGCAAAGCGCCGTCGCCGCGGGTGCGTTCAGCGCCGAGATCGTGCCCATGAGCGTCCCGGGACGCGGCGGCGTGACGACGGTCGTCACGCACGACGAGGAGCCGAGCCGCGTCGATTTCGCGCGCATCGCGACGCTCCGTCCGAGCTTCGAGCATGACGGTACGATCACGGCCGCGAACGCCTCCACGATCGCGGACGGCGCCGCCGCCGTCGTCGTCGCGAGCGCCGCCGCGGTGGAGCGTCACGGCCTCGCGCCGCGCGCACGCATCGTCGCGGCGACGAGCGCCGGCCGGGCGCCGGCGGAGTTTCCACTCGCGCCGGTGGACGCGATGCGCCGCGTACTGGCGCGCGCCGACCTCGAACGCGACGACGTCGATCTCTTCGAGATCAACGAGGCATTCGCCGTCGTCGTCGTCCACGCCATCCGCGCCCTCGCGCTCGATGTGGAGCGCGTCAACATCCACGGGGGCGCCATCGCGCTCGGCCACCCGATCGGCGCCAGCGGCGCACGCATCCTCACGACGCTTCTCGCCGCGCTGGAGCGCTACGATCTCCGCCGCGGCCTCGCCACGCTCTGCCTCGGCGGCGGTGAGGCGGTCGCCATGGTGGTCGATCGTGGCGTGTAGACGATGAGCACCCCTCCTGCCACCACGGCCGACGTCGGGGTCTACGTGCCACGACCGGAACGCTACCGCTGGGCGATTCGCGCGGCGGCGCTGGTCGCGATGGGAACCTGGTGGGGGCTCGGCCTGCCTTACTCGCTGTATGCCTGGAACCTGGACGCGAAGCAGCTGCGCTGGGTCCTCATCTGCTACGGGTGGGAGGTCCCGGTCTGCGGGCTCCTCGGGCCGCTCCTCTTTCCCCTGCTGTGGTTCCGTTCGATCGAGCGTCGCTGGCACCGTGTGTTCAACGAGAACCGCGTCGACGACGCGGAGGCGACGGCTCTTGAGCGGACGCTCCTCGACTATCCGGTGCGGGTCGCGCTCGTGCTCCTCGTCACCTCGCTCGTCGGGTACGGCGTCGGCGCCCTGCAGCTGCGTCTCCTCGCGCAGCTGCCGATCGGTGAGATCATCAAGATCTTCATGCTCGGATTGGTGACCGGGCTCGTCGGCGCGCTCTTCGCGTTTCTCTATCTCGAGGCGTTGCTGGCGCCGCTCCTACGACCGCTCGGCGAGGTGCACCCGTTGACGCCGACGCGCGGCCGCCGCGTGCCGCTCTATGTCAAGGTGTTCGCGTGCTCGGTGATTCTGACGATCACGACGATCCTGCTCCTCGGGACGATCTTCTACACCCGCGGCGAGCGTATCTTGGAGGAGCAGGTGGGCGACCGCGTCCTCGCCGCGACGCAACAGCTCGCCGACGAGTTGGCGGCCGACGGCGGCGCGCGCGCCGCGAGCGCCGACTGGTGGCGCGCCCGCGAGGCGCGCATGCAGCTCGGCGCTGCTGGCGAGGCGCTCGTCGTCGACGGCGACGGCGCAACCCTAGCCGGCTACCCGCCGCGGCCTCACCTGTTCGACGAGGGCTTCCGTCCCGCGGTGGCCGAGGCGATCCTCCACGGACCGGCATCGTATCTCGTCGATCGCGTGTACGATCCGCGGATCGTCGCGTTCGCTCCGATCCGCGACTCCTCTCAGCGGGTGGTCACGGTCGTGCACCGTGGCGAGTTCGGGCAAGAGCTCGAGAGCATGCTTTGGCGCGGCGGCGTCGTCTGCGTCGTGACCCTGCTGCTCGCGTTGGTGCAGGGTCTGCTCTTCTCGCTGCGATTGACACGGCCCATCGATCTGCTCACGACGATGGTCGGCACGATCACGCACTCCCCCGGCGAGGCCCCGAGGACGGTGCCGGTGCGCACCAACGACGAGGTCGGCGACCTCGCGACCGCGTTCAATCAGATGACCGCGCGGCTCGAGGACGCGCGCGGCAAGCTCGAGCGCCACAGCGCCGACCTCGAGCAGCGCGTCGGCGAGGCGACCCGCAACATCACGTCGCTCCACGACGTCGCGCGCGCGACCACGTCGACGCTCGAGCTCGAGGACGTGCTGAAGCTCGTCGCCGAGAAGACCCTCGTGACGCTCGCGCTACCTCGCCTGGTGCTGCTCTGGTATCCCCCGGATCTCGGCGACGTCGTCGATGCGTACGCGACCGCGGGTGCCGACCCCGGCGGCCGCCTCGAGCTGACCGAGCCGATCGACCTCGCCGGCCTCTGCCCGCCGTCGGCGCGACCGACGGTCGTCGACGCACAGACCCTCGCGACTACCCTGCCACCGGTCGTCGCCGGCGCGGCGCTCGCCGGTGAGCGCGCCCTCGTCTTGCCGCTCATCTTCAAGGACCAGCTGCTCGGTGTCGTCGTCGGCGGCATGGCGCCGGACGCGCCGAGCCCCGACGTCGAGCTCGCGGCGGCACTGGCGAGCCAGGCCGCGACCGCGCTCGCAAACGCAGCGCTCTTCGAGACCGCGCGTCGCCACGAGGCCGAGCTCCGGAAGCTCACCGGCATGCGCATGCAGCTGCAGGAAGAGAGCGTCCGCAGTCTGTCGCGCGAGCTCCACGACGGCGTTGGCCAGGTGCTGACCGCGATCAAGATGGACCTGGCGATGATCGAGCGCGCCATGGACGACGGAGCGATGCCACTGCGGGAGC
>Ga0066710_100006987_pt1 | contig 10687 bp, 9 predicted proteins | sample GraSoiAngelo_159_FD_79666 | JGI IMG/M metagenome (GOLD analysis project Ga0066710, IMG submission 79666) | Grasslands soil microbial communities from the Angelo Coastal Reserve, California, USA - 14_1009_16_40cm | ecosystem: Environmental > Terrestrial > Soil > Grasslands | place: USA...
CACTGCCGGGACAATAGCCAGCAATCGAGTGATTAAACGGCGCAACCAGGGGCGGAGACGGATGTTGAGAAATCCTTCCATCACAATTTGACCTGCCAGTGTTCCTGTCAAGGTGGAATTCTGGCCGGAACAGAGAAGGGCTACGGCAAAGAGAACACTGGCCAGTGTTGTTCCCAGCAATGGCGAAAGTAACCGGTAGGCCTCCCCGATCTCGGCCACGTGCTGGTTTCCCGTCTGGTAGAAGGTAGCCGCCGACACGATGAGGATGGCGGCATTAATGAAGAGAGCGAACGTCAAAGCCATCGTCGAATCAATCGTCGCAAACCGGATAGCTTCCCGCATGCCCTCGTTCGTGGGTTGGTACTTTCTGGTTTGCACGATGGAGGAATGCAAGTAGAGATTGTGAGGCATCACGGTTGCACCCAGGATGCTAATAGCAATGTACAGCATATCCGGCCTTAGCAGGACTTCTGGAGAAGGAATAAATCCGGCCAGGAGCGTCGAAAGGCTGGGTCGAGAAAAAATAATCTCCAGGGCAAAGCAAATCCCAATGACTCCAATTAGCGTGATAACAAGAGCCTCGAGGTAGCGGAATCCTTTGTGTTGGAGATACAGCACTGCGAGCACATCCAGCGCCGTAAGACAAACGCCCCAGGCCAATGGCAGACTGAACAGAAGGTTTAAGGCGATCGCCGAGCCCAACACTTCGGCTAAATCGCAGGCGGCAATGGCAATCTCGCACAACACCCAGAGGAAGAGGGCAGTGGGGCGGCTGTAGTAGTCGCGACAGGCTTGGGCCAAATCGCGTCCGGTAACAATTCCCAATTTGAGGGCCAGCGACTGCAGCAGGATCGCCATCAAATTGGAAATCATGACCACGCAGAGTAAGGTGTAATTGAATCGGGCTCCTGCTTCCAAGTCGGAGGCCCAGTTGCCCGGATCCATATAGCCGACGGCCACGATGTAGCCCGGCCCACCAAACAGTAGGAGTTTCTGCCAGAAGCCAAAGGATGTGGGGACTTCGATACTCTGATAAACTTCAGGCAGACTGGACGAGCCGAGTGGCAACCGCCAGGCCTGGTCTTGCGTCTCCAAACTCCGGGTGGTTTTGTGGTCACTCATCCACTTATAAGCTCTTTCTTGGCATTTGCCAGGTAATCGGTTTCATAAATGCGATCACGTATTGTCCGTCTCAGTGGCCAGGATTGCCCAACCCACCTCTGTGCCCTGAAGCTGTGAAAGAATTCCGAATGCGTTCCAATGGCCCCTCACCCGGCCTTTGGCCACCCTCTCCCCCGATGGGGGCGAGGGAGTTAAGTCTAGCGTTACTTTCCCCTCGCCCCCATCGGGGGAGAGGGGCCAGGGGTGAGGGGGAACAGCCAACCATTCGCCGGATCCAATTCTTTCACACCCTTCCCTCCGCAGGAGGGGAATCAAGGCAAATCCCCTCTTGGGAGGGGTGTAGGAGTGGTGGGTCTTTATATACGTGACCATCAGTCATCGCCTCTTGAACGAACGCCCCTCCTTTTTCTTAGCTAAGTTCCGGACGTCGGGTGGGCTGGTTCTGGATATGGCAGTAGCGATCTCCGGATCGTGTTTCCTGGAGGGCGACTGCTGGCCAAGATCATGGCCTTCGGCACGCAACCGCGTGTCGGAAGCTTCTGTGGCCTGGAAAGGAGAAACAAAAATACTTTTTGCTACTTCCAGGCCGATGTATTGAGGAGCTTGGCTATTGCTACGTAGCAGCTTCAACGGTCCCTGAAAAGGCGCTTTCTCCAGCAAAGTAAAAGCGTTTGCAGGCAATAAATCTTCTCTCTCGAGATACGCTAGGAACTCCGGGTTGCTGCTGATCACTCTGCGGATAACATACCGTCCGAGCTCGGCTTCGGCCAGGCATAGGTCTTCATCCAATCTTCGAAACCCTTGCGCATCGGGAATTACTTCGCCATGGGGATCCTTGACCGGGTAATTCAACAAAGCGTCTACGCGTTCAACGAAGAAGTCGGATACGACATGCTCCAGTTTTTCGGCCTCATTGTGAACCTCTTCCCATCCGTAGCCCATGATCTGGTGCAGAAACAATTCGATCAGGCGATGGCGGCGGAGTATTCTTAAAGCTGCCATCCGTCCTTTCTTGGTCAAGGATGCGCCGTAGTAAGGTTTGTACTCTAACAATCCTGCCTTCTGCAGTTTTCTCAGCATATCGGTTACCGAAGCGTCTGCGACTTCGAGATGGCGGGCCACATTGGAAGTGCTGGCTTTCTCATTCATGTCTTCCATTCTTAAGACTGCTTTGAGGTAGTCCTCAGCCGTGCTGGTAATCATCGTTCTTCTCCAAGCTCCTAGATCCCCTGTGATTTACTATTGTTTAGATTAATCTAAATTTCAAATTAAAGCAACAGATTCAGAAGATCCGGAAGAGGACATCAAGGCAGCCAGCAAGCCTTGAGATTTTCCTGTTGATTAAACTTTTAGATTGATCTAAATTGTAATTTTGACAACTTGAACAATGAGAGGACGAAGTCTCATGGGAGGCGTAAAGAGATCACTGGAACTTATAATTCTGCTGGTTTGTGGGTTTCCTTTTGGAGCTCTGCTTATTCCTTTCACCGCTCTGGCCCAGACTACTGCCAGCCTGACGGGTGAAGTGACCGACCCGGATGGCGCCGTGGTGGCTGGGGCACAGGTCACTCTAGCCAATGCGTTGACTGGTTTCCAGAGGCAGCAGCTCACACAGACGGATGGCAGGTTTGTCCTCAGTAATATTCCGTTCCATTCCTACGGTGTTTCGCCTGTCCTATAATCGCAACTACCAGACGCCGCCCAATGAGAACCTCCTGCTTTCAAATTCCGACGAATCCACTAGTTCCTGCCCACGTGCGAGCCGTCCTTGGATCCGGATTACTCCGAGCTTCTGCCTTACGTGAACCTGATATCGAATCCTCCGCGGGTCCGCCCTCGTGTGATCTCAGATTTCGCCGTCGGTTACGACAGAGTTCGAGAAGGCCGCAGACGCTGGGATTTGCAATTTCAAGTTTCGAACCTGACCAATAAGATTGCCCTTTATAATTTCCAATCCCTATTTGTCGGTACTCGCCTGGTACGACCACGGTCCTTGGGAGTCAAGGTTCGCTGGTATTGGTAGCCATAGCCCAAAGTTCTAACATTGTTCGAGCGACGAGGTACGCGTGCCAGACCAGGCGCGAGCCCTTTTTCTTGCCCCGGCCTTTCCGGTCTAGAGTTACTTGGTGGCGATGAAGTTCAAACTTTGGTCAAGTTTGTTAACCGTCCATCCCCTCACCCCCGCCCTCTCCCATTGGGAGAGGGTGGCCAAAGGCCGGGTGAGGGGTCAGTGGCCGACGTAGCCGCACTCCTCGGCGGTCTCTGAGGTCGCTCGCTACCAGCTAGCAGGACACCCATTCCAAAGCCAATTCGTCGTGACTGCCCAAACTTGACGTTTTCAAACATTGAAATATCAACTTGCACTTCCTTTGGGGAGTAATATAATGGACTTACTCATCGACGGAATGGAAGCATCCTTTTTTCTCCGCGCGCACGTTAGTGTTTCCTTGGCGGTGACATTAATTTGATTTTTGGAGGGCTACGAGTATGAGTAAGGATACGTCTAAGAATCTCGGGCTTAAGTGTGGGCAAATTTCAGTGGTATTGGCGGTTTTGGTTTGGCTATACGGCAGTCCATGGCACGGATTTCTGCCGCTGGCGCAAGCCCAGACTGCGGGCCAGGCACAGCAGGAAGAGAAAAAAGAATCTGGAGAAGAAGTACCCAAGCCGCCTAAAGATGATTTTACGGTTCAGGTTTACAAGCTGTTGGATGAGAAGAAAGCAGACAGGCTAACTTTCAAGGACAAGTACAAGCAAGATAAAACAGAATCGGATGTGGATATTGTCGTCTCTTACTATAACTGGTCGGTCTCCGCAGATGATTACTGGAACCGCCAAATCAGCATCGACACAAAAATCAAAGAAGGCTTCGTCATCGAGAAGATTGTTAAGAGCGGGTTTGGCGAATTGGGTTATGTCAAGGCCGGAGATAAGAAAACCCAAGATGTATTTCGCAAAGAAAAAATAACCGAGTCCGGAGGTGTGTCCACGGCCACCATGATGGACGTTGAAATCGGTCCCGCAGAGAAGGAGCGATTTCATCGTCTCATGCAGAAGTTCATTGTGAAAAAGTAGGTTGTTCGATTCATGAAACGAAATCTCTTGAGCAGCCTCGTGCTGATGTCGATTTTCATTGCCCTATCGTTCTTAGGGCTGACCCGTTCAAGGGGAAAATCAGACCCGGACATCAGTCATTATGTCGTCAAGAAAACTCTGGGTCCTATCACCGTTGACGGAAGGCTCGATGAACCTTCGTGGAAGGCTGCCGCCAGTACCGGACCGTTTCTGCTTAACGATGGGAAGGGGCATCCAAAGAGTAAGACAGAGGCAAAGATCTTGTGGAATGACCAAGACCTCTATTTTGCTTTCGAGTGTGAGGATTCTGACATTTTTGCCACCATGAAGGACCGAGACCAGCATTTGTGGGAAGAAGAGGTTTGCGAGATTTTCATTGATCCTGACGGTGATCAAAAGAATTACATCGAGCTGGAAGTCAATCCGCTCGGCACTTTTCTCGATCTCTTCGTCTTAAGGCCTATCGTGCCTATTCCTTACGAAAGTTACAACATACCTGCAAAATGGGCTGTGAAGGTTCAGGGGACGGTAAACAACTCATCGGATCAAGACAAAGGCTGGACGTTGGAACTTTCCATGCCTCTCCGGGAGGCCGTCACGGCACCCAATCTGCCACCCAAAGAGGGTGACAAATGGCGGCTAAACCTTTATCGCATCGAGAAGCGTCCCTTGGAAGAATATTCGGCATGGTCGCCGACTTTAAACCCCTCTTATCACACACCGGCTCGGTTTGGAGAGATCACCTTTTCCACCCAAAAAGCGGGTCAATAGGTCATCACAGCCCAGCTTAACATTACAGACGGATACACGTACGGAGCCAGATGCACTGGTAGGAGCAGTTGGCCTGTATGCGTTAGGTTAGTGGGGCCACTCACTGACGGTTATGGTAAGAAGGGGTGGCTCCGCGCCGCTTGTTCGGTACTGCGACGCAGAGGGACTGGCAATTTCACTGCTGCCATATCCCGTTATGTGGATCCAAACGGGAATTTTGTTCGCGTGTATGGAATCGTCGTTGTTCTCGTGCTCGTCGTCGTGCTCGGCTTTTTGGGTCGACGACGAGTTTTGAGGACGACGACGAGCACGATGTTCCGGGATATCAAGGGTCAGGTCACTTGGTTACTGAGTCCCTTTACTATCTCTTTGCGTTATCTTTCATAATGATTTATAGTCTTGTTTTCCGTTAAGAGGGAGTCGGAAAGGCGGTTTTGGCGAGAATTTTACTGGATAAGGAGGGATTGCGATGGCAGTGACGTTTGAAACCAAGAAGCTCGGAGACGTCTGTGTCTTAAGTCCTCAGGGGAAAATCGTCATCGGGGATGAAGTCGCGGCTTTGAGGGAGAAAATTAAGGAGCTTTTGCAGGCAGGAACTAAGAATATTCTGTTGAACATGGCCCATGTTTCTTATATCGATAGCACTGGAGTGGGAGCGCTGGTCGGCTCTTTTACTAGTATCCGAAATCAAGGCGGTCAGATGAAATTGGCCAATTTAAGTCAGAGGGTAAGGGACATCTTGTTGGTCACAAAGCTGCTCACGGTTTTCGATGTCTATGATAGCGAGGTCGAAGGCACAAAAAGCTTTGCGGCTAAGAGTTAGACGCCATTTGAAGTGAAGCGTGGGATACCCCCCAAAGGCCTGGTGTAATCATCAGGCCTTTTTTTTGTGAGTTGGCCTGTTGATGAACTCAGGTTCTGATAAGATCTAGGGCGGTGCTATTTTTCTTGTTGGGTTGCTCGTTCTGGTACCCGATTCAAGAGAGCGCTACCTGGAATAAGACCACGACTTTTCGCGAAGCGCCCCTTACTGGTTCAGCCTGACCCTCCTTTGCCAAACATCACAAGGACTGTGACGATAATGATCCGGCAAATAGGTGCCTTAATCCTCCTCTTGGCTGCGATCTCTTTTTCCCGAGACTTTCACATACCGTCTTCGACGGCGCCACCGCTAGTGAAAATCACTCCGGCTTCGAAGGTGGAGGAGTGCGAACCCCTTAGAGGATGTCCTGGTCTGGCTGCACTTCCTAACTGGGACACCCTTCGGAGCCTGAGGGCTGCTGCCCGCCTAAAGGGGGAGCCTTCCCAGGAGAAGGGTAGTAGCAGCCAGGTCATGGGTCTGGTGGAACTGTATGGCAACAGCTCCATCATCCTCTACGGTGAAGAAGACAAATATGCCGCTGAGCTCCTGTTTGCTGCCCTCCAGCCCAATTTGAAAAATGTGAAACTTGTCCCGGCTAAGGGACAGAAGCTCGGAAAGGATGATCTGGTCGTGTATATGGGGAGTTTTAAGTCCAATCCTTTGGCCCAGCACGCTTTCAAATCTCTGGGCTACAGTTTGAGATGGGAGGCTATGACCGAGGGGAGTTTTCTCCTGAAAACATTTCGCAAGTCGGGAAAAACAACCGTCTTTGTGGCCGGCAAGGACCGTTCTGGGACCCTCTATGCCGTCAACGATCTGATAAACTATTATTTGCGCGTCGAAATGGGAAGAGTACTTCTCAACGAGTTGAACATGGTCGAACGTGCCCATCTTAAATATCGTTGGTTTTGGAATTGGGATAATCGCAGCAACTGGAATTTAACCGATTCAGATAACAATTTCACATCCGAAGTAAACAGTTATTCCGTCCCCAATAAATACTTGAACAGCCCTGAAGCCTACCTCCGCGACGTGAAGAAAACCATCGATTTCATGAGCCAACACCGTCTCAATGGACTAATTCTTTGGGGATTCCTACGGGATACGCATGGCGGCGTAGCAGCAGCTCAGGAACTTTGCAAATATGCCGACGAGCGTGGTGTCCGCATCCTGCCAGGTATCGGGCTGAGCGGCCATGGAGGATTCTTTTATGAAGGAGATAACAAATTCAATCTCGCGACCTGGATTAGAGCTCACCCTGAATTGCGCTCAGTGGACCTGAATGGGGATTTTCGCGATCACACTTTATGCCCGGAAAAGCCTCAAAATCGAAATTGGTACCGCGAAGGACTTAAGTGGCTTTATGAGAATTTTAAGATTGGTGGTTTGAACTTGGAGCTCAGCGATTTCTTTGTTTGCTACTGTCAGGACTGCAAGAAAGCCCGGCAACTCATGAGGGGCAATGACCCCGACTATTATAAGGACATGGCCCGAGTCATCACTTTTCTGGCACAAGAGGTGCACAAGTTGGACCCGAATACCTGGATTTGCTATTCAACCCACACAGGATTCGATTTTGAATCCATCCAGAATCCTCCCTATTGGGCCCGAGCCAGCCTCAAAGTCACGGCTCCCTTTCCTCCTGAATTCACCAGACTAGTTCCGGACTTTGCCATATGCCAATGGAGCCTCAGCCAGATGGTCGAGAACCACGTGTGGCCTTCTCCATTCAAGGCTCCCGCCTTACATAATGTTGGACGGTTGCAGTGGGGTAACGCTTCGTCGAAAACAGCCAAGCAACTTTTCCTCAAACGCATTCAAGAGGTTACGCAACATGTGATCTCCAGTAATTTGGAAGGACTGGTAATTTACGGAGAAGAATCGTCTGACCACCCGAACGTTGAACTGAACTATATGGCCTTTTCGGAATTTGCCTTCAATCCGGCCGCCGATCCAGAAAATTTCTTCCGCTACAAAGTTTCACGCCTCTACGGTGGAGTAGAAGCTGCAAAAAGGCTAATGAAGATACTCGATCTTCTGGAAAACGAGCAAGGGATGACGTTGCAAAATCTGGAAGAGGTTCTGAGATTAGCTAAAGAGGCTCAGGATGTGTCTGATCGCGATGGCAAGGCTCGTTGGGCCCAATTCATTCAATATTTGGAAAGCTTAAAAGACGCTTGAAACTTACCCCATCCAGAAGATACCGCCAGGTGAGTTTTACCTCGATGTTTGTGGGATTCTCCATAAGACCTGTTGCTGTCCATATCCTCAACGTGTCGGAGGTAGTCTTGAAAATTACAAGATGGGCTCCTCTCCTGGTTGTGTATCTTCTCCTGCCCAGCCTGCCGGTTGATGTTCTGGCGGCCAAGCTGTTCGACAAATCGGCCAAGAAGCAGCTCACGGCCTATCTGGACGAGATTTGCCAATGGATCATGGCCACCGATGGGGCCATGGGGAAGAGTGCGAAAGAAGCTGACAGCTCTTTTGCGGTAAGCGGGAACCTGGCGCGTGTATTGGTTGCTGGGTTTGAATTAACCAAGAATAATTCTAAATACCTGGAGTTGGCGTTATCCTGGTGCGATGCCTTTACCAGTGAACAACAGCGCGTGGAAACCTCCAGGGGCAATAAAGGGGGGTATTGGTGGAATCGCGCTGCGAAAGGAAATATTGACCTCGGCGATACCAGCATGGCGCTTACGGCATTAGCGAGGGTTTACGTTTATGCGGAAAGCCAGCGAAAACAAAATTACCTCCAAGCCATGGAGCGCTATGCTCGATTTGTCATGGAAGGTTGTAAGCAAGATCCCCAAGATAAAAACCGGGGCGACTCGAGGGGGTGGATCATTCTCGATGGGAAGGACAAAGGAGCGATTGGTGGCGGATATTATCCAGATCATGTTTCGGATAAACCTTCCACCGTGGCCACCGCTGCCGGCTCAGCCTTCTTCGCCCAAATCTATGCTATTACTAAAAACAAGCAGTACCGTGAAATCGCAGTCAATGCCGTGAGCTGGATTCTGCGGACTCGCAAGGCCATTGGAGAGATTCCAGATGTTCAGGATGGCCAGGAATCGGATCAGTCGCCTTTGAGTACAGTGACATGGTGCGCCGAAGGTCTCCTGGCCGCATTTCATCTTTTGCAAGATCCCGGCTTAAATCAGCAGATGGCAAAGGAAGTCGAGCCTACCATTCGCTGGCTGATCCGGATTCAAAATGACCGTGGCCTTTGGGGGGAAGGGCCTGACCAGCAGCGGAGTTCAGGGGCTGCCACGCTGCTGGCATGGTTTTATTTGAACGTGACCGCGGATGAAGTCATTCCTCAAACTCTGGAGAAGTTTTGGCAGGTCTTATTAAACCCGGTTCACTCTCAATCCTTTGGCGTTCAAATGCAGAATCTTCCTACGGGCCTTGCGGGCTTGACTACTGCTGAGATGATCAAACCGGGAATTACTTTCAAGAAGATTTAACCATTACACCGATTCAAAAATACGGCAACGTATTTCGGCGTGTCAGATGACCTTGAAAATCTCTTAGTTTTTCATTCGCCCCGTGCTTCAGCACGGGGCTTGGGAGTTTGGACATTTTTAAGCCAGGACCAACGGTCGCGGCTTCTTGCAGTGCGGCGGCTTGACGCCGCTTTCATTGGCGCTGGCTTGACAGCGCCCCCAAACGAGGACCGAAAAGCTTGCTACGTTTTTGAAACACACGTTTCGTAATGATTTATCTTCGAAATGCAGCTGAAACGCTTGTTGGGGCAGTCGGGGCCTGCGTCAAAGCCGCAGGCCAACAAAGCGCTGTCAAGCCAGCGCACTCCAAATGCAGATGGCTCCCCAATCAACGGTTCAGCCCACCTGCTTTTGATAACGCTCTGCCACGAAGTCCCAATTGATCACATCATAAAAAGCTTTGATGTAATCAGCCCGCCTGTTTTGATATTTCAGGTAATAGGCATGCTCCCAAACATCGATGCCCAGAAGAGGAGTTCTTCCCACGGACAGTGGACTGTCCTGATTGGGAGTGGGCTCGATACGCAGCTCTTTACTGGCGTCAAGACTGAGCCAGGCCCATCCGCTCCCAAACAAGGTCGTAGCTGCCTTCGTAAACTCATCTTTGAAACTTGCGAAACTGCCGAACTTTTTATCAATCGCCTTGGCCAGCTCACCTTGAGGTGCCGCCCCGTTATTCTTCTTCAAGGTTTGCCAGAACAGCGAGTGGTTCGCATGACCGCCTCCATGGTTGCGCACTGCCGTGCGAATGTTTTCAGGCACCGAAGCCAGGTTACGAATCAGATCTTCTACTGACTTACTGGCCAGCTCCGGCTGATCAGCCACCGCTTTGTTCAAATTGGCCACATAGGCCGCGTGATGCTTGTCGTGGTGAATTTGCATGGTCTGCGCGTCGATATGCGGTTCGAGAGCGTCAAAGGCATAAGGGAGGGCAGGGAGTGTGAATGGATCCTTCGGCTCTAAAGCTGTGGTGGATGATACAACAGTCTCTGCCTTAACTGGGGAAGATGAGGTGGCTGCGACGTATGCGGCAGTCGCAAAAGCTGCTTTGATAGCTTGTCGGCGAGATAGCATAATGATGCTCCTTTCGTATTTGAATAAGAGTTTTAAGAGTGAAAGCCTTCCGGCGGGTCGAATCGGCCCTTCACCGTTTGGGCAGTATGGTAATTCTTAAATGACGAAAATCCAAGTTGGTTGTGGGATCATGGGCCTGAAGACTGATTGGGCCGGAGGTCAGACGGGCTTCTTTAAGAACGTCCATTCCTTCCTGAAGGCCATTGACAGCCCGCGTTATGTGTCCTTCATGAGGATTTTGCGAAAATGCAGTAGATAACCCTTCAACCCCTCGAGG
>Ga0066710_100006988_pt1 | contig 10686 bp, 12 predicted proteins | sample GraSoiAngelo_159_FD_79666 | JGI IMG/M metagenome (GOLD analysis project Ga0066710, IMG submission 79666) | Grasslands soil microbial communities from the Angelo Coastal Reserve, California, USA - 14_1009_16_40cm | ecosystem: Environmental > Terrestrial > Soil > Grasslands | place: USA...
GCTCGCTCCCTCAGCCCTGCCCCGTCCACTCGCTTCGCGGCGCTCAGACGCCCGGTCTTCCCTCGTCGCTACGCTCCTCAGTCCAGACCAGGCCGCGCCACTCCCGCTCGCTCCCTCAGCTCGCCGGGCGCTCGCGCAGCTCCTTGATCTTCGCCTTCTTCCCGCGCAGCTCACGCAGGTAGTACAGCTTCGCGCGGCGCACGTCGCCGCGGGTGACGACCTCGATCCGGTCCAGCGTCGGGCTGTTGATCGGGAAGGTCCGCTCGACTCCGACCCCGAAGCTGATCTTGCGAACGGTGAAGGTCTCCCGCAGGCCCGATCCCTGGCGCCGGATCACGACGCCGTTGAAGATCTGGATCCGGGAGCGGTTGCCCTCCACGACCCGGGCGTGCACCTTGAGCGTGTCGCCGGGCCGGAACTGCGGGATGTCGGTCCGCTGCGACTGGGCGTCCAGGGCGTCCAGCGTGTTCATCGCTGCTGCTTCCTCGGGGCTCGTGGGCGGGTCGCGCCGCACGCGACCACACCGGTGGAGTACTTGATGGCGCCGCGGACGCGCCGCGGCAACCCCACTACTTTGCCATATCCGGGGCGGAGATCTGAAATCCGGCCCCCGCCAGCACCGCTCTGTCGTGTTTGTCCAGCGCCTCGGGGCGCAGCGCGGCCAGCAGGTCGGGCCGCCGCGCCGCGGTACGCAGCAGCGCCTGGTCCCGCCGCCACCGGGCGATCCGGCCGTGGTCACCCGAACGCAGGATCTCCGGTACCGCCAAGTCCCGCCACACCGGCGGCTTGGTGTACCCGGGCGCCTCCAACAGCCCGTCCGCGTGCGACTCGTCGACGAGGGACTCCGCATTGCCGAGTACCCCCGGCAGCAGCCGGACCACCGCTTCCATGATCACCAGTACCGCGACCTCGCCGCCGAACAGCACGTAGTCGCCCAGCGAGACCTCGGTGACCGGCATCCGGCCGGCGGCATGGTCGAGTACCCGCTGGTCGATCCCCTCGTACCGGCCGCATGCGAAGATCAGGTGCGGCTCCCCGGCGAGCGAATGCGCAAGACGCTGGGTGAACGGCACCCCGGCCGGCGACGGCACGACGAGACGCCCGGCGGGGAGCGCGTCGAGGGCCTCCCCCCACGGTTCCGGGCGCATGACCATGCCCGGCCCGCCGCCGTACGGCGTGTCGTCGACCGTGCGGTGCACGTCGTGCGTCCACTGCCGCAGGTCGTGCACGGTCACCTCGACCAGGCCGGTCGCCCGGGCCCGGCCGATCAGGGAGAGCTCCAGCGGCGCGAGGTACTCCGGAAAGATCGTGACGACGTCGACCCTCACAGGTCCAGCAACCCTTCCGGCGGGGTCAGCACCACCCGGCCGGCGTCGAGGTCGACCGTCGGCACGATCGCCTTGACGAACGGCACCAGCGCGGTCCGTCCGGACGCCAGGCGCAGCACCAGCAGGTCGGCGCCCGGTGGGTGGTCGACCCGGACGACGTCGCCAAGCGCCTCGCCGGACAGGGCGACCGCGGTGAGCCCGACGAGCTGGAAGTCGTGGTACTCGTCAGGGTCGGTCGGTGGCGGTACCTCGGCGGAGTCCACGCACAGCTTCACCCCGCGCAGGGCGTCCGCGCCGTCCCGGTCCGGTACCCCCTCGAAGGCCACGATGAGCCGGCCCTGGTGCGGGCGGACCGCCTCGATCGTCAGCGGCCCGGCCGTGGCCGGATCGGTGACCAGCGCCGCGCCGGGCGTGAACCGCGCGGCCGGCTCGTCGGTGGTGACCTCGACCACCACCTCGCCGCGGATGCCGTGCGGCCGGACGATCTGGCCGACGACCAGCTGCACCGGACTAGTACGCGTCGACGATGTCGACGCGTACCCCGCGGCCGCCGATCGACGTGATGAGCTGGCGCAGCGCCTTGGCGGTGCGCCCGCCCCGGCCGATCACCGTGCCCAGGTCCTCGGGGTGCACCCGGACCTCCAGCCGCTGCCCGCGGCGCGAGTCGACCATCCGGACCCGTACCTCGTCCGGATGGTCGACGATGCCCTTGACCAGATGCTCCAGCGCCGGCCGGAGCGCGCTGTCAGCCCTGCGTACCGGCGTCGGCACCGGCGCTCTCCTCGGTCTGCGTCTCGGCCGCGGGCGCCTCGGCAGCCGCCGCCTTCTTCGCGGCCTTCCTGGCCGGCTTGGTCTCGGCCGGCGCGACGCCCGCCGCGGCCTGCGCCTCGGCCTCGTACCGCGCCCGGCGGTCGGTCCGTGCCGGCGCCACCTTCAGCGGTTCGGGGGCCGGCAGGCCCTTGTACTTCTGCCAGTCGCCGGTCTTCTCCAGGATGCGCTGCACCGGCTCGCTCGGCTGGGCGCCGACCGACAGCCAGTACTGCGCGCGCTCGGAGTTGACCTCGATGCGCGACGGCTCCTCCTTGGGGTGGTAGATCCCGATGTACTCGATGGCCCGACCGTCACGCTTGGTGCGCGAGTCGGCGACGACGATGCGGTACTGCGGGTTGCGGATCTTGCCCATCCGCAGAAGCCGGATCTTTACGGCCACTACTGCTCGCTCCTGAGTCTTCTTGATTCGAGCCGCGCGGCCGGGATCGTGGGGCTGATCCGGCAGGGTGGCTCGTGGACTGGCGACGCACCCGGGGTTAGAGGGCGCCGGGCGCGCGCCGGATACCAACGAGCCATTGTGCCAGACGCCGCCACCGAGGGTCACCTCAGGAGCCCCACCCGGCCACACCACCGGGTCAGCGCCTCCGCAACGCCGCTGCCGTCCTCAGCTGCCCAGGCCACGTAGGCGTCGGGCCGGACCAGGATCGCCCGCCCGGTCGGCCGGGCCGGCGCGACCGCGTCGACGCGGTCCGCCCAACCCTCCGGCGCGTCACCCAGGAGCACGAAGTGCCCGCTGCGCAGCGCCTCGTAGAGCCGCCGGCCGTCGGCCAGCGCCAGGTCCGGGACGCGCTGCCCGACCAGCGGGTGGTCACCCTTGCGCCGGGGGTACCCGATGCCGATGCCCGTGACGACCCCGATCGCGCGATGGGCGACGGGTGGCAGTCGCAGGGCGGTGGCGGCGACGAGGTTGCGGACGGCACGGCCCGGGACGGAGCCCACCAGCGCCGTCCGGATGATGGCGCCGCTGCTGCGCAGGACCAGCTTGCCGACCGGGTGCCGCTCGGTCTGGTACGAGTCGAGCAGGCCCTCGGGCGCCCAGCCCTGCACCGCGGCGGCCAGCTTCCAGCCCAGGTTGGCCGCGTCCTGCAGGCCGGTGTTCATGCCCTGCCCGCCGGCCGGCGAGTGGACGTGCGCGGCGTCGCCGGCGAGGAACACCCGGCCGACCCGGTACCGCGGCACCTGCCGCTCGTCGCTGTGGAACCGCGACAGCCAGCGCGGGTCGTGCATGCCGAAGTCGGTGCCCAGCGCGTCCCGGGTGGTCCGGCGGATCTCGTCGAAGTCCAGCGGCGCGTCATCGGCGACCTGGTGGTGCCGGTTCCAGGCGAAGATGCGGTACCAGCCGTCGCCGAACGGCGCGACGAGCGCGAAGCTGTCGCCCGAACCGTTGACCGCGACCGCGTCCGGTGGCGTGTCGCGCAGCCGGACGTCGGCCAGCATGATCGACCTGATGATCGACCGGCCCGGGAACGGCAGCCCGAGCAGCCGCCGCACCGCACTGTTCACCCCGTCGGTACCGACGACGTACCCGGCCCGGTAGCTGGTACCGGCGCGGTCGGTCAGCTCGACCCCGCCGTCGTCCTGGCGCAGCCCGACGACCTCGGCGCCGGGCACGATGCGGGCACCGAGCCGCTCGGCGCGCTCCCGCAGCACCCGCTCGACGTGGTATTGCGGCGTGATCAGCACGTACGGGTACCGGCTGGGCAGCTCGGCCAGGTTCAACCCGGTGCCGCCGAACAGGCGCAGTTCGGTGACCTTCTTCCCGGTCGCCACGAGCTCGTCGGCGACCCCGCGCGCGTCGAGCTCCTCCAGTGTCCGCGCGTGTACCGCGAACGCGCGCGTCAGGTTCGACTCGTCGACGCGGCGCTCCAGAACCGTGCACGAGAGCCCGGCGGCGGCGAGGTCACCGGCGAGCAGCAGGCCGGTCGGGCCGGCCCCGACGATGATGACGTCCATGTCAGCCTCCAGAAAGTCAACGCTTGTTGGCAAACAAGCTACGCTCGTCCGGCCTGGCGTGTCAACGCTTGTTGGCCTACAGTTGTTGACGTGACAGACAATCGCCGCCTTGCTGGTCCGCCCGAAGCGCCGGCCCAGGTGCCGGCCCACGAAACGGTGCGGCCGAAGCGGTCCGACGCGACCCGGGCGGCGATCCTCAGTGCCGCGCGGGAACGGTTCGCGGCCGACGGGTACGAGCGGGCCACCATCCGCGCCATCGCCGCCGACGCCGGGATCGACCCGGCCATGGTGATGCGCTACTACGGCAGCAAGGACCGGCTGTTCGCCGCCGCGGCCGAGTTCGACCTGCGCCTGCCCGACGTGGCCACCATTCCCCGCAGCCGGCTCGGCGTAACGCTCGTCGGGCACTTCCTCGACCGCTGGGAAGGCGATGAGACGATGCTCGCACTGCTGCGCGCGGCGGTCACCAACGAGAGCGCCGCCGAGAAGATGCGCGCGATCTTCGCCACCCAGGTCGGGCCGGCCGCCGTTCGGCTGGGACACCCGCCGGCACAGGCACGCACCCGTGCCGGACTGATCGCCACGCAGATGCTGGGGCTGGCGCTGTGCCGGTACGTCCTGCGGCTGCCGCCGATCGTGGCGATGTCACGGCAGGACCTGGTCACCTGGCTCGGCCCGACCGTCCAGCGCTACCTCACGAGATAACCGGAAGACGCGCAGTTCGCGGGGAGCGGCGCGGCGCTCGTAGGTCGCGTAGGCCGGCCACTGCCTCAACAGCAGCCGCCACAGCCGGTCCCGCTCGGTACCCGACGCGAGCGTCGCGCGTACCGCAACCTCCGCGCCCGCGACCGTGACACTGGCCTGCGGATGCGCCAGCAGGTTCTCCGTCCACAATGGATGGTGCGGCTGTCCCCAGTTCGACCCGATCACCACGTACCCGTCGCCGTCCGGCGCGTACACCAGCGGCTGGGTGCGCGGCGCACCGGTGCGGCGACCTGTCGTGGTCAGCAGCAGCGACGGCAGGCCGTGCCGGCCGATGACGGTGAACCGGCCCCGGGTGACCCGCTGGATCCACCGGTCCACCGGTACCATCCGCCGGCCCAGTGCGGCGAACCACGGCTGATGGCCGGCGCGCTGGACCAGCCGGGAATACCTACCCACGCCGGTCCCAGCCGTCCGGCAGCGCCGCCGGTACCGTCCACTGTGGATCGGGCCGGAAGTCGCACCAGGTACCGTCGAAGGGAAACTCACCGGCCTCGATCAGCTTGACCACCCGGGCGCCCTCGGCCCGCACCGGCGCTTCGTCGCGAACCCAGTAGTGCGAAGGGAAACCGAGCCGCTCGGCGAACTCCTCCTCGTCCTTCCAGCGCCACGACAGGTCGGGCCCGACCTGGATGTCGAGGTCCTGGTCGACGATGTCCACCCCGGCGAGCTGCCCGTCGTCCCAGCGCACCGCGGGCTCTTCAAGGTTGACGTACCACCCGGCGAACTCCCCGGAGTCGGTGAAGAACCACCACACCGAGTGCGCCGCGTCCGGTGGCGTGAGCATCAGCACGCCCGGCCCCCGCCAAGGCGCCACGTGCAGCCGGTACGGCAGCGTCACCCATTCGGCGAACGGCATGTCCCGCATGCCCCGCCCGTCCTGCGCCACCTCGTTGGCCACCGGCGACCGCGCCGCCAGCCAGAGCAGCAGTCCCCGCGGGTCGTCGCTGACCACCCGGCACGGCCGTACCCAACCCAGCCGTCCGTGCCGCAGGTTGCGGTGCACGACGAGCCGTCCGGGCGCGAACCCGGTCACAGCGCGAACCCGGTCACAGCGCGAACCCGGCCGCTCAGTATGCCCGGCCCAGGTAGGCGACCAGTTCCGGCTCGTCCTCGGAGTCGGGTACCGAGCCGTCCGCCCGGGTCAGGCAGCGCACCGTCACGCCTTCCGCGTTGGCCTTCGCCTCGCCCTCGATGCCGACGGCCGACCACGGTACCTTCGCCCAGCCGGTCGCCGACGCGGCGATCGCATCCTCCACAGTGGACACTTCGACGGTGCGCTCCAGCCGCAGCTTCAGCGCCTCGTCGTAGAGCGCCTTCTGGTCGGCCGAAAGCGCGGCGAGCACCGCGGACACCACCTCGCCGACCGGGGTCGGCGTCTTCGAACCGTCGGTGCGCCGCACCAGTACCACGTTGCCGGCGGCCAGGTCGCGCGGACCGACCTCGACGCGCACCGGATAGCCCTTGAGTTCGGCGTCGACGGCCCGGCGGCCGAACGGGGTGTCGGTCCGGTCGTCGAGCGCGACCCGTACCCCGGCCTCGCGCAGCCGCTCGCACAGCGCCGCGGCCTCGTCCCCGACGCCCTCCTTGACCACCATCACGTATGCCTGGACGGGCGCCAGCCGGGGCGGTACCCGCAGCCCGTTGTCGTCGCCGTGGCACATGATGAGCCCGCCGAGCATCCGGGTCGAGCTGCCCCACGACGTCGTCCACGCGTGCTCGACGGCACCGGCGGCCGACGTGTAGGTGATGTCGAACGCGCGGGCGAAGTTCTGGCCCAGCTCGTGCGAGGTACCCATCTGCAGCGCCTTGCCGTCGCCCATCATGGCTTCCAGCGTGTAGGTGTACGTCGCGCCGGCGAACCGTTCCCGCGCCGTCTTCAGCCCGACCACCACCGGGATCGCGAGCACGCTGACCATGTGGTCCTCGTAGGCCTCGTGCAGGATCTTCCGCGCGTACGCCCGCGCGTCGGCCTCGTCGGCGTGCGCGGTGTGCCCCTCCTGCCAGAGGAACTCGCTGGTGCGCAGGAAGATGCGCGGCCGCAGCTCCCACCGCACCACGTTGGCCCACTGGTTGAGCAGCAGCGGCAGGTCGCGGTACGAGCTGATCCACTTGGCCATGAACTCGCCGATGACCGTCTCGCTGGTGGGGCGCACCACGATCGGCTCGGCGAGCTGCTTGCCGCCGCCGTGCGTGACGACCGCCAGCTCCGGCGAGAAGCCCTCCACGTGCTGGGCCTCGCGGTGCAGGTACGCCTCGGGGATGAACAGCGGGAAGTAGGCGTTCTGCGCGCCGGCCGCCTTGATCCGGTCGTCCATCTCGGACTGGATCCGTTCCCAGATGGCGTACCCCGCCGGTCGGATCACCATGGTGCCCCGCACCGGCCCGTTGTCGGCCAGCTCAGCCTTGGCGATCAGATCCTGGTACCAGCGGGGAAAGTCCTCCGCACGGGGAGTGAGTACGCGTGCCACGAGCGCCCAGCTTAGCGGGTGACTCTCCCGCGTAGGACGATGCGCCCCGGTGACAGCAGCGCGGCGAGGTCCCGCCGCGGGTCGGATTCGTAGACCACCAGGTCGGCCAGGCCCCCCTCGACCAGCCCCGGGAAGCCCAGCCACTCGCGCGCTCCCCACGACCCGGCCTGCAGCACGTCCAGCGGCGTCATGCCGGCCAGCTCGTGCAGCAGCAGCATCTCCCGGGCCGCCATGCCGTGCGCGATCCCGCCGCCGGCGTCGGAGCCGACGTGGATCGGTACCCCGGCCTCGTAGGCCGCCCGCACCACGGCCGGGAAGCCGGCCCGCAGCGCCCGAATGTGCGCGGCGTACGCCGGGAACTTCGGCTCCGCCTGCGCCGCGATGTCGTCGAAGCGCTGGATGTTGATCATCGTCGGGGTCAGCGTCGTGCCCCGCCGCGCCATCTCGTCGATCAGGTTCAGCGACAGCCCGGTACCGTGCTCCACCGAGTCCACCCCGGCCCGCACGAACGTCGCCACGGCCTGCTCGCCGAACGTGTGCACCGCCACCCGCGCGCCCGCCGCGTGCGCCACCTCGACCGCCTCGGCCACCCGGTCTGCGTCGAACGCCGGCGCCAGGTCGCCGACGCCCCGGTCGATCCAGTCGCCGACCAGCTTCACCCAACCGTTGCCCTGCTTGGCCTCTGCCGCGACCGTGGCCGGCAGCTCGTCGTCGGGCACCTCACGGCCGATGTCCTTCAGATAGCGGCGGACCGGCGCGACGTGCCGGCCGGCGCGCGCCAGTCGCGGCACGTCGGGGTCGTCGTCCAGCCGGGGGTACCGGAAAGGCGAGCCCGCGTCGCGGATCGCCAGCACCCCGGCGGCGCGGTCGATCCCGGCCAGCTCCCTCGCCTCGGCGATGTCGGCGATCGGCCCGCCACCCGGCCGGATCCCGATGTGGCAGTGCGCGTCGACGAGCCCCGGCAGGATGAACCCGGTCGTGCTGACGGTCTGCGCACCCGGTACCGGTTCCAGCGTGACCCGGTCCCCGTCCAGCCACAGATCCCGTACCTCGTCATCCGGCAGGACGACGCCGCGGACATGAAGCGCCATGCGTACTGTCTACAGCACCGCCTCGAACGCCTTGGCGATCACCCCGTACCCGGCCGTGTTGGCGTGGATGTCCGGCCCGAGCGGCGCCGCCGCGCACATCCAGGTCCACTGGCAGATCCGTGCCACGTTCAGCGGTACCCCGCCCGGCAGCGGCGTCGTGTCATCGGTGGAGAACGCACCGGCCACGTCGGCGACCCGGAAGCGACCCAGCCGGTACAGCAGCGTCAGCAACCCGTTGAACTGGTGGCTGAGCGGCAGCGACTGCCTGGCCAGCTGCTGCCCGGCCGGCCCGGTCAGCCAGGCGGCCAGCACCGTGTCGTAGTAGGTCATCCCGACGATGGTCGCGTCCGGTGCCGCGTGCCGTAGCTGCGCCACCACCGCGAACAGGTTCAGCGCGATCGTCACCAGGCCCTGCCGGAAGCAGGCCAGGTCGATCCCGGTCGCGAGGCTCACGCAGTGATCGACGTCGTTACCGCCGATGTCGATCGTGACCAGGTGCACCTTGCCCCGGTGCGCGCGCAGGAACGCGAGCGCGGTGTCCAGCTGGGAACCCCCGCCCGGGTACGGGCAGATGCCGCCGACCCGCAGGGTGCGGCTGGTCTCCCCCGGGCAGCCGAGGTTGGTCAGCACCAGGTTGGGCTGCCCGGCGTGCAGGTCGGCGTAGAGCTGGTTGACGTAGCCCTGGTCGAAGACCTTGGTCGGCTGGTAGCCGAAGGCGAGCGAGTCGCCGAGGGCGAGGTAGTAGCGGGTACCGTGCCGGGAGTCGTCGCTGGCGCCGGCGGGTACCGCCAGGGCTCCGACGACCGCCACCGCGGCCACGATGACGCAGACGATTCGGCGCAGCATAAACATCAACCTACGCCGATCGATCTCGTGACAAGCTCCCCCGAACGGTCGTTTAGTCCCACCTCGCCGATCTTGGAGTTATGTCGGCCGCAAAAGTCGCGCCGCTCCGCGAGTCGGGCACCACAAGTCCAAGATCGGCGAGGAGAGCGGGGGGCTACTGCTCATCCTTGCGCCGGGTGAGCTTGCCGAAGTCGAGCTTCGGCGCCTTGAACGCGTTCGGGTCCAGCGCGCCCGGGTCCAGTCCCGGCGGAAGCGCCGGCATGCCGCCGGGCAGCCCGCCGGGCAGCCCGCCGACCCGGGGCCGCGTGCCGCCGCCCTTCGTACCCTTGCGCTTGTTCTTCGGCGACTTGGTGGCCTTGCGCCGCGTGGGCAGTCCCATCATGCCGCCCATCTGCTTCATCATCTTCTGCGCCTCGGCGAACCGGTTGAGCAACTGGTTCACGTCCATCACGGTCATCCCGGAACCGCGCGCGATCCGGGCCCGCCGGGAGCCGTTGATGATTTTCGGGTTCTGCCGTTCGCCGGGCGTCATCGAGCGGATGATCGCGGTGACCCGGTCGAAGTGCGAGTCGTCCAGCTCGGCGAGCTGGTCCTTCATCTGTCCCATGCCGGGCAGCATGCCGATGATGTTCGTCAGCGGACCCATCCGGCGCAGCGCCGTCATCTGATCGAGGAAGTCCTCCAGCGTGAAACTGTCGCCCTCCATCAGCTTGGCGGTCATCTTCTGCTTCTGGTCCTCGTCGAAGGCCTGCTCGGCCTGTTCGATGAGGGTCAGCACGTCGCCCATGCCGAGGATCCGCGAAGCCATCCGGTCGGGGTGGAAGACGTCGAAGTCCGCCAGCTTCTCACCGGTGCTGGCGAACAGGATCGGCTCCCCGGTCACGTGCCGCACCGACAGCGCCGCCCCACCGCGCGCGTCACCGTCCAGTTTGGACAGTACGACGCCGGTGATGCCGACCCCGTCGCGGAACGCTTCGGCGGTCGCGACCGCGTCCTGGCCGATCATCGCGTCGACCACGAAGATGATCTCGTCCGGGTCGGTCACGTCGCGGATCGCGGCGGCCTGCGCCATCATCTCCGCGTCGATACCGAGCCGGCCGGCCGTGTCGACGATCACCACGTCACGCAGCACCCGGCGGGCGTGCTCCAGCGAGGCGCGCGCGACGGCCACCGGGTCCCCGACACCGTTGCCCGGTTCCGGCGCGAACACCTCGACCCCGGCCTGCTCCCCCAGTACCTGCAACTGGTTGACCGCGTTGGGCCGCTGCAGGTCGGCGGCGACGAGCATCGGCTGGTGCCCCTGCCCCTTCAGCCACCGGGCGAGCTTGCCGGCCAGCGTCGTCTTGCCGGAACCCTGCAGGCCGGCCAGCATGATCACGGTCGGCGGCTGCTTGGCGAACCGCA
>Ga0066710_100006989_pt1 | contig 10686 bp, 8 predicted proteins | sample GraSoiAngelo_159_FD_79666 | JGI IMG/M metagenome (GOLD analysis project Ga0066710, IMG submission 79666) | Grasslands soil microbial communities from the Angelo Coastal Reserve, California, USA - 14_1009_16_40cm | ecosystem: Environmental > Terrestrial > Soil > Grasslands | place: USA...
ACTGCGGCCAGATTTAGGGGTGGGAAGAGCTGAGAGTTGATGCACCGCCTGATCGGAAAGCTCTTCGGGAAACACTGTACTTGAGTTCAAATTCCAATACCCATCCTCGCCCCTGACGGACGGGGTTTCTCACGCCTTCAGCGTCTCCTTAATCACACGGCCATGGAGGTCGATCAATCGACGTTTGATCCCATTGTGATAGAAGGTTGGCATTTCGTGGTTCAATCCCAAGAGGTGTAACACGGTGGCATGGAAACCATAAATAGTGGCTACGTCTTTCACGGCCCGGCGGCCAAACTCGTCAGTGGCTCGCAGAGTGGCCGTCAACGACGCCCCTCTGGCTCTTCTATCACTAAAATCTGATCCGCTTTGACGTTCTCCCGTTTCTCGACTTTGCCGGAAGGCCAGCGGATTTCCAACTCGTCGATGCGATCCACCGATCCTAATCCAAAATGCGCCCGGCTGTCACAATGGGACCCATAGCTCGATCCGGCTTTGATCTCGCGCATCTGTTGCAGCTTGGCTGAGCGCAGCAACAGACGCGTTCCAATAGCAGACCGATTACTTTCGCGACCCGCACAGCGGACCAGAAGCCAATGGTTTTGGTTGCCTCCATCGTTGCGCAGCAAGGTCGGCGGACCATCCTGATTATTGATGAGAACGTCCAAGTCCCCGTCGTTGTCGAAGTCTCCGTAAGCGGCGCCCCGGCTGCTGTCCGGCCGGTTCACCGCCGTACCCCACTCGTCATTGGCCAGCCGAAACGTCTTGGCGGTCTGATTGATAAACACCAGCTTGCGCTGTTTGTATTTTAGGCCCATGTCGAACCGGTCTGCTTCCGGATACAGATGACCGTTAGCCACAAAAATATCTTCCCAGCCGTCGTTGTCCAGATCGGCAAAAAAAGTTCCCCAGCCGACGTAAAGCCAGGTGCTTTCTCCATGCCCGAGAGCATAGCTCTTCAAAGAGAAGGTCCCGTTCTTGTTGTTGACTGCAAATTCATTGGTTTGGTACGAGGAGTTCGTGTAGTAAAGGTCCAGCCAGCCATCGTTGTTGAAATCTCCAAAGTCTGCCCCCATGGATCCTTCTTCCACGCCATTCTCATCGAAAGCGGCTCCGGCCAGCACAGCAACTTCCTCGAACTGTCCCTTTCCCAGGTTGTGGTAAAGAAGGTTGGGTGTCAGATCATTCGCCACAAAAATGTCGGGCCAGCCATCATTGTCGTAATCACCAATGACGACACCCATTCCGTATAGAGACTCCGGGTCGATTCCTCTTTCGGCCGCCACATCCCGAAAATGCCCCTTGCCATCATTAAGGAACAGGGCGTCGCGCGATCCGGGCAGTCCCCTTGGCCCGCAAAACACATCAAAGCCTCGATAAGTGCAGGAAGCGGTGCGGTTGGGGAGTCGGCTCAGGTCGTATTCAAGATAGTTAGAAACATAGAGGTCCAGGTCTCCGTCGTGATCTATATCCGCAAAAGCGGCACCGACGCTCCAACGAGGATCCGCCACCCCAGCTTGGACCGAAACTTCCTGAAACTTGCCGTTGCCGAGATTACGAAAAAGGTAGTTGGGTCCATAACAAGTAATATAAATATCTTCCCAGCCATCGTTGTCATAGTCTGCCACGGCAACGCCCATTCCCCAGCCGCGTGCCGTGAGACCAGAAGCCTCAGTCACATCCTGGAAATGACCCCGTCCATCGCCCCGATAAAGAGCACAAACGATATCCCCTCCCTCACGGAAACGCTCGACAGTCGTGCCGCGCACTAGAAGAATATCCAGGTCCCCATCGTGGTCATAATCAAGGAAAGCGGCCCCACCCCCCATGGTCTCAATGATGTGTTGCTTGGCCAAACTTCCCTGGACATTCTTGAAGCCGCTGAGCCCCGATTCCCGAGTAACATCCACAAATACCGGGCCTCGCGAGCCTCCTGAAACTCTCCCCCAAAGCAGTCCTAAGAGGAAAATAAACCACAGTGAGTGCCTTGAATTCATTTCTGGAATCTTATCTAACTAGACAAGGGCTTCGCCCTTGATATCCCTGGTGGAACGCTCGCTCCGTCGCGCGTTTTCCAGCGTGCGCAGAGCGCCCGCTCCACCACAAGCGGGCCAAACGAGAACAAAATTTTCGTTCCGATGCACCTAACCGGCTAATCACACCGTTTCAAACAATACTCTTCTTGGCTTCCCAGTAGCACCCCAAAATGGAATTGTATCAGGGCGCAGGCATGTTTGCATTCAAGCGAGCTTCATCCTCAGTCGCAACCTGGAAATTTTCCACAGACTGGCGGCAGGCCACGAGTATCTCGGTGCGGCTTTGGCTAGCAGCGTGAACCTTTACGGAACAAGCCCGTGGCCTCCTGTAGCTACCAGCGTCAACCTCATTCACAGGGCCGCGCGAGGGGTGGGTCTTCGAGGTATGACGGCTGACTTTCGAATTGAGGATAACTAAAAGTGTCAGTAGCCGAAGTAGAAATTACGTCACTTCCAATTTCAAAAATGTCCTACCGTCTATATCAGGTCACAAAATTTTCCTCCGGAGTGATTCCCAAGCTTTGAAGCGCCGAGTTCAAAAATAAGAATTCTGCCCTTAGAACCAGCAAGTTAGCTAAACCATTCCTCACCCTTCTTCGATTTACATTCGGACATTCAGGCATGGGCAGAAGCTTGCTTTTGCCGTGTCGCCACTTTGAGATTGGGAGAAACCAAGTTGACGAAGAGGATAAAAGAGAAGGCTGTAAGACAAGAGGCTTCGCGGGGCAGGCTCGTAAGATTCACTGAGCTGAGTTCCTTCAGAATGTCGATTGGGGCAGCCTTAATTATTCTAAGCGGTTTCTCTCTACTCCACGCCGGCGATGCGACATCGACTGCCTCACCTTCTTCTGAGAATCGTCCCGCCTTCCATTTCAAGTCTGAGGAGGAGATTCTAGCCGAGGTAAACGTGCTAAGGGTGAAAAACGGTCTTCGGGAATTGAAGCCTAACCAAACCTTGAAAGAAGCCGCACGGAACCAAAGTACGAGTATGGCCCAGTCCGGATATCTAGCTCACAAGGATTCAGCCGGACGGGATTTGAAGGAACGCTTAAGCACAAGAAGTCCCCTCCATTTTCGCGCAGCCGGCGAAAACATTGCCAGGAACAGAGGATTCTCGGATGCGGCGGGCCAAGCCGTGGGTGACTGGGCTAAGAGTCCAGGGCACTTGGAAAATATACTCAATAAAGAATTCACCGAGACCGGCATCGGCGCAGTAATCGATTCTCAAGGAACTTTCTATTTCACCCAGGTTTTTCTGGCAAAGTGAACCTGGTCCACCTTTGAATTACAGCCCTCAACTTAAGTCTTCTTACCTGCTTTGTATCCTGCTCGAGTGTCCGTTTGATCAGCCCAAAAACAATAGCTCCAGTCATTGATGCATCGAGCAACTCAAGAAGCCAAGCCTCCGGCTTTTTCAAGGGTATTTAATCTCGGACGCTTCAGGACAAAAAGAGTCTGAGTTCATCACTCTGATCTTTCCGCCCCTGCGTGTAATGCGATAGTTATCGAAGCCACCTCTATCGATCGGGGTTGTGGCAATGAACATGCCATGCAGAACGACCTATCCGTAAGGGCCCCAAACCATTGACGCATCACTCTTGCGCCACTCTTGAAACCCTGACCACCAGATCGTATGATAAGCTCGAACCGTAGCCTGCGGCCGGCGCTCCAAAACTCATCATCGCTTTTCGCCTTGAGCCCTCTTTTGGTCGGCCTCAATATAGTTTTAAGGAGACGTAGTGAGCACACTCCGAGATACTTCTTTGGGACGGTTCGTTCTTGTCCTGATCTCGACGCTGTTCAGTCTGTCACTGGCCGAAGGAGTTGTCCGGGTTTTGGCGCCGCAACCCCTGACAGTTCCCTGGGCAGACGAGGTAAACGGGGTTCTGGCTCCACGACCAAACGTCCGGGGTCGCGAATATGTCCCGCACACTTATGACGTCACAATCTCTTTCAATTCGCAACGGTTCCGGGGCCCAAGGGAGTATCGGCCGCAACCCGGACCAGGAGTCACGCGCATTGTCACTTTGGGGGACAGCGTTACCTTCGGCAATGGAGCCAACGACGACCAGACCTATCCGTCTCAGCTTGAAAAAATTCTTCAAGAGCAGTCGACTGAAAACGGTTCGCATGTCAGCTACGAAGTCATTAACGCCGGGATTGGCGGGACCGGGACTGCGGAGCAGGCCCTTTGGTATGAGAATTGGGTCAAACAATTTCACCCTCATGTAGTCGTTCTTAACGTCTTCTGTAATGACGTGGACGGAGATCTTACCAGCGGTCTGTTTTATATTGACTCAATGGGAAGGGTGTTGCCACGTGCCCGCGACGAGATCCGGACTGCCGGCCAGAACTTCCGTCCTGTTCAGAAACTAATCGGAAACTTGCCGGGATATAGTTTTCTAGCGGAACATTCCCAGTTGGCTAATCTGTTTCGGATTACCATCGGAGGAGTCATCGACCGCAAGAGAAAGACTGCTCTGGTCAAGGGATCAATGCCTCCTGCCCCAAACGGTCATGTCGAACGGTTTCACGAACAGGGTCTCCCGATGCTGGCGGGAGAGGTAAGATGGTTGAAGGCGCAGGTTCAAATTTCAGGCGCTCGGCTGGCCGTTGTGTTTGTGCGATGCCGGGAGACGATATATGCTTCCCAGGCTTCGTGGGCAAATGAGGTTCAGGAGGAGTCACCTGCAATCGTGGCCTGTCTTCGGGAGGTAGCCTCAAAAGAAGGAATTCCGTTTGCGGACCTGACGCCAGTAATTCGTGAACGAGCTCGGCAATTGGATGAGCCGCTTTATTACAACGGGCAGCTTGATACCCATCCCACTCCAAAGGGTTACCGGGTTATAGCAGAAGCCGTTACAACATTTCTTTCCGAAAGAAGGATAATCCCGAATCCTCCTTCTGACTAACCAAGGGCTTCGTCCTTAATGTCCCGGCACATTGTATTCGTCGTTGTCCTCATACTCGTCGTTTTCGAAATCCAAAACCCGAGGACGACGACAATTCCAGAACCGAGAGCAAAAAGCGCTGACCCTATCTACACCAGAACGAAATTCTCATATCATCCGACATAACCGAGTTCAAAAGTTGCCCGGGATCGAATGGCCAGGGCGAATCGTTTTGTTGCTATGGGCCGACAGCCGGGAGCTCTCGAATCCAAATGTTACGGAAGCGGACCGGCTGCCCGTGGTCCTGCAGCAGCAGCGGCAACTTTTCTGGGTGCGCCTGGTAAGGGGGACGTTTCATATAGGCAGTGGGACCCGTCAGCTCGACATTGTCCTGAGCAAGCACGCCGTTGTGAAAGACGGTCATGCGTGCAGGATGAACCGCCTTTCCCTTAGCGTCAAAATGGGGTCCGTGGAAGATGATGTCGTAGGCCTGCCACTGGCCCGGTGGGCGAGAGGCGTTAACCAACGGCGGGTATTGCCCGTAGATGGCTGCAGCCTGCCCATCTGGGTAGGTCTTGTTCTGGTAGGAATCAAGTACCTGCAACTCATAAAGGCCCATTAGATAAACGCCGCTATTCCCCCGTGCCTGGTCCTCGCCGCTGGGTGGATCAGGCGTGGCCCACTCTACATGCAACTGGCAGTCCCCGAACGCCTGCTTGGTCAGGATATCGCCGGCATTCTGACCAACCTCCATGCAGCCATTCACAACTTTCCATTTCATTGGTTGTCCCTTCTGAGACTGCCACCGGGAAAGGCCTTTACCATCGAATAACACAATGGCATCAGACGGAGGCTGGCCCGCTTTATCTTGGGTGCTGGCGGTGCCGGGAGCGATCACAGGCGGCTGCGGCCGGTTCTTGTCGTGCACCTTCCACTGCTGATCTAGTCTGGCAGCCGGAGCCTGGCTGGTGCAGACGATACCCATTCCAAGGGCAAACATCAAAGCTACTCTCAGATGATTGCATGCGAAAGCGTTGCTCTGCATTATTATCATTCTCCTTTCGAACACGCACAGCGCGAGCGGGCTCAGAGCGTATCACGGGGTTATCAAAAGCGCGAGTCAATTGATGCTCCTTGCAGGGTCCCGTCAAAGTCCTTGCCCTCCCTCACGGTCGGGCTACTGAACAGGCTGAGGCGCAAGTCAGTAGCCCGCGCGTCAGCAAGGGGTGTGCCTCAACGCAATTTGCTTACGAGACTTTGACGGGGCCCTTGGTGTGCGACAAACTTGAGGGTGGGTAGAAAGCAATAAGGTTCAAAAAAGCCAGGAATAGGCTGGCGGAGCCTCGTAGAGGCACCATCTTTATAGCCAGCGCCTTTCCTTCTGAGGAGCTAGCCCCGGCGGGGCGCCATCTACTGCCCAACCTGCAGCGAAGAGCAGATACCGCTCCTATCGGAGCTGAGAGGCCCTTTTTTTAACCATGCCTCACTATAACGATGCCACCTCTACGAGGCTAAGCTTAGCAGACCCGAATCGAATAAGGGTTCCTGATCGCAAATTTGTCGCAGACCCGATGCTCGCGCAACCCGCATTCATCACGCCACCCCGGGGCCTCGATTTACAGTCCATTTATCTCTTACCATTCCTCTAGCTAAAAGTCTCGCCTGTTTCGTAAAATCGACAAGAGAAACAAGTGGGGGAAATTTTGGGTAGAGCAATGACATTTTTTCTGATTGGCGGATGGTTAACGGGCACTGCTCTGATGTGGGTGGTGGCCACACAGAACTTCAGGCGTGTTGATGCGGTCCTGGCGGAGTCACGGCCGGAACTAAAGCAGCGTATCTCGCCCATGCCTGAAGGGGATGCCCGGCTCGTGCTGCGGTTCCTGGCTTCCGAACTCAATCGCTTCTATTTCCGTGCCTGGGGAGCCGCGCAACTCGTGCTCGGCGGGATTTTGCTGGTACTCATCTGGTGGACATTTCGTTCTGACCTCAGAGCCCGCATGTTGGTGGGATCGATGTGGGGAATTACGGCAGTTCTGCTGATTTTCATCGTCCCCCGGTTGGTCCAGCTCGGCCGCCAGATTGATTTTGTTCCGCATGTGCCCTCCCCACCGCAAATTGTTGTCTTCTGGCGATTACACCTCGCCTATACATTGGCCGATCTGGTCAAGTTCGCTTTGGGCATCTGGGTGTCGATACGACTCGCCGGAAGTCCAGAGCTGTTCCGTGCCAATCAAAAGCCCGAATGACGAATCTCTGATCGAGGTTTTGCATCGAAAGGTTACTCAGATTGAAAAATGGTTTAGGATTTCAAAGGCAAATAGGTAAGGCAGAGGAGCCATTCATGCCGGCGTGGCCGACGCCACAGAGCATGAAAATGGGCACCACGAGGAATGAACTTGATTCCCCTCCTCGGGAGGGGTGTAGGGGTGGGTTGTTCCAGAGGGGCAGAACCCACCCCTGAAGGCTGAAGCCTTCTTTCCCCTCCCGAGAGGGGATTTTCACAGGAGTTTTTCATGATCCTTCAGATCACCACAGGGAATGAAAATCAGTCCCCTCCGCGGGAGGGGTGCAGGGGCGGGTTGTCCCAACCGGCAGGACCCCACCCCGAAGGCTACGCCTTCTGCTCCTCTCAAGGAGGAGAGCCGTGAGAAATTGGGAGGGCGAGCCTCCTGGCGAGCCATCGCCCCAGCAAGTCCTTGCCCCATGAGGCTCGGCGGGAGCCTCGCCCTCCCGATTTTCAGGAGGAGGTAAATGAAAACTTATAGCGCGGTACTGGGGCTGGCGTTGCTTGGATCGGCCGTATGCGGCCGGACCAGCGCCTTGGACAATTTGACGACAAGGACCAGTGGTGCTGCCCGCTCGTCGCAGATCAAAGTATATTCAGCCCAGCAAGGAGGATTTATTATGGTCGACAGGGTGGTTAAGACCGATGCGGAGTGGAAGAAACAACTAACACCGGAACAATTTGAGGTTACGCGAAAGAAAGGGACCGAAAGAGCTTTTACAGGTGAATACTGGAATAATCACGACAAAGGAATTTTCCAATGCGTCTGTTGCGGCAGGGACCTGTTCAGCTCAGAGACCAAGTTTGAATCGGGAACCGGGTGGCCAAGCTTCTGGGCGCCGATTGCAAAAGAGAATATCCGCACGGAGTCTGATAACAGCCACTTGATGCAGAGAGTGGAGGTCGTATGCAGCCGATGTGATGCCCACCTGGGCCACGTATTCACCGACGGACCCAAACCAACCGGCCTGAGATATTGTATGAATTCTGCTTCTCTGAAACTTCGTAATACAAAATGAGTCTCGAAGCTGTGACGGTTTGGGTCTAAGCGAAGGTCGGGCTAAGCTTGTAGCGAGCAACCTCAGACCGCCAAGGAGCGCGGCTCTGTCGGCAACTCACCCCTCACCCGGCCTGCGGCCACCTCTCCCCCAGTCCCCCAGTGGGGGCGAGGGAGTTAACTCTAATGTCCTCTCCCTCGCCGCATCGGGGGAGAGCGACCAGGCTGAGGGGAAAGCTATTTCGTACTCCGCCGGCTCTGCCCTTGGTCTTCGATTTACAGGCGCCAGCCCTTGCGGTAATCGCGCTTTACCCACTTGTTAGCTTCAGGAACATTGGTCACCTTCATTTTTTCACCGTCCCAAAGCAGCTTCCCTTCGTAACGTAGGGCGAGATTGCCCAAGATTACCCATTCGGTGAATGGCCCCGCGTAGTCAAAGTTTGAGCAGGCCGGGGCCCCTCCTTTGCATGCCCGAATCCAATCTCGGTAATGTCCGGGAGAACGGGTCAGGAACGGTTCGGGGAATTTGTAGTCTTTCATCAATTCATCCGGCAAAAGTCGCGTGCCCTCACCATAAGTTCCGGTGGTGATGATTCCCTTGTCGCCAATAAACAGCGAGCCATTATCCCCGTCACCGAGCTTGACATCTTCTCCGATCCCTTTGGGGCGAGGAGGCCTTTCACCTCCGTCGTACCAGTAGAGAGCAACTGAGGGCATGGAGCCGCGAGCCGGAAATTCATAACGAAGAATGCACTTGGTGGGATAGGTATAATCGTTCTTGCCTTCCTGCTTGAGGCACTCAACACTCGTTGGATATTTAAGTTGCAGTGCCCAGTTGGCCGGGTCGAGAATATGGCAAGCCATATCTCCCAGAGCCCCACAGCCAAAGTCCCACCAACCCCGCCACTTGAATGGAGCATATCCGGAATTGTAGGGCCGTGAGGCTGCCGGCCCCAACCACACCTCCCAATCGAAAGTATCCGGCACAGGCTCCTGAGGCAGCGGAGCGGAAATCGCTTGAGGCCAGATGGGACGGTTCGTCCAGGCGTGCACTTCACGAATGTTGCCGATCTGGCCAGCCCAGATCATTTCGCAGAGTTGACGGGCTCCTTCGTTGGAGTGGCCCTGGTTGCCCATTTGAGTGGCCACACCGTACTTGCGAGCGGCCTGGCTCAGTTTGCGCGCTTCAAAAATAAGATGAGTCAACGGCTTTTGCACGTACACGTGAATCCCACGTTCCATAGCCCAGGTGGCGGCCACGGCGTGTGTGTGATCGGGCGTCGAGATGGTCACTGCGTCGATGCCTCTTTCCTGGTCCAGCATTTGGCGGAAATCTTTATACTGTTTTGCCTTGGGATATTTCTGGAACGTCTCAGCGGCATTTTTCCAGTCGGGATCGCACAAGGCCACGATGTTTTCACTACTGCAGCCTTCGATGTCAGAAGCTCCTTTCCCTCCAGCCCCAATGGCGGCGATGTTGAGCTTCTCGTTGGGCGATTTATACCCCAACCGGTTCAGCGATGACTTACGAGCCAAGGCATTGCCAGCCGCCACCATGGCGGTGCTACTCAGCAAGAATGTGCGTCGAGATATTTTCTTGTTTGTCATGGCGCTCCCTTCTCTTTTACGATTTCGCTCATTATACAAAGAAATTTTGGTTTAACCCGCCTTAAAACTTATGATAGAACTTCAAGGTCAATATCATCCTTAAAGGTGGGTGAGCTAATGAAACTTAATGGAAGAGTGACGCTGATTACCGGTGGTGGCACTGGTATTGGCCGTGCGATTGCTTGTTCTTTTGCCAAAGAAGGAGCCACGATTGTTATCAATTATTCCAAGTCCGAAAGTGACGCGGTTCGAACTGCCGCCGAGGTGAAAGCACTGGGAGTCTCCAGTTCCATCATTCGGGCGGATGTTTCCTCCGACTCTCAGGTCCGCGCCATGGTGGATCAGGTCCGGAAAGAATTCGGGCGAGTTGATATTCTGGTAAACAATGCCGGCTATACTCGCTTTATTAGTCACGCCGACCTGGAGGCCATGGAAGAGGAGACTTGGGACAGAATCTTCGCCATTAACGTCAAGGGTTCCTTCTTCTGTAGTCGGGCTGTGGCGCCACTCATGAAGCGCCAGGGGAATGGGCGGATCATCAACATTGCCTCGGTCGCCGGCTTGACAGGTCAAGGGAGTTCCATTGCTTATTGTGCCTCCAAGGCGGCGCTGATTTGTATGACCAAGTCTTTGGCTCGCGCTCTGGCTCCAGAAGTCCGCGTGAATGCCATTGCTCCAGGACTGATCGATACCCGCTGGCTGGAGGGTGGTGCAGACCCAGATGCCATGCGGGAGCGATTCAGAAATGCCGCGCTACTTAAGCGCGTGGGAACCGCGGAAGATATCGCTGCCGTTGCCGTTTCTCTTGCCGTGGACTGGAGTTTCGTCACCGGCCAGGTCATTGTCGTGGATGGAGGAATCTCTTTG
>Ga0066710_100006990_pt1 | contig 10684 bp, 12 predicted proteins | sample GraSoiAngelo_159_FD_79666 | JGI IMG/M metagenome (GOLD analysis project Ga0066710, IMG submission 79666) | Grasslands soil microbial communities from the Angelo Coastal Reserve, California, USA - 14_1009_16_40cm | ecosystem: Environmental > Terrestrial > Soil > Grasslands | place: USA...
CGGATCGACGAGTTGACGGCTGGACGCCAAGGATCCTTGTGAAAAATGGCTTGCTGCGGCGGGCTGATCAGTGGCCGTGGAAGAACGGGATGCGGACGAGCAGCGTGAAGCCGTTGATCGTCAGCAGGATGCCGAGGACGGCCAGCGCAGACGAGAACCAGAAGATCGGGCGTGAGGCGGAGAGAATCGCGATCGAGGCGCACACGATGGCGATCTGCAGGAGGACCTCGGCGTAGTCGAAGTACGGGTCCTTGGCCTGGTTGCGGTCGCGGTCGGCCTCGGCGGCCTTGGCCTTGGGCTCGATCTCCTTCTTGTCGGCGTTCATCCGCTTCTCTTCGTCGGCGAACTTCTTCGCCAGCTCCTCGAACTTGGCCCGCTCGGGGCCCTTCAAGGTCGAGGGCTCGGCGAGCTGGGCCTCCAGCACCATCTTGTTGCCGCGGTTGAGGTGCTCGCGGATGACCTTGGACTGGTAATACGCCCACTGGTTGGAGGCTTCCTGCTGGGCGAGCAGCATCTCCTTCATCGCGTTGTTGCCGCCCAGCGAGGCGATGGCCAGGCACACCGCGAAGACGGCGGTGGTCAGCGCGACGCGACGGCTGAACGTCTTGTCGCGCCGCTCCTCCAGCTCTTCGGGATTCGGGAGCTCGACCTCAGGCACGCGGTGGCGTGGGCCCCTTGCGCATCTCGTCTCGCATCGCGTCCTTGCCGGCCTCGAACGCCGTCATGAGGCGCTGCGTCTGCTCCTCGAACAGCTCGCGGCTCTTGTCGAGCAGCTCGCCGGCCCGGCCCTGGGCTTCCGTCGCCACCGCCTGCGCACGCCGCGCGAACTCACTGCTGCCTATCAGCTCGCGCGTCTCGCGTCCCGTCTTGGGCGCCAGCAGCAGGCCCGCCGCCGCGCCGAGGAGGCCGCCGAGGAAGAACCAGCCGAGGTAACCGCCCGCGTCGTTTCGATCACTTGCCATTGCTGTGGTCTCCTTGGTCCCGCCGCAGCCGATTGACGAACACGTCCACGCCGCGCCGCAGGCCCGCCGCCAGGCCCACCACCTGACCGGCCCGGGCCAGCCCGCCAAGCCCGGTCACCAGCCGGCCCACGCCTTCGGCGGCGTTCTCCACGTGCTCGGTGACTTCGCCGATGCGCACGACCTCGCGCCGTGTCTCGCGCGTGAGGTCGCGCAGCTCGTCGCTGAGCCCGTGCGCCTGGCCGATGAGCGGGCGCAGCTCCTGCTCGACGATCGTCAGCACGGCGTCGGTCCGGCGCAGCACACGGCGCAAGGCCAGCATCGCCGTCACCAGCGCCGCCGTCAATGCCACCGCGCACGCGATCAGGACTGCCTGGGCCCACGGCTGCATGGGCTCGGATTATGACCGGAAAACGCGACGAAACTCAATAACTCCGTTGACTTTGAGCGCCCGGACGACGACAGTGGAGCCATGTCGGCCGAGGACCGTTTTGCCGAGCTCCATCGCCGTCATGCCCAGGCGGAGCTGGGCGGCGGCGAGGAGCGCATCCGGCGCCAGCACAAGGCCGGCAAGAAGACGGCCCGCGAGCGGATCGAGCTGCTGCTCGACCCCGGCTCCTTCCTCGAGGTCGACAAGTTCGTGGTCCATCAGAGCCACGACTTCGGCATGGAAGAGCAGAAGGTGCTCGGCGACGGCGTCGTCACCGGCTCGGGGCGCATCCACGGCCGCACGGTCTTCGTGTTCGCCCAGGACTTCACCGTCTTCGGCGGCTCGCTCTCCGAGGCCTACGCGCGGAAGATCTGCAAGATCATGGACCTCGCCATGAAGACCGGCGTGCCGGTCATCGGCCTCAACGACTCCGGCGGGGCGCGCATCCAGGAAGGCGTGGCCTCGCTGGGCGGCTACGCCGACATCTTCCTGCGCAACACGCTGGCCTCCGGCGTCGTGCCGCAGATCTCCGCCGTGATGGGGCCGTGCGCGGGCGGCGCCGTCTACTCGCCCGCCATCACCGACTTCGTGTTCATGGTGAAGAACACGTCGTACATGTTCGTGACAGGGCCCGACGTGATCAAGGCCGTCACCCACGAGAGCGTCTCGGCCGAGGAGCTCGGCGGCGCCACGACCCACGGCACCACCTCCGGCGTCGCGCACTTCGCGGCCGACAGCGAAGAGGAGTGCCTGGCGCTGATCCGCGAGCTGCTCACCTTCCTGCCGCAGAACAACGTGGACGACCCGCCGCTGCGCCCCACGCGCGATCCGGTCGATCGCCGCGACGAGTCGCTGCAGACGCTGGTGCCGGAGCAGCCCAACAAGCCCTACGACATCAAGGACGTCATCCGTACCGTCCTGGACGACCACTACTTCTTCGAGGTGCACGCCGGCTTCGCGCCGAACATTGTGGTGGGCTTCGGCCGCCTCGGCGGGCGGCCGGTGGGCATCGTGGCCAATCAGCCCGCGCACCTGGCCGGCTGCCTCGACATCAACGCCTCGCTGAAGGGCGCGCGCTTCGTGCGCTTCTGCGACTGCTTCAACATCCCGCTGGTGACGTTCGAGGACGTGCCGGGCTTCTTGCCGGGCACCGCGCAGGAGTTCGGGGGGATCATCAAGCACGGGGCCAAGCTGCTCTACGCGTACTGCGAGGCCACGGTGCCCAAGCTGACCGTCATCACCCGCAAGGCGTACGGCGGCGCCTACGACGTGATGTCCTCCAAGCACATCCGCGGCGACGCCAACTTCGCCTGGCCCACCGCCGAGATCGCCGTCATGGGGCCCGAGGGCGCGGTGAACATCCTCTACCGGCGCGAGGTGGAGGCCGCCGCCGACGCCGCGGCGTTCCGCGACGCCAGGATCCGCGAGTACCGCGCGAAGTTCGCCAATCCGTACGTGGCGGCCGAGCGCGGCTACGTCGACGAGGTCATCGAACCGCGCGACACGCGCGCCCGGCTGTGTGCCATGCTCGACGTCCTGAAGAGCAAGCGCGACAGCAATCCGCCGAGGAAGCACGGGAACATCCCGCTGTGAGCCAGGAGCGCAAGCCCGAGTTCAAGACGTCGTGGGGCGGCGAGCGCCGGCGCGTCTACGGGCCCACCGACGTGCCGCCGGAGGCCGCCGCCGGCGAGGCGCCGGGGCAGTATCCGTTCACGCGCGGCATCCACGAGTCGGGCCATCGCTCGCGCCTGTGGACGATGCGCCAGTACGCGGGCTTCGGCTCGGCGGCCGAGACCAACAAGCGCTACCGCTTCCTGCTCGAGCAGGGGCAGACCGGCCTCTCCGTCGCGTTCGACCTGCCCACCCAGATGGGGCACGATCCCGACGCCCCGATCGCACGCGGCGAGGTCGGCAAGGTCGGCGTCTCCATCGCGGCGCTCGAGGACATGGCCGACCTCTTCGAGGGCATCCCGCTCGACCGCGTGTCCACCTCGATGACGATCAACGCGACGGCGGCCATCCTGCTCGCGCTCTACGTGGCGGTCGGACGCCGGCAGGGCGTGGCGGCGGATCGCCTGAGCGGAACCACCCAGAACGACATCCTCAAGGAGTACATCGCGCGCGGCACCTACATCTTCCCGCCGGGCCCGTCGATGCGGCTCGTCACCGACGTGTTCGCCTGGTGCAAGGACGCCGTGCCGCGCTGGAACACGATCTCGATCTCCGGCTACCACATGCGCGAGGCCGGCTGCACGGCGGTGCAGGAGGTGGCCTTCACGCTCGCCAACGCCGTCGCCTACGTCGAGGCCGCACGCGCGGCGGGCCTGGCCGTGGACGCCTTCGCCCCGCAGCTCTCGTTCTTCTTCAACGCGCACAACGACCTGATCGAGGAGGTCGCCAAGTTCCGGGCGGCCCGCCGCCTCTGGGCGCGGCTCATGCGCGACCGCTTCGGCGCCCGTGACCCGCGCTCGCAGATGCTGCGCTTCCACGTGCAGACCGCCGGCAGCATGCTGACGGCCCAGCAGCCGGAGAACAACATCGTGCGGGTGACGGTGCAGGCGCTGGCCGGCATCCTGGGCGGCTGCCAGTCGCTGCACACCAACTCGATGGACGAGGCCCTGGCGCTGCCGACCGAGCGCGCCGTGCGGATCGCGCTGCGCACGCAGCAGGTGCTCGCCTACGAGTCGGGGGTGGCCGACACCGTCGATCCCCTCGGCGGCTCCTTCACCGTCGAACGCCTCACGCGTGAGATCGAGGAGGCGGCCGAGGCGTACATCAAGACGATCGACGACCTCGGCGGCTCGGTGGCGGCCATTGGCTACATGCAGCGCGAGATCCAGGACGCGGCCTATCGCTGGCAGCGCGAGGTCGAGGACAAGACGCGCATCGTCGTCGGCGTCAACGAGTTCGTCACCGACGACCCGCCGCCCGGCAATCTCTTCCAGCTCGACGCCGGCATCGGCAACGCGCTGGCCGAGCGGCTCGCCCGGCTGCGCCGCACCCGGGACGCCGACCGGGCGCGCCGTGCGCTCGACGCGCTGGAGGCGGGCGCCCGCGGCCGCGCCAACCTCATGCCGCTGCTGGTCGAGGCCGTCGAATCCTCAGTGACGCTGGGCGAGATTTGTGGCAGGCTGCGCGACGTGTTCGGCGTGCACCAGCCCTCGGTGACGTTTTGAAGCTCGCGCGCGTCCTCCTCCTGGCCGCGCTCGTCGCCGTCGGCCTGCCAGTCCCCGCCCGCGCGGGCATGGCCGACCGCGCCGGCTCCACCTTCGCGCTCATGGCCAACGACTTCGTGACGGCCTTCCGTCCGGTCGAGGGCCTGGTGGTCTCCCTCGAGGGGCTGGAGATCTTCCTCGACGTCACCGAGGGGGCCGGCGCCCAGGTGGGGCAGGAGTACACGATCTTCCGCAAGGGCGACGCCTTCATGCATCCGCTCACCGGGCGCACGCTGGGCCGCTACGAGACGGTGCTCGGCTATGCCCAGGTCGTGCGCGTCTATCCGAACTTCGTCGCCGCACAGTTCATCCCGGCCGGCGACGCCCCGCGGCCGCGCGCCGGGGACGGCGCCCGCATCACCCGCGCCCGCGTCCGCGTGGCGGTGACGCCCACGCTCGACATGACGTCCGCGCGCGCCGACCTTCGCCGGGTGCCGTTTCTGATCGCCGCCGCGCTCGAGGGCTCCAAGCGCTTCCTCGCCGTCGACCCGCTGGCGGTGAGCGACATGTTCGCCAGCGGCAGCGTGCGCGTGGAAGAGATGCTGGCGCGTCCCGAGCGGGCCGTGCGCTCCGCGCGCCACCTGGACGTGGCGGGCTGGGTCGTCTCGATGCTGATCGAGCGCCGCGGTGTGACGTATCTCGATGTCACCTACATCTCCGCCATCACCGGCAACGCGCTCTTCTCGCGCCGCCTCCCCCTGGTGGCGCCCAACGCCACCGAGGAGCAGCGCTTCCCCTGGGAGCCCCGCCCCGAGGATTGACCCCACCGGCTGGGGCGACGCCCGTGCTATCTTATCGCCGCATGAAGGCGCAGCGCGTCGTCTGGCTCGTCGTCCTCGTCCTTGCGGTGTCCGGATGTAGCACGGTCCGCAACATCCTTGGCATCGCCGCGCCCGGCGAGCCCACCATCGAGCTCAAGTCCGCCGAGACCCGCTGGCTGCTGATCAACAACCCGCGGTTCGGCGACGTTCGCAGCGAGCCGGAGTACATCTGGGTCGAGGAGGACAAGGTCCCGACGACGATCACGACGCTCATCCGGGGCAAGGGCGCCATCATCGCCGTGCCCGAGATCGTCGCCAAGTACGGGCCCCCGCCGGGCGGCGGCAAGATCAGCCCGCGCCAGGGCATCGCCTATCCGGCGGACACGCCCGCGCCCAAGGCTGCCGATCCGCGGGCGGGCGGCAGCGCTGCCGTCGGACCGGCGAAGACGGCCACGCGCACGGTAGCCGCAGCGACCGCGGGGGCCACGCCGGCCGCCGAGCCGCCCAAGCGCGGGTTCGTCGTGTACGTCGATACCAGCCGCATCGTCATCGATCTCACGGCGGCCGACGGCGTGCGGCCCGGCACCGTGATCAGCCTGCGTCGCGACCAGATTCCGATCGTCCACCCGGTCACCGGGGAGGTGCTCGGCGAGCTGGACGACGAGGTGGCCACCGCCCGGATCACCGAGACCCGGGCCCGGATGTCGGTGGCGGAGATCCAGTCGATCGCGCCGGGCGCCCAGGTCCAGGTCCGCGACCGCGTCGTCCTCAAGTAGCCTGCGGCCTCGTGGCCACGCCCACCCTCGAGCGGGTCCTCAAGGAGCGGGTGGCCGCGCTGGTCGGCGACGACCTCGCCGCCGTCGAGGCCGAGATCGGCCGCGAGCTCAACTCGCCCGTGCCGCTGATCCAGGAGATGGGCGGCTACATCGCCGGCGCCGGCGGCAAGCGGCTGCGCCCGATCCTCCTGCTGCTGGCCGCGCGCCTGGCCGAGTACCGCGGGCCGCGGGCCGTCCGGCTGGCGTGCGTGGTCGAGCTGCTGCACACCGCCACGCTCATCCACGACGACGTGGTCGACCAGGCGCCGCTGCGCCGCGGGCGGCCGTCGGCCAACGCGCAGTGGGGCGACGACGCCTCCGTCCTCGTCGGCGATCATCTCTACTCGAAGTCGTTCGCGATGCTGGTGCGCGACAACGACCGCGGCGTGATGGAGACGCTGGCGCGCTCGACCGTCTCCATGACCGAGGCCGAGGTGTTCCAGCTCCAGCTCAAGCGCAGCGGCCTCACCTCCGAGGCCGACTACATGCGGATCATCACGCAGAAGACGGCCTCGTTCATGTCGGCGTGCTGCCGCATCGGCGGCCTGCTCGGCGCGCTGCCGGCCGAGCAGACGGAGGCGCTCACGCGCTACGGCCTCGACATCGGCATCGCCTTCCAGATCTCCGACGACGCGCTCGACTTCACGGCCGACCAGGCGCGATTGGGCAAGGCCATCGGCGCCGATCTGCGCGAGGGCAAGCGCACGCTGCCGCTGATCGCCATGCTGGAGCGCGTGACGCCGGCCGAGGCCGAGCGCGTACGGACCGTGCTGCGCCGCCGCGTGATCGAGAAGCCGGAGATCGAGGACATCCGGCGGCTCGTGCTCGATCACAAGGGCGTGGAGTACGCCAGGGCGCGCGCCCACGCCTACGTGCAGGCCGCGAAGAACGACCTGGAGGCGTTCGCGCCGTCCGAGGAGCGCGAGCTCCTCACGCTGGTGGCGGACTTCGTGGTGGATCGGGACCGGTGAGCGCCTTTCCCCTCCATCACTTGTGGCCGGGATCGTCACGCTGACCACTGACTTCGGGCTCCGCGATGCCTACGTCGCGGAGATGAAGGGCGTGATGCTCGGCATCGCCGAGGCCGCCCGGCAGCCGCTGCAGCTCATCGACGTGACCCACGAGGTCGAGCGCCACGACATCACCGAGGGCGCGCTGGCGCTGGAGGCCGCGGCGCCGTTCTTCCCGCCGGGCACCGTGCATCTCGCCGTGATCGACCCCGGCGTCGGCACCGCGCGCCGCGGGCTGGCCCTGGCCGCGGGCGGGCAGGTCTTCGTCGGGCCCGACAACGGGCTCTTCACGCCGTTCTTGGAGGGCGAGGGCTGGCGCGCCTTCGAGCTGGCCGAGGCGGACTTCCGGCTGCCCGTCGTGAGCCGCACCTTCCACGGGCGCGACCTGTTCGCCCCGGCCGCCGCCCACGTGGCCAGCGGGCTCGACCTCGCGCGGCTAGGGCCGCCGGTCGGCGATCCCGTGCGGCTCGCGTGGCCCGAGGTGCGCGCGGTCGCCGGCGCCGTGGCCGGCGCGGTCGTGCACGCCGATCGCTTCGGCAACCTGATCACCTCGATCCACGCGCGCACGCTGGCGCCCGTCGACGCCGACCTCGTGATCCGCGTCGGCGGCCGCGAGGTGCCGCTGGTGGGGACCTACGGCGACCTGTCGATCGGCCGGCCGGGCGCGCTCATCGGCTCGAGCGGGCGGCTGGAGATCGCGGTGCGGGAGGGCAGTGCCGCCACGCTCCTGCGTGCGCGGCGGGGAACGGCGGTCGTGGTCAGTCGGCCTTCGGCGCGGCGGGCGCCGCGGAGGCGCCGGTAGACGTGCTGCTCGAGCTGGAGGCGCCGCCGTCGGACTTCGCGCCGTCCGTCTTGGCGCCGTCCGCCTTCGCGGCCGGCTTGTCGGCAGACGCGGGGGTGGCGGGGGGCTTCTCCGATTCCATGGCTTTCTTGCGCGACTCTGAGGGATAGTCGGTAACGTACCAGCCCTCGCCCTTGAGGATGAACGGCGCGGCGGAGAGCAGGCGGTGCACCGCACCGCCGCACGCTTCGTGCGTCGTGAGCGCGGGCTCGGTGATTCGCTGTCGCACCTCGAACACGCGGTGACAGGCGTCGCACTCGTATTCGTATGTCGGCACGAATGCAGGCTACATGGGAGGGGAAAACGTGTCAACACGACGCGGAGTTGCGCTCGCGCTGAGCGTGCTGCTGTTGCCGGCCTGCGCCTCCACGCAGGTGTCCGACAGCGATCGCTACCGCGCCCAGGCGGCGTACGATCGCGCGCTCGGTCATCTGCGCGAGCGGCAGCCCTCGCCGGCGCTCGGCGCCCTGAAGGAGGCCGTCGCGGTCGATCCGAACGTGGCGGTGTACCGCGACACGCTCGGGCTCGTGTACCTCGAGCTCGGTCGACCCGACCTCGCCATCGAGCAGCTTCGCCGGGCCGCGGAGCTCGATCCCAAGCTCGCCGACGCTCACTTCCACCTGGGGACGGCCTACGCCGAGAGCGCGCGCTGGGAGGACGCCGTGGCCAGCTACCGCCAGGCGCTGGCGCAGCCGACTCTCGGGATTCCCGACCTCGTGCACCAGAACCTCGGCCTCGCCCTCTACCACCTCAAGCGCTACCCCGAGGCCGAGAGCTCGCTGCGCTTCGCGCTCAGCCTCGACCCCAAGCTCCAGGCGGGGTACTACAACCTGGGGCTGGTCCTGATGGCCGAGAAGCGCGCCCCGGAGGCCCGGGCGGCGTTCCGCCGGGCCAGGGAGCTGGCTCCCGACAGTCCGTTCGGCCAGGCCGCCCTGGAGCGCCTGAAAACCCTGGGCGACCGGGGGGTAAACTAGGGCAGGAAGGGTCGTTTTTCCTTGACCTTATCGAACCCTGCGGGGTACAACCGAACCCGTCGTCCGTAGTCTGCTTCTGTTGGTGATGTCGCCACGGCTTCAACGGTCGTATGCAACGCACCACAAATGAGGAGGCAGTGCATGAGACGGACAGTCGCAGTCGTCGCTTGCCTCGTCGCCATCCTCGGACTCCTGGCCCCCGCGGCATTCGCCCAGGCGCCGGCTCCGAAGGTGACGATCGTAGGCTTGTTCGATTCGGTCACGTCGGGCGGTAAGAACATCTACGACGGAAACTTCCACCAGACGAACGACAAAGAGTGGTACGCCCGCACCCGCTTCCGCCCGGACTTCACGTTCGAGGTGGGACGCACCAAGGCCGTGCTCGGCCTGGAAATGGACCTGACGTACGGCCAGACTGGCGTCAACGACGGTGGCTTTCCGGGAAACAACACCGGCGCGGCCTGCGGCAAGGCCGGCAGTAGCGGCTGCCTCGACATCAACACCGACGTCGCCGGCATCATCGAGATCAAGTGGATCTACACCGAGTTCGACCTGACCGGCAAGGACAGCCTCCTGCCGTTCATCCCTGTCAGCACGGTGGCCCGGCTCGGTGGCCAGCCGTTCGGCACGGTCGCGAACTACAAGGTCGTCTACGCCAACGGCGACTTCGGCGGTGCCTACACCCGCACGACGTTCGCCCCCAATCTGAAGATGGACTTCGCGTACGTTCAGGTTGAGGACCAGCTCGCCGACTCCAACCTCTTTGCACGAAACAACCCGGCCAAGCGCGGCAAGGACTACGCGATCATCGTCAGCCCGGAGCTGACCCCCTTCAAGGGGCTCGACATCAAGCCGATGTACTCGTACTTCTTCGCCGACGGTACCACCAGCGGCTCATCGCGGCGCGCGGTGGCCAACCTTCAGGGTGCCGTGGCCCCGGACTCAGAGACCCGGCACACGCTCGGCCTCGACGCGCGCTGGCGCTCGGGACCGTTCTCACTCGACCCAACGATCATGGTCCAGTGGGGTGAGGTCAAACAGGTCGCCGGCGATCGAGACGCGGACATCCGCGCGTGGATCGTCGATATCCAGGGCGGCTTTCAGCTCGGGCCGCTGCTCCTCGAGGCCCGGGGCGTCTGGACCCCCGGTAACAATGCGGACGACGACCTGCGCTCGACCAACCGCAGGTACTTCACGCCGCTCGACCTGGACACCGGCTACTGGGCCGGCTGGTCGAACATCCAGGCCCTCGGTGTCGACTACTTCAACGGTGGTGGCGGCACGCTCGCCGGCATGTCGACGCTCATCGGCTACGATCGCTATGGCCGCCGCGGCTTCGCCGTGCGGGCCACCTACAGCCTGACGCCGGAGCTGGCAGTTTACGGCATCGTCAGCCCGACCTGGACCGACAAGAAGGTTGACACCAACACGACGTCAGGTGCCGCCGGTCGCGGTGCGCCCTCAGCCGCCACGAGCGATGGCGATTCGCGGTTCATCGGTACGGAAGCTGACCTCGGCGTGACGTGGCGGTTTGCGCCGAACACGACGTTCGATGTGGTCGGCGCCTGGCTGTTCGCCGGCCACGCCCTCGACGCGGCAGCCGTGTCGGGAGGCCCCGCGCTCCGGTCTCACGACGGCTACACGATAGCCGCGCGCCTGCGGCTCGCGTTCTAGTCAAC
>Ga0066710_100006991_pt1 | contig 10684 bp, 9 predicted proteins | sample GraSoiAngelo_159_FD_79666 | JGI IMG/M metagenome (GOLD analysis project Ga0066710, IMG submission 79666) | Grasslands soil microbial communities from the Angelo Coastal Reserve, California, USA - 14_1009_16_40cm | ecosystem: Environmental > Terrestrial > Soil > Grasslands | place: USA...
CGTCACGTCGAGGTTGTCGAGCTGCGGCACGACCCCGCACTCGACGCGGGCCTGCTTCGACTCGTCCGGGAGCCGGAACCCGAGCACGTTCAGCTCGCCCTCGTCGGCGATCGACTGGGCCGTCAGAAGCCGCATCGTCGTGGACTTGCCCGCGCCGTTCGGGCCCAGCAGGCCGACGCACGTGCCCAGCGGCACGTCGAGGTCGAGGTGGTCGACCGCGGTAATCGGGCCGTAGCGCTTCACGACGCCGCGCAGCCGGATCGCCGACTCGCTCACGTGTTCAGTGAAGCAGGTCCGCAAATCGACACAGCTGGGTTCAGCGGGGCCGGTCGAAACAGCCGGCCCCCCTGAAATGCCTTGCGTGCTAGGCGGCCCTTGCAGCGGCGAGCCGCGGCAGGTTCACCGTGAAGGTCGCGCCCTCGCCCTCGATGCTCTCGACGGACACCTGGCCGCCGTGGCCGTCGACGATCGCCTTGACGATCGAGAGGCCGAGCCCCGTACCCTGGATCGCGGCCTCGATCGCCGCGTCCGTGCGGAAGAAGCGCGTGAAGAGCTCGCGTTGGGCGCCGGCCGAGATGCCGATCCCGGTGTCGGCGACCTCGAGCACGACGTAGTCGCGGCTCGCCGAGAGGCGCACCTCGACCGAGCCGTTGCGAGGCGTGAACTTGAGCGCGTTCGAGAGGAGGTTGTCGAGCACCTGCCCGAGGCGTTGACGGTCGCCGCTCACAACCGAGTCGGAGCATGGAGCGACGGTGATCGTGATCTGGCGCTCGTTCGCCGCCGGCAGCGTGCCCTCGACCGCGTGCTCGGCGAGCTCGGACAGGTCGAGCGGCTCCCGGTCGAACGTCATGTGCCCGGCTCGAGCCTGAGCCACGAAGAGCAGGTCGACGACGATGTCGAGCAGCCGCTCGGCGTTGCGGCCGACGACCCCGAGGAAGTGGCGGTGACGCTGCGTGAGCCGGTCGCGGTCCTGGTCGAGCAGCTCGAGGTAGCCGAGGATCGACGTCAGCGGGGTCCGCAGCTCGTGCGAGACGACCGAGATCAGGTTGTCCTTCAGATGGTCGAGTTCGCGCAGGCGCTCGTTCTGCACGGCCAGGGCGGCGCGGGACTCGTCCGCCTGCTCGAACAGCTCGCGATACTTCTCGCGGCCGACGTCGACGGCGGCGAGCATGCGGTTCCGCTCCTGCTGGAGCAGGACGAGCCGCGCGCCGACGAGGAACGTCACGACGATGCTTCCGATCGAGAGGCCGACAACGCCGATCGGATCGCCGCTGAGGCTGTCGGCGATCATCACGACCGGCGCGCAAAGCGTCGCGGCGGCGAGCAGCGCGATTCGCCTGCTCGAGAAGCGGGTGGCGACCGAGCTCGGCAGCGGCTTGATCCGCGCCATCGAGGGATGCAGCGCGGCGACCCCGAACAGCCCGTACGCGACGATCCAGCCGACGTCGACGAACATCCCGTTCGTGTAGGCGCCTTTCAAAGTCAGGTAGCTGTACGCAACGTCCGTGACGACCTGGCAGGTAACGCCAACGACGAGGAAACGCAGGGCCGGATTCTCGACCCCCTTGCGGAGAGCCAGCTGGACGACCCCGACCAGCAGAACCACGTCGAGCACGGGCGTCGCCACGGTGACGGCCATGCCAGCGGCCGAGAGCCCGGTCTGCGCGAGGAGCGGCTCGACGAGCAGTGCCCAGACGAGGATCAGCGCCCCGGTCGCGACGACGGCCGAGTCGAGGACATCGGTGAGCCTCGGTCGGGCGCGGGCGCGGGCGACCACGAACGTGGCGGCGATCAGGAGCGGGTAGCCGCCGACGTAGGCGACGTCCGCGATTGACGGAAACGGCGCCTCCGTGCGCAGGAACCAGCTGTAGGCGTCCCAGTACCCGTCGCCGAGCGTCCAGAGGACGAGCCCGGCGCCGAACAGGAACCACGGGATCCGCCGTTGCGGCTTGTACCGGATCAGGCCGGTGACGATCGCGCCGATCGCGCCGAGGCTGAGGGCCTGGTAGATCGCGGCCTGGGGAATGGAGTCGGCGCCGACCGCGAAGTACGCGACCCCGAGCACGGCGACCGACGCGGCGTAGAGCGCCCACAGCGGAGCGCCTACCGCAAGGCGCGGCCACGCGCGCACGTCGCGCCGCAGCAGCGCCGAAGGGAACGCAGATGCCCCCATCCTCAACTGATCGTCCCGAACCGGGCCCCGCCTGTCCCTCGTTCGGGGGACAGGCGGAGCAGGGTCGGGCCTCGATCAGTTCCCGAAGTCGCGGACGAACGCGTCCGCGACGATATTCGTGTCGCCGGCGACGAGGTTCGCGGCCCACGAGGAGAACGCGAGGTAGCGATCGTTCGCGCTGAACGCGACGCCGGTGGCCGAGCTCGCATCGTCGCCCTGGTTGCCGGCCTGGCCGAGGCTCGCGAGCGTCGTCGTCCCGGACCTGACGTCGCGCAGGAAGACGTCGGTGATCTGGTTCGCGTCGCCCGCGACGAGGTTCGAGGCCAGCGACGTGAACGCGACGTAGCGGCCGTCAGAGCTGATGCTCGCGGCGCCGAGGCTCTCCTGATCGGCCTGCCCACCGGAGCTGCTGACGCTCACGCGCGTCGTGCGGCCCGTGTGCCGGTCGTTCACGAAGATGTCGAAGACGCGGTTCGTGTCGCCGCGAACGAGGTTCGAGTCGTTCGAATGGAAGACGACGTAGCGTCCGCTCGCGCTGATCGTAGGCGCGTTGCTGCCGTTGTTCGTCCGGTCGCCGCCGCCCTGCCGGCCGCGGCTGTCGACGCTCACGCGGGTCGTCCTGCCGGTCCGGCGGTCGCGGACGAAGACGTCGCCGAGCCGGTTCGTATCGTGCGGAACGAGGTTCGTCGCCGAGGACTGGAAGGCGACGTACCGGCCGTGCGCGCTCAGGACCGGCTCGGTGCTCTCGCAGGAGCCGATGTTGCACCGCGCCTGGTGGCCGCGGCTCGTGAGGCTGGCGCGGGTGATCTTGCCGGTCGCGAGGTCGCGGACGAAGACGTCCGAGAGCCCGTTCGTGTCGCCCCGGACGAGGTTCGACGCGAATGACTGGAACGCGACGTAGCGGCCGTCCGCGCTGATCGCGGGCATGGCGCTCGAGCCGTTTGTCTGGCGTCCGCTGCGGCTGACGCTGACACGGGTCGTGACGCCGCTCGCCTGGTCGTGCAGGAACACGTCCGAGGCGTCGTTGGTGTCGCCTTCGACGAGGTTCGACGCGGTCGAGGCGAACACGATGTAGCGCCCGTTCGCGCTCATCGCTGCGGAGTCGCTCGAGCCGTTCCCCTCCCGGCCGCCGGTGCTGACGCTGATTCGCGTCGTCTGGCCGCTCCCCCGGTTGTGCACGAAGACGTCCGAAGCGTTGTTCGTGTCGCCGGGGACGAGATTGCGCGCGATCGAGTTCAAGAGGACATAGCGGCCGTCGGCGCTGATGGCGGCCGCGTAGCTGTCGCGGTCAGCCTGCGAGCCGGCGCTCGAGACGCTCACGCGCGTCGTCGAGGGCGGGCCCGCCGCGGCGGCGGAGAGCGCCAGGGCTCCGAGGACGATGGAGCTTGCTAGTGCGATGACTTTCTTCACGAGAGCCTCCTTCGGTTGTCACACCGGATCCTCTCGGCCCTCCGCAACGCCCCGGTCACGGGCGCGTAACGGTTTCGCTACGGATGCTGCGGAGTGAAAATGGCGCCGTCGGCGAAGCCCGGATCGCCGCCCCAGACGATCAGCGAGCGGCCCGTCCAGGCGGCCACGGGCTCCAAGCGGCCTCTGAGCGGGGCCTGGGGGAGCGGCGACCAGCGATCGGCCCGCGGGTCGTAGGCAAGGCCGTGCGGCGGGGTACCGAAGGCCCCCGGCTTGCCGGTCTCCCCGCCCCAGATGAGCAGCCGCGTGCCGGTCCAGACTGCGGCCGCACGCGCCCGTCCGGAATCCATCAGGGCGAGGCGGCGCCAGGTGTCAGCCTTCGGGTCAAAGGCGAAGCCGGCGGTCGGAGCGCCATTGCCGCCGACGACGAGCAGCTCGCTGCCGTCCCAAACGGCGCTCGCGCCGTCGCGCGGCTCGGGCAGCGCCGGCAGCTCACGCCAGCCGGATCCCGGAGCGAAAGCAGCGGCGCGCGAACCGGCAGCGACGATCAGGTCGCGGCCGGTCCAGGCGGAGCTGCCGAGGAACGGCGCAGGCGGGAGGGTGCGCCACTTGTTGGTTGCGGGCCGGTAAGCCGCTCCACCCGAGCGGCTCCAGCCGATCAGCTCGCGGCCGGTCCATGCGACGATCGCGGGCTCGGTGACGGGCGCCTTCGGCAGCGGGCGCCAGGAGCCGTCGTACGCGTACGCCCTCCGGCCCCACGCCACCGCTTGCTTGCCGGTCCAGGCCAAGCGGTACCGGCCGGCCGGCGGAGGCGCGAGCCGATGCCAGGCGTTGCGGCGCGGCTCGTAAGCCGCGAAGGCATGCCGCCCGAGCACCAGGAGCTCCCGGCCCGTCCAGACGCTGGTGCGATCGACCTGCGCGGCGATCGGCGCCTCGGGCAGCAGCTTCCAGGTCCCGGCCAGCGGCGCAGCCTCCGCGGCGAGGCCCTTGTAGGCGCTTCGCCCGACCGCGCGATCGTTCACAGCGGTGCCGTCGACGGAGAAGCGCACCGCCGAGACCGTCGGGAACTGCGTCAGCGTGTAGACGACCTGCGCCAGGCGCAGCTGCAGCGAGCGCGAGCTGGCGCCGGATTCGTATTCCGAGCTGAAATCGACCCGCGCGACGCCGTTCGCGATCGCGATCCCGAGCAGGCGCGTCCCGCCCGGGATCTCGCTCCGGATCCCGGCCGACCGCTCGCTGCGACTCGGGCCTGAGAGCAGCGCCTTGACGGCTGCCGTCGCCACCTGGCGAGTCGGGGCATGCGTCCGCAGCGCCTCGACCAGCCGCCCGCCGCGGGCGAACCAGACCTCGAGCGCCCGTCCGCTGGGAAGCGTCCCGGAGGCCTGTGTCGCTTGCGTCGAGGCGGCCGGGCTCGGAGGCAGCCCGAGCGAGACGGCCTTGCCGGAGCCCCAGCCCGCCGCGAGGTACCCGAACGTGCCGGCCGCGAGTACCAGCGCCGCGAGCCCAAGAATCGTCTTCACAGGGTGAATCCTGTCGCGCTAGGCGGGCGGCGTGAAGGCCGATGTCCGGATGCCGCTTCCGACCAGAAGGCTGCGTCCCGTCCAGGCAAGGGCCTCTCCGGATCCGCGGAGAGGCGCCGCGGGGAGCACTGACCAGCGGTCGGCACGAGGGTCGTACGCGAGCCCGCGGGTCGTCTCCGAGCCGCCCCAGACGAGCAGCCGGTGGCCGGTCCAGAAGGAGGCCGCACCCTGGAGCCCGAAGGGCAGTCGGGCAAGGCGGCGGTGGCGATTCGTCCCGGGGTCGTAGGCGAAGGCGGAGCGGGCGTGCGCTCCGGCCCCCACGACAAGGATCTCGCGCCCATCCCAGGCGGCGGCGCCGCCGTACTCGGGCAACGGTGCGACCTGGCGCCAGGTGTCCGTCGCAGGGTTGTACGCGGCCCCACGGGCGAAGGTGGCGGGATAGGGCTTGTCCGACGGGTCAGGTGGGACTCCGCTGGAGAAGAGGACAAGCTCGTGCCCGGTCCAGGCTCCGACCGGGCGCTGCGACGGGGCGAGCGGCGAGGGGGAGAGGTCGCGGTACGTGTCTGTCGCCGGGTTGTACGCGAGCCCGTTCCCCCACGCGTCGCCGCAGCAGCCGCCGCCCCAGCCGATCGCCTCGCGGCCAGTCCAGACGACGAGCCCGCCGCCGACCGACTTGCGCAGCGTCCGCCACGTGTTCGTCGCGGGGTTGTACGCAACCGAGTGGAAGGCGCCGAAGATAAGCATCTCCTTCCCGGTCCAGACGGCGTTGTAGTCCGGCACGTAGCCGGGGCCGGCCGGAGGCGATAGCCGTGTCCACGTCCGCGAGGCCGGGTCGTAGGCCTCGGCGACGTCGTGCGACTTGACGACGTAGGAAGCGCCGCGCGAGTCGAGGGCCGTCACGCTGTGGCGGCCGAACAGGATCAGCTGCCTGCCGGTCCACACGCTCGTCCGGTTCTGGTCGATGCTGATCGGCGCCGCCGGCAGCGATCGCCACGCGGGAGCGGACGCTCGACGCGGCTCCGTGGATGCGCCACCGCAGGCCACGAGCAGGACCGCGATTGCGCTGCCGAGCCCCACGAGTGTGGCGAGGACGACGAGCTTCTTGACGAGGGTTTCGGTTGCAGGCGACATGGCGACCTCCTTCAGGCTGCGTAGGCGAACGGGTGGTAGAAGGCATCGAGCGCGCGTTTCCGGTCCACTGCGAGCTGGAAGCGATCGCCCGTGCGCGAGTCGGTCACGGAGACCGTCAACGCGTCTTCGCTCGGGTGCCAGACCAGGCGGACGGCGAGGCCGTCGCTCTCTCGGCTGGCGAGCTCTCGAGCCCGCTTTGGATCAGTCGTGGCGTTCATCAAGGAGCATGCTGCGCGTGCCCGGCAACGCCCAGGTCACCGTTGCGTAACGGTTCTGCTACAGCCGGAGCGTGAAGCGGCTGCCCTTGCCGGGCTCGCTCCAGACCTCGATCTCGCCGCCGAGAAGACGCGCGTTCTCCTGCGCGATCGCGAGGCCCAAGCCGGAGCCGGGGCTGCTGCGCGCCGGGTCGGCCTTGTAGAAGCGCTCGAACAGGTGCGACAGGTGATCGGGCGGGATTCCGGGGCCCTGATCGGCGACCTCGACGAAGGCGCGGGCCCCATCGCGTCCGACTCGAATCACGACGCCGTCGCCGCCGTGCTCGAGCGCGTTGCCGACGAGATTCGCGACGATCCGCTCCAGACGGCGCGGGTCGGTGGTGACGATCGTCTTCTCGGTGTCGAGCCGCACCCGGCCGTCCCAGCCACGGGCCCGCAGGATTGCTCCGGTCGCCGAGGCGAGGTCGACAGCCTCGGGCTGAACGGCTTCGGCGCCCGCGTCGAGGCGGGAGATCTCCATCAGGTCCTCGACCAGCCGGCGCAGGCGGCCGACATCCGCGATCAGGAGCTCGGCCGGGCGGCGCGACTGGTCCGGCATCCGGTCGAGGTGCTCGCTCAGCAGCGAGGCCTCTCCGACGAGCGCGGTGAGAGGCGTGCGCAGCTCGTGCGCAACGTCCGCCGTGAAGCGCCGCTCGCGCGCCTGCGCGGCGGAGAGCGCAGAGATCTTCGCCTCCAGGGCCGTAGCCATCTCGTTGAACGCCTGCGCCCACCCGCCGAACTCGTCCTGGCCCTCGACGGGCAGCCGCGTCTCGAGCAGCCCCTCGGCGAGCGAGTGCGCCGCAGCGCTCGCTCGCGCGACAGGCCGAAGCGTCTGCCGAGCAAGGACCGCTCCCCCGAGCACGGCCAGCAAGACGAGCAGCCCGCCGCCGGCGAGCAGGATGTTGCGGAGCACCGCCAACTCGTGCCGCAGGCCCTGCTCGGAGAAGAAGAAGTAGAGCTGCGCATCGCCGGCCGGCCCGCCCACGATGAGGTAATGCGTGCCGGAGACCGTCTCACGTTGGTAGCCGAGTTGCCCGCGGCCGACGATCCGCCGCAGGCTCGCCGGCACTTCTTTCGGCTCGAGGAAGAGTTTCGAGGCGAAGGACTGATCGCCGACGAAGCCGATCGTCTCGAAACCGCCCGTTCGGGTGTAGGCGTCGAGAAGGTTCTTCGTGCCCGGCAGGTAGCTCGGAGCCAGCGTGAGGTTCTTGCGAGCCTGCTTGGCGGACGACTTGACCGAGTCCCTGAGCAGGTTGTGGCGCACGACGAAGTACGAACCGGCCGCAAGCGCGACGGCCGTCAGGCCCACCGCGAGCCCGAAAGCGATCGTCAGCCTGCGCCGAAGCGGCACTAGCCCGCGTCGAAGCGGTAGCCGACCCCGCGCACGGTCCGGATGAGCTTCGGCTCCTTCGGGTCGGCCTCGATCTTGCCCCGCAGGCGCTGCACGGCCGCGTCCACGAGCCGCGAATCGCCGAGGTAGTCGTAGTTCCACACCAGCTCGAGCAGCAGCTCCCGCGTGAAGACCTGCTTCGGCCGGCGGGCGAGCTCGAGCAGGAGCTTGAACTCGGTCGCGGTGAGCGCGATCTCCTCCTCCCCGCGCCTGACCGTGAAGCCGGCCGGGTCGATCTCCAGGCCGTCGACCGCGATCACGTGGTCGCCCGGGTCGGCAGCCGAGCGGCGCAGGACCGCCTTGATCCGAGCCACGAGCTCGGGCAGCTCGAACGGCTTCGTCATGTAATCGTCGGCGCCGAGCTCGAGGCCGACGATCACGTCGTGCAGGTCGGCCCGAGCCGTCAGCATCACGATCGGCGTCTGGCTGTCCTTGCGAATCTCGCGGCAGACCTCGAATCCGTCTAGCGTCGGCAGCATCACGTCGAGGACGACGAGGTCGAAGGCGCTCTGGCGAAACTGCACCAGGCCCTCACGGCCGTCGCCGCTCGACGTCACCCGGAAGCCCGCCTGCTCGAGCCCGAGCGACGCGATCTCGCGGATGGAGGCGTCGTCCTCCACCAGCAGCACGTGCTCGTTCACGTGCCAAGCGTAGGCCGGGGAACCGGCTGTGCCTAGCCTGCCGCCTCGGCCTTGCGCAGGCCGCGGAGAGCCCACAGCGAGAAGCCGAGCACCAGCGCGACCGCCGCGCCGAAGGCCACGCCCACCTCGGTCGGCGAGCCCGCGAGGAAGCCGCGTCCCGCCTCGATCACCCGGGTGAGCGGATTCACGACCGCGACTCCGTGGATCCAGCCCTGGAGCAGTGAGAGCGGCACGTAGACCGGAGCGAAGAAGAGCACGAGGAAGACCGGCATCTGCATCACGGGCCCGGCCTGCATCGTCCGGAAGCGCATCGCAACGCCGCACGCCCAGAGCAGCGCGGCCACGTTGAGGATCAGGCCGAGCGCGTAGAGCCCAAACAGGTCGACGCCGCTCCCGCCGACGTGCATCCCGACCGCGAACGCGACCGCGGTCAGCACCGAGACCGTGACGGCCCAGCGCGCGAGCGCGGCCACCCCGTAGCCGAGCACGATCCCGCTGCGGTGCGGAGCGGCCAGGAGCAGCCGCCGCGCGAAGCCGCTCTCGAAGTCGCGCGCGATCCCGAAGCCCGTGAACACCCCGCCGAATGCGGCCGACTGCAGCAGCACGAAGACGAACTGGAACGCCGTATAGCCGTCGGGGAAGCCGAACCCCGGAACGTTCTGCACGCGCGAGAGCCCACCCGCGAAGGCCGTGAAGAAGAAGAGCGGGAAGACGATCGACGGGATCAGCAGCGACGGGTTCGTGAAGACGTTGTGAAGGGTCCTCCACGCAACGCCCTGGGCGACCGCGAGCGTCTTCATCTCGCCATCCTCACCTTGAGCGCCCATGACGCGAACGCGAGCGAGATCACCGTGATCGCCGCCGTGATCCCGAACCCGAGCGCAAGCGCCTCGCCGTCCCAGCCCGTGATGACCAAGCTGCGTACGCACTCGAGCAGGTACGAGACCGGGTTCGCGGTGGCGACGTCCCGGAACCACGTGATCTCCATCAGGTTGCGAGGGATGTTCATCGACGAGATGAACAGGAAGACGAAGAAGACCGGGAAGAGGCCCTGGACCGCCTCGCCGGAACCCGTCCGCAGGGCGGCAAGCGCGCCGACGGCGCCGAACCCGAGCGCGACGAAGACCGCGAAGACGAGCAGGACGAGGATCCCCAGCGGTCCCGCCTTCACGTGCACGCCGACCGCGAGGCCGACCGAGAGGTAGACGACCGCCTGGACGAGGCCCATCGTCACGACGCCTCCGAGCTGCCCTCCGAGCACCGCGAGCCGGCGCATCGGCGTCAGCGTGAGGCGGTTGAGAAAGCCCGTCTGGATGTCCCGCGCCAGGTCGGTGCCCGCGTTCATCGTCGCAAACAGCGCGCCCTGGATGAACGGCACGGCGAGCGCGAAGGCGACGAACGAGGTGGTCGGGAAGCCGGGCAGCCGTGTTTCGGCCTTGAGCCCGCCGGCATTGACGGCGAGCAGCAGCATCGGAAACAGCAGCGGGGAGATCACATTCGCCGGCTGACGGGCGGTCCGCACCACCGAGCGGCGCGCCAGCAGGTAGACCTGATCGGCGAACGCGTGCACTAAGGCGTCGCTTGCGATGCCGTCGTCAGGACGGGCGCCATCACTAGGCGGGTTCCATCGCGAGCCCGCCGCGGGCCCGCTCTTCTTCCTCCTCCGCGGCGCCCTCGAGCGACCGGCCGGTCTTGGCGAGGAAGACGTCGTCAAGCGACGGCTGGTGCAGCTGCAGGTGCTCGACCTTCAAGTGCTCGGCGTCGAGCGCGCGCACGAGCCCGGCCAGGTCGGTCTCGCCCGACTCGAGCCGCACCGCGACGCCGCGCTCCGATCGGCACGGCTCGCCGAACCGCGCCAGGATCGCAGCGGCCCGCTCGCGGTCGGCCGGGTCGGCGGGCATCGCCTCGACGGTGGGCCGGCCGACGCTGGCCTTGAGCTCCGCAGGGGTTCCCTCGGCGACGATGTGTCCGTGGTCGATGATTCCGACCCGGTCGGCGAGGACGTCCGCCTCCTCGAGGTACTGCGTCGTCAGGAAGACGGTCACGCCCTCGTCGCGCGCGAGGCGCCCGACCTCGTCCCAAAGCGCCGTCCGGCTCTGGATGTCGAGCCCGGTCGTCGGCTCGTCGAGAAAAAGGATCCGCGGCGAGTGGACGAGCGCCATCGCCAG
>Ga0066710_100006992_pt1 | contig 10683 bp, 14 predicted proteins | sample GraSoiAngelo_159_FD_79666 | JGI IMG/M metagenome (GOLD analysis project Ga0066710, IMG submission 79666) | Grasslands soil microbial communities from the Angelo Coastal Reserve, California, USA - 14_1009_16_40cm | ecosystem: Environmental > Terrestrial > Soil > Grasslands | place: USA...
AGAATCGGAAGCACGATCAGGTCGGCGAAGATGAAGGCGACGACGCCCCCGAACTCTGATGCCGCCGTTCCAAAGGACGGCCGCGAGCGGGACGTTGCCGATCGAGCAGACGAAGCTGATCACGGCCACGAGCGGGCCGCGCCTGTGTGATCGTCGCTGTTGCCTGCCAGTACGCAGCGGTCGCCTTCTACGTCCTGCCCGAGCACTGGTCGCGACGAACCCGGAGAGAACCGGGGCGGTCTCCGATATTCCGTCCCTGAGCAGATGCCCGATGCCGAAGCACGGATGAGCGGACTTCTGGCCGACGAGGCTTACGCCAAGGCTCCTAAGCGTGCTTCGCTCGATACCGAGACAGCCTGGGCGGGGCATGGGACAACAGGCGCTTACGAAGCGGGAGGGCGGCGACGGGCTAGGGTGAAGCCGTGGCCTGGCGCGTGAGGGAATCGGTGAGGGCCGACCCCGGCTCGAAAGACGTGGGAGCCTCCTGGGTAGTTCGGCTTGAGGCTGACGATGGGCGGCAGGCTTCGACGGTTGTCGATGTCTCGCGGACGGCGATGGCAAGCCTTGAGCGCGGAACCGTCGCCACCGGCTCTGAGAACGCAAGGACGTAGCGCCGTGGAGGCGCTCGTTCGGGGCGGCGGCGACCCTCCGGCGCGAATCCTCTGCTCGGCCGAGGGCTGCCGAGCGGAGAATTGAGTCTTCCGGGGCTGGAGGTGGGGCCTTGGCCACAAGATTCGACGAAGACAGAGGCCTCGCTCGCCCTCTCCTGGAGCGGCGGCAAGGACTCGGCCCTCGCCCTGCTCGCGCTGCGCGCGGAGTTCGGCCGCGACCCGTGCGCGCTGATCACGACCGTCACCGAGACGTACAACCGCATCAGCATGCACGGTGTCCGGCGCGAGCTGCTCGCTCTCCAGGCGCAAGAGCTCGGGCTCCCGCTCGTCGAGGTCTCGATCCCGCTCGCCTGCCCCAACGAGATTTACGACGCCCGTATGCACGAGGCCTTCGCCTCCGAGAAGCTGCGCCCGGTCGCGGAGGTCGCCTTCGGCGATCTCTTCCTCGAGGAGGTACGTGCCTATCGCGAGGAACGCCTGGCCGCCGCCGGCAAACGCGGGCTGTTCCCCCTTTGGGGCCGGGACACGACGAAGCTCGCCCAAGATTTCATCCAGGCCGGCTTCCAGGCCGTCCTCGTCTGCCTCGACCCGCGCAAGCTCGACCCGGCCTTCGCCGGGCGTAGCTACGACGGGCATCTGCTCGCCGAGCTCCCGCCGGAGATCGATCCCTGCGGCGAGAACGGTGAGTTCCACACCTTTGTCCACGTCGGGCCGATTTTCAGGCGCCCGATCGCCTGCGCTCTCGGGGACATTGTGGAGCGGGACGGCTTCGTGTTTGCTGACCTCATGCCGGCATAGGAGATACAGGCATGTAGCAATTTGGGGAGCGCTCACCAGGCCATGACGCACTTGACGTTTGGACGCCCCTTTCATGCCGGGCCTCCGGGCTTCGGCCATTTCTGACGCCTTTGGACGAAATGCGCACGGGGTGTGGCCGTGGCGGGCGCCCACGGACTCCGTGGGGCCGGCGGCAGGTAGTGCGCTAGTGCGCAGCAGCTGCCTTGAATGTCGCCCTAGAACTGCGAAGTGCGGACCAGAGGCGGGTGCTGGCGACTCTTCAGTCTGTCCGCCCGGCTAGTCGACTCGAGCGGCCCACGCTTCGGGGTTGATCGCCTGCCAGACGCGTAGGTAGAGATCCAGTTCCAGTCGCGCTCCCGCATCATCGGTTGGGACCCGGTCCCGGAAGCGAGCCTCCAGCGTCTGTTCCCCGGCGCGCACAACCTCGAAGCAGAGGCCGCGAAGGAAATCGGCCAGGTCTTCACCCAGCGACGCGTCACTGAACTCGATCTTGATGCCGCAACCGGGCCTCTGGAACTGCCGCAGGCAGGCCACCTCCCCCTCAATCGAACTGTGCTCAGCGCTCGGGGATCGTCAAGGCGAGTCCGACCTATCCCTTTGGGGGGCGGAGAGGGCTGCTCCAGCTGTTCGGATTGCCGAGAGGTGAGGGAGACAAGGACGAAGGACGTGGTGGTGATCGGTGGCGGTTGCTTCGGACTGGCATCCGCGATCGCACTTGCCGCTCGGGGGATGAAGGTGACGCTCGTCGAACGGGGACTGCCCAGTGCAGCCAACTCGACGCGCCACCGTGGAGGCATATGCCAGCAGTTCGGAACCGAGCTCAATATCCGGCTGTCGCAGCTGAGCGCCGAGACCTGGGCCGAGTTCGCGGAGCGCTACGGCGTCATCCACTCCTCCACCCAATCGGCTACCTGTTCCTGGCGCAAACCGAGGAGGAGGCCGCCACGCGCGCGGCGCATGTGCGGCTTAGAACAGTCTCGGCGTCGACAGCGAGTTTCTGGACGCGGACGAGATAGCACGGCGCTGGCCGACGCTTTCCGACCGTGGATTCAGAGGTGCCGGGTTCCGCGCGGCCGACGGCTGGGCCAACCAGCATCGCATCGTCGACGGCCTCGTCCGCGGGGCGATCGCGGCCGGGGTCGAGCTACTCGCCGGGACGGAAGCGTTGGCGCTCGAGCTGTCCGGTGGGCGGATCGCCGGCGTCGCGACCACTGCCGGGCGGATCGCCGTCGATGCGGTGCTCGTCGCGACCGGACCGTGGGTCAAGCCTCTGCTGGACCCTTTGAGTGTCGCCGTTCCAGTCGTAGGGCGGCGGCATGAGCTGCTGGTCGTCGAACCGACAGAGCCGCTTCCTCCCGGGCTGCCTTGGCTGATCGGCGTGGAAGACGCCGTCCACGTTCGGAGCGATACCGAGGGTCGCGCTTGTGGGCGGCCTTCTCGGCGAGGATCGCGCGGTTGATCCGGATCGCTACGACGGGCGCGCCGATGAGCGCTGGATACATGCCGTCGTCGATACAGCGGAGCGTGTCTTTGGGGTCGTCGGCCCCGACGCTTTCGTCCGGCACGGCTGGGCCGGGCTCTATCCCGGCACGCTCGATCGACACCCGATCATCGACCAGCTGGCCGAAGGATTGTTCACCGCGCTTGGCTTCTCAGGCACCGGGGTAATGCACGCGCCTGCTGCCGCACTGCTATCTGCAGAGCTGATCGCCGAGGGCGCGATCCGATCTGTGGATGGCAGGCTGCTGTCGCCAGCCGGTTCGCCAATAAGGACTCTCTCAACGGAAGCGACCGGCTTTTGAGCGTGCCGCGCGGCCCCGTGCGCGGTTCTGGCGCGGGGTGTTCCGTGCGGTTGCCCACGGAGCCCTAAGGGGTTGTGGGCTTCTCCGCGCAGCCCTTGGTTGGAACGTCAGCAGAGCTCGTGCGGCGTCAGGGAATCGGTGTGGCAGGAGATTCATGACCAGCGAGTCGGCGCTCGCGGCGAAGGAGCGTCACTCCCATAGCCGCGAACCAGACGAAGAAGCCGACGAAGCCGATGAATGTGACCCCCTCGATGACACTCGAGGCTGGGCTGAGAGCGTCACCTAGGCCGGCGACAACGCCAACGCCAATCCCGAGCCAGCCGATCCAACGCGGCACCACCGAGGTCTTCAGGACCGCGACCGCGAACATCGGTATCACCACGCCCCAGAGGACGACGTCACCGGTGTAGTTCACGACGAGGGCGAGGACGGCGAACGTATCGGCCGTAGTCGCCAACGAGGTTTTCGTCGCGGCGTCGGCGGCCGTGTATCCAGGCACGAGCTCGTACGCCATTGCGATCGGGATCAGATGCGAGAGCGTGACGAGAGTGAGACCCACCGCGCTCAGGATCGGCGCAAGAATGAACCACGGCCCGACGCGCCGGAGCGCATTGTAGAAGCCGATCAGCGCTGGGATTCCCAGAATACCTCCGAGGATCAGGAGCCACGCGCCCACGAAAAACGCTCCGCCTGCATCGTCCACGTCTCGGATCCAATCCAGCCCGTCGTTGCCGGTCGGTGGGATCAGGACCTGGACCCCACTGGCGGCCATGAAGACAATGCCGATCACAAAAGCGATCACCGTGGCGATGGCGCAGGCGGCGCCGACCGTCGTCAGGCTGGGACCCCCCGCAGATGACGCGCGCGCGCTCGTGGCCCGATCATCTGTCTCTGCACCACGGGCTGTCAATGATTTCGCTGAGGGCAAGACCGTCGCGGACTCAAACCAGTACGAATCCGACCGCGCCATTTCTGCGCCTTTGACCGAAATGAGCGCACGCCTTGGCGCGGGGTACTCGGCTGCGTGCCCACGGAGGCACAGGGCACTGACGCCGCTTCAGTAGTCCTCGCTCGAGGACGTAGACCGACAGCTGGATTCCGGGCGCGAGGACCAATCATGCTCGGGATCGCGCGTGAACACGAGTCGGCGCGCCGGCATGCAGCGAATCCTCCTCTCGTTAGGCTCTAGCCATGAGTGAGGCTGAATTCAGCATTGCCGACATCGAGTACATCCGCGCCAACTACCGGAGACTTGAGAAGCTCTGCCTCGAGAGCGGCCAGGACCTCGCCGAAGTACATCGGTTGATTCGCGCGACGCAGCTGCCAGCTCCGTCCTATGTCCTTCCAGGCGGAGACGAGATGGTGCCTCAGGACTACTTTCAATTGGTCAACGAAGCGGGCGGCCCTGAACGCCTGCGAGACGAGTTCGAGCGCCGTTATCGAGAGTCGGGGGGTACGGAGCACGAGCTGGCATCGGATTGGGAGGGCTATATGGAGGGCGTCTACGGAGTTTGTCTGCGGCAGGTCTCCCCGGAAACCATCGTCAGGAAGAGTGAGTTGGTCACCTCCATCGAAGGCCTCCTCGCAGAAGCAAAGCCCGAGGACGCGGGTTGGCAGAGCCGCTTACGCCAGGAGGTGCAAGAACTCGACAGGCTCGAGCGGGAATTCAGCCCGGATTACGACCGCAGCCGCTTCGGGACACCGCCGTCCCGCGATCGCTTGATCGCGGTAGCGCACGAGCGTTATTCGGAGATCTTCGCCGAGGCTGGTGTGCATGGCAGCTGAAGCGAATCTCGTAGCCGTCGCGCGCCTGATCGGCCAGGAGCACGACGCCGCCACGCGCCAGCCCGGGGAGCCTGCCTTCTAGCGGTCGGGCGCCGGGACTGCGACACGTGTCGCAATTTAAGACGCGTCTAAATCTCGGCTCGGCAAGTCTCTTTCTCTCGGCTCGGCAAGTCTCTTTCGCGCGCCTAAATTTGGCCCATTTCCACACTTTTGAGGAAACGCGGGCGGGCTGGGGGCAGGGTGCGCCTGCCGATTGCCCACGGAGGGCATTAGGGATTGAATCGAACCTTGGCGAGCCGTTGCACACGGCTAGGCGCGGGGTATCCAACTCGCGGCTTAGTCACTGCGCTTCGTCTGTCTGTCCCGGATAAAGTCGGCTCGACCCCGAGCATGGGAGGATCGAGTCATGAGCATCGTCGTCCGGTTCAACCCCACAAACCTGACGAAGGATAAGTACGACGAAAGTATCCGACTTCTGGAGGAGGCGGGAGCGTGGCCTCCGGACGGCCTTGAGTACCACGTCTTCTTCGGACCGGAAGGAAACATGCGCGTCAGCGAAATCTGGGACTCGCGCGAGAAGCTGGACGCGTTTGGTGAAGTGTTGATGCCAATCCTCCTCAAGCAGGGAATGGAGTTTTCTGGCGACCCAGACATCTTCGAGGCCCACGACATCTTCAAACGCTAGACCGGGCGCATTTCGCCACTCCCTCCTTAGTAACTACTACCAATTCGAGCTGAATCGGGCTGTCGGAAGCCGGCCAGAAAGTCGCCTTCCGCTTCGACGCCATTCAGGAGCCGTCTATCGATTGGGAGAGGCGGATCCAAACCGTCGCCGCACCGGTCTCTTTGGGCAGAAAATTTCAGGTCGGGATGGCAAAGCGCGACGATTCATCGTCGACGAGTGCCTTTCGGAGCGAACCGCCTCGCTGGTCTGACTCAGTCGAGGGTGTAGCCGGAATCGATTCGCCATTCGTCGCCTGTCTTGACGAGCCGGAACCGGGCGCCTTCGGGCTCCGACAGGCCCGCGGTCGCGCGGTTGGCGTCGAAGTCGATGTCCATCGAGCCGTCGGCGGCATCTTTCAGCGCGTCGGAGTCCAGGCTGGACAGGCGCTCCTTCATCGTGCGTTCGCACCCTTCGCCTCGGGCCTGCGGGGTGAGCTGCGCGCACGCCGTCGCGGTATCGCCGCTGGCGAGCGCCCTCAGGTACGTGGTCGCCGCCTTGCTGACCTTTTCCTCGTCCGTGGCGCGGCCGACTCCGCACCCCGCCACGGCGACTGCGAGAAGAAGAAGCAGGACGATACGCAGGCGCATCTCTCGGCCCTCACGCATCGCGGGCCCAGGTTCGCCAGGCGCCAACGGCGAGCGGAACGAGCGTCCAGGCGGCGAGCACCGCGATAGCGACGCTCACCGACATGGGCACGGTCGGGGAGCCGTCGAACAAGGCCGACGGTGCGAGGCGCTCCGTCGCGGCAGCCGGAAGCAGCTCGCGCAAGGAGCCGAGGGTTCCCATCTGGAGCAGGAACGGCGTGAGGACGAGCTGCCAGCCGACCAGGACCCCGATCGTGGTGCCCCGCGAGCCGACCGCAGAGGAGACGCCGAGCGCTAGCACCAGCGCCAGGCCGACGACGAGGGCGAGCCAGGCGGCCGAGTCGACGAGGAGGCCCGCGCCCGGTGGTTCGAGTGATCCTGCAAGGACCGTCGAGGCCACCGCCGTCACCACGAAGCCCGCCCAGACGGCCGCGACCGCAAGACCGAGACCCGCGGGCACCCGCGCAGCGAAGAGCGCGAATCGCGAACGCCCCGTTATGACCAGCTCGCGGAAGACACCGGAGCGGAGGTCGCCGGCGCCGGCGGTTGCGCCGAGGAGGATGGCAGCGACGACGCCGAGCTGGGTCAGCACATACATGGACCCTGAGAAATTCTCGAGCCCGCCGGCGGGCCCATGCTTGGCGGGCTCCGTCGCGTGCAGGATCACGAGGACGATGTAGGCGACGATCATCGGCAGCACGGTGAGAGCGAAGGTCGCGAGGACGAGGCCGCGCCGTTTGCGCAGCTTGAGCACCTCGGCGCTCACGAGCCTCGGCCGTCGCGGGTAGCGGCTGTGCGTGCGCGGAAGTTCTGCAGTGGCGGTCGTCGTGTTCATGCTGCTTCCTCCAATCGGGACGTGATCTCCAGGAACCGCTGCTCGAGCGACGCACGGGCCGGCTCGAAGCGGCGAATGGCGAGGCCGCCGAGGACGAGGCGACGGCCGATGTCGTCCGCGGCCGGCTCGGCTTCCACGTCGGGCCTGAGGCGCACGCGGATGCCCTCGGCCTCGGCCACGGCGGACGCGACCGCGCGGCTTTCGGTCAGAAGCGTGAGCGCGCGATCCTCGTCGCTTGTGGCAATGAGAATCGTCTGCTCGCCGCCGCGTGCCAGATCTGCGATCGACCCCTGCATCACGACGCGTCCGCGATCGACGATCGCGACCGCGTCGCAGATCTTCTCCACCTCGTCGAGGAGGTGCGAGGAGAGGAGGACCGTTCGGCCCTCGGCGACGAAGCCGCGGATCATGTCGCGGAACTCGTGCATTCCGGCCGGATCGAGCCCGTTGGTCGGCTCGTCGAGGATCAGGAGCTCCGGGTCGGCGAGCAGACTGCGGGCGACCCCGAGTCGCTGGCGCATGCCGAGCGAATAGCGCTTCACGAGCTCGTCCGCCCGCTGGGAGAGTCCCGCCCGGGTGAGCGCGCCCTCGATACGATCGTGCGCCTCGGGCTCGCGGGCGGCTGCGATCACCGTCAAGTTCTCGCGGCCGGTTAAGTGACCGTGGAAGCGCGGTTCCTCGACGATGGCGCCGACACGCGCGAGCGCCGCCGTGCGCTCTGCCGGAACCGGGCGACCGAGCAGATGCATCGTGCCGGACGTAGCGCCGGTCAGGCCGAGCAGCATCCTGATCAGGGTCGTCTTCCCGGCCCCGTTCGGCCCCAGGTAGCCGAAGGCCGAGCCGCGCGGAACGCGGAGGTCGACGTCGTCGACGGCGACGCGGTCGCCGAATCGCTTCCGTAAGCGGGACGTCTCGACGACGAATGCCCCCGAGCCCTCCGTCCTTCGGTTCGCTTGCCTGCCGATGCTCATTTGTCCTCCTGTTCCGTTTGCATAGCTTGTGATCTCCCTCGAGCGTACGGCGTGGAGAGACACCTGCCATCGGGCGTGAGGCCGATTTAGCCTCGTCCGCCGGAACGGTTTGGCTCTCGTCCTCAGGAAGGATTCGAGGTCGCTCTCAGGGCCGAGGCGGGGCGGCGAATTCTGGAGTACCTTCGAGTCGTGAAGAGCTTGCTGCGGCTCGCGCGCCGCTACTGGTTCGACGCTCTCGTCCTTCTCGGCCTCGGTGTAGGTCTGGTCGGCGCCGTCGTCTCGCAGGACCAGTCTGACGGCCCGACGGGTCCGCTCTGGTTCGACGTGCTGGCGATCACGGCGATCGTCACGCCCCTGTTTGCCCGCCGGCGCTTCCCCTTCGGTGCGCCGCTGGCCGTCGGGGTGGCCGTTGTCTTGACCACGTTCGTCGACGAGCGCCTCGTGCCCATCGATTTCATCCCCTTCCTCGCCGGTTGCGCGGCGGTCTTCCTCATGGGACTGCTCAGGGAGCGCTCGCAGGCGGTCGCGGGAATCGTGCTCGCCATCGGGGTCGAGGCGCTGGTCGCCTACAGGGACCCGCTGAAGAATCTCAGCGCCTTCATCGCCACCTGCATCGTCTTCGGCCTCATCTGGACGGTCGCGTTCGCTCTTGGCCGCAAGTTCCAAGAGGCGGACGAGGCGAAGGAGCGTGCGGCACGGGCCGAGCGGGAGCGGGAGGAACGCGCCCGCGCCGCGGTCACCGAGGAGCGTGCGCGGATCGCGCGAGAGTTGCACGATGTCGTCGCTCACAGCGTCAGCGTCATGACGGTGCAGGCCTCGGCGGTCCGCAGGCTGCTCCGGCCTGACCAGCAGCGGGAGCGCGAGGCTCTGCTCGTGGTCGAGCGGACGGGGCGCGAGGCGCTGGCGGAGATGCGGCGGATGGTGGGCGTGCTCAGGCGGCCGGAAGAAGGGCCGGCGCTCGCGCCCCAGCCGAGCCTCGAGCATGTGGAACGGCTGGTCGAGCAGGCCCGCGAGTCCGGATTGTCGGTCGAGCTGCGAGTCGAAGGCGATCCGCAGCCACTCCCCGCCGGCGTCGATCTCACGGCCTACCGGCTCGTGCAGGAGGGCCTTACCAACGCGCTGAAGCACGCGCGGGCGGAGCGGGCCCAGGTCGTGGTTCGCTACGGCGACGGAGATCTCGAGGTCACGGTGAGCGACGACGGCCGGGGCGCCGGCAGCGGCGACGGTGGCGGCCACGGCCTCGTCGGGATGCGCGAGCGAGTCGCCGTCTACGGCGGCGAGCTCGAAGCGGGTCCGCGGGAGGAGGGAGGCTATCGGTTGCGGGCGAAGCTCCCGGTGGTCCCGGCATGAGCCTCGGCGTCCTCATCGTGGACGACCAGGCCCTCGTCCGCGCGGGCTTCCGCATGATCCTTGAGGCCGAAGAGGGCATTGAGGTCGTCGGAGAGGCCGGGGACGGGCGGGAGGCGGTCACGGAGGCGCGGCGACTGCGACCGGACGTCGTCCTGATGGACGTTCGCATGCCAGACGTCGACGGGATCGAGGCGACCCGCCGACTCTTGGCCGAGGACCGTTCGGCGGTGAAGGTCGTGATGCTGACGACGTTCGACATGGACGAGTACGTCTACGACGCGCTCAGGGCCGGCGCGAGCGGGTTTCTTCTCAAGGACGTCCCCCCCGAGCAGCTCGTCGACGGGATCCGGGCTGTCGCCAAGGGCGACGCGTTGCTAGCGCCGTCCGTGACTCGGCGCGTCATAGAGGAGTTCGTTCGCCGCCCACCCGCGTCGGTCCGGACACTGCCGCCTAAGCTTGAAGAGCTGACGGCGCGCGAGCTGGAGGTGCTGAAGCTGATCGCGCGCGGGCTTTCAAACGCCGAGATCGCAACCGAGCTGTTCGTGAGCGAGACTACGGTGAAGACGCACGTCGCGCACGTCCTCATGAAGCTCGGCCTTCGCGACCGCGTGCAAGCGGTGGTGGCCGCGTACGAGTCCGGTCTCGTCCAGCCGGGCGAGTCATAGTCGTCCCTCCGGCGGAGGAGGGGCGCCGGTCAAATCGCTCCTTAGGACGATCGTTAATCCTGCCCGCGGCCGACGTTTCTCGGCCCGCGCGGTCCTAGCCTCTTCTGGATCCCACTCAACCAGAAGGAGGCTCACATGATCCGCACAGGTGACACCATCGAGAACCCGGTCACTGGCGAGCGCATCACCTTCCTCGCCACCTCGACGGACACCGACGGTGACGCGGTCGTGATCGAGACCGTCGTGCAGCCGGACGGGTTCGTCGCCGCCGCGCACGTTCACCCCTCCCAGAGCGAGCGCTTCGCCGTCACAGCGGGACAGCTCGGCCTCAAGTTGGGACGCAAGAAGATGACGCTCGGGCCGGGCGAGGTCGCCATGGTCGAGGCCGGAACGGCGCATCGTACTGGAACGCAGGCGAGGAACATGTCCGCTTCGTCTGCGAGGTCCGCCCGGCGCTTCAGTTCGAGTCTCTCCTCGAGACGATGTTCGCTCTCGCGGCCGACGGCAAGACGAACCGGAAAGGCATGCCGAACCCGCTGCGGCTGGCCGTGATTGCGC
>Ga0066710_100006993_pt1 | contig 10683 bp, 9 predicted proteins | sample GraSoiAngelo_159_FD_79666 | JGI IMG/M metagenome (GOLD analysis project Ga0066710, IMG submission 79666) | Grasslands soil microbial communities from the Angelo Coastal Reserve, California, USA - 14_1009_16_40cm | ecosystem: Environmental > Terrestrial > Soil > Grasslands | place: USA...
CGGTGAGGAAGCAGCCCTGGCCGCCTATCGGCGGGCGGGCTTCCGGCTGGTGGCCAGGAACTGGGGGTGTGCGGCTGGCGAGATCGACCTGGTGCTGCTCCGGGGCCACACGATGGTCTTCTGCGAGGTTAAGACCAGGCGCGGAGACGCCTTCGGCCCGCCGTCGGAGGGCGTGACCTGGAAGAAGCAGCGCAAGCTGCGGGTTCTGGCCGATGCGTTCCTTCGGAGCTCCACGAGCGTCTGTCGCAACGTGCGCGACGTCCGTGTCGACGTGGCCAGCGTGATGATCGATGGAACGGGCCGCTCGTCCTTGCACCTGTTCCAAGACGCCATCTGATCAGCGTCGACGCTGGTCATCCGCCCTGCGGCGGTGGCATGTCGGTGGTCGCCCGTACCGTTCGCGCCGAATGTACGGACGGGTTTTCGCGGTGGCCGTCGTCGGGGTCCAAGGTCACCTCATCCGGGTCGAGGCGCACGTCGGTCGGGGGCTACCGGCGCTCACGGTCGCGGGGCTTCCCGGCACCGGCGTCCAGGACGCCCGGGAGCGCGTTCGGCCAGCCGTGGAGAGCGCGGGCCTCGAGTGGCCACTTCGCAGAGTGGTGGTGAACCTCTCGCCGGCCAACGCCCGGAAGGAGGGGCCTGGCTTCGACCTACCGATCGCCATGGGCGTGCTCGCCGCGTCCGCCCAGGTGCCGTCGGCGCCGCTGGCCTCGTACGCGTTCTCGGGCGAACTCTCCCTCAAGGGTGAGCTGGTCGGCACGCCCGGCATCCTTGCCGTGGCCATCGCGGCCGCCGGGGCCCGGCTGAAAGGGGTGGTCGTCCCACGCTCGAATGCCGCGGAGGCGGCCCTGGTCGAGGGGATCGAGGTGATCGGAGCGCCCACGCTCGCGGAGGTGGTGGGGGTCCTGAAGGGTCGGTGGAAGCCCGAGGCGGCGTCGAAGGGGGAGGATGCGGCGGCGCCGGCGCGCTCGGCCGACGTCGACTTCGCGGAGGTCCGGGGGCAGGGGGCGGCCCGGCGCGGGCTCGAGATCGCCGCCGCCGGCGGGCACAACATCGTGATGGTGGGACCGCCGGGTGCTGGGAAGACGATGCTCGCCAGGAGGCTGCCCACCATCCTGCCGACGATGGCCCGCTCGGAGGCCCTCGAGGTGACCAGGCTGCACTCCGTGGCGGGGCTGCTGTCGGGGGGCGGGCTGGTGGGGGACCGGCCCTTCCGGGCTCCCCACCATTCGGTCTCCGCGGCCGGCTTGCTCGGCGGCGGATCGGCCTACCTTCGGCCCGGCGAGGTCAGCCTGGCCCACAACGGCGTGCTCTTCCTGGACGAGGTGACGGAGTTTCGCCGCGACGTCCTGGAGGGACTTCGGGTCCCGCTCGAGGACGGTCGGGTGGTCATCACCCGGGCGGCCGGAGCGGTCGAGTTCCCGGCCAGGTTCGCACTGGTGGCGGCGTCGAACCCGTGTCCGTGCGGCTTCGAGGGGGATCCCCGCCGAGCCTGCCGCTGCCTCCCCGGACGGGTCGAGGCCTACCACCAGCGACTTTCGGGCCCACTGCTCGACCGCGTCGACATCCACCTGACGGTGCCGCGGCTCACCCGAGCCGAGCTGATGGGATCGGAGCGCGGTGAGCCGTCGCCAGCGATCCGAGCCCGCGTCCAGGAGGCTCGGGAACGCCAGCGCCGGCGCCTGGCCGGCACGCCCTGGACCTGCAACTCGCAGGTGCCGGGCGGGGTCGCTCGCCGGGAGGCGCGCCTCGCCGCCGAGGCCGAACGTTATCTCGCCGACGCCGTCGACAGGCTCGCGTTGTCGGGGCGGGGATTCGATCGGGCCGTGAAGGTCGCCCGGACCATCGCGGACCTGGAGCGGTCGGATGCGGTCGAGCAGCCCCACGTCGCCGAGGCGCTCGGGCTTCGAGCGCCCACGGCCAACGGGGAGGTGGCCCCGGTGGGGTAGCGCCTTCCAAGCGATCCTCGGCCAGGTGGGGCGACGGCCGGTTGCTTCGCCGCCCGTCAGATCTAAGGCGAACCGGCTCGGGCCAGGCCGCGCGAGCTCTCAGGCGAGGCCGTGGGGGCGAGGACCGAGGCGATCCCGCTCTACGGTGGCCCTCCGCATTCGTGGCCACCGAGGATGACCGCCGGGCCCTCCTCGTCCTCATGCACTGCGCGTCGCTCACGGCCCGGCGGCTGCTCGAGCTCGCCTCAGTTGCCGGAACCGCCCGGGAGAGCCTGGGTGCGGTTCTGTCCGGGCGGGCCGGGACCGAATCGGATCGGGCGTGGGCGGCTCGGGTCGACCCGAACGAGGTCGACGGGCGACTCCGGGCGGCAGGGGCCCGCCTGGTCGCCGTCGGTGAACCCGATTATCCGAGCGAGCTCCTCGATCTGTTCGATCCGCCGGCCGGCCTGTTCGTCCGGGGGTCTTCGATGGCCGGCCTCGAACCGCGAATCGCCGTGGTCGGAGCCAGGAACTGTTCCCCGACCGGCCGGGAGATCGCTGGCAGGCTCGCAGGCGCGCTGGCTGGGGCCGGCGCGTGCGTGGTGAGCGGGGCCGCCCGAGGGATAGACTCGAGCGCCCATGAGGGCGCCCTCGCTGCGGGCGGCCGAACGGTCGCGGTGCTCGGGTCCGGTATCGACGTCGCCTATCCACGCAAGCACCGGCGACTGATCGAGCTCATCGAGGGGTCCGGCGCGGTGGTCAGCGAGTATCCTCCGGGAACGCCGGCGGAGCCCTTCCGGTTCCCCGCTCGCAACCGCATCGTCGCGGCCCTCAGCAGCGCCGTGGTGATCGTGGAAGGAGCCGATGGGAGCGGCGCCATGATCACCGTCGAGCATGCCCTCGACGTGGGGCGCGACATCTTCGCTGTCCCCGGCGCGCCGACGACCGCGCTGGCTCAGGTCCCACTGGCCCTGATCCGAGACGGCGCCACTCTGATCCGAGGGCCGCAGGATCTGCTGGACGACTTGGGATTGCGCCAGACCACGGCCCTGACGGCTCCGAACGGTGCCGCGGCCGGCTCGGGCAGGGTCGGCCTTTCACCGTCGGCGCGGGCCGTATGGGACGCGCTGACCGCGCCGATCACGCCCGATGGACTGGCCCGATCCACAAGTCTCCCCCTCTCCGCCGTCTTGGCCGCGGCGCTCGATCTGGAGCTCCGAGGCCTGATCGTCCAGCGCGGTGGTCGGTTCGAACGAAGGCCGGGTGCGGAATGTCATTGATCCGTTCGATGGTTGTGCTAGAAGTCGTTTCTCGCCAGGTTGTGCGAGAGGAGGCCCCGGGGCACGAGTTCGACCAGCGATCCCTTGTCGGCCGCGGATGGTCGAGCCATCCAGGCGTTCGAGGACCACCTGGTCCTGGAACGCCGTCTTTCGCCGCACACGGCCCGAGCCTACCGATCGGACCTGGTGTCTCTCGCCCTGTTCCTGGGCAAGGGTGGAGGCGATCTCCGCTCCGCGAGCCATGGGTCGATCCGCCGCTGGCTGGCTCAGCTCACGACGCGTGGATACGCCCGTGCGAGCGTTCGGCGGAAGGCCGCGGCCGTCCGGACGTTCTACCGGTGGGCTGCTAGAAGAGGCATGATCGACGGCAATCCGGCGGGCCTGCTGGCCCGCCCCGCCGCGGGATCACGCCTTCCTTCCGTCCTCAAGCCGATGGAAGCGGCGGACCTGGCCTCGACCCCCGCCACCGCGACGGCGGCCGGCCTTCGTGATCGGGCCGTCCTCGAGCTGCTCTACGGGTCCGGGCTGCGAGTAGCTGAGGTCTGTGACCTCGACCTGGAAGACCTGGACCTCGACCGAGGAATGGTGCGGGTTCGTGGAAAGGGAGGGAAGGAACGGGTCGTGCCCGTCGGGGACTTCGCCGCCGATGCATTGCTCGCTTATCTGGAGTTCGGCAGGCCCGCACTGTCGCCGGCGCCTCAGCCGGGCCCGACGCCGGATAGTCGCATTTCCCGAGCGATCTTCTTCAACCGCCGGAAGCACCGCCTTGGTCCTCGGGACGTTCGCTCCATGGTTCGGCGGTACGCCGCGAGTGCCATGCCGGGCCGGAACGTGAGTCCCCATACGCTTCGGCACTCCTTCGCAACCCATCTGCTGGAAGGGGGGGCCGACATCAGGGCTGTTCAGGAGCTGCTGGGCCATGCCAGCCTGGCCACGACGCAGCGCTATACCCACGTGTCGAAAGGTAGGCTGTTTGACGCCTACCGTCGAAGCCACCCGAGAGCCTGATGCCAGCACGACGTGCGACCGCTGGGGGCGCCGACCCGCATCCGGCGCCCGACACGGCGGACCTGTGGAGAGAGTTCAAGAAATCCGGGTCGGCCGGCGCGCGGGAGCGGCTGATCGTGCACTACTCGCCGCTCGTGAAGTACGTGGCGAGCCGGGTCGCAACCGGGCTGCCGTCGAGCGTGGAGCAAGGCGACCTCGTGCAGTACGGGATGTTCGGGTTGATGGACGCCCTCGACAAGTTCGACCTGGCGCGAGAGATCAAGTTCGAGACGTATGCCATCCCCCGTATCCGTGGAGCGATCATCGACGAGCTGCGTTCCCTGGACTGGGTTCCTCGATCGGTGCGATTCAAGGCCCGTGAGATCGAGAAGGCGCACGCGGAGCTCGAAGCCGAGCTCAAGCGTGCGCCGAGCGACGCCGAGATGGCGGGGCATCTGGGCGTGAGCCTTTCGGAGCTCCACGACATCCTCACCCAGATCTCGTTCCTGAACGTAGCCGCGCTGGAGGAGGTGGTCTCCACCGGCGCGGACCGGGGAGAAAGCCTTTCGCTCCTGGACACGCTGGCGGACATGGGACAGCCGGATCCGGTCTCGGGGCTCGAAGGAAGCGAAACCCGGATGCTGCTGGCGTCATCGATCAACTCGCTGTCCGAACGAGAGAAGATGGTGATCACGCTCTACTACTTCGAGGGCCTGACGCTGGCAGAGATCGGAGAGGTGCTCGGAGTGACCGAGTCTCGGGTGTGCCAGATCCACACGAAGGCGGTCGGGCAGCTCAGGACAACCTTGAAGGATCAGGACTCGGAGTAGCTCGGCCAACAGCCCGATTTCGCCCGTCTCGCGAAAACCGGCCAGAAACTTCGCTCCCAAGTGACGGATTTCATAGCGCTCCAGGGTGGTTCGGCATAGCATCCTGGCGCTGACCTCCGGGCGTCCGTTCGCAGATGCGATCGGAGGTAAGAGGTTGAAGAAGCGATGACGCCCGGTTTGCTCGTGACCGTCGCCCTCGTGGCCGTGCAGGTCTTCGCGTTCGACGGTCCGGTTCGCTACGGCCCTGCGTACGGGACGTACCAGTGGCCCGTACGCGGTCCGGTCATCCGAGGATACGAACCGCCTGCCGACCCATACGGCCCCGGACACCGCGGGATCGACATCGCCGCCCCGTTCGGAACGTCTATGGCCGCGGCCCAGGACGGGGTCGTCGCTTTCGCCGGTTGGATCGGGGGAGCGCTGTTCATCTCGATCGACCATGCGGACGGCGTCCGGACCACGTACTCGTGGCTTTCAGCGGTCGGCGTCAAGAAGGGCGCCGCCGTGTCGCGGGGGTCGCTCATCGGAGCGACCGGCCAAGGTCACCCGGGCGTCACGCCGCCACATCTGCACTTTGGCGCGCGGATCGGGCAGACCTACATCGACCCCATGCTGCTGCTCGAAGGGGCTGGGGCGGCCGATTTCATCCACCTGGCCCCGCTGGCCTGGCCACCGGGGCCGGCGAGGGAATGGTCCCCGGAGCGAGGGGCGTGGCTCGAATCGGGCGAGGGAGCGTCGGCGATGGCGAAGTCATCCATGCGCCGCACCCTAGAATGGCCGGACCTTGCGGACTCGCACGCTCGCCGCCTTGGCCGCCCTCGCGATCGTGGTCCTCCTTTCCTCGGGAGGGTTGATCGCCGCGCTCGGAGTGACGTCTCCGTCGTCGGGGCCCGCATGGCCCTCGTTCCAGGGAGGACCGGCCCATTTGGGGGTTGTCGCCAATGGCCCGGCTCCCGGGCTGAAGCTCCTTTGGCGCACCGCTCCAGCGGGGGATGGCCGCGCGTCTGGTGCGGTCCTCGTGCCCGGGCTGCTCGCTCTGACCAGCGCGAAGAGCGTCATGGGGCTCGATCCCTCTGCTGGGACGGTCCTGTGGTCGGTTGAGCGGGCTTCCGGGAGCCTCGTTCCTCCGGCGCTCGACCCCTCGACTGGCTCCCATGGGGTGATCGTCTACCCGGAAGGGGCCGGGGCCGGCGGCGCCGTGGTTGGAATCGATCTCTCGACGCGAGTTCGTCTGTGGCGAACGCCTCTCTCCTCCGCCGCTGTGGGCGCCCCGACCATCTCGGGCGGCCACGTGTTCGTGGGCACCGGAGACGGCTACGTCTATTCGCTCGAGGCGAGCACTGGCGCGGTCGCATGGCGGACCAGGACCCAAGGAACCGTGGACACCTCTCCCGCCGTGGCGGACGGAAGGGTGTTCGCGATCGGGGAGACGACATCCTCCGGGCGCCTGTATGCCCTCGACGTGGCCACCGGTCGCGTGTCGTGGTCGTACTCGCCGGGGCGGGTGGCGGTGCCTTCGTCATCGCCTTCGGTGTTGGGGGACTCCGTCTTCGTGGGCTTCGGCGACCGCTCGCTCGTGGCCCTGGACGCTGGGTCGGGGCGGGTCCGGTGGAGACAACAGGTCCGAGGCGACTTCAGCGGCGCCTCCGCTCCCGCGGTCGCGAACGGCTCGGTGTTCGCGGCGGATCGGGAGGGAGGGCTGTACCGCTTCGACGCCAGGACCGGCCACCGCATCTGGGATTACCAGTTCTCTTCGTTCACCCAGCTGAGCTCCCCGCTGGTCGTGGGGGGGTTCGTGTTCGAGGGCCTCGACGATGGGACCATCGCGGCGGTTTCGGTACGGACAGGGCATCTTCGATGGAAAACGACTCCAGGACTGGGACCGATCGGCCCGCTGGCGCCGGATGGAGACCTCTTGCTCGCCTCGACGCAACCGGTGCAGCAAGGGGCGAAGGGCGGGATGCTCGCGTTCCAGCATGATCCTGCCGTGCCGCTCGTCGATCTACCTTCTTCCTCGTCGCTGCGGCCGCTCGTCGCGATCCGCAACTTCGCTGCTGCCTTCGTGCTCATGACGGCGGGCCTCCTTGGGTTCTTCCGGCTGCTTCTCAGCCGGGGTCTTGGTGGCCGACGCCGTGTCGATCACGGCCTGGACGAGTCGGTCACCTCTTCACTCCCCCACGGCGAGGAGTCGCCATGACGAAGAAGCGCAAACGCCCGGCGGCCGGTTCGTACCGGCCGCCGGGTGGAAGCAGGCCCTCGCCGGCACGAGCCAGGACCACCCCCCGCAGCAGCGGACGAGCTGCGGGCGGCACCGCCAAGTCGACCGGGGGCCGATCCGGCGTCGCCGTTCGTGCCTCGGGGGGTGCGAGGAGGTCCGAACGCGGCACGTCGCGGACCTCCCGGCCTGGGCGAGAGGCCCTGAGCCTCTCGCCGTTCATGCCCACGTTCGCCCGGGCGATGCTGGTGGTGGGATCCAGCCCGATCGCCCTGGTGAGCGCCTTCTCGGGGGCGGTCGCGATCTGGGCGATCTATGCAGGCTTCCACTCCGTGCGGGTCCTCACGCCAAGCGAGCTGGCGCAGATCTTGTCGCTTCCCCCGATGCATTCGCTCCTCGATCTGCGCCTCGTCCTGGGCGGAACCAGCTCGGTGTCGCCGACCGTCACGATTGGGCTGGCCTCGTTGCTGCTGGTGGCCCGGGCCGCACTGCTCGCCTTCCTGATCTCCTTGTTCCTGGAGATCCTCGGGGGAGACAGCACCGAGCGAGCGCGAACCGGAACCGCCCTGCGGAGGGCAGCGTCCAGAGTGCCGGCTTCCCTGGCCCGGGTGTTCCTGATCGAAGTGATGTTCCTGGCCATCCTCTCATTCGTCGGCGGGTTGATCCAATCCTTCCTGGGCCTGGTCGGCCTGGCCTTCGTCCTCGCCCTCGAGGTTTACTACCTGCTATACGCGCCGATCATCGTGGTCGTCGACGGCGCCGGACTGGGCGACGCCTTCGCGCTGTCCGTACGGGTGGCCCGCCGAACCTCGAAGCAGAACCTGCTGTTCTCCTCGGCCTACGTGCTCTTCACGCTGTTCTTCCTGGTCATCGCGTCCCCCTTCGCTTCTGCGTCCCCGTCGATCCAGGTCTGGGCCTACGTCCTGTTCATGACCTTCCTGCACGTGGCCGTCCTGGCCACGGTGGTCCTTCGGTGGCTGGCGGTGCGCCAGGAGGTCCAGGAGGGAACGTCCCCGAGGCCGTCGCCACGGCGCGGATGGTTTCCCCGCCTCGGGTCCGTCGGCGACGGGGCCACCTCATAGCGCGCGACCGGGGTGACCTCGTGGCGCGCCACGGGCACAGATCTCGTAGCAGACATCGGTCCTGCTAGACTCGCCCAGCCGGGCCAGCGGCCCGGCCAATCCACACGCTCGGGGACTCGCTCCGGAGGTCCCGCTTGGCGCCCAGTCACACCGGGGCCGGCGGGCCGCAGCGGGGAAGAACCGAGCGGAGGTCAGCAACCGGAAGGAGGAACGATCATGCCCGTCGCAACTCGGCGGGAGCTGCTCGAGGCAGGCGTACACTTCGGCCATCAGACCAGGCGATGGAATCCGAAGATGCGGCGGTTCATCTTCGGGATGCGCTCCGGCATCTACATCGTCGACCTGGAGAAGACCCTCGACGGCCTGAACCGGGCCCACGAGTTCCTGGTCGACCTGGCGCGTCGAAACGGCGTCGTCCTGTTCGTCGGGACCAAGAAACAGGCCCAGGAGACCGTCGCGGAGCAGGCCACCCGCGTCAGCATGCCCCACGTCATCACCAGGTGGGTGGGCGGACTGCTCACCAACTTCCAGACCGTCAACAGCCGGCTGAAACGGCTGAAGGAGCTTCGCGAGATGGAGCGAGGCGGAGCGTTCGAGTTCCTGCCGAAGAAGGAGGTACTCCGGCTGCGGCACGAGAAGGACAAGCTCGAGCGCAACTACGCGGGCATCCAGGACATCGAGCGTCGCCCCGACGCCATCTACGTCATCGACACCAAGCGGGAGCACATCGCGGTCAAGGAGGCCCGCAAACTCGGCATTCCCGTCGTGGCCATCGTGGACACCAACTGCGACCCCGACGAGGTCGACTACGTGATCCCGGGCAACGACGACGCCATCCGGGCCTGCTCGCTGATCACCAAGATCGTGGCAGACGCAATCCAGGAGGGTCAGTACCTCGCCTACCAGGGGATGCAGGCCAAAGCGGCCGAACCCGAATTCGTGCCGGAGACGCCGGCCCCGCTCGAGCCCTCCGAAGAGGAACTCGACCGCCGACCGGTTCAGCTCTCGGCCGAGGAACAGGCCTTCTTCGGGCAGTCCCTCGAGGACTCCGAGGCACGAGCTACGGAGGTGGCCGAAGCCGACACCGGGGTGCAGCTGGCCGAGCCGGCGCCGGCCGAGGAGTCCGAGGCGTCCCGGACGTGGGCCGGTCCCGGAGACCAGTCCGAGCTCGAATCGGAGACTCACCCGAGCGCTACGGGAGCGACCGACGCCGCCGCCCTCGAGGAGGAGTTCGACCACGCTCCTGAGGCGGAGGGAGCGACCGACGAGGCGAGCGCGCTGGTACGCAAGCAAGGGGTGGCGGTCGGCAAGGCGCAGCCGCCGTCCGAGGACGAGGTGAGCGAGGGATGACCGCGCGAGGATCGAACGTGACCGACGAGCCGCAGATCCCCGCCGACCTGGTCAAGCGCCTCCGCGACGCGACCGGCGCCGGGATGATGGACTGCAAGCGCGCGCTGGTCGAGTCTGGCGGCGACCTCGAGAAGGCCACGGAGGTCCTGCGCACGCGGGGACTGGCCTCGGCCGCCAAGCGGGCGGGGCGGCAGGCGAACGAGGGGGTCGTCGACGCCTACATCCATGGCGACGGTCGCATCGGGGTCCTGGTGGAGGTCAACTGCGAGACGGACTTCGTGGCCCGAACCGATGAGTTCCGCCGCCTGGCCCGCGAGCTCGCACTCCAGGTGGCGGCGCGGGACCCACGATGGGTCGCGCGCGAAGAGGTGCCCGAGGACGTCATCGCAGGCGAGCGGAAGATCTACGAGGAGCAGGCTCGGGCGACCGGCAAGCCCGACCACGTCCTCGCGAAGATCGTGGAGGGCAAGCTGGAGGCGTACTACAAGGAATTCGTCCTGCTGGACCAGCCGTACATCCGCGAAGAGTCGAAGACGGTGGGCGAACTAGTCGGTGAGGTGTCCGCCACGTTCAAGGAGAACGTGGTGGTTCGCCGGTTCGCTCGCTTCCGGCTGGGCGAGGAGCTGTAGGGGCTGGCGTGGACGAGAGTGCGCCTCCGGGCGTGCAGGGGGACCGGTCCCTCGAGGGCTCGTCCCTCGAGACCCCGTCGATCGGGGGTTCGTCGAACGGGGGCTCGTCGATCCCGCGATACCGCCGCGTGCTCCTGAAGCTGTCGGGCGATGCGTTCGCCCCCAGGAAACCGAGGTTGGCATCCCCGTCGGAGGCGAGGGGCCTCCTGGCCTCGCAGCTCCGTGCCGTGCAAGCGCTCGCCGTGGAGGTGGGGGGGGTGGTGGGGGGGGGGAACTTTTGGCGGGCCGGCAAAGCCCCGAAAATGACCGGGGCTCCGCCCGCCTACAGGGGCAGCCGGGCACCCGCCATGACGGCGCTCGGGCTTCAGAACGCGCGGGGCGC
>Ga0066710_100006994_pt1 | contig 10683 bp, 10 predicted proteins | sample GraSoiAngelo_159_FD_79666 | JGI IMG/M metagenome (GOLD analysis project Ga0066710, IMG submission 79666) | Grasslands soil microbial communities from the Angelo Coastal Reserve, California, USA - 14_1009_16_40cm | ecosystem: Environmental > Terrestrial > Soil > Grasslands | place: USA...
TGAATGTCCGCGCTGTGTTCGTCGCGGCGCAGGAAGCGGCACGACACATGACCGAAGGTGGCCGGATCATTACCATCGGCAGCGTCAACGCCGACCGCATGCCCTTCGCGGGCGGCAGTGTTTACGCCATGACCAAGGCGGCGGTCTCTGGCCTCACGCGCGGACTCGCCCGCGACCTCGGCCCGCGCGGAATCACCGTCAACAACGTCCAGCCCGGCCCCGTGGAAACCGACATGAACCCCGCCGATGGACCGTTCGCCGAGACGCTGAAAGGCTTCATGGCGATCAAGCGTTACGGCCAGGGCGACGAAATCGCCGGCATGATCGCCTACCTCGCCAGTCCCGACGCGGGATTCGTCACCGGCGCGAGCCTCACCATCGATGGGGGTTTCGCCGCCTGAGCAACCAACAACTACTGAACCAACTATCGAAAGAACCAACATTATGAGCGCACATAAACTCTCCGGCAAAGTGGCTGTCGTCACGGGCGCCTCCAAAGGGATCGGCGCTTCCATCGCCAAACATCTCGCCGCCGAAGGCGCGGCGGTCGTCGTCAACTACGCCTCCAGCAGGGCGGGTGCTGACAAGGTCGTCGCTGAAATCACTGACAAAGGTGGCAAAGCCGTCGCGATTCAAGCGGATGTTGCGAAGAAGGCAGAGATTGATCGCTTGTTCGCCGAGTCGAAAAAGGCGTTCGGCGCGCTCGACATTCTCGTCAACAACGCGGGCATCTACGAGTTTGCCCCGCTCGAAGGCGTCACCGAGGAGCATTTCCACCGGCAGTTCAACCTGAACGTCCTCGGACTGATCCTCACGACCCAGGAGGGCGTCAAGCAATTCGGCCCGGCTGGCGGCAGCATCATCAACATCAGTTCGGTGGCCAGCAGCGCGGCGCCTCCGACCGGTTCGGTTTACAGCGCCACCAAGGCTGCCGTCGATGCGGTGACCAAGTCGCTGGCGAAGGAACTCGGGCCTCGCAACATCCGCGTCAACGCCATCAATCCCGGAATGGTGGAGACCGAGGGCGTGCATTCGGCAGGTATTGCCGAGAGCGATTTTCGCAAGCAGGTCGAGGCGACGACTCCACTCGGCCGCATCGGACAACCGCAAGACATCGCGGCCGCCGCGGTGTTCCTCGCTTCCGCAGACTCTGCCTGGATCACGGGTGAGACGCTCGTCATCGCGGGAGGCTATCGCTGATCGGGCAATCGCCTCGCTAGCCCGGGCATCCAGCATCGACGGTCGCAAGGACAAATATCATGAGCACAACGATCGGAAAACTCTCGAGCAAAGTCGCCCTGGTCACCGGCGGTTCACGTGGGCTGGGGTTTGCCATTGCCCACGCGCTGGAGGATGTCACCGGCGCGGTGCTCAACGCGGAAGGCGGCTACGGCGCGTGAAGTCCGAACTCTATGCAAATGATCAACACCAACGAACTGGCGGAGGAACCCTGGTCTTCACCGAAGGGAAAGTTCGCCGGGGCCGGCAAAGAAATCTCCGAGGCGCTCGGCCGCAAGCCCCGCTCGACTGAGTTGATGGAACGCCACCCCTTCGATGTGGAGATCATCCGCATAGCGCCGGGCAAGACTCCCTACCCGTTCCACCTGCACAGCGCGCAATGGGAGTTCTACCACGTCATTTCCGGCACCGGCAGCGTGCGACACCAGGACGGCTCGACGCCCATCGGGCCGGGCGACGCGTTCCTCTTCAAACCGGACGAACCGCACCAACTCATCAACGACGGCACCCAGGACCTCGTCGTGTACGTTGTCGCGGACAATCCTATCGGCGAATCGGTGTATTATCCGGACAGCAAGAAATGGGGCGTGCGCTCGCCCGAACGCCGCGTCTTCCGCGGCGAAGCGCTGGATTACTACGATGGGGAGGAGTGAGCCGGTCCCTGAAAACTCGGTCATTGCCCACGCGCAAATCACCCATCTCGTCTCCGCGGCCGAAGCTAGTCAGTCGTTCCATGAGGCTCAATCCAGACAATGAGCTGGTGCAAGCCATTCACGCCTTCATCGGCAGCAACGTGGAACTCGTCCGTCGAAAGCTTTACGATGCCGACCGAAAACGAAGAGCCGAAGATGATGAGCGGAAACTGGCAGAGCAGGCTTCAGAAATCGCGCGGGTGATTAACGAGGACTTCGATGTGTTCCGACAACGCGTGACGAGAGCGCGAGCCAAAGCTCCAGGCGGTGGTGACGCCTTCAAAACTCAGGGCCAAGGTAGCGACTCGGACGACGATCTCTTGCTCGGAGCTGAATTGCCAGCAACGCCCCCTCCTCCAACGGTCCAGCCGCCGGCCGGCACAGAGCCAACGCCGCCCGGCCCTGAGGCACCGGACATCAGCACTCCGGCTCTGCCGTCGAAGCCACCGGTTCTGGAGGCACCTCCCGATGCAGAAAAGAAAGGCCAGCCTGCGGGCGGCACCGATGGAAGACAGCGGTCAAAAGGTGGCTTTCAAGTGAAGTTCAAACCAATGGGCGCCGAGTCTCACAGAGCTGACTACTTCGCACCCGAGCGGACCATTTACATTAACCTCGACCATCCTCAAATCAAAGCCGCGCGCGGATTTGGCACAATTGAAGACCCGACGTTCAAGCGTTTGTCTTACGAAGTCGCCTTCTCCGAATATTCCATTGCCCTTGCCCAAGAGATGGTGGCCCACGGCGAGTTCTACGACCTCACGGACCCTATTGTAGAAATTCGCGACACGCTAAATCGGATAGCCCGCAAGGGCGCCTTACTGTATTCCTGAGCGTATGCCCAAATTGGGACATCATGAGAAGACGTCGGCACCGACATGACCCGAACCAACCTGAATTTGAGTTCGGTGCTGCAATGCCATTGACGAAACATGGAGCGCCAGCCGAGACCGGAATCATTTTCGAGGTTGGCATTTCGAGGTACCCACGGCTCGGCCAGAGGCTCGCCCCGGAAACGCTGCGTCCACTGCTCGCAGTGTCGATACCAGATGGGCGCGTTGGAAGTGGGAACCTGTTGTGTGACTTGGATGAGTCGGCATGGGAGCGGTTCAGCGAAAAAACCTGCCGGAAGCTCGCGGATGCGGTCCTGAAACGTCTGGTATCGCAGCAGAACGCATTGCGAGTGCGATTCGCCAGGACTCGATTGCCTCAAATCCAAGGCCAGCCTGGTCCGATCATTCTCCAAGTGGAGCCTCGCACATTTAACTGCCTCAAGTGCGCTGGCCGCACAATGACGGCGGAGCAACTGACCACATTGACAATCCACGATGTATTGAACTTCCCAAACTTCGGTGTGAGGTGCCTCGTTGATTTGCTCACAACCCTTGAGGCTCATTTACCCTGCCTCTACAAGCCATCGCCGGACGTCACCACTGCCGCAAATCGCCTTCTTCGACTTCAACACGCCGAAGAGATACAGACCACCGACCCGCGGCTTGGTTCTTCACTTCAGTTGCTTGGCGTGCCGGGTGAGAACCTCAAGGAAATCATCATCCGGATCTCGGGTTCGTCGCATTGCCCCATCAGTCCCGTCCTGCTCACGTGGCGTTTGGAAGAACTAAATAACCAGTTGCGTCAGCTCTCGCGAGTGACTTTGGAGGAAGAATTCGCCGGGCTGTTCGCACATGAGCGGAACCCGCGAAATCGCGCGCTTGTCCTGAAATACCTTGGATGGGATGGTAGGGGGACACGAACTCTTGAAGTTGTTGGCAGCGAATACAAACTAACGCGGGAGCGTGTGAGGCAAATTTGTGACGGGCAGCTAGAATACCTCAAAGCGCGGAAAGCGTTCCTGCCGGTGTTGGACCGAACCCTCAAGTTCATCGGGGAATCACTTCCGGCCACAGTGGATGAGCTTGAGGCCAAGCTGGTGATCGCAGGACTCGCCGAGATCCCGTTCCAGTTGGAAGGAATACAACGAGCGGCAGAAGTTCTTGGGCGCACTTGCCCATTTGTCCTCGAAGTCGCACACCAGAAGGCTTACGCGCTGACGCACGCCTATGCCGGGCTTCCAGCGAAGATTTTGCAGATTGCGCGAAAATCGATTTCTCACTGGGGAGTCACAACCATCGAAGACGTGACAGCCCAAGTGCGCCAGACCAAGGCAGCTTCGCTCGATGTGGGATTTGCGGTGAAGGTCCTAAAAACACAAGACGACTTCGAGTGGCTTGATGAGGCATCCGGTTGGTTCTGGTTGACCTCGCTGGGACGGAACTCGCTGCTGACGCAAATCGACAAGGTGCTGTCAGTCGCGCCACGGATTCCGGTTTCCGAACTGCGTGTTGGCGTGTCGCGTCACCACCGCCGGGAGGGTTTTGCGCCTCCGAAACGAGTCTTGCTCGCGCTGTGTGAGCGACTGCCGGGTTGCCGTGTTGAGGAAAACATCGTCGTTGCTGACCCGCCCCGCGATTGGGCAGAAACACTGGCTGATACTGAACGCACGCTCGCCGGCGTTCTGAAGGAGCATGGGCCAGTTTTGGAGCGGCAGCGCCTGGAAGACCTCTGCACGGCAGGCGGTCTGAAGCGCGACTCGTTTTATATTCATCTTACCTATTCGCCGGTAATAGAGCGGTTCGCTCAAGGCGTCTATGGCCTTCGCGGCTCTGCTGTGCCGCCGGGCCTGGCCGAGTCATTGGCAACCCGGCGTTCAAAGTCGAAGCTCATTCGGGACTACGGTTGGAAGGATGACGGAGGAATAGAGATTTGCTACCGACTGTCCAAGTCGGTGCTGTCGAACGGTATCGTCAGCATCCCTGCCGGAATCCGCCATTACGTTCAGGGGCGCTTCACCCTCAAAACCGCCGACTCGATGGAGGTTGGTACCTTGGTAGTGAAGGACACTTCTGGTTGGGGATTGGGTCCATTCTTCCGTCGCCGTGGCGGTGAACCTGGCGATACCCTTACAATTCGATTTGACCTCAAGCACCGGGTCGTTGTCGTCGAGCGTGGCGACGAACCAGCGGATGATTCGGCGACTCTGATGGGTGGGACCTAATCCTGATGCGATTGTTGCCGACTGAGTCAAACTGTGTCCCCCTTTAGGGCCTTTGTTTGCTTTCTTGCTTATTGACCAAAGGCGGCACTCGTATCCCTTTGTCTGCCCCGGGCTAATAGCTTGCTTTCTGGCCTTCGGCCCCTTCAGATCAAAACGCGCACTCATCAACATCAACAAACGATTCATCGACAAGGGAATGCGTGTGAGGTGTTTGCACACGGCCACAACGTAGAATACGGGCCGAAAGTGGAGAGCCAGCGAATCTTCTCCTTCTAAAAGGGTGGGAACACGCCCGATCGGAAGGATTACATCTTGGAGAATCTTGGAGAATCTCGACGTGCCCGCTGCGGAGTTGACCAATCGACCGTCGCTCAACATTATCCCGCTGAATGGATCTCTCGACGTGAATTTCCGCCGCATTGAAGCATCTCGACGATTCGGATCACCTCCTGAGCACGGCGCGCTTTGATAACGCCGCGTACCTGTCTGGTTACGTTGTCGAATGCGGATTGAAGTCCCTTTTGCTCGATTCAGGAATGCCGGCGGCTAAGCAACTCGGGCACGATCTCCGGCTAATGTCTGGAAATGCGCTGCACCTTGCGGCCGCCTTGTCTCCCGCCCGCAAGCGCTACAACATTCCGAGTTCGCCACCCGTTGCCGCTCTGGTAAGAACATGGAAGCCAGATGAACGTTACGCGCGCAAGGGTGCGACGGATCATCTGCTCGCCGAGTCGCGAGTGCAAGCGGCCCACGAAGCAGCTAACGCAATGATTTATCCGCGCCTCCTTGACGGGATATGAACCACTTTGCCGCAGTTCGAAGCGAAGCCTTCAAGATTGCCTCAGATTCGACGACGAAATCTTTGGCCAATCGAGTTTGTTTGTTGTTCGACTTGCAAGGGCGCATTCGCATCTTGGCAGAATTGGGAGATGAGCACGATCCGAAAGCGTTTGAACAACAGATTGCTTCGCAAATCTCCGCCATCGCCGGGGCATTTTGGGCGGCAGAAATCTGGTTTGATCGGCCTTCGAGTCATCCGATTTCGAGTAAAGCCGCGCCCTCGGAAAAGGCTCTCTTTGAAGCGGCTTGGCGGGAAGCGCGAGCGGAACCTTCAGGGCAAGCGTTCAGCTTCGTTTTGGATCGACGATTCTCGAAGGAAAGCTGGTTTGACACAGCTTCTTCTGCGCCATGGCCGCTGAATCCGAAAACGCCTCCAATCATCTCATTCTATAGTTTCAAAGGCGGAGTCGGCCGAACCACAGCTCTAGCTTCCATCGCAATTCAGTGTGCTCGCGCCGGAAAACGTGTTTTGTTGCTCGACTTCGATTTGGAAGCTCCGGGGCTGGGATCTGTCTTTCCGCCACCAGGTGGTCAATTGGAGGTCGGACTGGTTGATTACCTTCTCGAACGGCCCGTGGTTGGTGCTGCGTTCAATGTGAACGAGATCCTTTACGTATTTGATGATAAGAAAGTGGTGTCCACGGGTGAAATTCGCGTTGTACCCGCCGGTCAGGTTGATTTGTCCTATCTCGAGAAGCTTTCCCGTTTGGATTATCACCGAATGGCACAAGCTGCCGACCCCCAAGCGACGCCACCGCTTCATCAACTGCTGAAGGAGCTTCGTTTGGTGCTCGCTCCTGATTTGATCCTGATCGACTCCCGCGCGGGCCTTCACGATCTTGGAGGGCTGGCGCTCAGTGCGTTAGCCCACTCTCACGTCCTTTTTGGCTTGGATTCGGAACAAAGCTGGGCAGGGCTACGAATCGCGATAAGCCATCTTGGACGTGCGAGGATCTTGGCAAAAGAGATTCAACGAGATTGTCTGATCGTTCAAAGCCAAGTTCGTCCGCAGGAAGGACGGAGCGAATCAGAGCAAAGATTCCGCAGAAAATCCTACGAGGTATTTTCGGCCGATTACTATGACGAACCAAGCAATGTGAACGCAGAATGGCCAGTCCCGGACGAGATGGCCGAAGACGAACCGCACTTTCCATCTTACTTGGTCCATGATTCTCGCGTTATGGGTTATTCAACGATCGACACGGTTGCCGACTACCTTTGCGAAGGCGACTTCCGAAAATTTGCAGAGAAGCTTCTCAGTAAAGTCAGTTTGAAGCTATGAAGCTATCGAAGAATGAAGCCCCTAAGCTGCGCCAGGCGCTCATCGATATGAGCGGAGCGGGACTGGCTGAAACTGGGGACGATCCGGCGATGCTCCTCCGGTTCCTCCCATTGTCTGATCATGCACGCATTTTCGAGCCAGAAAGCTTTCTCATCATTGGTCATCGAGGCGCTGGCAAAACACAATTGTTCCGCGCCCTTCAGAGTAGGGAAGGAATTTCAGCAGTTGCAAAGGTCGCGAAACGCCTACACCAGGAACAGGTTGAAAGAACCAAGTGGCTGATTGGTTATTCGAGTTCTGGAACAGATTTTCCTGCTGAAATGGTGTTTCGTCAGTTTTCACAGGGAAAACAACCGTCGGATTTGCAGGTTGTCTGGCTTGGATACCTTCTCCGCGTTCTACACCGGCAAGGGCATCTACCGAAACTTCCACGTGGTCTTACAGCAACAGTCACACAGCCCAGTATCGACGTTCCAATTTTGTTCTCCAATGTTCAAGCAAACCTTCACTCGGCATTTACGATCCTCGATGATCTGGATGCCCACCTCGCTAATGCCGGAGAATGGATTTTTGTCAGCTACGATGAACTGGATCGCGTGAGTTCGTCGGATTGGGAGCAGTTGGCAACAATCATCCGCGGGTTAATGCAGTTCTGGTCGAGCAGCGCGCGACGCTGGCGCCGACTTCGCCCCAAGATTTTTCTGCGACGCGATTTGTATGAGCGGGCTGCCATTGTCGGCCCCGATGTTTCGAAAATCAGTGCGCAGAGGTTAGACCTTACCTGGACGGTCCGCGATCTCTACGCATTGGTGGCGAAGCGCTTCGTAAACCAATCCTCCGAACTTGTTACCAACTATTTTGGCAAAGAGTTGCCGTCTGGCGAACAATCCGGAGCGCTCGGTTGGTTACCGACTGCGCCTAGGACGGAAGATTACCGCCCGATGGTGGAACGCATGTGCGGTGAGTACATGGGCGCTTCCGCGAGCAAAGGCCGCACGTTCTCATGGATTCCGACACACCTGCAAGATGGTCATGGCCAGGTCCTGCCACGTCCGTTTGTGCGCTTATTCGAAAAGGCTTCCGCGATCGAGAATCAAGCGCCAAAGGCTGAATGGCCTCGATTGCTGCATCACTCGGCATTGCGCGGCGCACTTGATCAAGTTTCGTTGGATCGAATGGAGGAATTTAAAGAGGAACTTCCCTGGATCGAAACTGTACGGAAGCGACTCGTGAGTCTTGGCCTCAGCGTCCCGATTGAACGTCAAATCCTTCAACGCGAACTCAACATAGATTGGTCTGGTGTACCCGAGTCAGATCGTCCTCCGTTGCGAAGTGGGTACGAATTGGTGCAATACCTTGGCGAGCTTGGGATCTTTTACCTCCGAGAGGACGATCGGGTTGATGTCCGTGACATTTACCTCGACGGACTCGGATTTAAAAGGAAAGGCGGAGTGAAAAAGCCCTTCTGAGAAATGCGCGAGCAACTGCTGCACTGCTTCAACCGCAACGCTGATCGGTGAGGAATCTCTGGGTCTGTTTTCAGGTTTCGAACTCACGGCGTAAGCAGATCTACTATGAGTGGCTCACCGCGCTTGGGTTCGGCGGCGACGCTTGGTCGGCTGCGAGCCGCGTTTCAGCAGTGGCGCGGTGTCCCGGCAGCAATCCAACAGAGTTTGCAGCAATGGATTGAGATCGTCTTTTCGCCGGGCGGCGACGGAGATGACCGATGGCACCGGCGGCGCAAGCGGGACGAACACCGCTTGCGGGTGCGGCAACTGGCTCACTTCAGCGGGCGCAAGCGTAACGCCTTTTCCTGCCGCGGCCAGCGCGAGAAGCGCCGACAGGTTCTCGACGTGATGCCGAAAGCGCGGAGTGAATCCGGCCGCCTGGCACGCGGCGCAGATGGCGTTGTTGCGGCCGGGAAATTTTTCTTCCGCGAACCCGATGAACGTTTCCTGTTCCAGTTCGGACAACGCGATGCGCTTGCGCAAGGCAAGCAGGTGGTTGTCCGGAAGCACGGCTTGAAACGGGATGCGCGTCAAAATCGTCACCGCGAACTCGCGCTCGATCTCCGGGCAGGGATTCCCGATGAGCGCGAGGTCAATGCGCCCCTCGCGCAACGCTTTCGGCTGTTCGCCGGGCGGCATCTCGCGCAACGCGACCTCTGTATCGGAGTGGTCCTGCGAGAAACGGCGCAACGCGGGCGTCAGGATGCTCGCCAGCACGGGCGCAATGTAACCCACGGTAACGATCTCCTTCGCCCGTTTCCCGAACGACTCCATCTGTTTCACCGCATCCCCGCTGCGGCGGAGCAGGTCGCGCGCGTGTGCAAGAAAAGTCTCTCCAGCGGGCGTGAGCTTGAGGCCGGATTTCTCCCGGCAGAACAACTCGACACCCAGTTCCTCTTCCAGGTCGCGCAATTGGCGGCTCACCGCGGGTTGAGAAATGCGCAACCGCGCCGATGCGCGGCTGATGTTCAGCTCTTCCGCGACGGTCACGAAGTAGCGCAGGTGCCGGAGTTCCATGCCGCCGCAGGTATAACTGAAACGCATGGACTGCCAAAGAACAAAGCATTGGGCAACGCGTGAGCGCTGCCGGACATTGGCACCATGAAAACGACGACATTGAAGCAATCCGTAAAAACCGAACCGATCATCGTGAAGCGCCCCGCGGGCGAGCGCGGGCAGACCGAGCTTGGCTGGCTGCACAGCCGGCACACGTTCTCGTTCGGCAACTATTTCGATCCCGATCACATGGGCTTTCGATCCCTGCGCGTCATCAACGACGACGTGGTGGAGGCTGGCCAGGGCTTCGGTGAGCATCCGCATCGTGACGCGGAGATCTTCAGCTACGTTATCGACGGCGAGCTGGAGCACAAGGATAGCATGGGAAACGGCCGCGTGATCAAGGCGGGCGACTTGCAATACATCAGCGCCGGGAACGGCCTGTTCCACAGCGAATTCAATCCCTCGCCGAAGAAGCCGGTGCACTTCCTGCAAATCTGGCTCAAGCCCGCGACGAGCGGCGGCGAGCCGCGCTACGCGGAGAAGTCGCTCGGCCAGGCGGCCAGGCCGAATGACCTGACGTTGTTGTTTGCGGGCGCGCCGCGCGGCGATGCGGTGGGCATTCGTGCCGACGCAGAGATTTTTTTCGGCAAGCTTGACGCGAAGAGGCAACTTGTGCATCGCTCCGGCCAGGACCGAGCCCAATGGCTGCACGTGATTGAAGGCGAGGTCTCCGTGTCCGGCGAGACGTTGAAAACCGGAGACGGCGCGGCCATTGAAAACGCCGAATCGCTGGAAATTCAAAGCCGGGAAGGCGCGCAGTTCCTGTTGTTCGATCTGAAGTGAGGGTCGGATTTTCAGGTTTCGACCCGGCGGCGTAAGTAAACTCATACAAACCAAAACACAGACCCCAGGAAAAACCATGAGCCAATACCACAAACTCTACACGCCCGCAGACTCTGCCATCGTGTTCATTGACCAACAGCCGCAGATGACCTTCGGCATGGCCAGTGCCGACCGGGCCAACATGATCAACAACGTCACGCTCCTCGCGCGGGTGGCGAAGGAATTCAA
>Ga0066710_100006995_pt1 | contig 10681 bp, 10 predicted proteins | sample GraSoiAngelo_159_FD_79666 | JGI IMG/M metagenome (GOLD analysis project Ga0066710, IMG submission 79666) | Grasslands soil microbial communities from the Angelo Coastal Reserve, California, USA - 14_1009_16_40cm | ecosystem: Environmental > Terrestrial > Soil > Grasslands | place: USA...
GCCGAGCTCCAGCACGCCGGAATCGTAGAAGCGTTTTACGGAATCGCCGGCCTCCGCCAGCACACGACGGTTGGTCGCGAAGCGCGGTCCCTTCAACGAGAACACGAATCCGTCCGGCACCTCACGCGCCCATTTGCGAAAACTCTCCGGCTTCTGCGAGCCGTAATAGGTGCCGTTGATCTCGATCGAGGTCAGTTTCGACGCGGCGTAGGACAGCTCCTTCGCCTGCGCAAGTTTTTCGGGATAAAACACCCCGCGCCACGGCTCGAAGGTCCAGCCGCCGATGCCGATAAAGATGTTGCCGCTGTTTTTCGCGGTCGATTTCGAAGGCTTGCTCACGGGAGGGCTCGTCGGAAATGGGGGGAGGGCAAGGTGCATGTTAACCAAATCGGCCCGAATTGGCCAGTTTGTCGCAGCGGATAACAAGGTCTTGGAAACACGGAATAGTCACGGCGTGCGACGGCCCGATCTATGGACATGGAAGTTCCTTCAGCGGAGAATTGGCGTGCCTCTTGCAAAGCTTGCGGGGACGGGAGCGGGTGCTCCGTCTGTATCGATGCAACATAGGGTGTAGGTTTGGCTTCGAGCGGATCAATGACGAGCAAGCACCACCCGCCGCAACTCGCATCTGCTCCGGGCAAGGCCGGCGCACCGGCGCAGTTCGGAGCGCTGCTTTTGACCGATGGCGGGGCGCAGCGCAGCGGGCCGCCATACTTGTTCAGCGGACTGACGGAAACTGAAATCGCGCATGTGCTGGGTTCGGGCAAGCGCCGGGTGCTTTACCGTGGCGCGCAGCTGTTCAGCCAGGGCAGTCCGCAAGACGGCATCTTCCTGATCGAGAGCGGGCGGATCAAGGTGTTCTATACCGCGCCCTCGGGCCGCGAGATCACGCTGGCCTACTGGCACTCCGGCAATTTCGTCGGCGGCCCGGAAGTCTTCAAGCAGGGCCTGCACGTCTGGTCGGGCGTTGCAGCCGTCAACAGCACGGTGCTGCATTTGCCGGGCGACGTGCTGCGCCGGATGGTGCTGACGATTCCGGCGCTCGCCATCGGCATCATCGAGGGCCTCACCTTCAAGGGCCAATGCTATTCCGCGCTGGCGCAAATGTTAGGGACGCGCTCGCCCACCGAAAGGCTTGCGCAGCTCCTGCTGCATCTGATGAATTTGTACGGCGTCGACGAGCATCATGGCACCTTGATCGCCGCGTCGTTCACGCACGCCGATCTCGCGCATATGATGGGCGTGACGCGCCCGTCGGTCCCGGCCAGCCTCAAACGGTTTACCGAGCTTGGAATCCTGAGTGCACACGGCTCCAATCTCGTCATCAAGAACGCCGACATGCTGAGCGCAATCCGCCATGGAAAGCTCGGCAAGGCCTCGGCTTCCGACGAAGCCTGAAGATCGGCGGCGCCTGACAAGCCCGCACTGCACAAGCGGCGTAACCCTCGATCTCGGGCCGATTCCATGCCGTGGCGAGGGTCTTCGGTCGGGATTGGATGATTAATTTGTAGTCACGGCGCTCGTCCGACAGCCAAATGAGACAGCATTTCTGTGCATTAATTGAGCATCCGGATATTTCTTCGCAATACGTTGCTGGCTCAACGCGTTCGTCGTTTCGGATTCAAAGGCCGCCGTTCAGAGTTCGCTTACCGGACGTCTCAAGCGTCCGCGATGGAAGCAAGCGAGTTCACGGCAATGACGTCAACTTCCTTCTTTAACTACGCCGTTCGCGATCCGGGCCACTGCGAACCCAGCCCGCTGCAGGTCGTCAGCACGCGGGTCCAGTGGCATATCGCTTGCACCAATAACCCCGTCAAGCCAGTCAGCCTGCTCACCGCCGAGCAACCCCGTCACAGTCCGTTGTGGCCGGGGCGCTTCGCGTGGGCATTGCACAAAATCCCGCACAGTTCAGTTCGAAAAGGATTTGTCTAATGCGCGTCGGCCCTGCGTCCAAGCTCTCTGGCTTGCTTCCCTTGCTCGCTGCCGCAACCGTAGGGTTGGCGTCGGCAACCGCTAGCGCAGAAACCCTCGAGATCGGCATCGGCACGCAGAACACCACCACCAATACGGTGACCGGCGGTGTCGTTCTGAAGGAGCTTGGGCTGCTCGAGAAGCATCTTCCGAAGACCGGCAAGTACAAGGATTTTCAATACAAGCTGAGCTGGCAGAACGCGACATCGGGCCCGCCGATCACCAACGGCATGATGGCCAACAACATCCAGATCGGCATGATGGGCGACTATCCGCTGATGGTGAACGGCGCCACGGGGCAGGCCACCAAGAACGAAACGCAGCTCGTCGCCATCATCGCCTACAACGCGGTGGGTGGCGGCAACGGCATCGTTGTCCACAAGGACTCGCCGTTCTACGAACTCGCCGACCTCAAGGGCAAGAACGTGTCGGTGCCGTTTGGTTCTGCCGCGCACGGCATGATGCTGACGTCGCTGCAGAAGCGCGGACTGCCGCCGGACTTCTGGAATCTGGTGTCGCAGTCGCCGGAAGTAGGCAGCACCAACCTGCAGGAAAAACGCATCGACGCGCATGGCGACTTCGTGCCGTTCGCAGAGCTGCTGCCGTTCAAGGGTTTCGCCCGCAAGATCTATGACGGCGCCGAGACCAAGACTCCGACGTTCCATGGCGTCGTCGTGCGCAAGGATTTTGGCGAAAAATATCCGGAGATCGTCGTCGCCTACATCAACGCGTTGATGGAGGCGAACAACTGGATGCGCAGGAATCCCAAGCTCGCAGCCGAGAAGATCGAGGAGTGGACCAAGATCAACAAGGAAGTGATCTACATCTTCCTGGGGCCAGGCGGCGTGCACACGCTCGATGCGACCATCAAGCCTCAATGGGTCGAATCCGTCGGCAACAACTACGCCATCCTGCAGAAGCTGAACATGATCAAGGAGCTCAATATCGGCGCGTGGGTCAACGACAAGTATGTTCGGCAGGCCTTCAAGGAGCAGGGGTTAGACTACGACAAGCAGCTTGTTTCGTTCGAGACCTATAATGTCACCGGCACCGATCCGATCTGCAATGCGCCAGTCAATGACCCCAAGAAAACCGGCGAGATCTGGATCCAGGGCGGCGACATCGTGCCGTTCAGCTCGCCGGTCTGCACGCTGCTCGGCGTGAAGAAGTACAGCGCCGAGGGCAAGAAGTTCAACGCCGTCTATCTGGTCGATCACCAGCTCGGCATCAAGGTGTTCGCCGACGCCGCGTTCTACTCGGTCGGCGGCAATGACCCGAAGAAGCCGGACGTGGTGCCGTTCCTGCTCAAGAAGGATGCGGAAGAGTATGCGACCAAGCACGGCGGCAAGCTAGCGACCTACGCCGAAGTGCTCGGCGCCATCAATGTCGGACAATAGGGTGGACTGATGGGCAGCCTGGCAAGTGCGAAGATCGTAGCGCTCCCGATGGTCGACAAATATTCCGACGCTGAGCCGGCGGTGGCAGCCGTGAAGCCTGCCGCAGTGGAAATATCTGCTGCGGAGACTGCGGCTAGCGCCAACGCGCCGGTTGCCGCTTCGGATTTGCCGGTACCCGAACCGGAAGTCGTCCCGACGGTTTCACTCACCCGGGTGTTTCGAAGCCTGCTGGCAAGGATCACCCGCGATCGCATCATCACTGCTGCGCTGGCCTGCATCTCGATCGGGGCGCTGTTCCTGTTCTGGTATCTCGGGACCAGGTACCGGCTCGAGTTCTACATTCGCTTCAAGAACGTTCCGACGCCTTACGAGGTGTACCAGCAGCTGACGCAGGTCGGGCTGTCGAACAAATACCTCGTCAATATCGCCATCAGCGTGCGACGCATCCTGCTTGGCTTCTTCATCGCCATGGCGATCGGCGTGCCGCTGGGGCTCGCGATCGGCAAATATCAGCGCGTGCGCGACCTGTTCATGCCCGTCGTCGAAATCCTGCGGCCGATCCCGGCGATCGCCTGGGTGCCGATGTCGATCATGCTGTGGCCGAACAATGAGGCCAGCATTGTCTTCATCACCTTCATCGGCGCTTTCTTCCCGATCCTGCTCAATACCATTCACGGCGTGCATTCGCTCGATGGCGTGTTGATACGGGCGGCGCGATGCCTTGGCGCCAGCGAATTCCGCCTGTTCCTGAACGTGATCCTGCCCGGCTCGCTGCCGCACATCTTCACCGGCCTTGCCGTCGGCATGGGCGTGGCGTGGGTGTCGCTGATCGCCGCCGAGATGATCTCGGGCCAGTTCGGTGTCGGCTATTTCACCTGGGAGGCGTATTCGCTGGTGGACTATCCCGCGATCGTGCTCGGCATGATCACGATCGGTTTTCTCGGACTGGCGTGTAGCGGCATCATCCGGATGGTCGGCAGCCTCCTGATGCCGTGGCTGGCATTCGCACCCGGAGGCAAGCGATGACGATGGCAATGGTGGAGACCGAAACCCACAAGGGCTTCATCGACGTTCGCAACATGGGCGTCACGTTCGGCGCAAACGACAGCAAGGTCGTGGCCGTCGAAAGCGTGTCGCTCAACGTACAGCCGGGCGAATTCGTCTCGCTGATCGGGCCGTCGGGTTGCGGCAAGTCGACCTTGCTCAGCATCGTCGCCGGTTTCGTCAAGCCGACGCTTGGCGAGGCCAGGCTCGACGGCAAGGCGATCACCAAACCCGGCTCGGACCGCGGCGTCGTGTTCCAGCAATACTCGCTGTTTCCCTGGCTTTCGGTTCGCAAGAACGTCGAGTTCGGCCTGAAGATGGCAGGCGTCGAGCAAAGCAAGCGAAACACCACGGCCCGCGCGCTGCTCGATCTCGCCGGACTGCTGTCGTTCGAGAATCATTATCCGGACCAGCTCTCCGGCGGCATGAAGCAGCGCATCGGCATCGTCCGCGCGCTGGCGACGAGTCCCCAGGTGTTGCTGATGGACGAGCCGTTCGGCGCGCTCGACACGCAGACCCGCGTCGTGATGCAGGAAATCCTGACCAACATCTGGCAGCAGTTCAAGATCTCAGTCCTGTTCATCACCCACGATATCGAGGAATCGATTTTCCTCTCCGACCGCATCTACGTCATGACCGCGCGACCGGGCCGCATCAAGGCGGAAATCAAGGTGCCGTTGCCGCGACCGCGCCGGGCCGAGATGACCGACACGCCGGAATTCATGAACCTGGTGCAGGAGCTCAAGGGGCTGATCCGCGAAGAGTCGCTGGCCGCCATGGCTCCCGAGATCAAGGATCGAGGCCTTTCAGGCTTCGGAATGAAAGTGGGACCGAAAGGAGTGGGCGAGATCTTCTAACACAATTTGAACGTCGCGGCCGAACAGGCGCGAAACACCAATCAACGACATCAACCAAGGAGAGACGCACGGAAACGCGCGCGTCAACGACGACCTGCGCCTGCGTCACAGATCGGAGAATTCAATGGCAAGCAAACCAAACATACTGTTTTTCCACGTCGACAACCTCGGCATGGGCGAACTCGGTTGCTACGGCGGCGGCATCCTGCGCGGCGCCGATACCAAGCGCATGGACAATTTCGCCAAGCAAGGCGTCAAGCTGACGCACTACGTCGTCGAGCCGCAGTGCACGCCGACCCGCTCGGCGCTGATGACCGGCCGCTTCCCGATCCGCTCGGGCAACCACACCATCGCGCTCGGCGGCAATGGCGGCGGCATCGTCAAGTGGGAGCGCACGATCGGCTCGATCCTGTCGGAGGCCGGCTACGCCACCTCGATCTACGGCAAGTGGCACATCGGCGCCGAGGACGGCCGCTTCCCGACCGACCACGGTTTCGACGAATGGTACGGTCCCTTGCGCACCTATGACGAATGCATGTGGCTGACCGACCCGCATTACGTGGCGGAGCGCGACGGCTTCTCGCATATGCATGAGGGCGTCAAGGGAAAGGGTGCATGGCCGCTCAAGGACGAGCAGCTCACCATGGAAACCAAGAAGACCTGCGACCTCGAGTACCAGAAGCGCGCCATCAAGTTCATGGAAAAATCCGTCAAGGCGGACAAGCCGTTCTACTGCTACTTCAACCACTCGCTGATGCACTTCCCGATGAGCCCGCGCGACGAATTCGTCGGCAAGAGCACCAATGGCGATTGGGGCGACTGCCTCTTGATGCTCGACCACGATTTCGGCGTGCTGCTCGACAAGCTGGATGAGCTCGGCGTTGCCGACAACACCATCGTCGTGATGTGCGGCGACAACGGCGCCGAGGATCATCTCGCCGGCCGTGGCACCGGCGGTTTTTTCGACGGCTCCTACTTCAGCTCGGCGGAAGGCGGCATCCGCACCCCGCTCCTGATTCGCTGGCCAAACCGCATTCCGGCAGGTGTCGAAAGCAACGAGATGGTTCATGTCACCGACATGTTCACCACGCTGTTGTCGATGACCGGCTGCAAGGCGCCCGCCGACCGGCTGATCGATGGCGTCGACCAGAGCCCGTTCTTCCTCGGCAAGCAGCCGACGTCCAACCGCGAGTCCTGCATCGTCTGGCTAAAGGACGAACTGCACGCCGTGAAGTGGAAGGACTTCAAGATCAACTTCAAGCGGCAGCAGCATTTCCACGATCCGGAACTGCCGCTCGGCTTTGCCCGTATCACGCATCTGCAGGAAGACCCGAAGGAGCGTCAGGCCGTCAACCAGCGCTACGTTCGCTCGTGGGTGATGCAGCATGCCCAGCGCATCCTCAGGGATTTTGAGGAGAGCGCCAAGAAAGAGGAGTTGATTCCGCCCGGCGCCCCGCTCGATTTCGTCCCCAAACAACACGCAAAGGCGTAAGTGGTAATGACTGCACCGACGAGAGCGGAAACGATCGCGCATGGTGCAGCCGGCAATCGCCGGGGAGAGGGCTGCTGCGCTCTCTCCGGCAAACCCAAGGCGGGCAACGCGCCCGCTGCCGTCAAACCGGAATCCATGAACTGGATTCCAGGCGGCGGCTTCCTGATGGGCTCCAACAGCTTCTATCGGGAAGAACGCCCGGTTCGTCCGGCCTTTGTCGAAGGCTTCTGGATGGACATCCATCCCGTCACCAACGGCGAATTCCGGAAGTTCGTCGATGCGACCGGATACGTCACCTATTCCGAGCGACCACCGAACCCGGCGATGTATCCGGACGCGGATCCGGCGCTGCTGGTGCCGGGCTCGCTGGTGTTCGTCAAACCCGATCGCCCGGTTAGCCTGCGCAACAACCTTGCCTGGTGGGAGTACCGGCCCGGGGCGGACTGGCGGCATCCGGAAGGGCCTGACAGTTCGATCGCCGGCCGCGACGATCATCCCGTCGTTCACGTCGCCTATGAGGACGCGCGCGCTTACGCAGCGTGGTGCGGCAAGGAACTGCCGACCGAAGCGGAGTGGGAGTTTGCCGCCCGCGGTGGCCTCGAAGGCAAGGCCTATCCGTGGGGCGATGCCGCCAATCCCGAGGGACGGTTTCTGGCCAATACCTGGCAGGGCCGCTTCCCTTACGAAAATCTCAATGAGGACGGCTACGAGGGGACGTCGCCGGTCGATGCGTTTCCGGCCAACGGCTACGGCCTGTTCGACATGGTTGGCAACGTCTGGGAATGGACGTCGAGCCCATATGGCGCAGCGCCCGATCACCCGCCGCAATCCTGCTGCCACCCGAACGCGGGCGATGACCGATCGACGCGCCGCGTCGTGAAGGGCGGCTCGCATCTCTGCGCGCCCAACTACTGTCTTCGGTATCGGCCGTCGGCCCGTCAGGGCGAAACGGTCGATTCCTCCACCTGTCACATCGGCTTCCGCTGCATCGTGCGCAAACCGCCGGGCTGACGAGCCGGCCACCGCTTCCGAACAGCAGCCAACAACTCAGAGTTAGATCCCATGCAAGTCGCCAACCCCGCCGCCACACAATCGGAATTCGAAGACTCGCCATCGATCGTTGCTGTGCTTCGTGCCCCGAACCTGTTCGTCCGGGAATCGCTGGCAGGCGTTATCACGGCGCTGGCGCTGATCCCCGAGGTGATTTCATTTTCATTCGTCTCGGGCGTCGATCCCAAGGTGGCGCTGGTCGCCTCGATCGTGCTGTGCCTCGTGATGTCCGTTCTCGGCGGCAGGCCGGCCATGGTCACGGCGGCCGCCGGCTCCATAGCGCTGGTGATCGGACCGATGGTGAAGGTGCATGGTGTCGGCTACATCCTGCCGACCATCCTGCTCGCGGGTATCATCCAGATCGGTTTCGGCCTTGCCGGACTGGCACGGCTGACGCGCTTCATCCCGCGCTCGGTGATGATCGGCTTCGTCAACGCGCTCGGGATTCTGATCTTCGCCGCGCAGGTTCCCCACATCTTCAACGTTCCCTGGCTGGTCTATCCCTTGTTCGCGCTGACGATTGCCATCGTGCTCGTCATGCCGCGCATCACGACGTCAGTGCCGGCGCCGCTGGTCGCCATCATCGTCGTGACCACGATTGTGATCGCGGGGCATCTGACGGTCCCCAATGTCGGCGGCGAGGGCGCGATGGCGCCGGGTATGCCTGCTATCAACGCGTTCGCGGTCCCGCTTGATCTCAACACGCTGCGCATCGTCTGGCCGACCGCCATCAGCGTCGCCTTTGTCGGCCTGCTCGAGACGTTGCTGACGGCCAAGCTGGTCGACGACCTGACCGACACGCGCTCGCACAAGGGCAAGGAATCCTGGGCGCTCGGCATCGCCAACATCGCCGCCGGCTTCTATGGCGGAATCGGCGGCTGCGCGATGATCGCCCAGACCGTCGTCAACGTGAAGATCGGGCAGGGCCGCACCCGCATTTCGACCGCGGTGGCCGCGATCGTGCTGCTGGTGCTGGTGACCGCACTCAGCGACCTGATGGCGCAGATACCGATGGTCGCGCTGGCCGCCGTCATGATGATCGCCGCGCTCAAGACCATCGATTGGCACAGCGTCAGGCTGACGACGTTCAAGCGCATGCCGATCCCGGAAACGCTGGTCATGGTGACGAATGTGGCGGTAACGGTCGTGACCGGCAACCTGGCGATCGGGATCGCGGTCGGCGTGGTGCTGGCGATGATCCTGTTCGCCCGCCGGGTCGCGCATGTCATTCGCGCCGAGCGCACCGTGAGCCAGGACGGAATGTCGGTCCGCTACAGCGTCCACGGGCCGCTGTTCTTTGGCTCCAGCAACGATCTGGTCGAGCGTTTCTCATACGGCGACGACCCCAAGCGTGTCCTGATCGATCTCACGCATTCCCAGATCTGGGATGCGTCGAGCGTCGCGGCACTGGACTCGATCGAAACCAAATACCGCGACCATGGCGCGACCGTCACCTTCACCGGCCTCGACCAGCGCAGCACTTCATTTCACCAGCGGCTGACCGGCCAGCTTGGCGCGTGAATTGCAGGGCTGCAGGACGAAAGGATCAATCGATGGCCATCTTTCATTGGATATCGACCTTCATCGCCAAGATCATGCGGGTCCGGGCCGGCCGCTACCGGCCGGAGCGGCACTATATGCGCGGGGCCGGACCGGCGTCGAAACGCAGCCAGAGCCAAGGCGCTGGCTCATAGGTAGAAGCCCTCGACAAAAAAGGCTCCGGAAAACCGGAGCCTCTTGATTCCACCAATTTTGCGCCAAACCGGTTTCGCGCTCAGCTCAGGACTTGCCGTGCGTCGCCGGCGTCTTGCCCGTCAACCCCTTGAATGGGTCGAGGGTCTGCTTGGCGAGCCGGTTATGGAGTTCGCAGATCTTCTGCGACTCGGCGACCGAAGTTTCATAGGCCCGCTTCACGAATTCGCTCTGAACCGTCATCGCCTTGTCGAGCGAGCGAACGCCGCTGAGCTGTTCGACAAACGATCCGAACTCCTCGATCGATTTCCTGGTGTAGTCGCGATAGGCATTCGCGATGGTCTGCAGGCTAACCGGCGCCGGCTCCGCCGCGGACTCGACTGCTGCGGGCTGGATCGACGCGGCCTCGGCGAGCGCGGCCTCGACTGGTGCGGGCTCGGGCGGCGAGGGCGCCGCGGCCGGCTGCGGCTCGGGCGGCGCGGCAACGGCCTCGACTGGTTCGTCGATGGCCGGCTGATCCACCTTCGGGCTTTCCGCGTGAACCGGCTCCGGTTGCGGTGGTTGATCCTGATCCGGGCTTTGCAATTCAACCGGCGCCGGGCTCACGGTCGAGTTCTCGGTCGAGTTCTCTTGAGGAGCGGCTTTTTTGCCCCGCTCTCCCTTCCGGTTGCGCCGTCCGGATTTCCCGGCCGGTTTGCCCTGATCTGTATTCGACATCTTCTTCCCCTATTCCCTGTCAACCCGAAGGTCGAGACTCCGCCATGTTTGCGATGGAATCGCGGTTCTTGCTTGTCCGTCGCGCGGCGCTCGCGTGGTGAGATTTTGGAGGCCTGGGTCGGCGGCCGGTATTGTCGGTGGCTAACGCCGAGACTATTACTCCACAAGCTTTTTCCGTGATATCAGTTCCCGATCAGGCGTAGGGGATGGTTGAGTATGAATTCGCAGTCAGTCGCAGGTCTGTTGGGAGCCATCGTCGCGTCGATCGTGATGGTGGTTGCAATCGCCTACGGGCCGATCGGCCAGTTCGGAAAGCCCCCCAAGCCGGCGAGCCTCCAGCAGCCCGCGCCCCTTCAGCCGGTTCCTGCGGCGCCAGCCCCGCGCGGGCCGGTGATTCGGGAAGTGCCGAACTAGGGGCGGGATCGCCCTTGCGGAATGGCCGGGGCATTCCTATCTAGCCC
>Ga0066710_100006997_pt1 | contig 10681 bp, 9 predicted proteins | sample GraSoiAngelo_159_FD_79666 | JGI IMG/M metagenome (GOLD analysis project Ga0066710, IMG submission 79666) | Grasslands soil microbial communities from the Angelo Coastal Reserve, California, USA - 14_1009_16_40cm | ecosystem: Environmental > Terrestrial > Soil > Grasslands | place: USA...
GGGCACAGCCTTGTCCATCATTCTGGCGAAAGCTCGCCAGGCGGTCCGTCTCTGGGTCTACGAAGCGGAACTGGTTACGGAAATCAATCAGGATCGGAGGAACTCCCTGTACCTGCCTGAATTTTCTATCCCTGATGGAGTTCAGGCTTCCGGGTCTCTGGAATTTTGCCTGGAGCAGGCAGAGATTCTTTTGAGCGTTATCCCCTCCCAGCATTGCCGCAATGTCTATCAGGCCATGCTGCCCTATTTGAATCCGGATATGATTTTTGTCAGCGCCACTAAGGGCATTGAAAACCAGAACCTGCAACGGATGTCAGAAGTGATTAGGGAAGTTGTGTCTCCCGCCTTTTCGCCCAAAATCGCCGTTATCTCAGGCCCCTCTTTTGCTAAAGAGGTAGCTAAAGGCGATCCGACTGCCATTGTGGTGGCCAGTCAGGACAAGGAAACGGCAGAATTAGTGCAACTCGAGTTTTCTGGCCCTTCTTTGCGACTCTATACGAACCCGGATGTTGTGGGCGTTGAATTGGGTGGAGCCGTGAAAAATGTTATCGCCATCGCCGCCGGAGTCTGTGCCGGCATGGGTTTAGGTTTTAACTCGATGGCCGCTTTGATTACTCGAGGACTGGCTGAGATGACGCGGCTGGCATTGGCCTGTGGCGGAAGACGGGACACCCTGGCAGGACTGGCAGGCATGGGCGATCTGGTGCTGACCTGCACCGGGGGCCTGAGTCGCAATCGCACGGTGGGTGTGCAACTGGGACAAGGACGCAAGCTTTCTGAAATTGTGAGCAGCATGCGCATGGTGGCTGAAGGCATCATGACCGCCCGGGCCACACTCAATCTGGCCAAGAAATATCAGGTGGAGATGCCCATCACCGAACAAATGGATTATGTTTTGCACCAGGGCCGGAACCCACTCGACGCCATCCGTGATCTGATGGAGCGTCGCCTCAAAGATGAATAAGACTGGGGGATTCTGTATTCTCTGACTAGCCAAGGTGAATCCCAATTGAAGTCCTTAAAGCGGGCCCAACCTCCTCTTCATGCCCTTCATGTTCTTCATGGTGGACAATTCCCCCCAACTCCAAAATTACAGGTCTAGCCGTTGTCGGAAACCGGGCGCCTACACGCCTAATTGTCTTCTATCGTACCTATCAATATCAGGAAATCCCTGATAATTCGGGCAGTCAACCCCCAGATTTCTCGTCCTTGATAACGGTAGAAATAGACAGGCGAGTCCTGGCCCAGCCGTTTCCTGATCTCTACCCGCCGGTTGGTTTTGTCTTGGAACAGGCTAAATGGCACCTCAAGGACCTCCTCCACTTCATCTGGACTAGGACTCAAACTCACTGGAGGCTCTATCCAACCTACAAAGGGCGTGACGATCAATCCATTGATGGATGGGTACTCATCAAATTGACCCAGGACACGAACTTGACTCGGCGCTAAACCAATTTCTTCCCAGGTTTCTCGCAAAGCCGTCTGGCTCAAAGGCTCGCTCTCGGTTTCCGTCATCCCGCCTGGGAAAGAGATCTCGCCTTTATGAGTTTCCACCTTTTGGGTTCGCCGGGTTAGCAAAAAGAAACGTTCTTTGTTCCTTTGGAATATGGGTATTAAGACAGCCGCACGGCCATGATGCTCCAGCACTAACTTGCGCGGAGTTCGAGAGGCTAAAAGAGATGAGATTTCTTGGCAGAATCTAGAAGCAGAATGGTCCACTGACCTCAGTAAGACTGCTGTTCAAATCAATTCACAACCGGGCCCATTCATCTTAGAGAAAAGGTGATAGAGAGGTCAACCGCCGTGAAATCCATTTTCGCCGGCCAACGGCAGCGCTGCCTTCCTTAAGCAGGTGCTTGCTTCCGTCTGAAATAGTGTCGTCCCAAAAAGTTTAAGAAATAAAGAAAGCATCCCAGGGTGAGGGCACCAAGACTCATCACCACCTGGTTCAACGTACTTTGGAAAAGCAGCCAGAGGGAAAGGATGATGCAAAGAAAGGGAATCCCATTTCCAAAGGGGACGTGGAATCTCGCCTCATCTGGGCGCATCTTTTTGCGAAGCTGGAGCAAGGCCAGGCAAGTGGCAATGTACTGAACAAGCCTGGCAATGGCTGAAAGGGCGGCCAATTGAACAAAGCTACCCGACAGGGTGAGGCCCAAAGCAACAATTCCGTAAAAGAGGATCGAGAAATAGGGTGTATGAAAGTGCGTGTGGACTTGACCAAAGACAGCCGGCAACTGGCGATGCTGGGCCAAGGCGTATGTCAGTCTTGGCCCAACGAGCATAAGGCCGCTGTTGGTTCCTGTGGTTGAGATCAGGGCTCCCAGTGTAATTAAGGTCCCGCCCAGTGGGCCCAGGAAGTGGGCGCAGGCCGATGCCAGAGGCGTTTTCGATTGGGCCAAACCGGGGAAAGTGCCGGAGGCCACCAGTTGGATCGAAACATAGACAAGGGTAACCAGGGCCATTGTGGCCAGAATAGCTCTGGGAACATTGTGGCGAGGGTTGTCGACCTCCTCGGCTGGAATAGTGAGTATCTCGAAACCGCCGTAGGCGAAAATCAACAAAAGGGCAGCTTCCCCAAAACGCTGGGTGGCGGGCCAGTTCAAGGGCAAGAGGTTCCTGATCTGAATGGAAAAAATTCCGGCGCCAATGAAAATTCCCAGGGGCAAGAGTTTCCCCACCGTAAAAAAGTTCACCAGCCAGGCGCCATAGCGAACTCCCAAAAGGTTGGCCAGCATGAGGAAAAGCAGCACCGCAGTCAGGATGATGGCTTGAGTCAGCCCATGCGCCGCCGCCGGCCAGAGATAACCCAGATAAGTGGTAAAGGCATTGGATACCGCCCCCGTGCTAGTGGCCCTCACCAGCCAGGTGATCCAGCCCACTTGAAAACCAATAAAGGGACCAAAGGCCTCGCGAGCATAAAGATAAGGTCCACCCGCGATGCTGAAGTAGCTTCCGATCTCTGCAAAACACAAGGCAATGAGAGAAACCACCAGGCCCGAAAATAGATAAGCCAGAGGCCCTGCAGTTCCAAGAAGCTGAGCCACCGTCGCTGGTAAGATAAAGATTCCTGCTCCAATAGCGCCGTTGATTCCTATGGCCGTAAGGTCTAAGGGCCCCAGGGCCCGGAGGAGTTTTCTTTCCATGCAACGTTTTCTTATAATTGTGGTGTTGTGACAGTGTGAGTCAAGATTAACCTTATAGCACAGAAATCTAGTGTCAGCACCGCTTTTGATCGAGTATGATGTGCTCCTATTGGCAGCGACCTCACACGCCGCCGGGGAGTGCGGCTCTGTCGGCAACTGACCCCCCACCCGTCCTCCGCGACCGCGTGAAGTCTTCTCAAGACTTCACCTTCGGCCACCCTCTCCCAATGGGAGAGACATGGGAGCTTTGAGAAAGCTCCCTGGGCGAGGGGACGGCAGGTTTAGCAAACTTGACCTGATTTTGAACTTCTCCGCTACCAAGTGCGTCCATAGGATCGAGTTGGGGGCTGTGCCCATCGAAGAAGACTCTCTGGTGGCGGTATAATTAATTTAGGCCTTGGTAAAAAAGAGATGTCGTAGAGAAATACCTGGAGGCGAGAAAATTCGATAAAGGTGAAAGGGAGCAAACCATGCAATTGGAGCTCACTGAAGACGAGCAAGATTTTCTAAAGGAGTTGCTGCAAGAAGACCATCAAGAATTACGGGAGGAGATCTACAAGACTGAGGGTTATAAGTTCAAGCTGGGACTTCGAACCAAAGAGAAGATTTTCATGTCCCTTTTGAAAAAACTTACGGATATGGAGCCTGTGAAGACAACTTGATGACGGTTCACCTCCGGAATAGTTCACAGTTTAGAACCGTCTTGCTTTAGGCTCAAACTTGGATCCTCTTGAAGCTGGAATTTGAATCTAGGAATAGACGACCAGTGATGGTCCGAGGAACTCTCGATGAGCGCTGATGAACTTTGCGGGGAGGTCTTCTCCATCCATTTGTGTCCTGGCCATCGACAAGCCATGCGGCAGGTCGAGCAGGCAACAGCCAAAGAAGACTTCGGATTGGAAGGCGATAGTCATGCGCGACCCAAGAGTAAACGACAGACGCTTTTGATCGAACTTGAAACTCTGATTGAGCTTGGTATCCCTCTCTCTGCTGTCAAAGACAATATCACGACGCGAGGGATCGAGTTGATGAAGCTGCGAGCGGGACAGAAGCTTCGCTTGGGCGAAACGGCGCAATTCGAAATCACACAGCCTTGCCAACCTTGCAGTCGCATGGATGAAATAAGACCAGGGTTGAAGAAGGAGTTGGAAGGACGCCGTGGCATACTGGCAAAGGTCATTGTTGGCGGAGTGTTCTCGGTAGGAGATTCTATTCGAGTGGTGGACTAAGGCATAATAATTCCCCATATCTTTCTGCTGAGCATAGGAGGGCGAGGATGTAGGTAAGCGGCTTTTTTGGAGTGCGCTGGCTTGACAGCGCTTTGCTCGCCTGCGGCTTGACGCAGGCGCAAGACCCTTGGAGCAGTAGTTGGCTCCGGTCGCCTGCTACCCGTGGCGTCAAGCCACCCCTCAAGAAAGCAGTGTCAAGCCGCACTCCAAGATGGGATCGGTCCAAGGATGTTACATTGGGGAGCAAGATGGTAACTAACCGATTTGTATTTGCCAATCTTTTGCATCGTCCGATGCGGGCTTTTGCCAGCGTGTTGGCCATCAGCCTGGAAGTCTTGTTGATCTTGATGATTGTGGGGTTTTGTCGAGGAGTTATTGCTGACAGTGCCAGCCGGCAGCAAGGAATCGGAGCTGATATTTTCCTGCAACCGCCCAATGCTCCCCCCATTTTTACCAGCAGCGGTGTTCTGATGCCGATCTCGGACGCAGAGAGGCTCAGGCAGATTGCCGGGATTCGGGCGGTGGCGCCAGTCCTTTACCAGATTGAGCTGCAGGACGGATTGGTGACCATCTTTGGGATTGATCTCAAGAGTTTTGACGAGGTATCAGGAGGGTTGACCTATCTGCAAGGGGGGCCCTTCAGCAGCGCTTCAGCCAACGAAATAATCATTGACGATTTGGAGTCTCAGTCGAAACATTTGCAAACCGGAGACACACGCGAGTTTAAAGGACAACGCTTTAGAGTCTGTGGAGTGGTTCAACATGGTAAAGGTGCCCGAGTATTTATGCCCATCGAAACCATGCAAGAGTTAGTGGGAAGAAAAGGAATGGCCTCCATGATGTTTATCAAGTGTGACCACCCTGACCTGACCCGTCAGGTTTTGAAGTCCATTGAAACTACTTTGCCCGATTACCGTGCATTCTCAGTTCAGGACTGGGTGAGTCGAATCATGAATACCAATCCTCCAGTTTTAGATGTGTTTCTGAACGTTGTCGTAGGAGTCGCTGTGATCATCGGTTCCTTTGCCATTTTTCTTTCCCTTTACACCACCATCACCGAACGAACCCGCGATATTGGCATCCTCAAGTCTATGGGGGCATCGAAGCCTTATATTATGGGTATCATCTTAAGAGAGTCGCTGGCCCTTTGCATCATGGGTTTGATCTTGGGATTGGCGCTGACAGCCCTGGGGAGAAGTATTTTACACGCAATTTTCCCCACCCAGCAGGTCCTGATTTCATTCTCCTGGATTTTAAGATCGGCTCTTCTCGTGCTGGCTAGCGGACTTCTTGGGGCCATCTACCCGGCAATGCAAGCAGCCAGCAAGGATCCTATTCACGCCTTGGCCTACGAGTAATCCGAGTGGGCCTGGGCGTGTCACGCCTGACGCATCGCCAAGACCTGTTTTCCCGAAGTTCAAAATAACTCTCCCCCTCCGCAACTTTTTCCGGAACTTCGTGTTTAACCGGACAAAAGCGGTTAATGATCAAGGTGCGAAAGGAGAAACCAAGATGAAGTTGGCAATTCTGAAATCAGTGGCAACCACAGCCTCAGCCATGTTGTTTATTGGAAGCCTTGCGGTTGTAGAGGCCGGTATCAATCAGCGTCAGAGGAGACAGCAAAAACGAATCTACCAGGGCGTCAAGAGCGGTCAGGTGACGCGCAAAGAGTTCAACAAATTGGAAAGAGGGGAAGCGAAAATTGAACGGGATGAATTCAAGGCCAGGTCGGATGGAAATTTTACGCCCAAGGAACGGGCTAAGATCAATCGAGAGCTCAACCACGAAAGTCGCCAGATCTATAAGGAAAAGCACGACAATCAGACAGCCACAAATCCGCCACTGACCATAAATCAACGGGAGAATAGACAGCAAAAGCGAATTTACCAGGGAGTGAAGAGCGGTGAATTGACTGGCCACGAGTTCGGCAAATTAGAGAAGGAAGAATCCCGTATCGAACGTGATGAAACAAAGGCCAAGTCGGATGGAAATTTCACGCCCAGGGAACAGGGCAAGATCAATCGAGAATTGAACAAAGCCAGCCGTGATATTTACAAGGAAAAGCATGACAACCAGGACACCAACTAGGGTTACTTGGTGGCGAAGAAGTTCAAACTTCGGTCAAATTTGTTAAGCTGCCGTCCCCCCACCCCCTCTCCCAATGGGAGAGGGTGGCCGAAGGCCGGGTGAGGGGTGCGTGGCCGATAGAATCGCACTCCTGAGCGGTCTGAGGTTGCTCGCTAGGCATTGGCTGTATGCTACGTATTCCTCGATCCAGAAGCCAGAAGTCCGGAGCAGAGTTCCAGGCTGCCGATGGGAAAGCTGGTCCAACTCCCTCTTCATGCTCTTCATGGTGGGTCATTTCCAGTGATCAAAACAACCGGTCTAGGCGGTGTCGGCGACGGGGCGCCGACACCGTGGCCCATGGGACAGCATTTCTCCAAAGCGGCGTGGGAGGATTTTTCCATTTCCTATTTTCCATCTGTCAGTTTCCATTTGCGGCACTCCAGTCAAGGGCTGCGCCCCATAGGCGCTAACTTTGTGAGGTCTTCTCATAGTCCGCCACCAGAAAATAAACGCCGAGAGCGCCAAGTACGCCAAGGAAGAAAAAGCACGATGGGATCCCAAACTTGATCCCTGCTGTGCCCTCGGTGCTCCTGACGATTTCGGATCCGCATTGAAGGTGTCACCTATAAAATCACCTCCCATTCTCTTAGTTACTTCGTCGGTAGTTACCAGGCACACCTCCTTGGCGTTCTTGGCGTTCTTTGCGTTTCCAGGTTTTTGGGGCGGTGTTCAAAATGGACCATGGTTACAAATCCCAAGTTAGCGCTGATGGGGTTGCGCCCGATATCCCTGGCTTTGGTAGCTCACAGCGTAGTTTGCGGTGGTCGTGGGCAGTTTGTGACGAAAGCCCACGGCCAGGTAAAAAGCACTGACCGTGGCTACCACAACAACGAGGACAAAATCCTCGTTTCTTGAGTTTTTTCGAGCATGCGAAGGCGCCCCCCTGCACGTATATTGACGAATGCGCCGCGCAGGAACCCAGCGCCACAAGCGTTTCGCGTCACCAACGTGGCCGCCACGCAGACCGACCCTCCTATCGGAAGCCGAGGCCAGTTCGGCAGCTCTGAGCCGTCCCGTCGGAACCCGTTGACGATTCGTCGCCGGCCCGACGATGCTTTGACGACGGCTATTTGCTTTTCCTTTTTTTGCCGCCCAGAAGCCCGCCGAGAGCATCAGTGAGCCCCTTGGTCCGGGGATTGCTATCCAAAGCATTTCCCAATTCCGATTCCACCACTCCGCCGACCATTCCTCCGACGTCGGGCACAACCTTCGGGTCAGACGTCGTGCCCTGGATCAGGAACGGAATGCGGGCATTCTTGGACATACTGCGTCCGCTGAGCCTCCCAACCGTAGAGGCTATGCCACTCTGGGCGCTCAGTGTGGCCACCATCCTTAAGTTCAGCGCATTACTGGCGCTGATGGTTCCGCCGCCGTTCAGTTGGCCAATTCCGGGCATCACCAGCTCGAGGCTGGTGGCCTGGATGCCCTCCGGCGCCAGGCGCAGGTTGGTCGTCAGCTTCTCAATGGAAGTATCGGCGCCGGCTTTCTGAACACCCGAGAAGGCGGAGAGTGCCGCCATCCTGGAGCTCATGTCGAAGCCAGCGAGCTTGGCATTAAACAGACCGATGTTGCCGGTAGACACGAGCTTGTCGACAGGACCCTGGATGTTCAAATTGACGCTAAGCGTTCCCGTCTCCAGTGAAGAACCCTTCGGGAGAATGACTCCCAAGGCAGGGAGTGCGGCTTGCAGGTCCTGGACCGGCAGGTTCTGGCCGTAAAGCTTCATATCGAGTACCACGGACTCGTCGCGCCGATCGAATGTGCCGGAGAGGCGCGAACCGGCTTTGCCGATTTTAACAATCCCCTGATTGAGTAAGCCCGCGCTCCTGCGCAAATCGTAGTCGATGTTGAAATCCAGGTTCACCGGCACACTTGAGGGAGCCCCGCCGTTCACCAACGTCAGCCTGTTTATCTTGACGCCACCCTGAACATGGGCCAGTCCATCCTTGGACTGCAATGCATTGGTGGCATCCACGATGCCCGCGATGCCTGCACTGCGGTCCACAAAGCCGGACTTCGCCAGGTCCAGGCCGTTCACGGTGACTTTCGCCTCAAGTGGGCTGAGCGACGCATCGGCCGGGTTGACGGGGCCCACTCTGCCATCCATCTTGAAGCTGCCACCGCCCGGCAGGTCAGCGGTCAGCGCCATCGGGAACTGGGACTTCAGCGAGAGATTAGTCGCTTCCAGGTCCACGTTGTCGTAGACGCTCTTCTTGTCGGATACCGTGGAACCAACCGTGACGCGGCCCTTCTCGATTTTCAGTTTGGCCACTCTAAGCTCCGGCGGGGCGGCGCCGGCCGGTTTCGCGGCCACCGGCTGGCTGCTCGAACCTGTGGCCAGCGTGGAGAAGTTCCACTTCCCCTGCCTATTGCACATCAAGACGACCTCCGGTTTCTCGATGGTGAGGCCGGTGATGTTCAGGATCTTCGACGCGATCAACGGCCACAGTTCGATGCTAATCTTCAGTGACTTGGCAGTGAGGAACGGTGATTTGCTGAAGCTGGGATCGTCCGCGATGGAAAGATTCTCGGCAGAAAGGGCGCCGGAAAAAATCGCAAGAGTTAGGTTCCCGACCTGTACCTTGCGACCCAGCGCGGACGAGAGCTGCTGCTCGACCTCCGGCCGGAAGGAATTAACACTGATGAAGAACGGAAGTGCGATGAGGATGAGGAGCAAGAAACCGACAGCTATGGCGATGTAACGGAGTTTTCCTTTCAAGACCGGACCTCCTAAGAAAAGACAAACAAACGACACGAGTTCCTTTATTATAACACCGGTCGAACTCCAGGCCGGCGAGAGCGCTGGCTGACCAGATTGCCAGTTATTCCGAAGTCTAGACACGGCTCGCAGGCGATTCGGGAAGATGAAACGTCGAGGTGATCGGTATTTTTGGCTCGCCGGCCGGCTGAAGGGATCTCGAATGCTCGAATTGAATTGCCTGGACTCCAGTGGAGATTTTCACTAGAATTTTTTCGTGGTTGAGGAGAGATGGCCGAGTGGCTGAAGGCGCACGCTTGGAAAGCGTGTTTAGGGGAAACTCTAACGTGGGTTCGAATCCCACTCTCTCCGCCAGATCTTATCTATCTTATAGTAAATTGTTTACGGTCTATCCGGACATTCTTGACTCAACTCCGTGTACAAGATACGTACATGCCTGTTTCCATGTTAGAATGCGCGCATCTTCAAAACGGAGGCGGTCATGCTCACGATTTACCGTAGACATACGAAACAATACCCCTTTAATTCTGTCAGAGAATAAGGGTCATAGTCTGCCTTCCAGTTGATTTGTGCCAGCTCGAAATCTGCCGGGACTTCCTCCCTTGCAGCGAGTCGCTCCAGTTCTCGTTTCTCCACCGGTAAGTGCTCTACACGTTCACGGATAACGCTAACCCAATCCGAATACTGACCGAATCGATGATGGGTCCTTTGGGCCACGTTGAGTGATTCTTCCAAGTTGTCCGGGAGACGCAACTGTATGCGGCTGGGCAGTGCTATTTCCCAGGTTGCCAAGCTCCAGTGGCCGCCTCTTCGATAATACTTGCCGGTCTTCACAAATTCTGCTTCTACGTCCGCTGTTGCCCCCACCAGATGTTTCCAGCGGTTCCAGTCGGGATTAAATCCAATAGGCAGCAAGATGGGATCCAACGTCATCTCGAGCTTGGCGCGGCTGTCTCGATAGAGAGCCCGGTCCTGATAATAAGTCAGTTTTCTCAAGGGCAATTTGAATCGTCTCTTCTTGCGTTCGGGGATAAAGGAAATGATCCGGCGCGCCAGGAAGCGATCGTTCCTGGGGACGCCCGAAACGAAGATCAGACCGAAGCCAGAAAACGGGAAGGAAATGGGAGACCTGGGATCGACTAGCATGGCATCGTAGCAGGAGCGTAGCTCTTCAATAGCAAGAATATTGAAAGCTCTCTCCAGAGCAGAACGGTGGGACGACGGAACACCGGTCGCGAGGAGTTCCAGTTCCCGGACCTTGTAAGCTAGCCGGAGGTCGCTAACGGATGCGCCGTGACGAGCTCTCAAAACGTCATACAAAGTGTGAGATCCCTGATGACGATTTCGATCTGGGGAATAAAAGTAGTCTCGAAGGGCTGCACAAGTAAGATGCAGGCCGATGAGCCCCAGAGCACCGCCCGCGATCTCAGCATGGACGTAAGGATGATGAAACTTGTCAA
>Ga0066710_100006998_pt1 | contig 10680 bp, 8 predicted proteins | sample GraSoiAngelo_159_FD_79666 | JGI IMG/M metagenome (GOLD analysis project Ga0066710, IMG submission 79666) | Grasslands soil microbial communities from the Angelo Coastal Reserve, California, USA - 14_1009_16_40cm | ecosystem: Environmental > Terrestrial > Soil > Grasslands | place: USA...
ACCCGATTCAGCAGGTAGCAGAGCAGGATGCCGCCCGCTGTGAACGCCAGCGAGCTCGCCATGTAGAGCATCGTGCGCTTGCCGTTCTCGACCCGGGGCTCGCGCAGGATCCCGACGCCGTTGCTCACCGCCTCGATGCCGGTGAACGTCCCGCCGCCCAGCGAGAACGCCCGCAGCAGAACGATGCCCACGCCGAGCAGGCCCACGCTGGAGACCGCCTGCCCCGTGTCCTGCACGGTGTCGGTGAGCAGGTGCCCCATGTCCGCAGCATGCCGCAGGATGCCGAACCCGATGAGGGCCACGTGGCTGACGATGAACGCGAGGAAGATGGGGGTGAGGACGAGCACCGACTCCTTGATCCCGCGAATGTTGAGCAGGATGAGCCAGCCCACCACGGCGAACTCGGCCGGGAGCTTCAGGAACTGTCCCGGCGCGGGAACGAACGAGAAGATGGCGTTGCAGCCCGCCGCCACCGAGATGGCGACCGTGAGCACGTAGTCCACCACCAGCGCGCAGCCCGAGACGAGCCCCGGCCCCGAGCCCAGGAGCTTCGTGGCCACGAGGTAGCCGCCGCCCCCGAACGGGAACTGCTCGATGATGTGGCCGTAGGAGGCGGAGATGAGAAACACCGTGACGACGACGGCGCCCACGAGATACAGGGCCAGGTGCTGGTGAGCGCCCAGCTGGCGGTAGATCTCCTCGGGTCCGTAGCAGGATGAAGAGAGTCCGTCGGAGCCCAGGCCCACCCAGGCAAAGAACGCGATCAGGGCAAGGTGCTGGTGAATCCGCGGGTCGAACAGGTTCTTGGGAGCGCCGAGCAGAAGGCCCCGAAGCCTGCGGATCACTCGAAATGCTCCTGGTTCCAGCGAAGCGAAGGCGACCGGACTGGCAGGGATGGGTCCAAGCCGCGAGTAAACGCCCGGCAGGCATCAATGCGCCGCAAGAAAGACCCCGCTCGGCATCAAGAAACCATCAAGATCGGGCGATCTTCCGTTCCTTGCATCGGGAGTTGGGCGGTGGTTGTCTCCTGCTCGCCATTCCTCCACCCTCGACGGAGGTCCGCGTGCCGCGAATCCGACTGTTCTTCAGCGCGTGCGGCGACTGAACGGGTCCGCGTGCTGGCCGCGCTCGTCCTAGCCGCCGCGCTCACCGGTCCGGCCGGCGCCGATTCCAGCGCCCGGAACGCGGCGCACCGGACGTCGCGGGCCCCCGGGGATTCGCTCACCCCCGGCACCCATCTGCCGCGCGTGGTGAAGCTGGCCGAGACCTTGGTCCAGGCGACGCGGATCCACGATCCGTTCTCGACCGAGACCGTGCAACTCATCCCGGCGTCGGTGGCGCACACGCTGCCGGTGGACCGCGTGAGCGAGTTGCTGGCGCTGCAGGCGGGCGTGGTGGCGCGCGGCGAGGACCTGCACGTGCGCGGCGGGCGCGCCGGCGAGTCGCGCGTGACCCTGCGCGGCATCGCGCTGAACGATCCCTTGCGCGGCAGCCCGATGCAGGTGCCGCTCGTCGCGCTACGCGACGTCGAGCTTGCGAGCGGGGGCCTCGATGCCGACGACGGCGGCGCGCTGGCCGGGGTCGTGAAGGTCCGCACGGCGGATCCCGGCGAGCGCTGGGGCGGCGCGCTGGAATGGCACACCGACGCCCGCACGTCCACGCACTACGACCGCGCCGGGGCTCGCGCCGGCGGTCCGCTCGGCGGCACCGGGCTCGGCGCGGTGCTGAGCTTCGAGACCTCCTTGGACGACACCTGGCTCCCCAACCTACGCAGCGCGCATCGCGAGCGCATCCTGGGCGGCTCGTTCGGCTGGCGCGCCGACAACCGCATGCTCGGCGATGTGAAGCTCGCCACGCGGCCCGCCGATTCGCGGTGGACGCTGGAGTTGATCGCGAACCGGCGGGTGGACCGCCCGTTCGATCCCGCCTGGTCGCTCGACGGCTACACCACGCCGTGTCTCGATCCCGACACCTGCGTGCGCGGCCCGGGGTTCAGCCCTGTCCCGCTGCCCGGATACAGCCGCTACCGCGCCGCGGACCACCACGTGCTCACCGATGACCGCCGCGCGCTGGGAACGCTGGCGTGGGAGCGGCTCGCCGAGCGGCGCCGGCTCGCCGTGACGCTCGGCTGGCTCGGCGGGCGCAGCGTCACGTCGCTCGACGGGCGCGAGGACTACTCCTACCTCACGACCGACCGCTTCCCGGTGTTCGGGCTCTACGATTCGGCCGACAACGACCCGTTCCACGTCTACTCCGGCGACGAGCCCTACTACCGCAAGGCGAGCAGCAACCAGTGGACGCTGCGCGCCGACGACCAGCGAGTGACCGCGCGCGGCGACCTATTCAAGCTCGGCGCCGGCGCGACGTACGACGACGTGGCGCTGCGGGACATGGACTTTTCCTCGCCCGGTCTGGGGATCGATTCGATCCGGGCGTATCACGCGTTCGCGCCGGGGGGATGGGCGTACGGCCACGTGCGGTGGGTGTTCGAGGGCATGGTGGCGAACGGCGGACTGCGCGCGGAGTACTTCACGCCGGGACCGCAGGCCCGCTCGCAGCGGTTTCCTCACGCCGCGCGCGGCGTGGGGTCCGTATCGCCACGGCTCGGTATCGCCTACCCGGTCTCCACTCGCGACGTGTTCTCGATGTCGTACGTGCGCGTGCAGCAGAATCCCGACCGCGACTACCTGTACGACAACCGCGCCAGCATCACGAACCGCGAGCCGATCGGCAACCCCGCGCTGGAGCCCGCCACCGCGATCTCCTACCAGGCGGCGGAGAAGCACGTGTTCGGCGCGCAGTGGGCGATGCAGTCGGCGGTGTTCTACCGCGACTTGTTCGGCCTGGTGGGCGCCCGCAACCAGCGCCCGCAGTCCGACATCCCGCTTCTCGTGTACGAGAACGCGGACGATGCGCACGCGAACGGCGTGGAATGGACGCTGCTCTGGTCGGGCCGCCACTCCAACCACGCCGAGCTCACCTACACGTTCCTCGAGGCGCGCGGCACGCAGTCGCGGGAGGAAGGCGTGCCGTTCGGCCCCAAGCTGCAGGCCCGCCCCCAGACGATCGGGCAGCACGCGCTGGCGTGGGACCGCCGCCACACCGCGAGCTTGTCGGTGTTCCTGGAGCGGCCGGGAGCCGGGTCGCTGTCCTGGTCTACGCTCGTGGGCTCGGGGCTGCCGTGGACGCCGGCGCCGCGCCGCGAGCTCGTGGCGGACCTGTCGAACGAGAACACCGAGCGATTCCGCTGGAGCGAGATCAGCAACGCCTCGCTGCGATGGTTCGTGCCGCGCGTGCTGCGCAACGTCACGCTGGGGCTCGACGTGCGGAACGTGTTCGATTCGCGCTACGACGTGGCCGCGACCGTGGACGGCTATCCCAACCTCGAGATCAATACGCTGTACGACGACTACGGCGCCTACCGCGCCGAGACCGGACGTCCGGGCGGCGCGTACTGGAACGACCGGAACGGCGACGGCGTGCCCGGCTGGGTGCCCGTGCACGACCCGCGGCTGATAGGGCCGCCGCGCACCATCCGGATGAACGTCTCGGTCACCTGGTGAGCCCCGGGCGCCCCTCGTGCCGGGGCATTTCGCGCCGCAAATGCGCACGGTTGGCCGTGCGCACTGCGTGGCCGCGCCGGGTCGCCCCATCGTGCACGCTGCGCGTCAAGCCGTCGAGCCCGCGGGAACTTCGCGCCCCATGCTGCAATGCCCGCCATGGCACGTCCGCTGCTCGATTCACCGGCAGCCCCCCGCCCGGATCGATTGCGGCATTCCGCGATCGCAAGGAGGTTGCATGAGGCAACGTGCAGTGGCAGTCGTCCTGCTCGTGATGCTCGGAACGGCGCCCAACACGGCGCACGCCGAGACCTACTTCGGATTCCAGATGGGCGTCGCCAGCGCGCCGGCGCCGCCAGTGTTCTCGTACCGGCGCGACCCGCACATCGTCGTCGTGCCGCAGACACGCGTGTACCAGCTCGAGGAGCCGTGCGACGCGGACGCGTTCCGCTTCGGCGGCACATGGTTCGTGTATGCCTCGGGCTACTGGTATCGCGGGAACGACCTGCGCGGTCCGCTGCGGGTCGTGGATGCGCGCTACGTGCCGCGCGCGGTGCTGTTCGTGCCCCCCGTTCACTGGAAGCATCATCCGCACGACGCGCCGCCCGGCCTGATGGCGCGCCAGGCGAGCTCGATCCTGGTCCGGCACGATCGCCGGGAGGAACGGCGTGAGGACCGCCGCGAGGACCGGCGGGAGGACCGGCGCGAGCGCCGCGAGCGCGGCCGTCACCACTGACGGACGTCGAGCTCGAAAAACGCGAGGTGGGGCCCGGGCAACCGGGCCCCGAATTTTTTAGGCGTTCGAGCCGCCCGGCCCGCGCGTCCGCGGGGCGGGTAGGAGCGGAGGACTCGAAGGCGCCGGGCTCATGAGGAATCCCGGCTGAGCGGCCCGGGACGAGTTTTGGCGTAATATCAGGGCGCGAACCGCGACCCCTGCGCGCGTGATCGACCCGGAGTTCCCGACCCCATTATCCTCGACCCCACCACGCTTTCGCCCGGCGCCGTGTATCGCTTCATGATCGGGGTCATCGTCCCGCGTCCGATCGCCTTCATCTCGTCGATCGGCCGCGGCGGCCTCAACGTGGCGCCGTTCTCCTACTTCGCTCCGATCACGAGCACGCCGCCGCTGCTGGGAGTTTCGATCAACGCCCGCGCCGGCGAGCCCAAGGACACGCTGCGCAACATTCGCGACACCGGGGACTTCGTCGTCAACATCGTCACCGAGGCGTTCGCCGAGCGCATGGTGCGGAGCTCCGGCGATTGGCCGGAGCACGTCGACGAGTTCGACGTGGCGGGGCTCACATCGCTGCCTTCGCTGCTGGTCAAGTCGCCGCGCGTGGGCGAATCGCCGATCAACCTCGAGTGCCGGCTGTACCGCGAAGTGCCGCTGGGCGACGCCACGTTCGTGGTCGGGGAGCTGCTGCGGGCCCACGTCGACGACGCGCTGCTCACCGACGGGCACGTGGACGTCACGAAGCTCCGGCCCCTGGGTCGCCTGGGGGGCGACGGCTACATGCCGCTGCGCGAGGTGCTGCACCTCGCGCGACCCAAGGTCGAGCGCACGGGGGAGACGCCGCAGGGGGCGGCGTGAGGCGAGCCCGGTGACCCGCGAGCGTGCCCCCGGTCGAGGCGCAGGATCTCCCCGAGCCGTGGCGCGACCCGCTTCGGGGTGGCGCGCTCCCGGCGGGGCTCGGCGCGCGGGGGCGGGGCGATCCTTCCTCGCATGAGCGAGCGCCGCACGATCCCGATCCGCACCCGCGAGGACCTGTGGACGCTCACGGAGCGCAACCTGTCGCTGTGGGACCTGCTCGACTTCTTCCCGCCGGATGCGATCGGCCCGCGCGGACCGGGCGACGCGCCGCGCCCCTACGAGGTGAAGCCCATCACGATCGAGACCGACCTCGGCTTCGCGTTCGAGACCGACATCCAGTACGGCACGTGGATGCTGAGACCGCGGTCGCCCAAGCAGCCCGGCATGATGAAATGGTGTCGCGAGCGGGGCCCCGAGGTGGGTGACACGATCGTGTTCGAGCGCTTGGCCGAGCGCCGCTACCGCCTGACGCTCGAGAAAGCCGGGGCCGAGCAACCCTGAGCCGCGCCGGCGCGGCGCGCTCGCGTCGCCTCAGCCGGCGAACGCCGGAAACAACGAGGCCGGGCAGCGCGACGCGGGCCCCCGGCGGATGTTGTTCACCGAACGACAACGACTCGGCCTGTCGCGTGCGCGCCGCCGGCCTCGAGGTCGATGAAGTAGAGGCCCGGCGCCACGAGCCGCCCCGAGGACGTGCGCGCGTTCCACCGGGCCGCGTGCCGCCCGGCAGGCATCGGACCCTCGGCGAGCGTTCCCACGTGCCGGCCCGCAAGGTCGAGCACCCGCAGCCGGGCAACACCGTCCGTGGGGAGCTCGAACTCGATCGTGGCCCCGTCGCGCATCGGGTCGGGGAGGATCGCCCCGAGCCGCGGCCGAACGCCGGCCCGCGGCCGCGAACGTCCGGGCACGCTCGCGGTCGATTGGCCTAGAACGTTCGCAAGCACGGTCACGGTCGTCTCCTGACTGTTCGCGGTCGCGATGTCCAGCCCGCCCCTGCCGTCGAAATCCGCGAGCGCGAGCGAGGCCGGCTGGCGTCCGGTTCCGTACCGGATCTTCGCGCCGAAAGTCCCGTCGCCGCGACCGAGCAGGACCGACACCGCGTTGTCGTTCTTGTCCGCGACCACGAGGTCCGGGTGCCCGTCGTTGTTAACGTCTGCGATGACGACGCTGTGGGGCGTGGTCCCTGTCGGATAGAAGGTCGTCGCGAACCCCCGATGTCCGTCGCCGAGCAGGACCCCAACCGTGCTCGAGCTGTCGTTCACCGCGACGACGTCCTCACGCCCGTCGCCGTCAAGGTCTCCGACCGCAAGCGGGCGGGGGTACTTCCCGGCCGCGACTCGCGGCCCGGCGGCGAACGTCCCGTCGCCGCGGCCGGCGAGCACCGCCACGGTGCCCGAGTCCCAGCTCGCGACGACGAGATCCGGGACGCCGTCGCCGTCGAAGTCGCCGATCCCGATGCTGCGTGGGTGGCTCACGGCGGGGGAGTCGAGCGCAGGCGCGAACGTGCCGTCCCCGTTGCCTCGCAGCACGGTGACCGTGTTGGTCCCGCCGTTGGCGCACGCCAGGTCGGGTCTGCCGTCGCGGTCCAGGTCGCCGATCGCAACCCAAGCGCACCCCGCCCCCGCGGAGAAGTCGTGTCGCGGCAGCAAGCCCCCCGCGCCGTCGCCGAGCAGCACTGAGACGACCCCTCCCAAGCTGTCCACCACTGCCAGGTCCGGGTGGCCGTCTCCGTTCAGGTCGCCGAGCGCCGTGGCCACCGGAGCCAGGCCCGTCGGGTAATCGGCGAGGTGCGAGAAGCGCCCCGACCCGGTGCCGAGGAGCACGGAGACGCTGTGCACGTCGAGATGCGTTGCGACCAGATCCGGCTTCCCGTCGCCATCGAGGTCGTCCGTCGAGAGCGCCTCCGGACCGCCGCCCGCATCCGACTCGACGCCCTGCACGAAGCTGCCGTCTCCTTTGCCGACGAGGATCGAGACCGAGCTTCCCCACTGGTTCGTGACCGCGACGTCGGTCAGCCCGTCGCCGTTGAGGTCCGCCGCCGCGATCGCCAGCGCGCTCGGACCGGCGGCGTACGGCACGGCGGCGCCGAACGAGCCGGCCCCATCGCCGAGGAGCACCGCGACGTTCTCATCGAACGACACCAGCAGATCCAGGTGGCCGTCGTGGTTGAGATCCCCGATCGCCACGCGGCTCGGCGTGTTCCCCACAGGAAAGTCGACCCTTGGCGCGAACGTCCCGTCGCCATGGCCTCGCAGGACCGACACGGTGTTGTCCCAGTAGTTCGCGAGCGCGAGGTCGAGGATGCCGTCGCCGTCGAGATCGGCGGTCGCGAGTCCCTGCTGCCCGGGTCCGGCGGGGAACGAGGCCGGCGGCCCGAACGCGCCGTTCCCGTTTCCGAGCAGCACGCCGACGCCGAGATTGCTCGTGACGGCGATATCGGGCCTGCCATCGCGATTGAAGTCCGCGATCACTAGGCTCGCAGGATTGTACCCGGCGGTGAAGTCACTGCTGGGCCCAAACGAGCCGTCTCCGTTGCCGAGCAACACGGATACGGTGTTGGTTCCGAGGTTCGCCGTCACCGCGTCGGGCTTTCCGTCGCCGTTCACGTCGGCCACCGCGACCTGCTCGGGGAAGGAGCCCGCGGCGAAGTCCAGCTTCGGGCCGAAGCCGCCGTGGCCGTCACCGAGCATCACGGAAACGCCGCTCGGATTGTAGTCCCCGACGACGAGGTCGAGATGCCCGTCGAGGTTCACGTCCGCGAGCGCGACCGAGGCGGTGAACGCTCCCACGGCGAGGTCAGTGCGCGGGCCGAACGTGCCGTCGCCGTTGCCCGGCAGCACGGACACCGTGTGCGGGTAGTTGTTCGCCGTCACGAGGTCGGCGTGGCCGTCCTCGTTCACGTCGCCGGTCGCGATCCCCCACGGTGAGTTGGGGGTGTCGGTGGCATAGAAGTCCGCGACGAACAGCGGGCGGGACGGCGGCGCCATCGAGACGACGAGCCCGAGGACGATTGCGCACCACATGGGGTTGCCCTCTGGGGGGACGGAGCTTGTGCGATGCTATGAAGTATAGCCGGACCGGCAGGATCCGGACCACGCTTGCCGCGACTTGTTCTTAAGTGCTGTAATTGCGCAAGAGAACGAAGCCGAAAGGCACTCAGAGGCACACAATGGACATTTTGACGGCAGCCGAAGCGGGGCAGATGCTCCGGCTCGACGTGCGCCGGGTACAGGCGCTGGCACGCACCGGGAAGCTCCCGGCGGTGCGAGTCGGGCGGCGCTGGCTGTTTCATCGCGCGGAGCTCGAGCGGCTGGTGGGACGGCCGGCCGGCGGCCGCGCATCGCATGCGGCCCTGAGCGCGCGCAATCACTTGAGCGCACGCATCGCGTCCCTGCGCAGCGATGGGCTCATGGCCGAGGTGGTGGTGTCGATCGGGGACCAGCAGCTCGTCTCGGTGATCACGAGTGCTTCGGCCGAGCGCCTGGGACTGCGCGTCGGGGACGAGGTCTACGCCGTGATCAAGTCCACCGAGGTCATGATCGGGAAGGATCTCGAGCCGTGACGGCGAGCCTCGTGGGGGCGCTGGTGCTCGCACTGGCACAGGCGCAGCCGGCCGCCGCAGCGGGCGCGGCGGCAAACCCGGGGGCCGGATCCGCGCCGCGCGCGGTGGCACGCGCGGCACCGGCATCTCCGGCATCCGCACCCGCGACCCACATCACTGTTCTTGCCGCCGCTTCGCTGGCCGATGCGTTTCACGACATCGCTGCCCGGTTGCGCGCGGCCCGGCCGGGCCTCGAGGTGCGATTCGATTTCGCGGGCTCGCAGCAACTGGCACTAGCGATCGAGCAGGGAGCGATGGCCGACGTGTTCGCTTCCGCCGATACGCGCTGGATGGACTACGTCACGACCCGCGGCCTCGCGGCGGGCGAGCCGCGGCTATTCGCCGGCAATCGGCTGGTGGTGATCGTGCCGCGGGCCAACCCGGCGCGCATCGGCCGGCTCCAAGCGCTCGCACGGCCCGGCGTCAAGCTCGTGCTCGCGGCCGAAGCGGTACCCGTCGGCGCCTACAGCCGCGAGGCGCTCGCCAAGCTCGCCGGCGCTCCGGGCTTCCCCGCCGACTACGCGCGCAAGGTGCTGGCCAACGTCGTGTCGCAGGAGGACAACGTCCGCGGCGTGGTGGGCAAGGTGCAGCTCGGCGAAGCAGACGCCGGCCTCGTCTACGAATCGGACGTGGCCTCCGCGGCGGCGGGCGCGGTGCGGATGCTCGAGATCCCGGGTCCCTACAACGTGCTCGCGCGTTACCCGATCGTGGTGCTGCGCTCCGGCAGGCGCGCCGCGGAAGCGCGCGCGTTCGTGGACTTCGTGTGCTCGCGATCCGGACAGGAGGTCCTGGGCGCGCGCGGGTTCCTGCCCGCCGGCTCCGCCGCGCGCTGACCCATGCGCGAGCTGGCGGCACGAATCGTGGCGGCGGTGGCGGGCGGCACGCTCGTGCTGTTGCTGGGGCTGCCGCTCGCCGCGTTGCTGCTGCGCGTGTCGCCCGGCGAGCTCGCGCGGCGCCTCGCGAGCCCCGAGATCCTGGCCGCGTTGCGGCTGAGCCTGGTTTCGACCACGGCCGCTTCGCTCCTGGTCGTCGTCATGGGGCTGCCGCTCGCCTACCTGCTGGCCACGCGGCGCTTCCGTGGCAAGCGGGTGCTGGAGGTGCTGCTCGATCTGCCGATGGTGCTGCCGCCCACGGTGGCCGGGTTCGCGCTGCTCATGGCGTTCGGCCGCATGGGGCTCGCGGGCCGCGCGCTGTCGGCGCTGGGCGTCTCGCTGCCGTTCACGACCCTGGGCCTCGTCGTGGCGCAGGTGTTCATGGCGGCGCCGTTCTTCATCGCCCCCGCCCGCGCCGGGTTCGCGTCGGTCGACCGGCGCTACCTCGACGCCGCCGCCACGCTGCGCGCCTCGGAGGCGCGCACGTTCCTGCGCGTGATGCTGCCGCTCAGCATGCCGTCGCTGCTCGCCGGCGTCGCGATGTGCGGCGCGCGGGCGCTGGGCGAGTTCGGCGCCACGATCACGTTTGCCGGCAACTTGCCGGGCGTGACCCAGACCATGCCGCTCGCGGTGTACGTCGCGCTCCAGTCCGATCTCTCGACCGCGGTCGCGCTATCGGCGCTGCTGCTCGCCATGTCGTGCGCGCTGCTGTTCGCGCTGCGCGCGACTTCGGCGGGGGCTCTCCTGGGAGGGCGCTTTGCTGCGGGCGCGTCTCGCTAGCCGCCGCGGCGGCTTCGCACTGGCGGTCGAGCTCGAAGTGGAGCCCGGCCGGACGCTGGCGCTCGTGGGCGAAAGCGGCGCCGGCAAGACCACGCTGCTGCGCCTGCTGGCCGGGCTCGACACGCCCGACGAAGGCTACGTCGAGGTCGACGGCGCCGCCTGGCTCGACAGCAGCGAGGGCGTCAATGTGCCGGCGCGCGCGCGCGCGACGGGTTACGTGGCCCAGGACTACGCGCTGTTCCCCCACCTCACGGTCGAGGACAACGTCGCGTTCGGGCT
>Ga0066710_100006999_pt1 | contig 10680 bp, 10 predicted proteins | sample GraSoiAngelo_159_FD_79666 | JGI IMG/M metagenome (GOLD analysis project Ga0066710, IMG submission 79666) | Grasslands soil microbial communities from the Angelo Coastal Reserve, California, USA - 14_1009_16_40cm | ecosystem: Environmental > Terrestrial > Soil > Grasslands | place: USA...
GTGCCTCCCTCAAACCCAGGGCAGTTCAGAGTGACTGCCCCATGCCGGGCATACAAAAAAGGCGGCGCTCGGGCGCCGGCCTTTTTCGCTCTCGCTGGTCGTATTCAAAATTGACCAACTCCGCCCGTCGCGGTCAGGGGAGGACGAAGACGACGCCTTCCATGGCCGCCGGGAACTCCGAGCTTCCGGCTCTGGCTTGCACGCGCTTGAGCTCGCCATTCCAAGTCGCGTGCGCATCGCAGAAGTATGGATACATGCCGGGCTTATCGAAGGTGTAGGAGGTCTGGCCGTTGGCCGGGACAACAAATTTGAACTGGATGCTCTCGCCTGGGTCGGTGAGAACCGTGTGGGCATCGCTGTCAAGGTTTGCCCAGGTGACTTGCGTTCCCTGTTTGACGGCGATCGCAAGCGGCTCGAAGCGGTCGGCGGACGGCATCACGATCTTCGCCTTGCCGGCGGAGAGAGGAAGGCTGTCGCCCACCACCACGATGATGCCGTACATCGAGATCGGATAGGCGTCGGCTCCCTTCTTGGCTTTGATCAACCCGGTCGTCTTGTCGTAGTCGGAGTGCGCATCGCAGTAGTAACCGTAGATCCCGGGCTGGCTGAATGTCTGCTTGACCGACTTGCCAGTCTCAACAAGCAGCTTGAAGTCGACCGGGTCGGTCGGCATGGAAACGACCGTGTGGGCATCGGTATCCTGGTTGGTGAAGGTCACTGTCCCACCAGCCGCGATCTCGAGGAGGAATGGCTCAAAGCGATCGGCCTTTGGGATCGTGATTGTTGCGGTGCTCGGCAGGCCGGCAGTACTTCCGCCGGACGACCCACTCGAGCCGCCGCAGGAGGCGGTAAGGACAACGACGGCGCCGAACAAAGCCAGCGCCGAAACGCGATGTGTTATCGATAGAATTTTCATGCGAGCGCTCCTTAGATCGGAATAGAGCGAGTATCCGGTTCGCGGTCCATCTACAAAGGGGCCATCAGTCCTGAAATGGACAGGCCCACGGTCCTACCATGGCCGGCGGGCCGATGCCTTACGGTCGCTCGGCCGTCTTGATTGGCAGCACGGCGTCATACGAGGTGCTGGCCGTTTCCACCACCACGGTCACGGTCCAGCTTCCAGCCAGCGACAACCGTGTGCCCTCCGCCGTATAGATGCCATTACCAAGGCCTCGCAGCTCGAGGATTGATTCGCCGATCTCAGGGCGGGCAGGGAGATCGAATAACAAGAAGAGGCGGGCCCCGCTGACCGGCCTGCCCGTCTTGGCATCGTGAACGGTCACGGTGAACCGGTTCAGGCCGGGGTACCCCGGGGCGGCATCCAGGTTGACCCGGACCGCGGAGCCGTAGTCGGCGCCCTCCACCACGAGATGAGGGAAATTCTGTGCCGCCACCTCCCGAACGAAGCTCGGCGGCGGCAGCGTGGTAAGAAACGCCGCCGCAACCATGATCACCGCCGCCAAGACCAGCTCGCCTCGAGATATCCAGCGCAGGCGGGGAATGCCGCTGACCCCCATGCGCACGTAGCGCCAGCGGTTCATCGCTGCCAGCGGCGCGATGGTGAAGAAGAGCGCAGTCTTGGCGAGCAGCAACCAGCCGAACGTCGTGGTAAACAGGTTCGACCAGCTGCCGACCTCGTCGATTCCGCGAACAAGCCCCGTCAGGATCATGGCGGCAAAGGCGACGCCGGCGACCAGGGAAAAGCGGCGCACCGCGCGTGCCTTTTTCACGGTTGGTAGACCGCGGATTCCGACGAGCACTGCCGCCAGCCCGCCGATCCACACCGCGTAGCTCGATACGTGCAACCAGTGAACGGGGATCATCAGCCAGGCGAGTGGACTGGAGGCCGCGTGGCTGACGGTTGCGTTGGCCACCATGGCGAGGGCGCTGAGTCCGGCACAGATCGCGAGCGCCAGCCGCCGAGGAGTCCGCCGCAGCCTCCAGGCCGCGAGCACAGCCAGGCCCGCCAGGATGATCGGCAGGACGACGAACTCCATGCCGTGCGCCAGCGATGTTCCAAGGAAAAGCGACCAGTCAACGCCGGCATTCTCACGCGCGGCCTCGGCGACCATGAAGGCGCCGATCAGAGCCAGTAGATCGCCCACACCGACCACGAGCAGCACCGCGAGCGAGAAATCGTGGAGGGCCAGCAGATCGACCCAGGCGCCGCCCAAGAGAAGCCCATAGCCGGCATCGAGACCCCATCGACCTATGATCCCCAGCGGTGACGGCGGGGCCGCGGGTTGAGCGAGGGCAAGCGGAATTGGTGGCACCGGTTGGGCGCCGACCGCGAAGGCGAACACGCCGGTCGCTACATGACCGTCGATCGCGGACACGGTGCGCCAGCTCACCGTGTAGACCCCGTCGCCAAGGGGAGGAAGTGTGATGGCGACGGTCGTCGGAGCACCGGACACGGCCGACGCCGGTCCGCCGGCTACCTCGCGGCCGGAGGTATCAAGGATCTGGATCTGCGAAAGCTTCGGATCCGGTGCCTCGGTGAACGTGATGATGACCAGGCTCGGTGCGTGTGCCAGCGTGGCTCCGTCGGGAGGATCGGAAAATCGCACCAGGGAATGGGCATCGGCGCCGATGCTGAGCGCGAGCGTGGCGCCACCTGCCAGCAACGCCGCCGTGAAGAATTGCCGCACGCTGGCCGACAAGCCTAGCAGGCGTTGACGACGGACGCAACGCCAGTCAACCCGTCATCACGACGGCTATCGGAGATCAAACCCCGGCAAGAAGACGAATCCCGATAACACGCAGGTCGCGGCCAAGCCCAGCGCATGGAAGCCACCCTAGGCCCCACTGTGGCTACTTGCAGTTACGGTTTGCGGTGGGGTTTGTAGCGTTTGTCGATCCGCCGCAAGGACCCCTGCTTTCCAACCAGGAGCGCGTCCACCAGCTGGAGGCTCGATCGAGTCTGCGTTAAGTCCAATGCGGGCAATCATCCACGAGATAATCGAGTTCGAGTTCCACATTTCACCGGCCTTCAGTTCGTCGCGCCCCCACACCAGGGTTGGCACCTCAGGAACAACTTCTAGCAGTCGTTCCGCTTGGCCAAGATCGTGACTCAGTTGGCGCGGACTGTCGACCGCCTCATTGAGATCAGGAATTACACCATCGAGCCATCGGTGCACTTCATAGCGAAAGATGCGGAAGCGGCCGGCCCAGCGGGCACCAACCGGCCCTTGGGCGACGACGCCGCGTTCAGAGCCATGCGAGTCAATAACAGGCGTCTGCTCAATCACGTAGCGCCCCCTGGGCACGACCACCTGAAGGGCGGAGTGGTACAGATCACAGGGCGAGCGTTGCTGGAGCCTCGCCGCGACAGCCTCATAGACCTTTCCGTTCAAGCGCACGAAATTCCCGCCGGATCCCAGCGGCAGCCAGTACAGGTATATTCCGTAGGCCTTCTCAGGCATCCGCCGGCACCGGACTGGTCACAGGCCGCCATTCCGCATTCATCAAGCCATGTGACGAGCTTTCGACGGCCACGCCAAGGGGTATCGGCCTGACGCCAGGGTGGCAGTCGCACCTTAGTTGAATGGCAGCGTCTTCCGCCCGCGCCGCGAGTTCGAAGATGGCCCACGCGAAAGCGCCTGGATCGACGCCATCGAAGGTGATCGGGTCGAAACCCATGGCACGCAGGTGGTCGAGCCGCGGTGCCCGGTCGAGGAGAATGATCGCGCGGCCTGCCTGGGGTTGCGGCAGCCATCTCTGGCCGGCACGCCGTAGCTGTTCCTCGAAGCCTTCGGGCGGCAGCAGGTTGACGACCACGCGATGCGAACCAAGCAGCGTATCGATGACTCCGCAGCCGGCCGCTGCGGCAGGCAAACTGGAACACCAGGATTCCCGACGATAGTCGTCGCTGCGAACGGCCCGCCCCTGGAGATAGAGGTGTCGGGTTTGGAGGTCGCCTTCGTGAAGCCTTCCGCTGCTCGTCTGGGCAACTCCGTCTGCATGGCGTAGCGCAGCGAACACGGCGAGGCGCTCGATGCCTCGACCGGCCAGTTGTTCGGCCATCCGAAAGACACGCTCTTGCGTATCCGTTGAGTGCTCAACGGCAGCGAAGCCCTCAGCCCACCAGTCGGCTTCGGCATGCTTTTGCCGGTAAGCGGCGACCCATGAAGTCCGCAGGTCATCGAGCTCGCTGATCTCTGGAGCGTCTTCGGTTACTTGCTTCTTGATGGTCGGATACGTCGTCACCATGTGCGGGCCTCCTTCAGCATCGACCTCACGCTCAAGAGCAGCGATTCCAGACCAGGATTGGGACTCAGGAGCCTGACCTGCTCCGAACGAAATGTCCGGTCCTTTCGGTAGTGGTCGGCGATAACCACCACCGGCTTACCGCGTCCGAGGTAGTAGCGCAGAAGGCGCCAGGCGGGACCGCCCCGCTTCGACAGGCCAGGCAACTGGCGGGTATCGAGCAGCGCGAGGTCAGCGACCTCAGCTAGCGGACAGGGCCGTCCGCAGGTGCCGAGGCAGCTCAATCCGGGGACCTTCGGACCCGGGCAATTGATCGCGGTTATCCCCGCATCCTCGAGCCAGGCCCCGTAGAGCTCGCGATCACGCTCGTCGGGCTCGACCAAGAGAACCACGGGATTTGCGTGCTTGTCGCTCGTCGTATTCATCGAGTTGAGCATGGCCGAGCGATGGGGACGGCACTAGGGACCAAGGTCCCGAGTGATGGCGGACCTCCTACCCTGAATCCGGTCCTCGCCGGCCTTCAGCTCGGAAGAACGGCTTAGCTCAGGCCGTTCCTGGAGGAGTGGTGTGCCGAGTCAAGTAGGCCGCCGCTTCGGCCCGACGAGCTACCTCGAGTTTTGCGAGGATGCTCGACACATAGTTCTTCACCGTCTTTTCGGCAAGGTGAAGTTCGTCGCCGATCTGCTTATTGGTCTTGCCGTCAGCGATGAACCCGAGGATTCGCTCCTCTTGGCCTGAGAGGCGGGCCAAACGCTCATCCTGTAGCAGATGCTTGCCTTTCCGGAGCCGGTCGAGGAGACCCTTGGTGACTGCAGGGTCGAGCAGGTTCTCTCCGGCGCCGACTGCTCGAATCGCTCGAATCAGGTCGCCACCCTTGATCTGCTTCAAGACGTAACCGGCGGCACCGGCCATGATCGACGCGAAGAGGGCCTCATCGTCCGCAAACGTGGTCAACATCAGGACTTGCGTTTTCGGTAGCTTCGAAAGGATCTCGCGGGTGGCTTCGATGCCGCTTCCATCGGCCAGCCGTACGTCCATCACCACGACGTCCGGACGGGCCCATTCCGCCCGTTCGATGGCCTCCCTGACCGTGGCCGCCTCGCCGGCAACCGCCATCCCGCCGGCTTCCTCGAGCAGCGCTTTGACGCCATTGCGAACCACCTCATGGTCGTCCACGATCATGACCCGCAGTGGCAGGCTACTCACGAGGGCCATGTTCTCATCTTCGTGATGCCGCTCTCAATTCCGGCAATTAGAGCGGGAGTTGGGCCCGAACGGTCGTCCCCTCGCCGGAGGCCGACTCGACTGAAAACGTCCCCCCGATCGCTTCAACGCGCTCGCGCATATTACGCAGGCCCTGTCCGCGAGAACTGCCACGACCCAGCTTGAACCCACGGCCGTCGTCGTCGATCTCGAGGACGGCGCTCTCGTCGCGCTGCAGGAGGCTGACCCGGCACGTGGTCGCCTGCGCGTGCCGCGCCACGTTAGAGAGCGCTTCCCGCGTCACCTGTACGAGCTGCGTCGCTGTGTTTCCAAATTGCGCCGCGACTCGCTCGTCGATCTGCACGGCCGTCACGACCCCGCTCTTCTCCTGGAACTCCTCGACCAGGAGGTGGAGCGCCTGGTTGAGTTGGCGGTCGGCCAGGATACCCGGGCGTAGGCCGAAGATGTAGTTGCGCAGGTCCCTGATCGCCACGTCGATGCTGTCGACGGCGCCGCTGAGCCGGGCACGCACTGCTTCAGGATCGCCGGCCTTGGCCTCCGTGGCCTGCAGGTTCATGCCGACCGCGAACAAGGCCTGGATCACCCCATCGTGCAGCTCCTTGGCGATCCGCTCTCGATCCTCGAGCACGGCCAGTCGGTGCAATCGCATCTGGGCCTCTTTTCGCTCCGTCGCGTCCCGCAGAGCGGCGACGACCACGATGCCGCTGTCTGTCTGCAACGGACTGAGTGCGATGTCCGCCGGAAATTCCGTGCCGTCTTTGCGTCGCAAATAGATGTCGAGGTTGACGCCCATCGGTCGTGCCCGTGGGTTGGCAACGTAACCGCGCCGGTGCTTCGTATGCAGCTGGCGGAAGCGCTCAGGGACCAGGAACTCGATCAGGTGCCCGAGGAGCTCGCCACGAGAATAACCGGAGAGCGTTTCGAGCAGGCCATTCGCGTACACGATCTGCCCGCCCGCGTCCACAAGCACCACGGCGTCCGGCAATGCCTCAAGCAGCTGCTCGATGGGCACGGCTGGAGCCCGCTGCTGCGGCGATGGTCGTCGAGCGTCGACGCGTTGGTGCGCGCTCCGCGGTGGACGCTTGGTATCTCGACCGGGCTTCGCCATCGTGGTAGACGATATCTCAGCGCCACCGCCCCTGGTGCGTTGGCTCGATGGTCCCAAACATGGCGGGACCATCGACTCTGCGATCGCTCGGCTGCCGGCCGTAAGGTCTGAGGAGCATGTTCCTCCGTGCCTACGTCGAACTCAACCTTCCTATCGCCGAAGTCGAAGCGGCCCTGCTCCGAACCCCCACGGACTGGATTCCAGGGCTTGCCTCATCGGCGGAGGAACATGGTGATCAGCTGCTCGCAGAGGTCGGATTCCCTGTCAGCGGTCTTCAGGTCGGCAAGCAGGTTGAGATCGAGCTGGGCGCACCCGTTCGCACTTCCGGCCGCACATGGCTGCCGGTCATCTGGCGGGCCACCGGGCCGCGCGGAATTTTCCCAACACTCGAGGGCGAGCTGGAGGTCGCCGCGCTCGGCCCGCACCTCAGCCAACTGGGGCTGAGCGCGCGCTACAAGCCTCCGTTCGGTCTCGTTGGCGAGTCCCTTGACCGCGCGCTCATGCACCGGGTGGCGGAAGCCACCGTTCGTGACTTCGTCGAGCGCGTGGCCAGCGTACTGCGGCAACGGCGCGTCGCCGCGTAACCGGTCATTCGCGCCGGGAATCAGCTCGACTCCCACCGGTTTGGGCCGAAGGTCCTGTCCCCGAGCCAGCAGGTCATCACGAGGTCAGGACCATCGGTCCTGAACGGCTCTGCGGGAGCCCGTCAGGATGGAATTGAGCAAATTTCAAAGAGGTGAGTGACATGACAACGGCAATGCGGTGGCGAGTAGTGGTTCTCCAGGTTGGCCTCATCGGCATCCTGGCGTTCTGCGCGGGATTCCTTTTCTGGGGGAATGCCTTTATTCACAACCAGATCTCGACGGAGCTGACATCACAGCAGATCTTCTTCCCGGCGTCTGACAGCAAGGCGATCACGTCCCTTCCCAGCGCTGACGCGACGGCGATGACCATATACGCTGGGCAGCAGCTGACCACCGGCGAGCAGGCACAGGTCTACGCGAACCACTTCATCGGCGTCCACCTGCAGGAGATCGCCGGCGGGCAGACCTATTCCCAGGTGAGCACCAAGGCGCAAGCGAACCCGACCGACACGAAACTCGCCGGCCAGGTGCAGACGCTGTTTCGCGGTGAGACGCTCCGCGGGCTGTTGCTGAACGCCTACGGCTGGTGGACGATCGGCACCTACGCGCTATATGCGGCGATCGGGCTTGCCGTGGCCGCCTTCGCGGTCCTGGTTGCTCTGGCGTTCGAAGTCTTCGTCTGGCTCCGCGAACGTCGGAAGGTGGCGCTCCCTTTCGTCGCCGCTGAGCCGCAGCGCGCACTTGCTTAACGGATACGCTGCGAGCAACCCGAGGACGAGCCCCTCACGCTGAGGGGCTCGTTTCTATTTGGCCTGGTAGTTGAGTCATTTGAGGACCAAGGTCCCGATCAACACGGGCCATTGGTAAATGGCCGGTTGCTTCCTAGCGCCGTAGCGTAGCAATCATGAATCAACCTACTCGTTACTCCCACCGTCGCGAAGGTGGCAGCGGCATCGCCCTTGAACGTCCCTCCTCCCCAAGCCAAGAAGAACCCCGCTGCAAGGTCTGCGAACGGCCACTCCCCAACTGGCGGCCTGGCATGCCGCTGATTTGCGACAACGATAATCCGAACCGTCGAGGGCCGGTCCGCAGTGAACTGCAAAAGGCGAGCAGGTCGCTCGACGAGTGGATTCAAGCCACGCTCTGGTACGTGGCCGCACCCTGAGAGGCAACTGGCCCTAATACACGCTGGAATCCGGACCATGGCTCGCGCGTACTGCTTGCCTCGCCGCAGGATCAATGACGGTCCGGTTAGCCATATCAGGGCTTGCTCAGCGGCGTTGCGTTACGAACTGACGTCACGACATCCTGGATCGCCTGACTCGCGGTGGCCGCAGAGGTCTGCTCTTCGATGAGCGATAGGTGCTCCGTGTTAGCCAAAACCCGGTGGCTGCTGTTCGAGGACAGGCTCAGCATCTCATCCTGCAGCGGCAGCCAGCCTGACTGCGCGTCCAACATCGCGGTGACGACCACAAGCGGTCGGTCGCCAAGACTGGTGAGGGCGCTTGCCTGCTTCAGGATGGCCGGCATTTTGGCAAATTCATCGCGCGCACCGCGCTGCAGCTCGGCGGTCGACTGAGTCGCGCGCTCCAGGTCCCGAGCCTGGGGCGGGAGGCTACCAAAGCTCGACATCGTTGCCAATCGAAACACGCCGATCCGAGCCAGAGGCGCGAACAGCGCGGAGGCCGGGCGGATGATTCGGTAGTCGGACGGGTAGGCCGGAAGTTTGGTAAAGGCGTCGTTCGGCTGCGAATCCAGCAGGACCATGCCGGCGACCTGATCCGGGTAGCTGGCGGCGAAGGTCCGGATGTACGGACCGCCGGTTGAGTGACCCACGAGTACATAGGGTCCGGCAACCTGAGCCCGACTCAGCAGCGTGTGAAGGGCGGTTGCAACCCCGACAGCGTCCTGCGGCGCAGGAGCCGCTTCACTGAAGCCCCTACCGGCGCGGTCATAGACACAAACCTTGGTGTCGGCGGCGACGGCTGGCGCGATCCATCCCCAGTACGCCGAGGAGTCGGCGGCACCTGCTTCCAGTATCACGGTGGGGCTGCCCGAGCCGGTGCAATGCAGATAGAGCCGGTAGCCGCCAACGTCGATCATCTGGCCAGGCATCGCCGTGGCCGATCTGTCAAGCGACGCACCGACGGTCTGGTAGGCGCCGCCGAGCGCGGCCAGGCCCAGCACCGCCAAAACCGGGTAAAGGAACCAGCGTCGGGTATGGCTGTGCAGTGCAGCCCGTGCTCGGAAAACTATCCACACGACGAGTGCCAGCACTGGAAGGGGCCACAGCCAGCTGATGACACTCAGGGCCCTGGCATCTGGGCTAAAGACGATTAGGCCGGCTCCGAAAAAGGCCATGAACGCTGCGGGAATAATCGCCCAACCCTGTGGCTGGTTTGTCCAAACCGTGGAAAGCAACGCCAGCATCGCCCAGCCGAAGGCGAACGCGAGTAGCACCGTACCGGTAATGACATGCTCTTGCGACCCGCCCAATGGGCCGGCGACCAGAACAAACGCAGCAACCAACCCGCCCAGCAGGGAGCCGGCAACGATCAGGCCAATGTAGCCTTTACCCGGTTGGCCTGAGTTCCCCGGCCGAATGGGTTCGTTTGGCGGTCGAGCGTCTGAGATGGCTGGACGGGTGATCGGCTCGAGTGTTCCTTTCACGTGAGGCCTCCGGGTTTCGTTGCGAGGGTTACCGGTGTCATGCCGACCAGCGCGGCGCTGACGTTCCATAGTTTGGCTGTCATGTCGGGGTCGTAGGCCAGCTTGTTAGCGGTCTTCGGCTTGCCGTTGGCGAAGAACTGGCCGGTGACGTTGTCCAGGTCGGGTGAGGAGGCCAGATAGATCGGCGACCGGGCACCCTGCGCTGGGGTCTTCAGCAGCGGGCGAACCACGCGGCTGATGACGGTGAAGAACCAAGCCTGGTCTTCGGCGCCGAAGTTGGTGCGCACCACGCCGGGGTGCCCGGAGTTGGCGGTGACGCCGGTGCCTTCGAGGCGGCGGGCCAGCTCGTTGGTGAACATGACGTTGGCGAGCTTGGATTGGTTGTAGGCGCGCTGTCCCGAGTAGTTGCGAGCGCCCTGCAGGTCGTCGAAGTCGATCCGGCCCATCGACTGTGCGCCGGAGGAGACGGTGATGACCCGTGCGGGTGCGCTGGCCTTGAGCCGATCCAGAAGCAGGGTGGTGAGCAGGAACGGGGCCAGGTGGTTCAGGGCGAACGTGCGCTCCAGGCCGTCGGCGGTCGGGTGCCGGTGTGCCCAGAACCCGCCGACGTTGTTGACCAGCACGTCCAGCCGAGGGTAGGCGTCGAGGACCGCGGTGGCGAGCCGACGCACCTCGGCCTGGGAGGTCAGGTCAGCGGCGAAGGCGTCGACGGCCGTGTTTCCTGAGGTGGCACGGATATCGGCCGCGGCCTGTTCGGCACGTGCGAGGTCGCGGCCCGTGATGCCGACCCGGGCGCCGAGGGTGGCGAGCCCGATGGCGGTGGCCTTGCCGATTCCCCCGGTGCCGCCTGTGATCAGGACGACCTTGCCGGCCATGGTTAGCGTGCCA
>Ga0066710_100007000_pt1 | contig 10680 bp, 8 predicted proteins | sample GraSoiAngelo_159_FD_79666 | JGI IMG/M metagenome (GOLD analysis project Ga0066710, IMG submission 79666) | Grasslands soil microbial communities from the Angelo Coastal Reserve, California, USA - 14_1009_16_40cm | ecosystem: Environmental > Terrestrial > Soil > Grasslands | place: USA...
GGCGAATCAGGTCCGAGCAGTCCGCTTCGGGCGACCTCGCGCAGCCGCCGGCGGGCGCGGTTGCGCTCGACCGAGGTCTTGATCCCGCGGCTGACGGTCACCCCGATCCGGCCCTCCGGCGCCGAGCTGGGGACGGCGAATCCGACCAGGGCGCGACCGCTGTGGAACCGCTGCCCACTGATCGTCTGCTGGAAGTCCGAGCGCCGGCGAAGGCGCAGGCGACGCTTGATTGAAGTTTGCCCGGCGTTAGGCCAGCCGCGAGCGGCCCTTGCGGCGCCGGTTGCGCAGCACTCGAGCACCGCCTCGGGTGCTCATCCGGCGCAGGAAACCGTGGACGCGCCGGCGGTAACGTTTCTTGGGTTGATAGGTCCGTTTGATCGCGCCAGTGTACCGGAGGCTCGGAAAGCGTCTTTTGATACCCGACCTATCACTTCATCACGTGCCCGGCATACCTTGCGGTATCCACAAGCCAGTGTTATAGTCCCCGCCCGGAAGCAATCGCGGCAGAGCATCGCAGGAAGCTCCAGTACAAAACGCAGCACTCGGTTCAAAAATTCCCACAAGTAAGCAACATTTAGTCGTACATCACCGCTTCCATATTTCGGGATTGACCGGATAGGGGATTTCGGACAGGTCGGCGCCGCCAGCCTGTGGAAATCCTGTCCGCTCTTTTCCACAGGCACCAAGGAGGCGGAGCTCATGCTCGAAGAGCTTCGGTTGAATCCGCGGTCGCCGGCAGCGCGATCACGAGGTCGCTGCCTGGGCACCGTCGTGGACACCGGAGGTGGATTGGTTGACCCCAATTTGTCCACAGGCTTTGCCGGCTGGGCATGGCTGCGCTCCACAGGCTCGACATCGCCAATCCACAGCGCGCGGACCGGCACCGTGGGGCAAAAGGAGGACGTGTATTGAACCAGGACCAGATCTGGTCGCAGGTCCAAGAAGAGCTGCGGTTTCAGCTTGCCAAGCGGACCTACGACATGTGGCTCAAGAACACATCGGTCGTTTCCGCGGACGGCGCCACCTTTCGCATCGGCGTGCCGAGCAAACTTGCGAAAGACTGGCTCGAAGATCGCTTCTCGGGGCTGATCCAGGAGACGCTCCAGGCGGTCACCGGTTCTGAGGTCGACATCGATTTCGTGATCGCCCCGTCCAGACACAGGCCGGCGCACACGCTGTTCGATGATGACGACGATCACCCTTCGGAAAACGGGCGCGAGAACACGGCCGAGCCTGTAGTCGGGGCGGCTGTCTTGCCCTCCGAGCTCAACGCGCGTTTTCGGTTCTCGTCGTTCGTCGTCGGTCACAACTCGCAGTTCGCGCATGCGGCGGCCAAGGCGGTGGCCGAAGCTCCCGGTGACAGCTACAACCCGCTTTTCCTGTATGGGGGCGTGGGACTCGGCAAGACCCATTTGATGCACGCGATCGGCCACGAGGTCCACGACCGCTTTCCGCGCAAGCGCGTCGTCTACCTCACGTCGGAGCAGTTCACCAACGAAGTGATCAGTTCGATCGCCACCGCCCGCATGGGAGAGTTCCGGCACAAGTACCGCACCGTCGACGTGCTCCTGATCGACGACGTGCAGTTCCTCGCCGGCAAGGACCGCACCAAAGAGGAGTTCTTTCACACCTTCAACGCCCTGCACGAGATCAACAAGCAGATCGTCATCTCGTCGGATCGTCCCCCCAAGGAGATCCCGACGCTCGAGGACAGGCTGCGGTCGCGTTTCGAGTGGGGCCTGATCGCCGACATCCAGCCCCCCGACTTCGAGACCCGGCTCGCCATCCTCCACTCCAAGCTCGGCGAGGGCGGAAGCCTGATCCCCGAAGAGGTTTTGAGCTTCATCGCTCACAAGGTGCAGCGCAACATCCGCGAGCTCGAAGGCGCGTTGACCAGGGTGCAAGCTTTCGCCGCGGTGCATCAAAGACAAGTGGACGAGGAGGAGGCCGCGCGACTGCTGTCCGACATCATCCCGGCCAGCACGCGCAAGCCCATCAACGTCGAGCGGATCCAGGTTCTTGTCGCGGACTACTACAACGTCACTCTCGACGACATGAAGGGCAAGCGGAGAGACAAGCACATCGTTTTTCCACGCCAGGTCGCCATGTACCTGGTCCGCGAGGAAACGCCCTCGTCACTGCCGGCGATCGGGAAAGCGTTTGGCGGCCGCGACCATACGACCGCGCTGCATTCGATCGAAAAGATCGCCAATGAGCTCAAAGAAGACGAGCGCTTGCGCTACGAGGTGCAGTCGATCCGGGAAAAGCTCTATGTGCAATGAGCCTATACACAGGTTTTGAGAAACGGCTTGGGATGAGGGTGGGATGGACGGCGGGCTGCCATTTCCTCCCCACCGAATCTACAGTGTCACCCGGACCGCACGATGATTCCCCAGAGCTTATCCACGGCGCATTTCGATCTGTAAATGATCTCGACATCCACAGTCCGCACAGCGCTTACTGTTATCGGTTACGGATGACTTCAATCAAGAGAAACTCTTTCAACGGGGGACAACTGTCTTGAATGCCAAAGTTCTCGCAGCTCAGATGAAGGTCACCTGCAGGCCGGCAGTGCTTGGCCAGGCGCTGCAGGTGGTATCGCGAGCCATCTCCAGCCGGACGACCCTGCCGATCCTCAACAACATCCTCATCGAGACGACCTCGGAAGGTCTGGCCCTGACCGCGACCAACCTCGAGATTGGTATTCGCAAGGTTGTCCCCGCCGAAGTCGGTTCCGAAGGCTCGACCACCGCGCCCGCGCGGCTGCTCACCGATTTCGTCGGCACGCTGCCGGACGACGACCTGGAGTTGACGCTGGACCCGGCCACCCAATCACTGAACTTGCGCTGCGCGAGGTTCGACACCCACATCAAGTGCATCGAGGCGGAAGAGTTTCCCCCTGGACCTCGGCCCGATGAGGGTGATCGGCTCGAGGTAGCGCTCGACGACCTTGTCCGCGCGGTGGAGCAGACGCAGATGGCAGCCTCAACCGATGAGGCGCGCCCGGTGCTGACGGGGGTGCTTGTCCAGGTCCAGGGCGGAAGCCTGACGCTGGCGGCGACCGACGGCCACCGGCTCGCCGTGCGCAAGCTTGCCGCGGCCGGTTCCACCGACCTGGAGGCCAGCCTGATCGTGCCGGCGCGGGCGCTGGCCGAGCTGTCCAGGGTCCTCAAGGGCGAGCCCGGAAAGGTCGAGGTGATCATCTCCAAAGCCCGCAACCAGGTGTTCTTTCGCGCCGGCAGCTCGGAGCTGACGTCGAGGCTTATCGACGGAAAGTATCCAAACTACGCACAGGTTATCCCCAGTAAAAGCTCGACCACGGTGCGAGTCTCCACCAGCGAGCTGACGCAGACGGTCCGGGCCGTTTCGCTCTTTGCTCGTGACAGCGCCAATGTCATCCGCCTCAAGGCCCAGTCGGGAGCCCTCACCCTATCCGCCACGACCAACGAGGTGGGGGACAGCAAGGCGGAGATGTCCGCCAACGTGGACGGTTCCGATATCCAGATTGCGTTCAATGCCCGCTATGTCCTGGACGCCCTGGGGGTGATCGGAGAGGACGAGGTCGAGCTGCTGTTCGACGGACCTCTCAGCCCGGGGCTGATGCGACCGCCGGGCAAGGAGCACTACCTCTACGTGATCATGCCCGTGCGGGTGGCCATGTCGTAAGTGGTCGACTAGCGCACTCTGGTGCGCCTTCGTCGCCTTCGTCTCCGCAACCATCGCAACTACGCGCAGCTGGAGCTGGCGCCCGGGCCGAGCATCAATGTGTTCATCGGCCCTAACGGCCAGGGCAAGACCAACCTGCTCGAGGCGGTGGCGATGCTGGCACTGTCGGCGTCGCCGAGGGCCGGGCGCGAGTACGAGCTGGTCGGTCCGGTCGGCCCCGGGTCCCGCATCGAGGCGGAGATCGAGACTGGACAATCCAGGCGCGAGCTGTCGATCACGCTCGACGTCGAGGGCGAGCGGATCCGTCGCACCATCGAGGTTGACGGCGCGCGCAGGCGGGCCTTCGACTTACCGGGCCACTTTCGGGTCACGCTGTTCTGGCCCGACGACCTGGGGCTTGTGAAGGCTGGACCCGAGCTCCGCAGGCGCTTCCTGAACCAGATGCTCGTCCAGGTCCAGCCGGGTTACGCGCGAGCGCTCGCCGGCCTGCGCCGGGTGCTGGAGCAGCGCAACCGACTGCTCAAAAGGATCGCCGCCGGCGAGGGCGGCGAGGACATGCTCGACGCCTGGAATCAAGAGCTGGTCCATGTGGGCACCGAGATCGTTGGTCCGCGCACGACAGCCGTGCGGGAGCTCGGACCGGAAGCCGCCCGTTGTCATGCCCAGATCGCAGCCAAAGAGCGCCTTGAAATCAGGTACGAAGGGCCTCCGGAAAACCTGGCCGAAGCTGTGAATAACTCTCTCGCCGAGGACCTGCGCCGTGGCTCGACCAGCGTGGGGCCGCACCGTGACGACCTGCGGATACTGCTCGACGGGCAGGACGCCCGCTCCTACGGCTCGCAGGGCCAGCAGCGGACTGCGGTGGTGAGCCTCAAGCTGGCCGAAGCGGCCCTGATCGATCGGCGCACGGGCGAACGGCCGGTGCTGTTGCTCGACGACGTCCTCTCCGAGCTGGACGGCGACCGGCGGGCTGCGCTCCTGAACGAGGTCTCCGCGGGCGGCCAGGTGATCATCACCTCGGTCGAAGCAGGTCCGTTTCCGCCTGAGCTCATCGCCAAAGCCATGGTCTGGACGGTGAGTCAGGGGAGGATCGAGGCCTGTGGATAAGCTGGGTAATATCCTGCCGCGAATCCTGCGCCGGCAGCCGGGTGGCGCGCGGCTGCTGGGCAGCCAGGTGGCCTCGGCTTTTCGGGCGTTGATCGGGCCGGACGTCGCACTCCTTTGCGACGAGGTGGAGCTGCGCTCGGGCACGCTGATGGTGACGACCTCGAGCCCCGCGCTCGCCCACCAGCTCAGGCTCGACGCGGAGACGATCATCGCCAAGTTGAACCGACCGGAGCTGGGTCGCAAGGTGCGCACTCTGCGCGTGCGGATCGGGCGCTCCACCGCCATATGAAGCTCGGGCGCGAACAGGGTCTGGCCGCCGCCCTTGGCAATGGACCGGTGCGAGTCGTCGCCGGGGCGGGGACGGGCAAGACCGCGGTCATCGCGGAGCGTTTCCGGCGCCTTGTCCTGGGCGGAGTCGCGCCGGCGTCGATCCTGGTCATGACGTTCACCGAGCGCGCGGCGAGCGAGATGCGGCAGCGAATCGAGGCCCTCATCGACGACGCGGCGCCCGCAGTCGGCACCTTCCATTCCGTCGCGCTTGGTTGGCTGCGCGATGACGGCCGCAGCGTCGGTGTGCCGCACGGCTTTCGCATCCTGACCGGGCCTGATCGGTGGATCCTCGCCCGCGAGCTGATGTGGAGCATCGGCGATCTGGCACTGACCGGCGACGAGCGGCCGGACGACCTCGTGGCGCCCGTGCTGCAGATGTTCGAGCGCATGAAGCAGGAGCTCGTGCCGCTCGCGAGGTTGGAGCGCTGGGCCTTGTCGACCGACGACGCGGAGCGCGCCCAGCTCATGCGCGCGTGCGTGAACCTCTTTCGCGCCTACGAGCGGGAGTGCCGCAAGCGCCGCTACCTGGATTTCGACGACCTGCTGCTGCTCGCCGTCCGCATGTTCGAGAAGAACCCCGCGCTGCTGAACCGCTACGCGTCCCGCTACCAGCATGTGCTCGTCGACGAGTACCAGGACCTGAACCTCGCCCAGGAGAGGTTGGTGGAGCTGGTCGCGGGATCGTCGAATCCGTTCGTCGTCGGCGACGACGATCAGTCGATCTACCGATTCCGCGGTGCATCGCGAGCCAGCCTTGAGCGGTTCCTCAGCAGTTTTCCGGGCGCGCAAACGATCACCCTCGGTCGCAACCGGAGAAGCTCGCGCAGGATCGTGGCCGCGGCGGCGGGGATCATCGGCCACAACTCCGACCGGCTGCGAAAACAGCTCCGCTCAGAGCAGAGCGGCCCCCAAGTGCAGCTCTGGCCGTTTGCTGATTCGGGGTGGGAGGCGTCAGGGATCGCCCTCGAGGCAGCGAGGTTGATCGGTGGGGGCAGGACTCCGTCCGCGATCGCGGTGCTGTGCAGGACCAATGCGATCGCACGACCCATCGCCACCGCGCTCTCGCTGGAGGGCTTGCCTTACGTCGTCATCGGAGGCCGCGGCTTTCACGACCAGCCAGAGATCAAAGACCTGATCGCGATGCTGCGCGTGATCCGCGACCCGGCTGATCTTGTGGCGCTTGCGAGGCCGGCGGCCGCGGCCATGCAACCCATGCTCGAGAGCTTTGCCACGCTTGCGATTCGGCTCGATGTGCGCGACCTGTTCTTCGAGTTGATGGAGCGGTCGCGGTACCTCGTCTCTGCGCCGGATGCCGCCGCAAACGTGAGCCGGTTTGGTGAAAACATCGCCGAGTTCTGCGAGACCTCTGCCGACCGATCGCTGGACGCATTCATGCGACACCTCGACCTCGTCTTGCTATCCGGAGAGGACCAGGAGCCCGCGCCGGTGGAAAAAGGAGATGCGATCCAGGTGATGACGATTCATCAGTCGAAGGGCCTGGAGTTCGACGCGGTCTTCGTGCCGTCGATGGTAGAGGGGCGCCTGCCGCAGTCGGGGCGCTCTCCGCGCTTCGAGCTGCCCGCTCCCGTCCTCGAGCCTCTCGTGCGGGGTCGCGAGGACGTGATCGCGGAGGAGCGCAGGCTGCTCTACGTGGCCATGACGCGGGCGCGCCGGCATCTCTACCTGACCTGGGCGGCTCATTACGAAGGCGGTCGTCGCTGGCGCGAGTCGCGCTTCCTCGACGAGCTGCGAGCGAGCGCGCCGCGCGCGATCTCGGAGAAGGAGATGCAGCCCCCCACCGCTCCAGTCATCGAGATCTCGGTCAACGGCCACGCGCTCAACGGCCGCACGGACGAGGTGCAGCTTTCCTTCAGCGCCATCGCGGCGTACCGAGACTGCCCACGACAGTACTGGTACCGCCACGTGCAAAAGCTGCCGGTCGCGCAGAGCGCGGAAGCGGTGCACGGCGTGATCCTGCACGAGGTTTTGCGACAGGCCGGAGAGCTGCGGCGCCGGGGCGAACCGGTCACCGAGGCCCGCCTCCGCTCGATCCACCGCGCGGTCTGGAGGACGACCGCGTTTCCAGACCCGCGTCGGGCAATGGCGTTCAAACGCAACGGGGCCGCCGAGCTCGAGGCGTATCGCGCACACGGAGGGTTGGACGCGGCCCCTGCCTACCTGGAGCAGCCTTTCAGCGTCGCGGTGGAGGGATGGAGCCTGCGCGGTGTGATCGACCGCATTGACAAGACGACGCGCGGGTGGCGGATCATCGACTACAAGAGCGGCCGGCCCATCGCCCGCCGCCGCCGTGACCTCCAGGTTGCGCTTTACGCCCTCGGCGCCAAGTCGGCGTTGAACCTCGAACCTCTCGAGCTCGAAGTCGTGTACCTCGCCTCGGGCGAATCGGTTCGGGTCGAAAGCGTGCCGGCCTTGGTGCGGGACGCGGAGGAAGAGGGCTCGGAGGTGGCCGAAGGCATCAGGTCCGGCGCGTTCCCGCCGCGCCCGGAGCGCCGCCGCTGCCGGCTCTGTCCCTACCGGCTCGCCTGCGCCGACGCCCTGTAGCGCGCGGCGAGGATCAGGCACTCGCGCGCAATGTCGGACGACGCGTAAGGATGCGCGAGCTCTTCCGCGCGGCGTGACATCTCGCGCCACGTGGGCCCGCCTTCGGCCAGCACCCGCACCTCGTCCCTCAGGTCTGACTCTTTCGGTGCGAACGAGCCTATGCCTGACTCGACGACGAAGTCCACGTTGGGGGACTCCTGGCCGGGAAGAAAACCCGTGATCACCAGCGGCAGCCCGGTGGCGAGCGCCTCGGCGATCGCGCCTGGACCGGCCTTGGTGACGACGAGGTCGCACGCGCGCATCAGCTCCGGCAGGTAGTCGACAAAGCCGAGGATCAGCATGGGGGTCGAGGCCTCGAGCTCGTACAGGCGCCGCCGCAGTTTCTCGTTGCGGCCACAGATCACAACCAGCTGCCAGGGCTGCCGGTCCTCCGCGAGGGCGCGCACTTGCGCTGCCAGGTGGCCGACGCCTGCGGCCCCGCCAATGACCAGGATCGTGAACCGGTGCTCGTCCAGCCCGAAGCGGCGGCGAAGAGCCTGCTTCTCACCCGGCGCTGGAGGACGGAAGCGAAGGTCGACGGGAAGGCCGAGCAGCTTGACTCGGTCGAAGGGCACGCGGCGATGGAGGGCGACCTTGCGCGCACGTTCAGTCGGCGCGACTACGAGGTCGGCCTGGCTGAAGGTCCAACCGCGGTGAAAGTCCACGAGGTCGGTGATCACGGTCATCAAGGCGCGGGGACGACCGCTCTTGCGAATCGCCTGATGGGCGACGTGGTTGAGCAGCGGGTGCACCGACAGCACCACGTCGGGATCGTGCTGCTTGAGCAGCTGCGTCATCACCTTGCGCACCGCCGGCCCGAAGACCGCGCGAATCGCTGCAAACGTGGCCTTCGTGTTGCTCGTGTGGTAGACGGCTCCCCAGGCGGCACGCGACCGCCGGATCACCGGTGAATAGAGCGAGGCAAGCCTCCGCACGATCACCGGACCCTGGCCGATGAGGGGGTCCGCGACGGTGACGACGCTGCTCGGGTCGAGAAGCCTTAGCGCGTCAGTCAGGGCTTGCGCCGCGGCGCGATGACCTCCCCCCGTATCGCTGAACAGAATGAGGATGCGCGGCGACCCGCCAACTGGGGTCGGATAGAGGGAGGCGGCTTCGGTTACCGGCGTCGCGCCGCCGCCCGGCGCGCGATCCAACGCATGTTGTAGGTGGACAGCAGGTAGGTGATGAACACCATGGCGATGATGCCGATGCTGACCCACAGGATCGTGCGCTTGGCAAGCTCGCCTGGCGACAGTGGTGGAGATCCACTGCGATTCTGGACGATGATGTAGGCGGCCAGGTCTTTGATGTCCTGGTCGGTCAGCTTGTCGTTCCCACCTTTCGCGGGCATCTTCGTTGACCTTGGATCTCCCGCCTGCGGCTGGCGACCGTTGGTGATGATGTCGATCAGGAAGTTGGGGTCGAGCGGGTTCTTCACGCCTGGGAGCTTGTCGATCGGGTTGAGAGTCGCGCCCACGCCGCCTTCCAGGCTGGCGCCATGACAGGCTGTGCATCCACCGCTGGCGTAAACCTGCTCACCCCGGGATGGATCTCCGGGTAGTCCCGCTGCTCCGCTGGCCGCTGTCCCGCCTGAGGCCGCCGGTGACGGAGTGCTGTCGGCGAGTGTCGACGCGGCCGTGAGAACAAAGAAGGCTGGGATCGTGAGCGCCAGCACCAGTCCCCTTGTGACCCGCATCGAGGCCAAATCATATCTAGGGTAGTCAATCCCCAAGACGAGGGCTCTTCGGGAATACCGGCTCACCTCGTAGGTTCTACCTTTTATGGCTTCTTGCTCGCCGGTCTCCCGTTCCGGCTTCTGCTGCGTCTCGAGACGCTGGCTTGACGCGAGATCGGCCTACCGTGGCTGAGGCTAATCAACTGTTCAACGACCGCGCAGCTCGGCGGATCGCGGTCATCTCCATGCACACCTCGCCGACCGCCTCTCTAGGCCAGAACGCCAACGGCGGTCTCAATGTTTACGTTCGCGAAGTCGCCACCGGGTTGAGCGACCGCGGCATCGCCACCGACGTCTTCACCGTCCGGCAGTCGCCTGACGAGCCGACCGTGGAGCTCGTCGCCCCCCTGAGCCGGGTGATCTACCTGCCGGCCGGCAAAGGTCTGGACAAGTACTTGCTGTACAGCGAAGTGCCCTCCTTTGCGCGGCGCATCGTGGAGTTCGCCGACCGCGATGGCGTTGCGTACGACCTGTTGTTCTCGCACTACTGGCTCTCCGGAGAGGTGGCCTGCCTGCTTCGGCCTCGACTGGCCGCGAGCTGGGCCCACGTCGCCCACACGCTGGGCCTGGTCAAAAACCGCACCCTGGCCGTGGGCGCGCGCCCTGAACCGCAGCTTCGCATCCGCGTCGAGGGTGAGATCGCGCAGCAGGCGGACCTGCTGATCGCCTCCACCGAAGACGAAAGCGCCGACCTCGTGAACCTGTATGGCGCTGATCCGGACCGGGTGTTTGTCGTTCCGCCCGGCGTGGACCTCACGATGTTCCAGCCGATCGACCGCGGCGAAGCGCGGCGCAAGATCGGCTACGGTCCGGACCGGCTGCTGCTTTACGTCGGCCGGCTCGAACGGTTGAAAGGCGTCGACGTCGCGATCCGGGCCCTGGCGCTGCTCCGCGACCGCAAGCATGATGACGTCCGCCTCCTCATCCTTGGTGAGGACAGCGCGGAGGGAGACGAGAGCGAGAAGTCGCGTCTGAAAGCGGTGGCGAGCGCCGCGGGCGTCCGCGATCGCGTCGACTTTCTCGGCTCGGTGGCGCACCATGAGCTCCCCTTCTTCTACTCGGCGGCCGATGTCACCGTGATGCCTTCGTACAGCGAGTCGTTCGGGCTTGTCGGCCTCGAGGCGCAGGCATGCGGTCGCCCGGTCGTGGGCTCCGACGTCACCGGACTGAGGTCAGTGATCCGCGACGACGTGAGCGGATACCTGATCGATGGCCACGATCCGGCCGCTTATGCCGAACGA
>Ga0066710_100007002_pt1 | contig 10680 bp, 7 predicted proteins | sample GraSoiAngelo_159_FD_79666 | JGI IMG/M metagenome (GOLD analysis project Ga0066710, IMG submission 79666) | Grasslands soil microbial communities from the Angelo Coastal Reserve, California, USA - 14_1009_16_40cm | ecosystem: Environmental > Terrestrial > Soil > Grasslands | place: USA...
AAGAACGAGGAACTGGAGGACAAGAAGGCAGCTCTCCACCCAGGCCGGATAAGGGCAGTAGCTCGCCTTTTCGCCCAGGAGAAGCCCACGGCTCATTTTTCCCCAGCTGGGCGCCATCTTCGCCATGAAAAAGCAGAAGATTCCCGAGGCAGCAAGGTAAACGAGGAGGAGGAGGATCAGGAGCACGAACCCGGCCCACGCCTGGAGCAAGAGGGGGACGAGGAGGACAAGGCCAGCTCGCCACAAGAAGAGCGCAAAGCCCCTGCCCAGCGTCGCCTCGTAGTTTTCTTGAGCGCCGTAGACATTGCCCTTACCGTCGCGATTGTTCTTGATGAGATACGTCTTCCCTGGGCCGAGCAGGCTATCGCCGCCGGCCCTGGCCAGAAGCTCATCCTGCGCTCGCTGGTAAAGGAGAAGCTGATGCGGACCCAGGCATTCCGGCGTCGACCCCTCGACAAGACCGGACCCCGTCGCGAACCTGGAGGCCTCGATCCAAAAAGCCCCCCCATTGACCGTGAAGTAGCCTTCCTTCAAGTGCCAGGCGGGCACGATGGGGACAAGACGGCGCATGGCTCTTTTGATCGAGCGGTAAATACGGAAGACGGAAGGCTGCTGGGTCCTTCCACTGCTTCCCTCAATTCGAACCGCGTACTCTGTCTCCAGGCCCGCCAAGCGCGAAAAGACGGGTGCAGTTATTCTCCACCTCCCGCTACAACCTCGGCGATGTACTCCTTCGGCTCGGCTTGGCTGTCGCGGCGGACTTCTCCAATGACGGTCTTTTCCAGGACCGTCTTCTCGAAGACCGTTTGCTCGACGGCGCTTTGTACCAGGAGGTCCAATTGAGGGGGCGTTTCCGAAGAAACCACCTTCTCGGAGGGGGCTTCCCTGGCTGCGGTCGTCTTCTCAACCCGGCGGGTCTCAAGTAGTGCTTCACTCATGAGGGGAGCCTACCGCAGATCGGGGATGAAGGCAAGTACTCGGGCTGTTGCCTTCACCCCCGCTTCCAACTATGGTGATCGAGCTCCATTCACCAGGTGCCCAGGCGAACCCCAGTCGAAGGCATGCGGTACAAAGAATTCTCTCAAATCGGCGTCGCCGTGGTTGGCACGGGCTTCATTGGCCCCGTCCACATCGAGGCGCTGCGCCGTCTGGGGCTGAATGTTACTGGGGTCCTGGGGTCGGACCCGGCCAAGTCTCGAGCAGCAAGGGAAAGGCTCGGGCTCGCGAAGGCATATGCAAGCATGAACGAACTGCTCGCTGATAAGTCCGTTGACGCCGTTCACATCGCAGTGCCCAACATCCACCACCATGAGATGGCGAAGCAAGCCCTCCTGGCAAGAAAGCACGTCCTGTGCGAAAAGCCCCTGGCGATGAACTCCCGCGAGTCGCTCGAGCTTGTGCGGCTCTCGCAAGCCCAAGGAGTCGCGGCTGGCATTGCGTACAACGTGCGATTTTATCCCTTGAACTTGGAAGCGCGGGAAAGAGTCCAGCGCGGGGATGCTGGCGTGGTCATTTCCGTCAACGGCGCCTACGTTCAAGACTGGCTCTTCCACGACACCGACTACAACTGGCGGGTCCTGGCGGACCAGGGCGGAGAGCTCAGGGCCGTGGCGGACATTGGCACGCATTGGATCGACCTTGTTACATCGATTACAGGCCTGGAAGTCGAAAAGCTTTTCGCGGACCTGGCCACCGTGCACAAAGCACGCCTGCGCCCACGCGGTGAAGTGGAGACCTTCACCGGAAAGCTGAAGAACGAGCGCCCGGCTCTGTCCTCCGGGAGGGAGTCCGTCGTTGTCACGACCGAGGACTGCGGCAATGTCCTCTTCCGCTTTCGAGGCGGCGCGCGGGGGAGCCTCCACGTGTCGCAAGTCACCGCTGGACGCAAGAACTCCATCGGCTACGAGATAGCAGGGTCGAAGTGCGCGCTCGCCTGGCGGAGCGAAGAGGCCAACGAGCTTTGGATCGGCCATCGGGACCGGCCCAACGAACGATTGACCCGTGATCCAGCCTTGGTCGGCGCTCTCCCGCGCCGTTTCAGCGACTACCCCGGCGGCCACGACGAAGGCTTTCCCGACACCTTCAAGCAATGCTTTCGAGCCTTCTACGAGTCCATTCTTGCCGGCGACTTCGCCTCTGCACCGCTCTTTCCCACGTTTCAAGACGGGCACCGGGAGATTATCCTGTGTGAAGCCATCTTGCGGAGCCATCGCGAGGAGAAGTGGATAACAATTTAAAGGAGAACCATCATGCAGCTGGGATTTGTCAGCGCGATCCTCTCGGACCTCTCGCTGGCCGAAGTCGCCCGGTTCGCGGCCGAGGTTGGCTTTGACTGCGTCGAGCTCATGTGCTGGCCTGCTGGCAAGGCCGAGCGGCGCTATGCCGGCGTCACCCACGTTGACGTGAGTGACTTCGGGAAATCGGCAGCGGAGCGCGCCCGCGCCACGATGGCCGAAGCGGGTGTGGCCATAAGCGCGCTCGGTTATTACCCCAATCCCCTTTCGCCCGATCCAAGGGAGGCAAGCCAGTGCTGCCAGCACATTGAAAAAGTGATTGCCGCGGCTGCCCTCCTGGGCATCGACCAGATGAACACGTTCGTTGGGCGCGATGGGACGAAGTCGATCGACGAGAACTGGCCGCGATTCCTGGACGTCTGGAAGCCGCTCGTAAGCTTTGCCGAAGATCATGGCGTTCGGATTGGAATTGAAAACTGCCCCATGTACTTCACCCAGGACGAGTGGCCTGGTGGAAAGAATTTGGCGACAAGCCCCGTGCTTTGGCGGCGCATGTTCGAGGCCATTCCTAGCAAGAGCTTTGGCTTGAACTACGATCCGTCCCACATGATCTGGCAGCAGATGGACTATTTGAGGCCTCTTCGGGAGTTCAAGGAGCGCATTTTCCATGTGCACGCCAAGGACGCCCGGATGGACCGGGAGCGCCTCGACGAGGTTGGAATTCTGGCCCACCCGCTCGAGTATCACACTCCCAAGCTGCCGGGCCTCGGCGATGTGAACTGGGGGCGGTTTTTTTCCCTGCTCACCGATGCCGGCTACCAAGGACCGGTTTGCGTGGAGGTCGAGGACCGCGCGTACGAGAAGTCCCTCGCGGCGAGGAAGAGCTCCTTGCGCCAGAGCCACGCTTTCCTGCGCCAGTTCGTTCCGAAAACGGAGTGAGCCTTCATGGCGGCCATTTTCGCTAGCGTGGACCTGGGCGGAACCAACATCAAGTGCGCCTTGGCGGGAGCCGATGGGGTCATCCTGCGGGCCCAGTCCGAGCCAACCGAGTCCCACCTGGGCGCGCCAGCCGTCCTGGAGAGGATCGCAAACCTCGTGGGGCGTCTGTGCAAAGAGACGCCTGCCCGGCCCGCTGCCCTTGGCATGGCCGTGCCCGGCTTGGTGGACTTGAAAGCCGGGGTGACCAAGTTTCTCCCCAATTTTCCCACCCATTGGCGGGATGTTCCCGCTCGCGAAATCCTCTCGAGGAAGCTGGGCTACCCTGTTTACTTGCTGAACGACGTCCGCGCCGCCACGCTCGGAGAGCTGACGTTTGGCCATGGCCGCACGGCACGGACTTTCGCCTTCTTCGCCGTGGGCACCGGGATCGGCGGCGGGGTCGTCATCGACGGCAAACTTCGCCTGGGACCCCTCGGAGCTGCCGGCGAGCTGGGGCACCAAACGATCCTCGCCGATGGGCCGCTTTGCGGATGCGGGAACCGCGGCTGCCTTGAAACGCTTGCCAGCGGCCCGGCCCTTCAAGCGGAGGGCGTGCGGCTCCTCAAGAGCGGCCTTGCCCCCAAGTTGCACGAACTGGTTTTTGGCGATCCTTCACGGGTCACGACCAAAGAAATGACCGCCGCCGCCCAGGCCGGCGACGAGTACGTGCGCGATGCCATCCTGCGCGCGGCGCGTTATTTGGGAATTGGAGTGGCCAACACGGTCGTCGTTCTCCACCCCGACCTCATCGTCATTGGAGGGGGCGTGGCTCAAATCGGCGATCTCTTGTTCGACGCGGTCCGGGAGACCGTCCGGAGGCGCGTCGGCATGTTTCCTACCGATGGGATCGAGATCAAGCCTTCGCTCCTGGGAGAGGAGGCGGGCGTCCTGGGGGGCATTGCGCTGGCAATGAAGGGCGGCCTGTGGGAAAACTGACCTCATCAAAGTCCAATTCTTCCTTCAGGAGAACGCCGTGGAGTACACCCTCAAAGACATTGCCAAGATGATCGACCATTCCCTGCTCAACCCCACCTTGACCGCGGCAAAGCTCGAGGAAGGGATCCAAATCGCCCTGAAGCACGACGTGGCGAGCGTTTGCATCATGCCTTACTACTTGAAGCGCTGCTCTCAGCTGCTCAAGGGGTCCAACGTCAAGGCCAGCACGACGCTGGGCTTTCCCCACGGCGGCCACAGGACCGCCGTGAAGGTCGCGGAGGCCAAGCAAGCCCTGGATGATGGCGGGGAAGAGCTCGACCTCGTCGTCAACATCAGCCAGGTCCTGAGCGGCAACTGGGACTTCGTGAGGGCGGACATCAAGGCCGTCATCGATTTGACCCACGCCCGCGGCCAAAAGGCGAAGGTCATTTTTGAAAACTGCTACTTGAACGACGCTCAAAAAGTCCGCCTCTGCGAGATTTGCGGGGAGCTGAAGGCCGATTGGGTCAAGACCTCGACGGGCTACGGGACGAGCGGCGCGACGATGGAGGACTTGAAGCTCATGCGGAAGCACTCGCCCCCCCACGTGCAAGTGAAGGCCGCCGGAGGCGTCCGCGACCTCGACACGCAGCTTCAGGTCCGAGCGCTGGGGGTCACGCGCATTGGCTGCACGCGCACGGTGGAGATCCTCGAGGACTGTAAGCGACGGCTTGGGGGGTGAAACTTCGTCCCGGTGAAGCTTCATACCTGGCGCCGGGTCACTTATCATGGAGCCATGGAACAATTGGGTATCGACTTTTGTTAGGGGTCGTATGAATCGCCAGAGCTTTGCAATCGGCACCTTTCCGCTGGCCCTTTTCGCGCTTTGGATTGGGAGCCCGGCCCCCGGCCAGGACTCCAGGACCGATGCCGCAAAAAACTCGGGCCCCCTTGCAGGCCACTCCTACCACGGCGAAGCCTTCAACGAAGGGCCCCGCCAAAAAGCCTACATCATGGAAGGCATGGGCAAGGTGGACTTCCCGATCACCACGACCGTCCCCTTGGCCCAGACCTTTTTCAATCAAGGCGTGGGTCAGCTCCACGGTTTTTGGTACTTCGAGGCGGAGCGGTCCTTCCGGCAAGTGGCGGCCCTGGATCGCGGCTGCGCCCTGGCTTACTGGGGCATGGCCATGGCCAATGTCCACAACGACAAGCGGGCCAAGTCCTTCATTCAAAAGGCCGCGGAGCAGAAGGCAGGCGCCACGCCGCGGGAGGCTTCGTGGATCGATGGACTAGCCGCTTATTATGCCTCGAGCGCCGACGAGAAAACGCGGAGGCGGGAGTATGTCCGGAGCCTCGAGAAGATCGTCCAGGACTACCCTGGTGACATTGAGGCCAAGGCTTTCCTCGCCCTCCAGATCTGGATGAACAGCTTTGAATGGCCGATCCCGAGCCACCAGGCGGTCGACGCCCTCTTGTCGCAAGTGTTCGCCGTGGAGCCCATGCACCCAGCCCACCATTACGCGATCCACCTTTGGGACGGGGAGAAGCCCGAGCGAGCTCTGGTCTCGGCCGCTTCTTCCGGCCAGTCGTCCCCGGGAATCGCGCACATGTGGCACATGGCTGGCCACATCTTCTCGGACCTCCATCGTTACGCAGATTCCGCCTGGCAGCAGGAGGCCTCGGCCCGCGTGGACCACGCGCACATGATCCGCGACCGCATCCTGCCCGATCAAATCCACAACTACGCGCACAATAACGAGTGGCTGATCAGGAACTTGAGCCACATTGGACGAGTGCGGGATGCCATCGATCTTGCGAAGAACATGCTCGAGCTCCCTCGCCATCCACAGCTCAACACGCTCGAGAGGGGAGGGTCAAGCTCTTCGTACGGCCGCGCCCGACTGCTCGAGGTCTTGAGCCTCTACGAGCTCTGGGGAGAGCTGATCGAGCTCCAAAACACCTTGTACCTGGAGCCCACGGAGATCGAGGGAGAGAAGGAGAAGGCCTTGCGCGCGCTCGGAGCCGCCTACTTCTCGACCGGAGACCTGGAGCGAGGACGCGAGCAAATCGAAGGGCTTGAATCTCTTCTGAAAAAGGCGCGGGATGCCCGGCAGGCGGCGGCCGAGGACGCCGAAAAGAAGGCTCGAGCAGCTTCACAGCCCGATGACAAGGTCCTCAAGGCCATGAGCGACGCCATGCAGCCTTTCTTCGACCGCCTGCGGCCAATAGAAACCGCGCTTTCGGACTTGAAGGGGCGTCAAGCGGCTGCCCTTGGCGATTACGCGGCAGCTTTGGCCGAGCTTGAAAAGGCCAAAGACCTTCCAAAGGAGTTCCTTTCGCTGGTGCATTTGAAAGCTGGAAACCAGGAGAAGGCCGAGGAGCTGGCTCGTCAAGCCGCGGATGAAGGGAAGGACGAAGTCCATCCGCTCGCGAATTACGCCCATGTCCTCAACGAATGCGGCAAGGCCGAAAAGGCGGCGGAGGCTTTTAACCAGCTCCGGGCGCTGGCCGGGCACGCGGACCTGGACGTCCCCGTGTTTCGGCGGCTTGAGCCCTTGGCCAAAGCCCTGGGCTGTCCAGCGGACTGGCGCCTGCCTGTTCCAATGCCCAAAGACGTGGGCGTTCGGCCCGAGCTGGACACCCTTGGACCTTTCCGGTGGCATCCCCCCGCCGCGCCCGGCTGGACGCTTCCCGATACCCGCGGAAATCAAGTCTCGCTGGCGGACTACCGCGGCAAGCCGGTCGTGCTGGTTTTCTTTTTGGGCTCCGGGTGCCTCCACTGCGTGGAACAGCTCAACGAGTTCGCGCCCCTGGCAGCGGCGTTTCAGAAAGCGGGCATTTCCCTGGCCGCCATCTCGAGCGAGTACGACGACTTGAAATTCTTCCCGACGTTCGCTCCCCGAGACCAGAATGACTGGCCATTTCCCATCCTCGCGGACAAGGATGCGGCCGTTTTCAAGGCTTACCGGGCCTTTGACGACTTCGAGAACATGCCGCTCCACGGAACCTTCCTCGTCGACGGCGAAGGGAGAATGCTCTGGCAAGACATCAGCTTCCAGCCATTCACGCAAGGCAAGTTCGTGCTCGAGGAAGGAAAAAGGCTGCTTCGCCTCCATGGAAGAGAAGCCGATGCGCCCTCGCTGACCCGAGCCGGAGACGGCGCCGAGAAAGAAAAAGAGCTCGCGGCAAAAGAAGCGGCCGAGGCCGACTCTTTTTCGATTCCCGATGCGCCGCCGGAGGAACTGACGAAGTTCATTGCGAGAGTGAGATCGGAGCACGCGGCCCCCATGTCAGCGCAAGGCCCTGACAAGGATTTCGCAAAAGCCCAGCGGACGATCGTCAAGGCCGCCGAGAAGCTACTGACCTCCAAGCCGGATGAGGCCACGCGGGCCGCCGCCGCGAAGGCCAAGCTCGATTCTTCGATCCTCCTGGTCCGAGTCGGAGACCAGGCGGCGCTGGGGGCGATCCAGAAAAGCCTCGATGAGATGAAGAGCAACGACCGGTCCAAGGTAGCGGAGGAGACAGCCAGGCAAGTGCTGGGCAGCGTGAAAGCGTACCTCATGGCCGGAAAACTTGGCCCGAAGCACGTGGACGTCGCCCAGTCGGCAGCGCGCTGGATCGAATCCTGCGGCGGCCAAGCGCTGGCCGCGGAGGCGTATCGCGAGTTCGGTGAGCTCATTTCCCGAAGCGAGACCAGGTCGCTCTCCCTGGAGGGGAGAAGGCTTCAAGGAGCAGCGCGTCGTCTGACCCTGGCCGGCCAGCCAGCGGAAATCGGTGGAACCCTTTTTGATGGCAGGCCGATTCCAACGTCGGACTACGATGGAAAGGTGACGCTCCTGGCCTTTTGGGCCACATGGCAAAAGCAAAGCATTTCGGAGCTCGACCGTGTCAAGGAGGTCTATCAAAAATGCCAAGGCCGAGGGCTCAAGGTCCTCGCCATCAGCCTCGACCGCAACAAAGAGACCGTCCGAAGCTTCTTGAGCGCGCAAAAGTTTCCGTGGGAAACATCCTTCAGCGATGATCTCCAAGCCACCGGGTGGAACCAGCCCATGGCCATTCAATACGGTGTGAGAGAGCTGCCGGTGGTCATCCTCGTGGGCAAAGATGGGCGTATTGTGAAGTCCGCGCCCAGCGTGAAGAGCATCAGCGAGGAAATGGAAAAGCTGCTCGCTCCCGGTATTGACGCGAAGCGCGCGCGGCTCTAAGAGTCTATTTCAGTAGGTTGAGGAGGCGGCATGAGACTTAACCTTACACTGCTCTTCCTGGTCGGCCTCGGCGCCATTTTCGGCGGGAAAGGCTTTCTGCAAGCGGAGGAAAAGCAGGCGCTGAAGCCAGAGGACCTGGTGGATCTCCGAGCCGTCAGCGACCCGCAAATCTCGCCGGACGGGAAGCGCGTGGCTTTCGTCATCACCGAGCCCGCGGATCCTGAAAAAGCCGAAAAGCCCCCGGATTCCAATCTGTGGACCGTCCCGACCGACGGAAGCGAGCCTCCACGGCCCTTCACGACCAGCCTCAAAGCGGACATCTTTCCGCGCTGGTCGCCCGACGGCCGGTTTTTGGCCTTTCTTTCGAATCGCGGCGATCCCGCGGAAGATGAGAAGGAGGCAAAAAACCAAATCTTCCTCCTCCGCACCGACGGCGGGGAAGCGGAGCAACTCTCGTCGGCGAAGGGGGAGGTTTTGGCCCTGAAGTGGTCGCCGGATGGGAAAATGATCGCCTTCACGGCTCGGGATCCTTTGACCGCTGAAGAAAAAGAGAAACGGAAAAAGGGAGCCGACGAGATTTTCGTTGACCACAATTTCAAGCTCGCTCGCCTTTGGGTGGTCAAGCTATCCGATCGGAAAGCCGAGCAAGTGACCCGGCAAGACTTGGAAGTGAGCGGCTTTGCCTGGTCGCCGGACGGAAGCGAGCTTGCCTTGATAGCGGCACCGACGGCGCGAAATGACGATGTGTTTTGGCATTCTCGGTTGGTGGTGGTGCGCCGCCTCACGGGCGAGGTTCTCCGCACGTTGAGCGAAAATGCGGTGCCGGAGAGTCTCAAGTGGTCCCCCGATGGCGAGACCATTGCTTTTTCGGAGCTCACGCCGGCGAGAATCGCGTCATGGGTGACCCTGGTTCCCGCTTCGGGCGGCCAAGTCCGACACTTGCTCAACGATTACCGGGGAACGGTACAGAGGATCGATTGGGCTCCCGATTCAAAGCATTTGCGGGTGGAATGCCTGGAAGGCGCTCGCGGCCGGCTCCAGGAGGTCGACTTGAGCTCGAGCGCAGTTTCCCCGTTGGCGGAAGCCTCGGCGCGGGTGCCGGCGTTCTCCGTCAGCGCGGACGGAAAAGCGATGGCCTACATTCACGAGGAAACGACCTCGCCTGGCGAGGTCTGGTGCCTTGCGATCGGGCAGACGCCGCGGCGGCTCACGAGCCTCCACCCGCGATCTTCCACGTGGCATCTGGGAGAGGTGAAGGAAATCTCGTGGAAGAGCAAGAAGGACGCGGTCACGCTCCACGGCGTCCTCATCACCCCTCCCGACTTCAAGGCCGGGCGAACGTACCCCACCGTCGTTCAGGTGCACGGAGGGCCGCAGTGGGCATGGTGGAAGGGCTGGCAGGGCTCGTGGCACGAATGGGGCCAGCTCCTGGCCTCGAATGGCTACGTGGTTCTCTTGCCCAACCCACGAGGGTCGACCGGCCAGGGGTGGCAGTTCGCTGAAGCGAACGTCGACGACTGGGGAGGAATGGACTTTCAGGACATCATGGATGGGGTCGACTACCTCGTCGGCGAGAAAATCGCGGATCCCGAGCGCCTGGGAATCGGCGGCTGGAGCTACGGCGGGTTCATGACCGCCTGGACGGTCACCCAGACGAATCGCTTCAAGGCGGCAGTCGTCGGCGCGGCGGTGACGAATCTCTTCAGCTTCAACGGCACGACGGACATCACGCCGAGCTTCTTGCGGAACTACTTTCGAGACATCCCATTTCGCCGGCGTGAGGCCTACGACAAGCACTCCCCGATGACCTTTCTGAAGAACTGTAAGACGCCTTCGCTGGTCCTTCACGGTCAAGCCGACGAGCGAGTCCCCGTGGGGCAGGGTTGGGAGTTTTATAATGGGCTCAAGCAGCTGGGCGTTGAAGCGGAGATGGTGGTCTATCCGCGCGAGCCTCACGGGCTCAAGGAACGGGCCCACCAGCTGGACCTCTTGACGCGTGTGCTGGGCTGGTACGACCAGCACTTGAAGCGGTAAAGCGCTACTACTCCTTGATGGCCTCGTAGACCATTGGCTTGATGGTTTGCTCCAGTACAGGCGTGAAAGGCATGAGCTGCTGCAACGCGATGACAATGAGGTCATCTTTCGGAGAGCTTGGTCATGGAGTAAATCCGCGAGATCGTGTCCCGCTCCATCGGCTTTCCCGCCTCGACGTTGGCCAGCCCGACAGCCTCGAAGTAAACCACTTTGCCGTGGCGGGCGACCATGGTGATCGCCCAGGCGATCTTTTGGGCATCTATCAACGCTTTCATGGCACGGCCGATTGGTCCTGATGTCTCTCCAGTCAA
>Ga0066710_100007004_pt1 | contig 10678 bp, 9 predicted proteins | sample GraSoiAngelo_159_FD_79666 | JGI IMG/M metagenome (GOLD analysis project Ga0066710, IMG submission 79666) | Grasslands soil microbial communities from the Angelo Coastal Reserve, California, USA - 14_1009_16_40cm | ecosystem: Environmental > Terrestrial > Soil > Grasslands | place: USA...
ATCATCGACAGGTTGTTGAGACTGAAGTCGAGCAGCTTCATGACGGCGAAGGTGCCGAGCAGCGAGAACGGCAACGCGAGCGCAGGGATGACGGTGGCGGAGACGTTCCCGAGAAACACGAAGCTCACGGCCACGACGAGCACGAGCGTGGCGAGCATCGTCAGCCGGATTTCGCTGAAGGCCCGGCGAATGGCCGTTGATCGGTCGATGCGGATGCCCAGGTTGAGCGCGGGTGGCAGCTGCTGCTCGAGCCGGGGAATCAGGCGCTGCACGCCGTCGGCGATGTCGATGGTGTTGGCGCCGGGCTGACGCATGATGGCGAGCACGATCTCGCGCTCGACGCCCTCCCTCGTATAGAACCACGCGGCTGTTTTGTTGTCTTCGACGCTGTCGATGACCGTCGCCAGCTGGCCGAGGCGGATCGGGGCACCGTGACGGTAGGCCACGACCAGGGGTCGGAAGGCCTCGGCATTCAGCAGCTGGCCGCCGACCTTGAGATTGAACGTGCCGACCGGACCAAAAAGCTGCCCGGTCGGGAGGTTCACATTCCAGCTCTGGAGCGCCTGATCGATCTCGTTCAAGCCGATCGCCTGGGCTTTGAGCGCCTCGGGGTTCACCTGAACCCGCACCGCAAATTTCTGGGAGCCGTTGACGTTCACTTGCGACACGCCGGTGATCATGGACACCGCCGGCGCGATCACGTTCTCCGCGTAGTCGTTGATCGTGGACATCGGCATCGTGGTGGATCCGACGCCGAGGATGATGATGGGTTGATCGGCCGGGTTGAACTTCCGGAACGAGGGCGGCGCCGGCATCCCTGGAGGCAAAAGCGGCATCACCGCCGCGATGGCCGTCTGCACGTCGACAGCGGCGCTGTCGATGTCGCGATCGAGGCTGAACTGGAGCGTGACGTTGGAGCTGCCGGTGGAGCTCGACGAGGTCATCTCGTCAATGCCGGCGATGGTCGTGAACTGTCGCTCCAGGGGGTTGGCGACCGCCGACGCCATGGTGCCAGGGTCGGCGCCCGGTAACGAGGCAGAGACGTTCAGCGTCGGAAAATCGACCTTGGGCAGATCCGAGACAGGCAGCGCACGGTACGCGATGGCGCCAAACATCGCCACTCCCAGCATGAGCAGGCTGGTCGCGATGGGACGCCGGATGAAGGGCTCGGAAACGTTCAACCAGCCGCCCCGTTCAGAAGCCTAGCCTGTCGTCGGCCGACGGACCGTAGGTCGCCGGTACGGGGGCGTCGTTCAGACGCAGATAGACGCCGAGCTGGGCCCGATGGTGGACGAGGTGGTTGATGAACATCTGACGGTAGGCCAGGAACCGGGACCCTTCGAAAATGCTCTTCCCTTGAAACGAGAGTTTCCATGGATCGGTCCACGCGCGATCGGGCGTGGCGGCGAGCGCCTGGCGCACTTTGACCGCGTTGTCGTCGAACGCCCGAACGAGCTGGGCGCCCGACTCGAACGGCAGCGGCGTGAAACTGGTCTGCGAGAAATCCAGTCCGGGGCCTGTCAGGACCGAGAGGCCGAACCCGGCGAGCTGCGCGACGTGCGGGGCGAGCTGCCCAAGTGTCATCGACTTGGGGTGGGGCGCATAGTCGGGCTTTGAAGGCACGCGCGCCAGCGTGTCACGTGTCTTCGCCACTTCCTGGTCGAACTCGGTCACAAGCAGGTCGCTGATGGCCATCGTCTCCTCCGTCGCGTCTATTTGTTGGCGTCGCGAATCCGCGTCGAGAATTGGTCGATGTATTCCAGTATGCCGCGAAGGACGGCGTCTCCATGCTGGCTGGATGCGCCGCCCGTAATGCCCCCCTTGTGGAGGAGCGACACCTGCACGAGCGCCGGCGTCGCCTGGTACGTGAGCTTCGCCGTGGTGTAGCTGTACACGAACGCATCGTAGCGGGACACGCAAAAGCCGTTCGAGGGGCTCGTGGTGATGACGTTGATGTAGACGTAGGTGTCTTCGCTCGTGTTCCGGAGAATCCGGAATCCGGCGTCCGTGAGGCGCTTCGAGACCGCAGACTCGATCGTCTTCTGGATGACGCCGCAGGCGGCAGCCTGCGGACCGGGGTCCTCGACGACGACGCCAAGCCTCGTCAAGCCTTTGAGCTCGGCGTCGGGCCCGGTCTGCGCGGGCGCCGTCGAAGGCGCTGCTGCCTGTCCACCTCCGCCCGTTGGTGAGGTTCCGCCTGTCGGTCCGGTCCCAGCCGCCTGGATGCCAGCCGGGCTGGCCCCTGCGTTCCGCGCCGTCGCGGCGGTATCAGACGAACCGACGGCAGCGGCTGTGGCCGCTGCGACGTCGGCAGGACCGGCGGGTTCGTAGACACGTCTGACCCGATCGCCAGCGCCCTGCTCGATGAACTCTACCTCCACGACCAGCTGCGGCGGGCTCGCGACGCGCTGGAATGTGTAACGCAGCTCGCGCGCTCGATCGACTCTGTACTGCACCACGAGGCGACCGGCCTCGCGTTTCGCGATCACCCCTATGGGTGCTCCCCCATCGAGCTGCAGGGCTCCCTCCTTGCCATCAGTCCGGAGGGTTCGTACGCGACCCCTCTCGTTGGTGATGGTCACGGCAGACGCGGTCTCCGTAATCGTGAGAAGAGCCGGCGGATTGCGGACCTCCTCGGTCACCTGCTGACGCCTCCTGGCGTCGTCCTCGCTTTCGGGCAAGGGAGGACGAAACGCACCGCCTGACCCTCCGGATCCGCGCCGGCTGCGCCCGCCGCTCGGCGCAGGATTCGTGCCGCCCACTTCGGGAGACAGGCCGGCCAGGCCGAATCCCACTTCACGGGGGAACTGGCTCAGTTCACGGTTGAGCGCCCAGAGACCGGCCAGATCAGCGGTCTGCGCGTGGACGACCGGGCGAAGGACGCCTGGCAGCGTCGCCACGACGAGAACCACGGCCACCCGGGCGCGACTCATACCGGCCCCACACCGTAAGCTACCACAGCATCGAACCACATTTTCCATTCGCGCCTTGCGTCGCAGGCGGCGCGGCCGACTACAATTTGCGACGTGAAGAAGTTGATCGCCACGGCCATACCTGGACTCATTGGGTTCCTCATCTTTGGGGCCACGACAGCGCCGTTACTGTCTCAGACCGCCGGAACCAGGTTTGAGGTCGATACGGCGTGGCCAAAGGCGCTGCCCGATCGCTGGGTCCTCGGCGGGCTGGGTGGCGTCTGCGTCGACCGTCAGGATCACGTCTTCCTCTTGAACCGGCAGGACGTGATCGAAGGCGACCTGAACGCGGGCCGCTTGGCGCCTCCCATCATCGAATTCGACCGAGCGGGCGCCGTTGTCAATTCGTGGGGAGACTCGAACCTGCTCGATCCGCGGCTGCACAGCTGTCATGTGGACAAGGACGGCAATATCTGGATCGCGAGCGCTCCCTCGGGCATGGTGCAGAAGTATTCCCACGATGGGCGCATGATGCTCATCCAGATCGGCAAGAAAGGGGTCTTCGACTCCTCCGACGGCACGGTGAAGGGGCAGCCGCTCAACTCGAGCGCTCCGCGGTTCTTCATGCCGTCCAGCCTCTTCGTCGACCCCCGAAACGGTGACATCTACGTGGCCGACGGCGAAGGCCGGAACGGCAACCGGCGCATCGCGGTGCTCGATCGAAACGGCCAGTTCCTGCGACAGTGGGTGCCCGAAGGCATGCAGACCGTTCACTGCATGTCCGTCGCCCGCGACGGGGCCGTCTACGTCTGCAATCGGGAAGGCGACCGCATTCAGGTGTACGACGCGCAGGGAGCATTGAAAAAGAGCATCGCCATCCCATGGACACCCTACACGCCCCCGCCAGACGGAAAGCTACGGTCGAGCGGTGGCGCCGCCGTCGCGCTCGACTTCTCGGCCGATCCCGCACAGAGCCTGATCTACGTGATCAATCAGAACAGTGCGCAGATCGAGGTCGTCGAGCGCCAGACGGGGAAACTGCTCTCGAGCTTCGGCGGTGGCGTGGGCCATTACCCTGGCCAGTTCGACCAGCCACACGGCATCGCGGTCGACAGCAAGGGCAACGTGTATATCGCCGAAAATCGTGGCAAGCGCGTTCAGAGATTCAAGGTCGTGGGCTGAATCTGCTCGCTCTCCAGGACCGTCTCTATTCCTGAGCGGCTGGCAGCGTCACGCGAAACTCGGTTCGTCCGGGGCGCGACTCGACCTCGATGTCGCCGTTATTGCGCCGGACGAGTCTGCGGGTGATGTCGAGGCCCTGACCGGTTCCCTGCCCGACGGGCTTCGTGGTGAAGAACGGTTCGAAGATGCGCTCGCGAATGTCCTGAGGAATGCCTGTACCGTTGTCAACGACGCGGACCAGCACGAAGCCGAGGTGACGCTCGGCACCGATGGTGAGCGTCCCCGACTCGGGCACGGCGTCGAGCGCGTTGTCGATCAGGTTCGTCCACACCTGGTTGAGGTCGCCACCGATGGCGAGGACACGCGGCAGGTTGGACTCCAGGTTCACGCTGACGCTCACCGACTTCTTGCGTGCCTTGTGCTGGAGCAGCACCAGGGAGTCGCTGAGGCTTGTGCCCAGGTCCACCGGCTCTGGCGCCGAGGTTCGGTCCATGTAGGTGTGCCGCTTGATCGCGGCGACCAGATCGTGCACCCGCCTCGCGGCCTTTTCGACGTCGGCGGCGAGCGCGCGGCTCGCGCAGTCGGCAGCCAGCCACCGGAGCGTGGCGCTGAGCGTCGCGCCGTCGAACATCGCCGCCAGCCCTTCGAAATCCTGGATCGTTTGGGGCGTGTCAACGAGCGCCGCCGACAATGCGGGATCCGCGTCGTGATCTTCGAGCCAGGCACCAATCGCTTCCTCGCGGTCGGCGCGCTCGAGGGGCGAGCGCAGCGAGAGGAGAGGCGTCACACAGGCCTGCCGCCATCGCTCCACCACCTCGCGCTGCTCGTCACGAAGTTGGGCGGCGCCCACGGCCCGAGACGCCTCTTCGAGGTTGGTCAGGCCTTCCGCCAGGAGCCGCGCACTTCGCGCTGCCGCCGACGCCGGGTTGTTCAGCTCGTGGGCCAGCCCGGCCGACAGCCTGCCGAGCGACTGCATCTTCTCGTCCTGCAGGTCGCTCGATGTGAACCGCCGGGCCCGATCCAGCATCATGTGTACGAGTTTCTCCGTCACGACTGGACATTCCCGAATCATCGTCGGGAAGTGCGTACGCGAAATGAGGAACATGTCCCCCGGCTCGTCGACCACGCCGTCCCCACCCGGCGGCCTGGTCATGCGCGAGTACGGCAGGTACCCGCTCACGTCGCCGGGCCCCCACTCCATGGTCCTTCGCGGACCGAGACCGCGATCGATGGAGATCGCAATGTGGCCCGACAACACGATGATCATCTTCTCCTGAAAGTCCGGTTCACGCGTAATGGTCTCACCCAATTTGGCATAGCGGAGAGAGCCGTGCTCGGCCAGCCAGGTGACTTCCTCCGGAGGCACGTCGGCAAGCGTGCGGTGCTTCGAGAGGCGTTCGACCAGATCGGGATCGGCCATGACGGGAGGCGATGGTACAGTGATCGGGTCGAGGAGCGAAAGCCATGTCTGAGCGGATGTCCCACCCGGTGTCTGCGGCGCCAGCACAGGGAGTCACAGCGCCAACCCGGATCGGACCCGCGCCGCCGGGCCCCACCTCCTCACGCTTCGCACCGACGACGTTTCGCTTCACCCGGGATCCTCTGACCTTTCTGACCACGCTCGCACGAACCCACGGTGACGTGACGTCGTACCGCATGGCTGGCGAGCAGATCTTCTTCGTCAACGACCCACAGCTCATCAAGGACATCCTCGTCACCCACGCCCGCAATTTCACCAAGAGCCGTGGCCTTGAACGGGCGAAGCTGCTGCTGGGAAATGGACTCTTGACGAGTGAGGGCGCATTCCATCTGCGGCAGCGGCGATTGATGCAACCGGCTTTTCACCGAGACCGCATCACGTCATACGGCCAGACGATGGTGGCCTATGCCGCCCAGCTGCGACAGGGCTGGGCGACGGGAACCACGCTCGACGTCGCGCAGGAAATGATGCGGCTCACGCTGTCCATCGCGGGAAAGACGCTGTTCGATGTGGACGTCGAGTCCCGGGCGGCCGAGATCGGGCGAGCGCTCACAACCATCATGGAGCCGTTCTGGCTGGCAATGATGCCGTTCGCAGACCTGCTCGAACATCTGCCGGTCGGCTCGATGCGGCGGGCCCGTCTCGCCCGTCAGCGCCTCGACGCCATCGTCTATGGACTCATCGCCGAACGGCGGGCCGGCACCCTCGATCGCGGCGATCTTCTCTCGATGCTCCTCCTCGCTCAGGACGAAGACGACGGGAGCACGATGACGGATCAGCAGGTCCACGACGAAGCGATGACCATTCTGCTGGCCGGGCACGAAACGACGGCGAACGCGCTGACCTGGACCTGGTACCTGTTGAGTCAGGCGCCAGAGGCGGAGGCGACGCTTCGGGCAGAGCTCGAGGGGACGTTGGGAGGCAGGCTTCCCACCGTGGCGGACCTCCCCGGTCTCCCCTTCGCCGAGCGCGTCGTCACCGAAGCGATGCGCCTCTATCCTCCGGCGTGGCTCATCGGCCGACGGGCGATCGAGCCGTACCCAATCGCCGGTTATGTCGCGCCGGCACGCACGATCATCCTGATGAGTCCCTGGGTGACACATCATGATCCACGGTTCTTCAAGGAGCCTGGCAGATTCGATCCAGCTCGCTGGACGCCGGAGTTCAAGGCGGCGCTACCGAAGTTCGCGTACTTCCCCTTCGGCGGAGGACCTCGTCAGTGCATTGGCGAGTCGTTCGCGTGGATGGAGCTGGTCCTCGTCGTGGCGACCATCGCCCAGCGCTGGCGCCTGCGCCTGACGCCCGGGCATCCCGTGACTCCGTGGCCCCTCGTCACGCTGCGGACGAAGCATGGGATGCGAATGACCCTCGAACGCGTCGGGAGCGCTTGACGCTCACGCGCGGAGCCGCCTCTCGATTGCGCCACTCAGGCGCTCGATGTCGCTCCAGTCGTTGTAAACCTGCGCCGACACGCGAACCCACATCTGGCCGTCCCGGGCGTGCACGTGAATTTCGATGTGATCGTCATCGAGGAGACTGTCTCGCAACCGCGAGGCGAGCTCCGGCGTGCAGCCAAGGGTCTTCGGCAGCGGCACGGTGACCATGGAGCCGACGCTCTCTTCGTCGCGCTCGACCGCGCCACCCCAGCGATCGGTCAGCTCCTGACACGCGCGCCAGGCCAGGTCGTGGTTGTACCGGCGGACCGCGTCGAAGTCGAGCTCCTGAAGGAGCCCGAGCCCGACCGGCGCGGCGAGCCAGGGCGACGGGTCGCGCGTGCCGACCCAGTCAAACTCCGCGAGAAACCCCTGGTCAAGCCCCCACGAAACCACCGGCGGGTGCAGCCCGGCCTGTCGATCGGGACGCGCCCACAGGATGCCGCAGCTTCGCGGCGCATAGGCCCATTTGTGCAGATTGCCGACATACCAGTCGACGCCGAGCGTCGGGATGTCGATTGGAAGCGTTCCTGGGGCGTGCGCGCCGTCGGCGAGGACGGCCACGCCCCGCTCGCGACAGCGGCGCGCGAGGTCCGCGAGCGGAAACACGAGCGCGCTCTCAGACGTGATGTGATCGAGGACGGCCACACGCGTTCGAGGTCCAATCGCGCGTTCCACCGCCTCCACGAGACACTGGCGGTCGAAGCGTGGATACGGAACCGCGAGAGTGCGCACGACCGCGCCACGCTCACGGGCGACGAATGCGGCAACCCGCGCCGTCGCCCCGTAGTTGTGGTCCGTCAGGAGAATCTCGTCCCCGGCCTGAAAAGGGAACGATCGCAGCACGGCATTGGCCCCCGACGTCGCGTTGTCGACGAAGACCAAATCGTCACCGTCGGCCCCTAGAAAGGACGCGACGGCCCCGGCCGCGCGTCGAACCAGCGTCGGCTCATCTGTGGGGGCCCCGACCAGATGCGACACCTGGCGCAGCATGAAGCGCGCGGGCTGGCGCTCCATCTCGTCACGAATGGCCTGCTGGGCGACAAGCACGCGCCTTGGGACCACGCCAACCGTGCCGTGATTCAGGTACGTGGTATTGGAATCAATCGTCCAATGCTCGAGCATCCCGCGACCAAAGCCCATGGTCATCTCCCTGGTCCTGGATCGTACCGGACATTTCACGCTCGAACCGGTCCAATCGCTCGCTGGCAGTGGTTCTCGACGAGCGAGTGAAATGGCGTCACATGACATATTCTGCAACCGGAGTGAGCGAAGTTGACGGAGCAGCATCTCGAATCGCGCGCGCGGTCGTGACGATGCTCGTGTGGCTTGGGTGCTCCTCCGTTCTGACGGCGCAGGCCGTGGAGGTCTCGCCGTTCGGCGGTTACCGTTTCGGCGGAGGCTTCTTCGAGCGCATCACGGGGCAGGCGGTGGATCTCGATGGCGCGCCCGCGTTTGGCGCAGCTGTGGATGTGCCGCTCTCCTCAGGACTCCAGGTTGAAGGCGTGTTCTCCCATCAGCGGGCCCACGTGTTCGTGCCGGGGAGTCTGTTCAGCCCGCCAGCGAGCCGGCGCATCGATGTCGACCACTGGCTGGCCGGCGGCTTGCGGGAATTCCGCGCTGGTCAAGCGCGGCCCTTCCTGACTGGCATGCTCGGGCTGACCCGCTACGCGAGCGAGTCGGACAGCGAGATTCGCTTCACGATGAGCGCGGGCGGGGGCGTCAAGTTGTTACCCTGGCGTCACGTGGGTCTGCGCCTGGAGACTCGTGTGTTCGCGACGTTCGTCGAGGCGGAGGGGACTCTGCTTGCCTGTGCGCCTGGCGTGTGCTTCCTCGGGCTCAACACTGACGTGGTCTGGCAGGCAGAGTTTACGGCGGGGATTCTCTTGAGGTGGCCGTGAGGCTGCTGATCGGTCGACGCATCGCGTCTATTTCTTTCCTGATTTGAAAGTGCACGCTTGTCCACCGCTGGGGACCGGTGCGTTCCGCATTGGGGGACAAACGTGCCCCGCATGTGGTAGACATGGCGGCTTCTGCCAGCTGAGCGGGCGAGCGGCAGCCATGGCATCCTGATTGCTCACGGGTCGGCCTGTGCCTGTGAGTGGCAACCAGGATGAAGGAGTATTTCGGGTGAAACGAAGAGAGTTCTGTTTGCGTGCGGTGCAGGCCGCGTCCGTCGCGGGCGTTGCCAACATGTTGCAGGGCTGCGGTGGCGGCAGCCCCACCTCGCCATCGGGCAACACTCCACAGCTGACGACCATCAACGGCTCGGTGGCCAACGGCATCGTCACGCTACCGATTGGCGCGGCGTCGCCTCTCGCGAGCGTGGGCGGCGCGGCGCTCGTGCAGACAAGCGTCGGGGTATTTCTGGTATCGCGAACGGGACAGAATACGTTCTCGGTGCTCACAGCAACGTGCACGCACCAGGAGTGCACGATCACGGGTTTTCAAAACTCTACGTACGTGTGCCCGTGTCACGGGTCGCAGTACAACACCACCGGCGTCGTCCTGAGCGGTCCGGCGCCACGGTCGCTGAGACAATTTCCTTCGCAGTTCGACAGCGATACCTTGACATGGTCCGCGTAGTCGCTACGACAGTCGTCCTCCTGTCGGTCACGGCCGCCGCAGCGTCACCCCAGAAACTCGTCCGCGGCGATGTACGCGTGCTGTGCCCGATGACGGTCGGCGGCAGCTTCGAAGTGAAGACCACCGCGATCTCCGGCTCGGTGCCGGGCGAGCTGGTTGTAGACCTGACCACGCTCGACTCCGGGCTGTCGCTGCGCAACGACCACATGCGCAACAACTATCTCGAGGTTGGCAAAGGAAACGGGTTCGACAAGGCCGTGATGTCGGACGTGCGCGTCCAGGAGGGCCCACTCGTGACCGTCGCGGGACGCGTGACCTTCACGGCCACGCTTTCGCTGCACGGGACGAACCGGCCGGTCACCGGCCGCGGACAAGTCAAACGTTCCGGCACGGGAACCCACGTCGAGGCCAGCTTCCCGCTGACGCTCAGCGACTTTGGCATCGCCAAACCACAGTATCTGGGCATCGGCGTCAAGAACGAGGTCCAGATCCGAGCTACATTTGACCTTGCGCCATGAAATCTATCGCCCTCATCGCCCTCATCGGGCTCAGCGGGCTGCTGATCTGCGCTCGCACGCTCGAAGCCGAACCAAATTTCCTGGCCAAGCAGTACGTCCGCTGCACGCCGTGTCACTACTCTCCAACCGGCGGTGGACTGCTTACCCCCTACGGCCGATCGCTCACCAAGGAAGAGCTGTCTACATCCACGGCAGACAATCCGGCCTTTCTCTGGGGCGCTTTCGGCGACACGCCCGCCGCCGACGCCAAGGGGCTCCAGGTGGGTATCGACACGCGGCCGGGCCATCTCAACTTCTGGTTTCCGGGAGGATCAGCCGATCAAAACATCGTCATGAACGCTGACCTGCTGGCGGCTTACCGTGTCAAGGACTGGACGCTGTACGCCCAGGTCGGTCGCATCCCGGAGCCCCCCGCCGGCTGGAAGATCGACTCGTATGAGTACTGGGCGGGCTACCAGGCGCCAAACGGCTTCGGTATCCGATTCGGCCGGTATCTTCCCGCCTTCGGGATTAACTTTGCGGATCACACCGGCTTTGGTCGGGCCTCGCTCGGCTTGAACACGCTGG
>Ga0066710_100007005_pt1 | contig 10677 bp, 10 predicted proteins | sample GraSoiAngelo_159_FD_79666 | JGI IMG/M metagenome (GOLD analysis project Ga0066710, IMG submission 79666) | Grasslands soil microbial communities from the Angelo Coastal Reserve, California, USA - 14_1009_16_40cm | ecosystem: Environmental > Terrestrial > Soil > Grasslands | place: USA...
CTGAGAAATCTGGGTCATGAAGTGCATCTCTTTTGTGCGGAATCTGGTGTTCCACCTCCTGAAGGAACGCAGGTTCATAAGGTTCCTAGCTTCGGTCTTGGGAGGACGGCGCGGCTGCTGAGTTTTGCCTTTCTTGCTCCTAAGGTGATCCGCTCTCACCGTTGCGATGTCGCTGTCGGATTTGGGAGGATGGTCCGGCAGGACGTTCTACGAAGCGGCGGCGGGTCGCACAAAGTTTTTCTTCAGAAAATCGAACAAGGAGGGAAGTTCACCGGCCGCGTGTGGCATCGAGTCAGCGTCTATCACAGGAGCGTCCTGGCGGTTGAGAGGCGTCAATATCAGCCGTCGAACTTTAGAAAAATCCTTGCAGTGTCTCGCCAAGTGAGGCATGAGATCATGGCGACCTATCAGGTCCCCGAGGAAAGAATTTCAGTAATCTACAACGGCGTCGATCACGAACGCTTTCACCCGCGCAACCGCACACTGGCGCGGCAGAAGATCAGGAGTCAATGGAGGATTCCCACAGATGCCCCTGTGGTTCTGTTCGTCGGGAGTGGATTTCGCAGAAAGGGTCTGGATCGTCTTTTAAAGGCGTGGGCCTCGCCGCGTTTGGCGGATGTCTATCTCCTAGTGGTGGGAGAGGACGCGCAACAAAATCGTTATGCTTCTTGGGCGCAAAGGGAGGCAAATGGAAAAGTCTTATTTGCAGGCCTGCAAGAGGATGTTGAGAACTATTACAGCGCCGCGGATTTGCTCGCCCTACCGGCGCTGCAGGAGGCGTTTGGCAACGTTGTCTTGGAGGCCCTTGCCTCCGGACTGCCCGTTCTTGTGAGCAGGTCGGTTGGCGCGGCCGAAGTTGTTAAGGAGGAATTGGAGCATGGGATTTTGGACTTTCCTGATGATCCATTGGAGATCGAGACAAAGGTCCTTTCTCTGTTAAGCCCTGCCTTTTGGCCGAGGATCTCGGAACAAGCGAGAAGGCTGGCGGAAGGATATTCATGGAAAAGCCATTTTAATGCGCTTCAAAACCATCTGTTAGAAGTAGCTGAGCAATCTCGCTGTGGATAGCCTTCCTAATTCGCTCGTTTTTAGAAAGAGCCCGTGCTTGCTTTGGGTCATCCAAGAAGTTAGCAAAGAATCGGAGCTTGATTTGTTGGCGGACCCCGATTTTCTTCTATCTTCGCCTGCCTGCGAGGTGATTAAGGACGAGAGAAAAATCAAAGTGGGCCGGCTGGCGATAGAGATCGGCGGCAAGAGTAGAAGCGTCTATGTAAAGCGCTACAACGTGTTTTCCTGGCGGTATCAAGTAGGCTCATTGTTTGGGCGGTCGGCTGCTTTGCGCTCTTGGGTCGGTGCTGAGACCTTGCTGCACGCTGGCTTTCACACGGGACAGCCCATTGCGGCCGCCGAATGTCGTTCTTGGGGAATGTTGACTAAGAGTTTCTACCTTTCCGAGGAGGTTCCAGGGGCCGTAACGGCAGATGACTATTGGTGTAAAGAAATGCTTGCTCTGGCAGGCGGCAACGGATTTCGGCGGCGGCGAGGCTTTCTGAAGAGACTTGCAAATCTCTTTCGGTCACTCCATCGAGTTAATATTTACCACAATGACCTCAAGGATGCTAATATCCTGGTTCGAGCCGATCGTGGGGGTGAGTCTGAATCTTTCTATCTCTTGGATCTGGAGGGAATTCGTCGCTTCCGGAGGCTCAGCGCAAGGCGCAAGGTCAAGAATCTGATGCAGCTGAACCGAACGTTGGGGAGGTTTGTGCGTAAGATCGACAAACATTTTTTCCTCAAGTGCTATCTCGAATCGATTTTTCACGACCGGAAAGAAAAGAGGAGGTGGATCCGGAAAGTGCTGGAGGAGAGCCAGCGCAGAGATCGGCGCTCCGTCCTGTCGGCTGCCGGCGAAAGAGGCGAAGCGCATGGATTCTAATCTGGGGAATTTCAGGAAAGCATCCGCTCTTCTTGCGTTAGCGATTTTACTGAGCGCGACGGTGCGCCTCTACCTTTTATGGCACTACTACTGCATCAGCTCCGATGGGGTGCATTACATTGCCGCCGCCAAGGATTTTTTGGCCGGAAGGATTTCCGCCGGCTTGTCCTCGGTCTATCCTCCCGGCTATCCGCTGCTCATCGCCTTGCTCTACCCGCTGACAGGTAACTGGGAGTTCTCGGGCCAGATCTGGTCTTTGCTGGGCGGCGTGCTCCTGCTGGTTCCGCTCTATATCCTCTGCCGTGACGTCTATGATGAGAGAACAGCGCTGGTGGCTTGCTTCCTCGCTGCTGTCAGTCCATACCTCGCCAGGTATTCGGTCCATGTGAGGACCGAGAGCCCGTTCGTTTTCCTTTCAGCCATCGCTCTGGTCTTGTTTCATCAGGGGATGCAGCGGGGATTGAATAGCCGCTTTTTCTACGGCGGCTTGATAGCGGGCTTTGCGTATCTCGTGCGGCCCGAGGCGATAGGATTTCTCGGCATTGTGCCTGCCGTTCTTGGCCTGCAATGGTGGATCAAAAGGGAGCCCAGACTTTCGCGGCTTTTTCAACGTTGTGCGCTTCTGCTGCTGGGATTTTGTCTTTTCGCCCTGCCCTATATCTCATATCTCAGCTTGGAGACCGGCCACTGGGGAGCGATCAGCCGCAAAGCGGGCGTTACCCTGGCCATTAGTCTGAAAGGAGCCGATCTTCTGGACGGGGGGGAGTTACAAAGCGATGCCGCCCTTGAATCTTTCGTCTTCCTCGATTTCGTTAAAAATCACCCTGTCCTTTATGTCAAGAAGGTGGCTATGGATCTTCTCCCCGCAGTGGGCACCTATTTTGAGGCGCTGCATTATTCTTATGTGCCGTTCCTTTTGATCGGGTTGTTCCTTGTGTTTCGCGAGAGGCTCTGGGAGCGAAAGGATTTTCTTCTTCTTAGCTTTGTATTTTTCTACGTTGTCGCATTCACTCTGGTTTACGTGAAGCGGAGATATACGGTGCAGGTTGTGCCGATCTCTTTGGGATGGACGGCTTTGGGAATTCTATGGTGTTGGGGCTATTTCAAAGGATCTTTTTCTCCGAGAGTTTCACGAATTCTGCTGACGCTGGGAGTGGTGTTGTTTGCTGCTGCTACGATTCCGAAGACCCTGAAGCCCGTTTCGCCTGAAAAAGGCTACGTTCGCGAAGCCGGGAGGTATCTCAAGGGGCTCAAGCGTTCGGGAGAGTTCAGAGTTTTGGTATTCGATGACCGGATCAGCTTTTACGCGCAGGCAGAGACGGTTTCCTTGAGCGACTTGCGGGAGGCGAGCCTGATCGACTACCTTCGCGGGCGCAAAGCCGATTATCTCGCAACAGACTTGAGCCTGTGGCAGGAGCGTTTTCCTAGGATCGCGCAAGACCCCGCGCTCTACGGCCTCGCCCTGGAAAGGGAATTCCGAGGATGGCGAAAAGATCGGCTAGTGATCTATAGGATCGGTTGAAGGGAGACCGGAGGTGGCACAACATCAGAGCCTCGCACGGCCAAAGGTTATCGTGGTCATGCCCGCTTACAATGCGGCCAAAACGCTCAGGATTACCTATGACGCTATCCCCATGGAGAAGGTGGATCACGTCATTTTGGTGGACGACGGCAGTACTGATGAGACATTGAAGATTGCCAAGGAGCTGAAGCTGGAGGTCTTTGTTCATGCGCGGAATTTCGGTTACGGGGCGAACCAGAAGACCTGTTATACAGAAGCCGTGAAGGCAGGAGCCGACATTGTCGTGATGCTCCATCCGGATTATCAATATGATCCAAGCTTGTTGCCGGAGCTCGTGGCTCCGATAGAAGGAGGGGAAAGCGACGTGGTTTTAGGGTCGAGATTCCTGTACCGGAACGTGTTGGAGCAAGGCATGCCATGGTGGAAGTATCTGGGCAACAGATTTCTCACTGGAATAGAAAATCTGGTCCTCGGGTTGAAACTCTCAGAGTATCATACCGGCTACCGTGCCTATAGCCGGCGGGTTTTAGAGGAGGTCCCCTTCCTGCTGAATTCGGATAATTTCGTCTTTGACCAGGAAATGCTCGTGCAAGCGGTTCATTTAGGGTTTCGGATCAAGGAGGTCTCAGTCCCGACTCGATATTTTGCGGAGGCCTCGAGCGCTAGCTTTGTTGCGAGCACGGTCTATGGCCTGAATATTCTTATTCTCTTGGAGCGTTATCTATTACATCGAATGTCTCTCGTTGCCTCAAAGCAGTTCGAGTCTTTCAATTCCCGGTACAGAAAGGTGGACTGAAACAGCCGGGTATGGATGCGGAAGGCTACACGTTCAAACCCTTTAAGTACAGCAGCCACTACTGGGTGCTTAAGATGCTGTCGGAGGAAAAGCGCGCGCTCAGTATCCTAGACGTCGGAACCTCGACAGGTTATCTCGGGAGGATCTTGAAACAGAATGGACACTGTGTCGTCGGAGTTGAAAACCATGGAGCCTGGGCCGAAGCAGCCAAACCTCACTACGACCGGTTCTATGAGGCCGATATTGAGCGTTTTGAGTTCCCATTCCGGAAGGAGTTTGATTGTGTCTTGTTTGCTGATGTGCTGGAACACGTACGTGATCCCACCGCCGTAGTTCGACGTGCGCTTCCAGCCCTCAAGAAGACTGGCCACGTGATTGTGTCGGTGCCGAACATCGCCAACATCGTCATCCGTCTCAGCTTGTTAATAGGGAGATTTGATTACATGGAAAGAGGTATCCTTGATAGGAGTCACTTGCGTTTTTTCACTCTGCGGAGCTCGCGAGCGCTGTTGCAGGGTGTCGGATGCCAGATCATTGAGATTACGGCGGCTCCGCTGCCGATCCAGCTGGTTTTTCCTGTGACCGAGAGAGGGATTTTTATTCCGTTCCATGAAGCTCACTATTCGTTGGTCAGGATTTGGAAGACAATGTTCGCCTATCAATTTGTCCTCAAAGCGAGACCAGGACTTTCACCTAGGGTTTCCTAGGCATCTTTTATGGGTTTATTTTGACGACCTGGAGGGTGCCTATCGACTTTAGCAGCGGCAGAGGAGTTAGCTTTGGGTTTTTCTAAGCGGCGCTCATTTGTATCCGGGACTGTTTGTGATAGCGAGATGTCCTCTCTGTGATGGAGATGAGGCTACTCGCCTCCTTGAGAGCCGTGATCGGGTGCACGATCTTCCGGGAAGATTTACGATCTTTGGTTGTCGCCGCTGTCGTGCTCTTTTTATTGACCCGTGGCTCACCCCCGAGCAGTTGGCTCCTTACTATCCGGAGCATTATGGCAGGTATCGCGTCTCCAGGTCGCTGGAAAAAAGGAACCGCAGTGGTCTCCGACGTTTTGTTTTGGAGAACTACTACGGCTATCCGCACGCTCGAAGAGGCAGGGATGGAGGGTTAAAGAAGGCGGCGGCCTTTGTCCTCTCTTTTGCGATGGCCCGTAATGCTGTCCATTACCATGGTGAAGGGAAATTTCTCGACGTCGGATGCGGCGGAGGATCGTATTTGTATCGGCTCAAACAGTTGGGCTGGAATGTTTATGGGGTCGAACCAAGCCCCGCGGGGGCGCTCCAAGCTCAATCCTTGGGAGTGAACGTATGCCAAGGCGAGCTTCAAGGGGCTAGCTTCCCGGAGAGCTTTTTCGATGCAATTCGTCTCAGCCACGTGCTGGAGCACCTTACGGATCCACAGGGAACTTTGCGCGAGATCAGCAGAATTCTGAAGCCGGATGGGCTTGTTTATGTGACTGTGCCGAATACCCGCAGCTTGAACTTCTGGCTTTTTGGCAAGGAGTGGTATTCATTAGACACGCCGCGGCACGTGATCTCCTATAGCCCGAGTGCCCTTAAGTTTCTCTGCGATGCGACGGGTTTCGACATCGTCAAGCTCCGCTTTAGTTCCGGCGCTTTTAACTTTGTGAGGAGCGTGAAGTACCTGCTGGAAGAGAAGGGTGATCGATGGCCTCTCTGGCTGCGGCGCATCAACTGGCCCAGGAACAAACTGATCCGGCGAACGCTCAAACCTTTTTTCTTTATGATAGATCAAATCCGACTTGGAGATGTGATGGTGGCGATTTTGAGAAAGAATCATTCTGCCGAACGATGAAAATAGGATCTGATCCATCTGATATAATTGCGAATATAGAAGGGATAATAACGATGCGAGCGTCGGAAACATTCTCTTGCTGACTTAAGCTTCCCCCCTCTAACCAAGCGCTGTCCCTCCCGAGACCAAATGCGGCCGTAAGTGACAAGGAGATCTGTCTGTCGGTCCGGTTCTTCAGCGAATAGGGTCCAAAGCTTATTGGAGGCCATGAGATCCGCCTCGAGACGCCTTTCCTTCATGTGGCTTACCTGGCGCCGCTGCATTCGCCGTTGAGCGAGCGACTGAGGAATCCAGAGAAAGTTTGCTAACCGATACATTTTCGCCCATAGAACTACGTCTTCCCCGCCTTGATAGAAGGAGACATCGAAGCATCCGGCCTTTTCAAAGATGACGCGCCGCTTAAGAGAGGCTGAAGGGAACGGAATAGAATGAAACCCTATGATTGAATAAAAGGCTCTTTTTTTTCCCGCCCTTCGGGCTAGATAATGCTCCTGCAGAAGCCTGCCGTTTTCGTCAATGACGTCCACGTCGCTGTACACCAAGCCCATTTGTGGGTTGCTATCCAGGGCTTGGACTTCAACCTCCAACATTTGCGGATACCATCGGTCGTCGGCGTCCAAGAAGGCCAGATATTCGCCGTTCGAATGAGCGTAGCCAAGATTTCGCGCCTTCGCTTGTCCGGAGTTGGGTTGGTAGAGATAGGTAAGTTTCTCTCCGTATTGCTTGACCTTCTGCGCCGTTTGATCTTCGGAACCGTCATCCACAACTATCAGTTCAAAATCAGTATAGGTCTGAGCCAGCACGCTGTCGATCGCCTCACCTATGAAGCGCTCGCAGTTGAAGGCGGGTATGATTATGCTCACTTTCGGCATAGATCGTATAGCAGGGGGGTCACTTCACTACCGACATTACCCTGAGCATCGCCTTGGTCAATTTTCTTATGTCGCCGGGAAGAATGTGCTGCCGCGCGAGGATGTAAAGGTGGCGGATGAATAGAAGGATTTTTCTTTTCATCCTGTTCTTGTAACATGGCGGCTGTTTCCTTGCCGCGGTGATGCTATCCACAAAGCCAAGGATGGAGAAATGGTCAGACCCGAGAATGTACTCCTCGACCACTCTCCGTGGCCCCTCCCAGGAATAGGTATCGTGAAAGGCGATCACGCCTCCTGGAACGACATGAGGCTCCCATAACAAGAAATCACTCTTGACGGCTTCGTAGTCATGATCGCCGTCAATCCATAGGAGCCGGATCGGACCCTGCCAGTTTCGAACTGCGTCAATCGATGTCATTACCAATGGGATTACATGGTTCTCGACAGCCGCAGTCTTAATGTTTTTTCTGAACTCCCCCTCCGTGTTGATGTCTTTGTATCCCATGCCTTCATGCTCCGCGCTGCCCTTATGATGGTCAACGGCATAAACCTTTTCTCTGCCTCTCGCAGACGAGCCAGAGGCTAAGACGATCGTCGATTTTCCTTTCCAACTGCCTATTTCAACGATCGCCCCCTGGCTGGGACCACGCGATGCTAAGGAATAAAGATATTTAGCCTCGCTATCCGACAACCAACCGTCGATCCTTTGGATGGTTCTTTTGACCTCCTGAAAGGAGATAGCAGATATGTTTCTTGAAGGCATTTCCGAATGGTTTATATCACCACTACCAAACCGAGGCAAAAGTAGTTGACGGAGTCCGAAGGGAGCCCCGTCGGATGCATTGAAAAATAGCTCAGTCGAGATAGAGGAAAGAATCCGAAAAGACCAAGGCGACGAGCTTATCAGCGGCGCGGGGGAGGAGGGAGTCTATCTCTACGCGGCACAGTAAGTGGGACTTGTGAAAGGGCTTGGGGAGATGCAACCTGTGGAAGCCCAGCCTGCACCCTAATCCCGTCAATTTTTCGGAAGTAGTCTAGGGCGATCTCAACATTAGTAGTTCCATTGGTAAAAGCGACTTTTCTGTCCTCGATCTGGGACAGCTTGAAAGCCTCTACTGTGTCTCCCAGCTTGAGCCGTATATTTGGCGATTCGCTCGTCTTGGAATTGGGATTCGATGACCGAGAGTCAGAACCATCCTGAAAGATCGCATAGCGGCTTTCCCCGAGAATCATTGTGCCCGTAAGGATCATGCTTTCAACCTTCTGCCGGGCGAGAGCGATCACCTCATTCTCCTTGGTCTTGCTTGCTCCTCTTTCCGGATCAAAGAGATCGTTATCAATGATGTTTTTGGTACTCATCGCCAACTGGATAGGCAACGGTTGTTTCTGTTCCAAAGCGACAGCCGAGGCATCTCTCTTCGCAGCATGCACTGACTGCGGAATCTCCCACGGCCCGTCATGCCAGAACAGGTAGGTCTTTGTCACCACAGCTATATTGGCAACGACCAGTAGCAATCTGAGGATTTGATTACGATTCATCGCTTCCTAGCCATCCGAAGAGTGTACTCTTTCTTCTCACGAAGGCTTTCCCGTCCTCAGGTTTAGCCTCCCAATGAGCGCTGCCTTTTTACCATCTAGAAATTCCCTTTTGAAATGTCATTTCAGGAATCGCCAATCGTTGACCACGGACAATCACTCCATCAATTTTCATCTTGAACTCTTCTTCTATTTTGGGAGGTGAAGTATCAAAAAATAAAAGAAAGCAGTTCAGCCTATCCACTACAATAGGGGAATTAATAGGAGAAACGGACTTGCGGTAATTTTCCTCCCATATCTTTCCAAAACACCGGTATCCCTTGGCGTGGAACACTCTGCGATCCCCCAAGTTGGACAGTAACCAAAGAGGGGTTGAACTGAATTTCCAACTTATCTGCGGGTACAAACCCAATTCGCATAGCAAATCTGTTTTTCTCTTCGTCGTTCTGAGGTTCGATTCTGATTTTCAATTCCTTTCCAACCAAAAAATCCACTGGCGGCGGGCCACAATGTTCGTAGCCACAGCCTTGTTCCACCCGCCACTCGGTATTCGGTTTTATTGTCGGTCTAATGACGGTGTGGTCTTCCTGTATCCAAAAACAGGCTTGTATTATTAGACAGATCAAAACAACTAATAATACACGACTCGTATTTCTCCTAGTGGAATAACCCGTATCTAGCATTATCTTTCCCTTTGATAATACACGGGAGGAGCAAAGGAAAATGTTGTATATGCTGCTAGTGGCATCCCCGTAAAGCTGTATACGTCGAAGGCCCTATCAAATACTGGGCCCCTAGAAACATAATTTCCCGCTTCGTAACTCCACCCATTCATCCAGTCATGAACCTTGGATATATGGTTAATGAAGCGCCCAAATAGAGAATTTACGTCGTATCTGATTCCAAATATTCGATTAATTGGACTATTCTCAGGTAACATCTCATACCACTTGGGTTCGTTGGATGAACAGTTGGGACAATCTCTAGTCCCCGCTGTCACACGCTCCCCCCACCGATTTTCCAGAGGCTTCAAGTTGCCCTCCGCTGCAGAACTGTCCGTCCAAGTTTTCGCTCCTTCCCATCCTATTTTAGCTAGAGCCTGGACAGATCCAAGCAATCCATTAGTTATTCCGCCTACAAAGAGGTTCTCAAAGAAATTGCCCCTATAGAAAGCGGTTCCTAGGGCACCCGCTGCCGCTCCACCGGCAACAGCCCCGCCTATAATTCCCTGTGTAGCTGCAACTCCACCTCCAACAGCACCCCCGACAGCTCCTAGCAACGCCCCTTGCCAGATATTTCCTTCACTCATAGCCGCACCAACCATACCGGCTGCCGCTCCACCAACAGCGCCTGCTATAGCCGTTGCACCCCATCCTTGGGCGCCGAAAAACCCTGCCACTGATGGCCCAAGGAACCAACCACCAACGAAACCCACTCCAAGAGTCGCAAAAAACCTACCCGGATGTTGAACCAAATTTTTGAAAAAGTGCCCGATGCCTTTAAAGAGCTTTTTAAAACTGAAATGTCCCGTAGGGTCTATTTTGTTAACAGGATCATTGTCGGCGTAACTGTAGCGGTTAAAGCTCTGAGGATCTCCAGGTTGCGGTACGAACGGATCAGGACTGATAAATCTCCCAAGCTCCGGGTCATAGTATCGGCCACCATAGTAGTAGAGGCCACTCTCTGGATCAAGTTCCTTGCCGGTAAAGCGCTTTGTCGGATCGACGCTGCCTTCAGACCTACTGACTTTGCCCCACGGATCATACTCATCGAGCTGTGCCATTGCGCCGAGGATATCCGTGATGACGTTGACTCCACCTAGATGATCGTTGTGGTAGAAGAGCTTATCTCCACCTTTCTTTGCCGCGACATTGTCATTGCCGATCCGAATGTATTTGGTGACGGTCCCGAATGGATCGATCTCATAACCGGCGAACGGGAAGTATGTAATTCCACCTGGGGCACTCTTCCTTATCCTAATACCCGTGTAGTCATAAGACATATCGACCATGCCGCCTTGAGCATGTTGCCATTGGCATCGTAGGTATAAGTCTTGCCGTCTGAGGTTGAAGTGACCGCCGAAGGATGGTTCGGATCACCACTCCCCAAACCGAGGCAAAACGTAGGTTGGGCGAATCCGAAAGGACGCTCGTTGGCAAGAATAGACCTCGACAAAGATAAGCTTTTTTGC